>Ga0187893_10000027_pt1 | contig 303757 bp, 291 predicted proteins | sample MA1701074metaG_FD_139574 | JGI IMG/M metagenome (GOLD analysis project Ga0187893, IMG submission 139574) | White microbial mat communities from a basaltic lava cave in the Kipuka Kanohina Cave System on the Island of Hawaii, USA - MA170107-4 metaG ...
ACGGCGGAGCAATGGGCCGCTGCCGGGAGCAACGCCGACACGTACCGCACGATCGACGCCGCCCTGGCCCCCAAGGCCGGCTCCACGCGCAACTGGCGGTCGTCCATGGCCCAGGACGTGATCAAGGGCCGCCGCACCGAGATCGAGTTCATGAACGGCTTCGTGGTCGCCAAGGGCAAGGACGTCGGGGTGGAGGCTCCGGTGTCGGCGGCGGTGGCCGAGATCGTGCGCGAGATCGACGCCAAGCGACGGAAGCCGTCGCCCGATCACATCGAGGACGCGCTCAAGAAGGCTGGCTACTAGTCTAAGCAGGTGCCATAGATTTCCCAACGTACAGAATCCACGGAGGTTGAACGGATCGCGTAGCAACGGCGGACCTTGTCGAGAGCATCCGCGCGGCCATCATGGGCGTCGGCTTCAGCGGCGATGGCTCGTCAGGGGCGCGGCTTGTTTGGGTTGATCAGATATTTTTCACCCGTCGCTTGCTTGCTGTAGACGGCGATCTCGTCGAGTTGCAGCGCCCCGGCCAGGGAGACCTCCTTCGTGTACGTGCTCGCGAAGGTGGTCTTGATCTCGGTGGCGACTCGCTCGCGCAACTTCTGGGCGGCCTCGAAGCCGATCTTCTGCAAGAACGGGGTGAGCAGCCAGCCGCCGATACCCCAGGCCATTCCGAAGGTGCGCTGGAACTGGGTCGGCCCACGGTCGAGGCCCCCGTAGATGTAGACCTGCTTGTGCGTGGTGGATCCATAACGGCTGTATTCCTTCGCGGTCCTGTTCGCTGCGATCTCCATGGCGGTGAGGATCTGTCCCGCCAGCGTTCCGCCGCCGATGGCGTCGAAGGCCACCGTGGCCCCGGTGGCGACCAGCGCCTCGGTAAGGTCGTCCATGAAGGTAGGCGAGCCCGAGTTGCACACGTGGGTGGCGCCGAGCTGCTTCAGGGTGTCCATCTGCTCCCGCTTGCGCACGATGTTCACCAGGCCGACATTGTCCTTGAGGCAGATCTTGACAAGCATCTGCCCGAGGTTGGAGGCGGCCGCCGTGTGCACGAGCGCTTTGTGGCCTTCCGCGCGCATGGTGGCGACCATGCCCAGCGCGGTGAGCGGATTGACAAAACAGGAGGCACCCTCGGCTGGTGTGGTTCCCGGCGGCAACACCAGGCATTGCACGGCCTTGATGCAGCGGTACTGCGCATACATGGCGCCCCCGAGGATGGCAACCGTCTTGCCCATCAGCGCTTGCGCGGCGGGAGATGCGCCCGCCTGGACGACCACCCCCGCTCCTTCGTTGCCGACGGGCAGGGATTGATCCAGGCGCCCGGCGATCGCCTTCAGCGACGCCGGAGGGATGTTCGCCGTCACCACGGGGTGGTCATCCGTGCCGGACGCGTTCGCTGTACTCATGTCCGCGCCGGCGAACAGCAGCCCCTGGTCGGAGGGATTGATGGGGGAGGCTTCGACCTGCACGATCACCTCCTCCGGTTTTGGCTCTGGGGTGGGAACGCTGACGAGCGATAGCTCGAGGATACCGTCCTTCTTCGCCGTCGAACGAAGCTGAAGTCCTGGGCTCAGGCTAGCGTGTGCCATGTGTCATCGTCTCCTGCGTCGTGGTTCTAGCCGAGCGCGTCCAGCAGTGAGCGCTGGCGGGCGAGGCGCTCCGGACGCTCCCGGGCGAAGCGCTGCACCCCGGCGAAGATCGAGTCGGCGTCCAGATGCGCCTCGGCAATCACGTCCGCTTCCAGTCCGCCGGTAAGCCACTGGTTGTCCCAGTCGGCGGTCAGCGAATAGGCGTCCGTCAATGACCCCACGTTGCGGAGCGGCCACATGCGCCGGGTGCCGCTGCTGATGAACATGAGGTCCTGGCGTCCCTCGGCCGGCAGCACGGCCCGGCGATAGCCGTCCGACTGGCGGTCGAACAGCTCCTCGCTGATCGCCGCGATCACCTTCACGTTGATGCCGGCCCCTTCCAGTCGCGGCAGCACGCTCACCAGGTTGAACGTCGAGCTCGATCCCTGCGCCACCACGTATCCGTGCCGCGGCTGACCGGGCGCGAAATCGCGGATGACGTACAGGCCCTTGGCGGCGGCCCGGAGATCCGGGTCGGCGAACGTGCTCCGATCGGCCACGCGAAAGTCGGGGCGCGCCACCTCGATGACGATGACCCCCACCTTCTTCTCGCGGGCGGCGATCTCCGCCGCCGCGAAGTAGCCGGGGGCCACGTCGTTGTAGTCCCAGAAACTCAGATTGATCACGTGGTCGCGCGGGAACAGCTTCCACACCTGGGGCGCGAAGATGCCGAAGTGGGTACGCGCGTCGGCGGCGGTCTCGGGACCGGAATGCCCCGCCAGGATATGCAGGACGCCGGTGCGGAACTTGCTGTCCTGGTTCTGCTGGCTCCACACGCGCGCGGGCAGGTACATCAGGGGCGTGAAGGCGCCATAGGTTCCGCTGAACGCCCACACGCCCGCGAACCTCTCGGGGTCCAGGGACGCGTTCTGGCTCACGAGCCCGATGGCGCTGGACACATTGCCCGCTTCCTGGATCGCGGCCTTGAGCCGCGTCCCCCGCGGATTGGTCTCGGGATCGTAGTGCCCCCAGATGCTGCCGTGCTCCAGGTTGATCGATTCCGACAGATCCGCGGCCAAGGTCAGCACCCGGTTGTCGGTGACGTAGTTCAGCCACTTCACGATCTCGGACACCGCCCGCCGGGCCCCGGCCACCTCGCCTGCCTTGCGGAACAAGGCGACCTTCAGGGGTTTTTCCTGGCTGGACGCCGAGTTCCTCACGGTGAGGACCTGCGGCTCGTCGGGGAGATTGGCGACCCGTAGACGCTCGTCGAGGAAGGGATCGCGCGTTGCGTCGATGCGAAGGGGGATGTCCCCCTTGACCGAATCGCCGATCTCCACCAGGCGCGCGGCCAGCCAGTCGCCGAGGCCATCGTGCTCCAGGACGGACATCACCACGTCGATGTTGGTCTTGAACTGGATTAGCCGCTCACGCACATCGGTCACCCCGCCCTGCCGGATGCCCGAGAACTCCACGCCGTAGCGGTCCTCGAAAGTGCGTGCCAGAGCGACAAAGTATTCCGAGTTCATCTTCATCGCGTACGGATGGCTCGGATATCCCACCACCTGATCACCGGCACCGGGGATCTTGCCGCCGATCGCGCCAGGCCAGTATCCCTTGGTGGTCGTTCCGATCACGATCATCGGACGGCGATCTGCCGGATCCCATTCCTCCATGGCGCTGAGTACGCCCACGATCTGGTCGTAGTCGTGACCATCCGGCAGGGAGAACACGTTCCAGCCATAGGAGGTCCACTGGTCGATCAGGCGGTAGCCGCGGAACCCGGAGGGCACGACGCCGCCGATGAGCGCATCGTCGATGCCGGCGTTGTTGTCGGACAGGAGGATCCGAAGCCGCTTGCCCACCTGGAGCGCGATGGCCTGCGTCTTGATTTCCTGGGCGTGCCCCTCGGTCATGGCAAACTCGCCCTCGAACGCGATGATTTTCGGCGTTCCCATGGGCGCGCCGACGATGTCCCAGAACGCGGCTTTACCGGCCGCCGTCGCGATGCCCACCCCCGACGGACCACCGTTGACGTCGTTGGTGAGGTCGGTGGATTCGATGTGCCCGGCGAGGGCCCGGATACCACGCCCCTTGGCCTGGGCAAACAGCGGATGATCCGCGAGACCGTGATCGGCAAGAAGTGACTTCAGCGCTCCGGCGCCCCGGCGGAATCCCAAGGCATCGACAGGCAGCATCGCGACGTCCGGCGCAACGTGGTAGCGGCGATCACCCGTCACCTGATACTTCCGATACAGTGCCTGGCCCAGGATCATCCAGAGCGCGTAACAGGTGGGCGCGCAGTGTCCCGCCGCCAGCATGAACTTGTCGGCATACGGATGCTTGGGGCGCCGGTAGTCGTAACGGAGTCCGCCCAGCTCGGGCCCCGCCAGGTGCGCGGCGACATTGAAGGGCGTGTAGGCCAGCGGGCCCCCGAAGTGCCCGGTCTGGGCATAGTTGCCGAGCAGCGTGAGAGTCATGCAGGTCATGTAGCCGATGTCTTCCAATCGCTGGCGCTCATACGAAGGCGGTGATGCCGTGCGTGACAGCGGCGAAGCCTGAACGCTCATCCTGAATTCCCACCTTCCTGGGCCCGTGGTCTCCGCAGGGCGACTTGGCGCATTTTACGGTTGACGGGGGAAGAAGGAAAGCAGCGCGACGTTCGGCTGAGATGACCCTGCCGAGAGTTCCGGCCGCTCAACTGGCCGGTCGGCGGGTACGTCCCTATCGGGCGGAAGGTGAGTGTCGGGAACGCGGGCCCGGGCCTCGGGGATGGGATGGGTTCATTCGGCGGGCCGCTTCGGCTGTTCGCCGGCGAATACCGGCATGACGTCGCGGGCGAAGCGGCGCAGGCTTTCGCGGCCGCGCGCGCCGCCACCGGAACCGCCGCCATTGATCAGGACATAGCCGACGCCGGCGTCGCGCAGCTCCTCGAGCTTTTTCGCGATGTCGTCGGGACCGCCGTACATGGCACTGATCTCGTTGATCGTCCGCGGATCGCCGGTGGCCCGGTCCGGGCCGCCGTGGACCGTGCCGTCGGGCCGGGTCGCGAGCTTCAACTGGCGCGCCCGATTCTGCAGCCGGCGCTCCAGCGCTGCGTCTCGTTCCTCGGCACTGTCGGCAACGAAAAAGGCGCGGGTCACACCGACCTGCATCGGGTCGAAGCGGCGGCCACGCGCTTCGACCTCGGATTTGTAGGCGGCGATGTGCGCGGCGACATCCTGGGGCGAAGCGTACTGCCCGAGCAGCAGGTTGAAGCCTTGGGCGGCGACCTGACGGATCGAACGCTCGCTGCCGGCCCCCATCCAGATTTGTGGGTGCGGCTTCTGCGCGGTCGGCGGCTCCACGACGATGTCGTCGAACTCCCAATATTTGCCCCGGTGGGAAAAGGGCTCATCGGCGGTCCACGCCTTGAGGATGACCTCGAGACACTCGTCGAAGCGCGCGTCGGCTTCCTCCATCGGCACGCGGAAACCGGCGAACTCGTTGTACCGGTAGCCTTTGCCGATACCGAAATCGAGCCGTCCCCCCGACAGAAGATCGAGGGTGGCGGCCTGCTCCGCCAACAGCACCGGGTTATGCCAGGGTAGTACGATCACCGCCGTGCCGAGACGCAGCCGGCGCGTGCGCGCCCCGAGCCAGGTCAGCAGATTGAGCGTGGCCGAGACTTGCCCATAACCGGTGAAGTGGTGCTCGACGACGAACGTGCTGTGAAAGCCCAGGGCCTCAGCCTCGATGTTGTATTCGATGAAATCACGGAATCCTTCGCTGCTGTCGAATTCCGCACCGCCGCGCCTCGCCGCCGCACTGCCGAACAGGCCAAATTTCATTGTCGCACCCCCTGTTACTGGGCAAAGAGGTTGCCACACGGCCGGCGATATTCAAAATGCCGTGTCGGGATCACCGAGCGAGGCTCGCGGCCGCGGTGGCGCGTCACGCCGAAAAGGCGAATGTTAGACTGTCCGCATGGTGAGGTCGTTGGCAGGCAAGGTCGCATTGGTCGCCGGAGCGACCCGGGGCGCGGGACGAGGGATCGCTGTGCAATTGGGCGCGGCCGGAGCGACCGTCTATGTCACCGGGCGAACGAGTCGGTCCACGCGATCGGAGATGAACCGGCCGGAAACGATCGAGGAGACCGCGGCGCTCGTGGATGAGGCCGGCGGTCGCGGGATCGCGGTCCAGGTCGACCATCTCGTGCCCGACGAGGTTCGCACGCTGGTGACTCGCATCAACGACGAACAGGGCGGCCTGCACGTTCTCGTGAACGACATCTGGGGCGCCACCATGATGGAGTGGAACAAATCCGTCTGGGAATCCTCCTTGGACATTGGGCTGCGTACGCTGCGCCTGGGCGTGGACACGCACGCTATCACCAGCCATTTCGCGATACCGCTGCTCATCAAGGCGCCCGGCGGTCTGGTGGTGGAGGTCACTGACGGAACGGATGAGTACAACGCGTCCCACTACCGGGTCTCCTTCTTCTACGATCTGGCCAAGGCCGCCGTGAATCGAATGGCGTTCGCGCTGGCGCACGAGTTACGGCCCCATGGCGCGACGGCCGTGTCACTCACTCCGGGTTGGCTGCGGTCAGAGGCCATGCTCGACGCCTATGGCGTCGGCGAAGCGAACTGGCGTGACGCGACAACGCGCTCGCCTCACTTCGCCATCTCCGAGAGCCCGGCGTTCGTCGGCCGCGCCGTAGCTGCGCTCGCCCAAGATCCCAACGTGTCACGCTGGAATGGAAAATCGCTGTCCAGCGGGCAGCTGGCGAGGATCTATGGCTTCACTGACATCGACGGCAGCCAACCCGATGCCTGGAGATACGTTCCCGAAGTTCAGGACGCCGGCAAAGCCGCCGACGTCACTGGCTATCGCTAAACTCTGGCAACCGACCCATGATGTCGTGCGCCTCCGGTCCGCTCGTAACGCAGGCACCTGTGCGATGGTGCCAGCCACCCACGATTCCGTCCTGTGATGTCGGTGCTGTCTCTTCCAGATAGCCACCCCGGAAGAGGCCAAGGGGTCAGCATGCCAGGGACGGACGACGCCCTTCGCCCCTCGAGGAGATACGTCATGACGCAGCAGACCGGGGACTCTCCTTCGCATGGCCACGGGCTGGCGCGCCGCGCCTTCCTCGCCGGAGCCGCCGGCGCAATTGTATCGTTCGGGGCCCGGCGGCGTGCCGTCGCCCAGCCTCACTTCTCGTCGCACCCCTTCACGCTCGGCGTCGCGTCGGGGCACCCATTGCCGGGTGGCGTCGTCCTCTGGACGCGCCTCGCGCCGGATCCGCTCCACGGTGGCGGGATGTCCGCCGAGCCCCTACTGGTCGACTGGGACGTAGCCAGCGACGAGCGCTTCGAGCGCACCGTCCAGAGCGGCCGTGCGCGAGCGCTCGCGCAGTACGCGCACGCGATCCACGTCGAGGTCCAGGGTCTCGAGCCCGACCGCTGGTACTGGTACCGCTTCCGCGTCGGCAACGAGGTGAGCCCAATAGGGCGGACGAAAACCGCGCCCGCCGCGGGGACCACACCGCGTCGTCTGAGCTTCGCCTTCGCCTCGTGCCAGCAGTACGAGCAGGGTTTCTTCACCGCCTACCGACACATGGTGGCCGACGACGTCGACCTTGTCGTCCATCTCGGCGACTATATCTACGAGTCGTCCTGGGGTCGGGATCACGTTCGCAAGCACAACGGCCCCGAGCCGATGACACTCGACGACTATCGAGGCCGCTTCGCGCTCTACAAGAGCGATCCCGATCTGCAGGCCGCGCACGCGGCGTACCCGTGGCTCGTGACGTGGGACGACCACGAGGTGGACAACGACTACGCCGACGACCGGTCCGAGGAGCTCGACGCGCGCGAGTGGTTCCTTGCCCGCCGGGCGGCCGCGTATCAGGCCTACTACGAACACATGCCACTGCGCCGGGGTGCGGTGCCGTTCGGCCCGCACATGCGGCTCTTCACCCGGGTGGGCTACGGTGGTCTGGCCGAGTTTTACGTGCTCGATGACCGCCAGTACCGCTCGCACCAAGTCTGCCCGCGCGCGGGCCGCGGCGGGTCGGCCGTCGTCGAGGACTGCGCGGCGCGACTCGACCCCGGGCTTACCCTGCTCGGGGACGTTCAGGAGCGATGGCTCATGGTCAACCTCGAGCGCTCGCGCGCCCGGTGGAACGTGCTTGCCCAGCAGACGCTGATGGCCCAGCTTGACCGCAAGAGGGGACCGGGCCAGAGTTTCTGGACAGACGGCTGGGATGGCTATCCGGCGGCCCGACGTCGCCTGCTGCAGTTTCTCGCGCAGAAGAAGCCCGCGAACCCGCTCGTGATCGGCGGGGATGTCCACTGTTTCTGGGTCGCCGACCTCAAGCCGGATTTCGACGACCCGCGGTCGCCGACGGTGGCCACGGAGTTCGTGGGGACGTCGATCACGTCACAACTCGCGCGCACGCAGGCAGAGCAGGATGCGATCAAGCAGGAGAACCCCCACATCACGTACGCGGACCTGACCCGTCGCGGCTATGTCCGTATGGAGCTGACGAGCGACCGCGCACGCGCCGAGCTTCGGGGTCTGGAGAACGTGACCCGCCGCGACGCGCGGATCGAGACGATGGCTACCTTTGTGGTGGAGGCCGGCCGGCCGGGCGCCCAGCGCGCCTGATACCCGACGCGTCCACGTTGTCAGCCGGAGAGGACCTAGACAGCGCCGTAGCGCTCGCGAAACTGCAGATCGTCTGCGGGACTCATTTCCTCCCCCCAGCTCGCCGTGCCGGCGACGTCATAGAGTAGTAGGGTACCTGTAGAGGGGACGGCGCGACCCCGAAACGACCGAGCCCGCCTGACGGTCATCAATGAAATTGGGCACTTCGGAAGGTCTCGGGGCACGGTTCTCATAAGAACCCTTTGTCTCGCTCGGCATCGCTGTCGCGTAAACTTCATGGATAGGGTTTGGTGATCGTGAATCATATCGCTCACGATGCTGGGATCGAGGAGATCCTCGAGGGATACCCTGATCAGGATCGCGAGGTCGGTCTCCCGCCCTATGCGTGACCGGACCGACGCCGCCACCGTGCCCCGCCGGCGGCGCAGCCGATGGGTCCTGGTGCTTTGCCTGTCTGTTCTTTCGTTCCTGGGGCTTGTGGCGCTATTGGCCTATTACGAGTCGCGCACCTCCGCCCTGCAGGCGCGCCTTCTGTCACGGTACGTAGCAAAGGTGTCCTATGCGGTCGAATCGGGGTCGAGCCCCGCCATCGACTTCCCGCTGGGTGGGCCGTTCGACCGGCGGCGGGGCTATTCGCTGATCCCCGAGTTCCAGGATCGCCTGATGGCCCGCGGCTATCGGGTCGTGGAGCAGGCGCGCCAGTCCCCCCAGATGAGGCAATTGATGGAGCTGGGAATCACGCCGCCCTACCGGGAGACGGCGGCGGCCGGCCTGGTCATCCGCGCCCAGGGGGTACCACTCCACGATGCCCGGCCCCACCGCGGTTTTTATCAACGGTTCGAAGACGTGCCTCCGCTGGTCGTGAACACGCTGCTCTACATGGAGAACCGCGAACTGACGCGGGCCGCCGACCCCCGAAGCAACCCGGCCGTGGACTGGGCGCGGCTGACCAAGGCCACCATGCTCTATGCCCAGACCAAGGTCGGTCTCGCCAACCACGTCGAAGGGGGTAGCACCCTGGCGACGCAGCTCGAGAAGTATCGCCACTCTCCGGAAGGGCGAACCGATTCCGCGACAGACAAGCTCAAGCAGCTGGCGGCGGCGAGCCTCAAGGCCTACCAGGACGGCCCGGACACGCGGGCGCATCAGCACCGGATCGTGATCGACTATCTGAATACGATGCCGCTGTCCGCGGTCCCCGGCTTGGGTGAGGTATCAGGGCTCGGCGAAGGCCTGCACGGGTGGTTCGGTCTGGAGCTGGAAGATATCTCACGCTCCCTCTCGGCTCCGGGGCCCACCCCGGAGAAGGCCCGGGCGTTCAAGCACGTGCTGGCCTTGCTCTACGCGGTGAGGGCGCCAAGCTTCTATCTGCTCGAGAATCGTGGGGCACTCGAGCAGCGCATCGTTGTGTACGCCAATCTGCTCGAGGCGGCCGGAGTGCTCGATCCGGACCTCCGGCGGCAAGTCTCCGACGTTCCCCTGCGATTCGCAGAGTCGGTCGCTGCGCGTCCGCCGACGTTCGTTGGTCGCAAGGCCGCCAGTGCCGTGCGCGAAGAGCTGCGCCAGATGCTGGGGGTGGCCAGCTTCTATCAGCTCGACCGGCTCGACCTCGCCGTCGACACGAGCGTGGATGCGCCGCTCCAGGAGTCCACGCTCCGCCTGTTCCGGGCCCTGGAGGATCCCGATTTCGTTCACGCGCAGGGGTTCCGCGCGGAGCGCATGCTGGCCCAGGGCGATCCCCGTCGGGTGATCTATAGCCTGTCGCTCTTCGAGCGTGGCTCCGAGGGCAACGTGCTCCGCGTCCAGGCCGATAACCTCGACAAGCCGTTCGACATGAACGAGGGGATGAAGCTCGAGCTGGGCAGCACAGCCAAGCTCCGGACGCTGGCGCACTATCTGGAACTCATGGCCGACCTCCACCGCGAGCACACCGGTCTCGAGGCCCCGGCCCTGGCCAAGCTGGCCGCCTCCAGCGGGGACGCGCTCACCCGGTGGGCGGCGGAGACGCTCGGGCGTCAGCCCGGTGTCGATCTGGCCGCATTCATCCAGCAGGCGCTCGAGCGCAAGTACTCGGCGAGCCCCCATGAGGTGTTCTTCACCGGCAGCGGCGTTCACACCTTCGGTAACTTCGATCCGAAGGCCGAAGACCGCCTGGTGCTCTCGGTGCGGCAGGCCCTGGTGCGCTCGACGAACCTCGTGTACATCCGGCTCATGCGCGACATGGTGCGGTACCACGAGGCCCGACTCTCGTACGATGCCAAGGCGGTGCTGTCCGACCGCGAGTATCCGGATCGCCGCCGCCTTTTGCAGGAGATCGCCGAGGAAGAGGCGCGGCAGGCGCTCTGGAGGGCGTACCGCGCCTACCATCCTCTCGAGCCGGACGCGGCGGCGGCGCGACTGCTCCGCGGGCGGAAGAGCTCTGCGCGCGAGCACGCCAAGATCTTTTACGCCTGGCATCCGGGTGCGAGCGCCGAGGAGCTCGAGCAGTGGCTGTCTGAGCGGCTGGACGGCGTGTCATCGGACGATGCGCAGCGGCTCGCCAAGGCCTACGGCGGACCACACCTGACCCTTTCCGACTTCGGGTACCTCCTGGGACGGCACCCGCTTGAGGTGTGGGTGGCCGGAGAAATGGCGCGCACGCCCTCCCTGTCCTGGGAGGAGCTCCTGAGCCGGAGCGAGGGAGTCAGGCGGCAGTCATCGGCCTGGCTCTTCCACTCGCGCAACCGTCGCGCCCAGGATCTGCGTCTGCGCATCCGCATCGAGCGCGACGCCTTCGCGCGCATGACGCCGGCCTGGCGCCGCCTCGGCTTTCCGTTCGACCGGCTAGTGCCGTCGTACGCCTCGGCCATCGGCAGCTCGTCCGACCGACCGGCCGCCCTCGCCGAGCTGATTGGTATCGTGCTCAACGATGGCGTGCGCCGCCCGGTCCGCGCCATCACGCGCGTGACCCTGGCTCCCGATACGCCCTACCATACGGCTCTTCAGGCGACCCCGCCGGCTGGCGAGCAGGTGCTGCCGGTACCGGTGGCGCGCGCGCTCCGGGGTGTCCTGGTTGGCGTGGTCGAGCAGGGCACGGCTCAGCGACTCCGCGGGGCCTTCACCGGCGAGGGAGGCCAGGCGGTGATGGTGGGCGCCAAGACCGGCTCGGGAGACAACCGCTTCGAGACGTTCGCCCGCGGCGGCGGCGTCATCTCCTCGCGCGTCGTGAGCCGGACGGGGACGGTCGTGTTCTTTATCGGCGACCGCTACTACGGAGCACTGACGGCATCGGTGTCGGGCAAGCACGCGGAGAGCTATCAGTTCACGAGTGCGCTGCCGGTGGCGGTCCTCAGGCTGCTGGCGCCCAAGATCAGCGCCCGCCTGGCCGGTGACGCGATGCCGTCGGGCCCGGCCACGGCCGCCGGTCCTTCGCAGCGACTCGATCCGAGCGACATCGCGGTCCGTCGGGACCTTTCGTCGACGGCATCTCGCTGACTCGGCGACGATCAGCGCGCGGGGAGTGCGCCGGCGTCGAAGTCGTAGAGCCAGCGCAAGGCGTGGTCGAGCGCCTCGCCGAGGCCGAGGCGATAGAGGATCCGCGCCGCGTTCGGCCCCATGTTGATGCCGCCGCCGATCTCGGTCAGCTCCGGCGCCTGCCCGTAGACGTCGCCGGCGAAGCCGGCCCTACGCAGCGCGACGGCGGCAGTGAGGCCGCCGATCCCGGCGCCGACGATGGCGATCCTGAGCGGTGTGTGGGGCATTCTCGATCCTCGCCCGAAGGGGGCGGGGCGCCTAGTGCATCACCGCTCCCCCGTCGACATTCCACGCCTGGCCCGTGATGTGATCGCTCTCCGCGGACGCGAGGAACAGCGCCAGGCGCGCGATGTCGTCGGGACGAGCGACGCGACCGGTGGGAGGAAGAGATAGCACCGGGGCGGCCGGGTCGCGCTCGGCCAGGGCGCGCTCGCGCCGTGACGTCGACTCGCGGCGGCTGGTGTCGACGCTGCCGGGGCAGATAGCGTTGACGGTGATGCCGTGCGCGGCCAGCTCCTGGGCCAGGGCTTGAGTGAGGCCGATCACGCCGAACTTCGAAGCCGTGTAGGCGCCTCGTCGCGAGGTGCCTCGCTTACCCGAGACCGAGGCCATGTTGATGATCCGCCCGCTGGCGCGCGACAGCATGTGAGGGATCGCGGCGCGGCTCATCAAGAACGTCCCTTTGAGATTGACGTCGATGACGAGATCCCAGGCTTCCTCCGGCACATCCCAGAGCAGCCGCCGATCGGCACCGTGGGGGGCGGCGGCATTGTTGACGAGCACGTCGACGCGGCCGAATCGCGCGAGCGCGTCCGAGACGAAGCGCGCCGCGTCGGCCGCGCGGCTCACGTCACCCACCAGCGTGAGGACGCGGCGCCCGAGACCCTGGATCTCCCCGGCCAGGCTCTCGAGGCCCTTCCAGCCGAGGCGGACTTCCGCGAGCTCTTCCTCGTTCTCGTTTCGCGTGCCGCCGACGGCCACGTCCGTCGCGACGACATCGGCACCCGCGCGCGCGAACGCGACGCACATGGCCCGGCCCATCCCCTGCGCTCGCGCACATCCAGTGACCAGCACGACCTTGCCGTCGAATTCGCTCACTGGAAGAACCTCCTTGCTCGAGGACGACGCCGCATGCGCGGCCGGTTGCGACTGGCCGCCCCGCACGCCGGCCCTCCCCTCACGCGCCCGCCGAGCGCTTCCAGCCGAGCCAGTCGACGATGGCCCCGCCCATCACCCGCTCGAGGTCGCGGCCCTTCAGCCACGGCAGCTCCTCGGTGAACATCGTCACGCATTGCCGATAGGAGCACGGCATGCGGGTGATGTCGGTGCCCCAGAACGAGCGCTCGGGCCCGAAGGCTTCGAAGATCTGGCGCAGATAACCGTGGATGTTCCGGTAGGGGTAGGGCTGGCTCGAATAGCTCGGAGCGCCCGACATCTTGACGCCGACATTGGGGAATCTGCCGAGGGCCAGCATGTCCCTGAGATCTGCAAAGGCCGCGTCGTCGGTTCCCCCGGTGCCGCCGCCGTGGCGCCCGAGGTGATCGATGTGCAGTTTCAGATGAGGATGCCGCTCAGCAATCTTTGCCAGAGCGGCCATGTGCCCGCCGGCCAGCAGCCCGACGGGCAGCCGGGTCTTCTCGCAGGCCGCCCAGAACCAGTCGAGCGAGCCATCGGTCCACCACGCCTTCTGCTGGGGCTGGTTGAAGGTGAAGCGAAACCCGAGCATGCCCGGCCGCTCGCGCCAGCGGGCGACGAGGTTCTCGCGATCCGGGCTCTCGAGGTCGAAATGGCCGAGGATGCAGAACGTGTCGGGGTGCCGACGTGCGGCCTCGACGGCGAGCAGGTTGACCGGCTCGCCGAGCGAGCTGGGCGGATGGATCACGGCACAGTCCACTCCGGCCGAGGCCATCTCGGCCAGCGCGTCATCGACCGAATAGGTCGGGATCTGGCGATGGTGCCCGCTCATCTTGGCGTTCTGCCAGAGGTGGATCTGGGAATCGACGATCAGCATGGCGCCCTCCGTTGGCGCAACGTTCGTTGCCGCATAGTATAGACGTCCCGAGAGAGGAAGGAGCATGCCGGCTGCCACCCCCGAACGTGTTCATCTGAGCCTGGCCAAGCCGCGTACCCTGTCAGAACGGCTCGCAGAGAACACGCAACCCTCGAGGAGGTTTCATGGCCCGCATACCGCTCGTCACCAGAGATCGGATCGCCGAGAAGGAAACGCCCGCCTACGACGCGTTCATGCTGAGCCGCGCCAATCGGCCCAACATCGGCCCCTACTCGCTGCTCCTGCACATGCCCGAGATGGCGCAACGACTGGAAGCGCTGCGCACCTACCTCCGCGAAGAAGCCAGCCTGTCCCCGAAGCTGCAAGAGCTGGTGATGATCTCCGTGGCCAGGGAGATGAACTGCGCCTTCATCTGGTACGCTCATGCCGCCGCTGCCCGCCAGGCCGGCGTCCGCGACGACATCGTGGACAGTGTTCGCGAGAGGCGCCCGCTCGCCAACCTCGATCCCGAGGAGCAGACGGTGGTGGACTTCACGCGCGAGCTTCTCCAGAACCGTAAAGTCAGCGGGCCGACGTTCGAGGCGGCCACTGCTCGATTTGGGCAGCGCGGGACCATGACCCTGACGAATCTGATCGCCTGCTATGCGGTACTGGCGTACAACATGAACACCTACGAGCTGGAGGCGCCCGCGCATCCCCTCGAGAAAGCCTTGCCGGCGTAGAGTCCAGCGGCGGGGCGGGGGGGACCCCGGACACGAGATCAGCGTCCCCCGTGGCAACCCGGGCACGGCTAGACTAGCCTAGCGGTCAGACAATGGCACGCGGCACCGACATCATGGCCGGGAGGACATCACATGAGCTCTGATGCGCATCCGACAGCGACCCAGATCCGTTCCCGCCTGAGCCACCCCGTGATCGACGGTGATGGCCACTGGGTCGAGTTCGACCCCGTCTTCAGCGAGCGCATGCGAAAAGTGGGCGGCGACAGAGCGGCCGATGGCTTCCTGACTGCGATGCAGACCACGCGTGACGCGCTGAGCATGCCGGTAGCCGAGCGGAAGCGGCGGCGCATCGCCCAGCCGGCGTTCTGGAGCCGTCAGGCCGAGAATACCCTCGACCGCGCCACGGCCATGATGCCGCGCCTGTTGTACGAGCGCCTCGACGAGTTCGGAACCGACTTCGCGGTCATCTACCCCACGGCCGGCCTGCGCTTGCCGCGCATCGGCGACGACGCGACCCGCCGGGCGGTCATCCGGGCGCACAACGTCGTCACCGCCGAGTACTTCCGCGATCTGGGCGACCGGATGACCCCGGCCGCCATCATTCCCATGCACACGCCGGACGAGGCCATCGCCGAGCTCGAGTACGTCACCAAGGAGCTGGGGGCAAAGGTGGGGATGTTCGGTAGCGGCATGTCACGACGAGTGGCCTCGACGGGAGCGACCGACCCTGACACCGCGCGCTTGGCCGTCTGGTACGACGTGCTGGCCCTCGACAGCGACTACGACTACGATCCGGTGTGGGCGAAGTGCGTGGAGCTTGGCATCGCGCCGACCTTCCACAGCGCGGGTAGCAACCAGGGGCTGCGCCTGTCGCCAAGCAACTTCGTCTACAACCACATCGGCCACTTCGCCGCCGCCGGTCACGCCGTCTCCAAGGCCATCTTCCTGGGCGGCGTGACCCGGCGCTTTCCCGGCCTTCGCTTCGCCTTCCTCGAGGGCGGGGTCGGCTGGGCCTGCCAGCTGTTTGGGGACCTGATCGAGCACTGGGAACGGCGCAACGGCCGGGCTCTCGAACGCATGGATCCGCGGAGACTTGATCGAGCTCTCCTGATGAGCCTGGCCGAGAAGCACGGGGACTCCGACATGGCGGCGGCCCTGCATGCACGAGATGGTTGGCCCGACCACGACCCCGGCCTCACCGGCGGCATCGAAAACCTGGATGACTTCTCTGCCTGCCAGATCACGCGCAAGGAAGACTGGCTCGATCTGTACGCCCGCCCCTTCTACTTCGGCTGCGAGGCCGACGACCGGACCAACGCCTGGGCCTTCAGCCCGAGCAACCCATTCCGGTCAAAGCTCAACGCCCTCTACAGCTCGGACATCGGCCACTTCGACGTCATCGACATGCGTGATCCGCTGCCCGAGGCCTACGAGCTGGTCGAGGATGGTCTGCTCAGCGCCGACAACTTCCGCGACTTCACGTTTGCCAACGCCGTCCACCTGTGGGGAGCGCAGAATCCACGGTTCTTCGAGGGGACCGCGGTGGCCAGGGCCGCCGCCGAGGAACTCGCCCGGACACCGACGCCGGCGAGCACGCCGTAGGCCCGGGTTATGATAGAGGCGCGGAGATTTTCTGAGAGAGTCGCAGGCCGCGGCAAGTAACCCGCGAAGGGATTGCTTCATATGGAAGAGGTCGTCATCCAGACAGCGACGGGACTCGGATACGTCGAGCTCGTCGAGGGGACCGGCGTTCGGCCGAAGACGGGCGACTCGGTGAGCGTGCACTACACGGGCTGGCTCAAGAGCGGCCAGAAGTTCGACTCGTCCCACGACCGTGGGGAGCCCCTCGTCTTCTCCATCGGACGGGGCCGAGTCATCAAGGGCTGGGACGAGGGCGTGGGCTCAATGAAGGCCGGAGGAAAGCGAAAGCTCATCATTCCAGCCCATCTTGGCTACGGTGAGCAAGGGGCCGGGCGCGTCATCCCCCCCGGCGCCACCCTCATCTTCGAGGTAGAACTGGTCGGCGTCACCCCGGCCTGAGTGTCGTGTTCGATCGGGTAGCTCCTTCTGCGACGCAGCTACCTCGCTCGCACTCCTTCTTCGCCCAGTACCAGGACAAGACGCTCAAGAGCATCGTGCAGAGAAGCAACGGGCCCCCTCCGGGGCGAGGGCCCGTTCAACTTTGTGGTGGCCGTGCTCGTGCGTCGGCAGTAGAAAAGAGTTGAGCGCGGTTGAGCGAAGGAGGGAACGGCCAATGTTCAAGCGGGTACTGATTCCCCTGGATGGCTCGCGCCTGGCGGAAGGCATCCTGCCCTTCATCCTCGAGATCGCGGGCCCGCTCGATCTGGAGGTGGTGCTGGTCCGCGTGATGCCGCCAGTCATGCCACAGGCCATCGAGGGGACGACCCAGTTCACCGTGGACCACGTGGCGGCGCGGCTGGACGAAGCCCGGGCATACCTGGCTCCGCTCGCCACCGATCTGCGACAGCGAGGTGTGCGGGTGACGAGCGAGGCGCGGCACGGGCAACCGGTGACGGAGATCGTGGCAGCGGCGCGAGAGACCGGCGTCGGCCTCATCGCCATGACGACTCACGGCCGCAGCGGGTTCAGCCGCCTCCTGTTCGGCTCGGTCGCGGAAGCGGTGCTCCGGCAGACCGAGATCCCCGTGCTCATGATGCGGCTGACCGAGGACCACGTATCGGCCGACGCGCCCGTCTGACGGCCTCGGGCCGTCAACGGTTGGCGCAGAAGCCGAACTGGGTCGAGGCCCCTGGCGCCAGCTCGCGGTTCCAGGCCACGCCGCCAAAGCGCACCGTCCCCCGGGGGGCGGTGGCGGTGGCGTTCCAGAGCTGAGAGATCGTTCCTTGCACGGTGACGTCCGTGGCCCACACAATCCGGGCGGGCGTCTGGTTGGTCACGGTCACGTCGGCGCAGTACCCGGCGCCCCAGTCGCTCCGCACTTGGACCTGTGCAGGCAACGCGGTTCCCGAGGAGGATGCGGTGACGGTCAGCGTCGCTGCGCGTGTCGTCGTGCCTCCGGGGCCCGCGCAGGTCAGGGTGAGGCTCAGGGTGCCGGGTGTGGTGGGCGTAACGCTCTGCGAGCCGGCCGTGGGCCGGTCGCCACTCCAGGCGCCGGTTGCCGTGCAGGTCGTCGCGTTCGCCGACGACCAGCTCACGGTTGCCGTCTGCCCGGTGGCGATGCTCGTCGGACTGATCGTGATGGTCACCGTCGGCGGCTGGTTGTCGCCACCCGTCGAGCGATTGGCGCAAAAGCCGAACTGCGTCGATGCGCCGGGCGCCAGCTCCCGGTTCCAGGCCGCACCCATGAAGCGAACGGTCCCGCTGGCCGCGCTCCTAGTGGCGTTCCACTGCTCCCTGATCGTTCCCTGGACGGCGATGTCGGTGACCCAAACGACCTGCGTCGCCCCCGTGTTCGTCACCGTCACGTTCGCGCAGTACCCGGCGCCCCAGTCGCTCCCGATCTGAAGCTGCCCGGGTAACATCGTCTCCGACGGCGTCCCGATGACGGACAGGGTCGCGGAGCGACTCGTTGTACCGCCCGAACCCGTGCAGGCCAGAGAGTACGTCAAGGTGCCGGCGGAGGTCGGGGCCACGCTCTGGCTACCGTTCAGTGCTCGCCCGCCAGTCCAGGCGCCGCTAGCGGTGCAGGTTGTGGCGTTGGTCGAGGACCAGCTCAGGGTCGCGGCCTGACCTACCGTGATGCTGGTCGGGTTCGCGCTCAGGGTGACGGTGGGCGCCGACGGGCCGGAGGTGCCTGCCCACAGCCGCTTGAGCAAGGCCACCTTGTCGTCCCGGACGCTGATCCAGTCATCATCCAGGATTCCTCCCGTATCGCCGCTATTCGGATTCCATGACCAATAGAAGGCGCTGGTGGCCCCCTTGCCGACCAGGTAATCGACCAGCGCGTTGTGCCATCGCACGTCGCGGGGATCGCCATCTCCGTACTTGCCCCCGAACTCCCCCAGAATCACAGCATAGCCGGCGCCGATGAATTGCCCGAAGTGCCGGTCCCAGATGGCGGCCATGTTGGCGGGGAAGGCCGGGTCATTGAAGTAGGGCTGGCCGAAGACGTCGGGCCCGTAGGTGTGCGGGGAGAGCACCAGGCGGTCGGCGGGGATGGCCAGCGGCGTGCAGGCAAGAGGCTCGAGATTCTCGCCCCAGAACGGATGATTATTGGCCGAACACGAAGGATTGTCCTGAATCCCTTCCACGAAGATCAGCCAGTGAGGGGCGACGTGCCCCACCGCGGCGGCCGCGCGCTCTGCGGCCTTGTTCCAGTCGGTGGCGGAATTTCCGGTGCCCCAGGTGGCGGCTCCGTGAGGCTCGTTCTTGGGATCCACCCCGATCACGCCCGCGAGGGAGCCGTAGCGCTGGGCGAGAAACGTGAGGTCGGCGAGCCACTGCTGCTCCGAGTACTGCGCGGTGTACCACAGTTCCGAGATCGATTGACAGTCGGGCCGGTGATGGTCGAGAAGGATGTAGAAGCCCTGCGCATCGAGGTATTGCACGACGGCGTCGAGGAGCCCCAGCGAGTCCAGACCCCGGAGATCCGGATTCAGGTCGTAATTGATGGTGCTGGGCGCGGATCCGCGCAACGTGCCCGGACACACCGGCAGCCGCACGGCATTGAAGCCGAGATCACGCATCTGGTTGATCATGCTCTTCCAGTTGCGAGCCCACAGGCCGTGCACGGCGTGATCGTTCGTCTCGAATCCAAACCAGTTGACACCGCGCAGCTGCACCGGCTGGCCCTGCGCATCGACGATGCGGCCACTCGCTACCGAGTAGGCCGAAGCCGAGGAAGGGCCGACCAGCAACGAAAGCAACAGCGCGAGAGTTGACCATCGAAGTGTGGACATATGTCTCCTGTCGACGGCGTGGTGTGGATGATGACTGGTGAGGTATGGGACGCCTCGCGCGCGCCCTCTATTCGGTGTGCTTTCTGCGCAGAGGAGGGGGCATCGAGGCGAGCCTGCACCCGAGAGTGCGATGCAGATAGCTTGCCAAACGACCAGGCGACGTGTGATCAGCTACATCGGGCGGAGGCCGGGGCGCGCCGGGTCAAGCGCCCGTCACCATACGACCAGTCAGTTACTTGAAGTGGGACAGTTGGGCTCCCGTCGAGCGAGCCTAGACGCGATAGGGAAGGACTGATCGCAGCCGCACGTCGCGGACGTAGAGTCCGCCCCACAGGGATCCGAATCGACAGGGAGACCGAAGCTGAGCCGTGGCGGCAGACTCGAGGGAGGTTCCCGTCAGCGGATTGCCGCATCTTGCGGCGCGGGCGGGACCGCGGGCTCGCCAACGAACTCGACCTGGATGAAGGGCCGCGGTACGTTTGTGGGGGTCGGATGGCTGGATCAGACAGGGACGCATGGTTGCTTTGACCGGGCCACCTGTGGCTGAGACAGATCGGCGAGGCCACGGTGGCCGGGTTTTCAAGGGCATCCGGCCCTGGATCAGTTGCGGGGAGTCGGGGGGGTGTGAGGGAAGGAGATCATCATGGGAGCACGGCTGGGCCGCCGGGATTTTCTTGGGATGATGAGTGCGCTGGGCGCAGCCGGCGGGGCGGTCGTGGCGACGCTCGGGGTGGCCCGCGTGCGTGCGTCTGGAGCGGGAGGAGGAGCCTCGATGATGAAGACGGCGTATGATCCGGCAGCGACGTTCGAGCTGAAGGTGAGCGAGGTCGAGTTTCGGCGCACGGCGAGCGGGCGGATGCTGATGGCCCGCGTCTACCAGCCGCACGGCGTGGGACCGTTCGCGACGCTGCTCGATCTGCACGGCGGCGCCTGGAACAACAAGGACCGCGTGGCCAATGAGCCGATGGACCGTGCGGTGGCGGCGAGCGGCGTGCTCGTGGTCGCCATCGATATGACCTTGGCGCCCGACGCCCCCTATCCTGCTTCCGTCCAGGACGCGAACTATGGGGTCCGCTGGCTCAAATCGAAGGCGGCCGAGTGGAATGGAGAGGCAAGGAACCTGGGGGTGCTGGGTAGTTCCAGCGGCGGACACGTCGCCGAGCTGCTGGGCATGCGCCCGCGCGACCCGCGCTATAACGCGATCCCGCTGGCGGCGGCCTCATCAGTGGATGCCACGGTGGCGTACGTGGCCACGCGTTCTCCGATCAGCGATACCGTCGCCCGCTACCAGCAGGCAGAGAAGATGAAGCGCGAGGGAATGATCAAGAACAACAAGACCTACTTCCAGCCGTGGGAAACCATCTTCGAGGGCAACCCGCAGGGAATCCTCGATCGTCGGGAGCCGGTGACCTTGCCGCCGCTGCTGATCATGCAAGGGGCGCTCGACGACAACGTGCTGCCGGCCCTCCAGGAGAAGTTTGCCGCATCGTACCGGGCGGCAGGCGGCGATTGCGAGCTGCACATCTTCGAAGGATGCGAGCACGAGTGGGTCGCCAAGGCGGGGCCGCAGACCGACCGCGCCCACGAGATGGTGAAGGCATTCATCGCCCGCACTCTCACGACGACCCGCCGCGCGTCGCAGGGGCTGGCGAGGTGAGGCGGGCCTGCGTGCGCGATCGACCACCTCCGAGCTTCGCGGGCTCGGCAGCTTCCGGATCCGCCAGCGGAACCACCGCCGCACGCGGTGAGCGCACCGCTCAACTCGTGTGACCGTCGCGGCACGACAGACACGGGGAAAAGGAGACGCACATGCACGTCGGCCTGGTGATGGAATGCGACTATCGCGAAGGGAGAACGCAAGAGGAGGCGTTTTCCGAGGCGATGTCCATTGCCGAGATCGCGGAGACGCAGGGGCTCGACGGCGTCTGGCTGGCCGAGCGACACTTTGCCGTCCACCGGCGACCGACGGATCCGATGGGCGCCGGCATCCCGTCGATCGCCTCGGTGCCGCTCGTCCTAGCGGCGGCCATCGCAGCCCGCACGACTCGCCTCCGGATCGGCACCGGTGTGAGCGTGCTCCCACTCTGCCACCCCATCCGCACCGCCGAGGAGGCGGCCACCGTCGATCAGGTCAGCCAGGGCCGCCTCGACTTCGGCGTCGGGCGTAGCGGATTTCCCCGCGCGTACTCGGGCTATGGCGTGCGTTACGACGAGAGCCGCGAGCGGTTCCAGGAATCCCTCGACGTCATTCTCAAAGCGTGGACGCAGGAGGGCTTCTCGCACCGGGGGAAGTATTTCGCGTTCGACAACTTGACCGTGGTGCCACGACCCTATCAAAAGCCGCACCCGCCTATCTGGGTGGCGGCCACGACCCACGACACGTTTCCCATGGTCGGCCGCATGGGCTTGTCGCTCGTTACGGGACTGCGCGGCTTTGACGTCCCGGAGGCCGCCCAGCACCTGCAGGCGTACCGTACTGCCTTGCGGGAGGCGGGACATCCGGGCGATGGCAACATCTACTTGCGTATTCCCGTCTACGTCGCGGCCACCGCGAGCCAGGCGCGCGCGGAACCGGAAGAGAGCACCATGAGGTCGTATCGCCGGTTGGCCGAGAACTTCGCCTCATCGGTCGGAGCGTCAGGGACAACCGGTTCGGAAGAGCGGGCCGAGCGTGCGGAGCGCCTCTCCAACCTGACCTACGACGACGTGCTGCGCGATCGAGTGGCGTACGGCACCCCCGACATGGTCGTCAACCGGCTGCGCGACCTCAAGGACCAGCTTGGCCTCTCGGGGGTCATCATGGAATCGAATGTCGGCGGGCGAATTCCGCTCGAGCGTGTCCTCACCTCGATTCGCCTCTACGCACGAGAGGTCGCCCCGCGCCTGCGGTAACCGTTCAGGGAACCATCCTCATCCCCACAAGTGCTCGGAGGCAAGCCCAGGGAGGGAGTTGACCCGATGCCAAGCCACGCGCAGTTCGCGCCCCAGATCGAGCAGTTCATTCACGACAATCCGCAGGGCGTTCTGACCTCGTTCAGGCGCAATGGCATGCCCCAGCTCAGCATCGTCACCGTGTATCCGCGCGACGGCGGCGTGGGGATCTCCATCACCGAGAACCGGGTGAAGTTCAAGAACCTCTTGCGCGACCCCCGCTGCTCGGTCCTGATCTCGCACGCCGACTGGTGGTCAGGCTTCCTGGTGTTCGAGGGGAAAGCAGAGCTGACCCACTCCGGCAACACCGATCCCGAAGTCCTGCGCCGGGCGCGTCGATACATCTTCAGCGCGACCACACGACGACGCAGCCGGGACTGGGACGAGTACGACAGGATCGCGGCGGCCGACAGGCGCGTGGCCATGGTGCTGAGGCCGGCGCACGTGTACGGCTCCGCCCTGGCCCGCATGCGCGAAGCGCTGGCGAAGTAGGGCGCTGACGCCATGAGCGCGCACGACGGAGACGGGGGGGTGGCGCCGCGCCGGGCCGGCGCGGCCCGCTGACGGGCATACGTGTTATCGAGCTGGCCGACGAACAGGCCGAGTACTGTGGGCTGAGCTTGGCCGGTCTCGGCGCCGATGTCGTCAAGGTGGAGCCCCCCGAGGGAAGCCCCACGCGCCGTATCGGGCCTTTCTATCCACCTCGACCGCGGCGCTCCCTGCTACGGCGAGGACAACCACTACGTGTCCGGCGAATTGCTGGAATGTCATCGCGCGAGATCGACACTCTGGCGGCCGAGGGCGTGATCTGACCGCCCCGTCAGTAGGGTTCTCTGACGAAGATGAAGGTCGTGCCCTGCACGACGGGAGCGCTGGCGCCGACGAAGGAGACCTCGACGTTCTTGACCTGACGGTCCCCCGCGCGTCCGGACGCTTGCAGCGCGCCCTCGATGATGTGCCACAGACCGTGAATGCGTCCGGTGCTCAGGCTCCCCCCGAACGTATTCAGGGGGAGCTCGCCGTCGAGCTCGACGCGTCCGTCCTGGATGAAATCGAGCGCCGTGCCCTCCGGGCAGAACCCGTAGGATTCCAGACCATAGATCACCGACGCCGAGAAGCCGTCGTAGATCTGGGCCACATCCACGTCCCGCGGGCTGAACCCTGATCGCTCCCAAGTCAGGCGCGACGAGCTGCGCCCGCCCTCCATGTAGTCGCTCAGGCTCCCGATACGCCCCGCTACCTCGAAGGCGAGCCGCTGACCGTATCCCGCGAGATAGGCAGGGCGGGGGCGCAAATCGCGCGCGCGCTCGGCAGTGGTCAGGACGATGGCGACGGCTCCCTGCACAGGAATGTCGCAGTCGTACAGACAGAACGGATATGCGACCATCCGGGAGCTGAGGTAGTCCTCCCGCGTGAGAGGCGTACCGTAGAAGAAGGCATGGGGATTTTTCTGGGCATGCCGGCGCTGGGTCACGGCGAGGGTGGCCATCTTCTCGCGGTTCTGGTGGTGCCGTTCCAGCCAGCGAGTGTAGGCGACCGCCATGCCCTGTCCGGGTCCACCGAACCCGTAGGGAGCGGTGAACTGAGCCGGCCCCGGAGCGTGCGTGCCCGGCAAGTTTTGATAGGTCCCGCGGGGGTTATGCATCGCGCGCCAGACCACCGCATACGTGCATACTCCGGCCAGAAGAGCGTTGACGGCCTGCTGGACGGCGCCCCCGATATTGACCGTGTCCACCTGGACCTGCCAGCTCAGGCTCGGAAGCTTCAGCATCGCCATCATGCAATTGACCGATACGATGCTGATGCCGTCCACCACCGCGTGCCCGGTGGCCGGCAGCTCGGGGTAGGTCGCCAGCCCGTCGATGTCGGATAGGGCCAGCCCGGAATCCTCCACGGCACCCTTGACCGCCTGCAGCGCATGGCTGGCCAGAGGGATCTCCGCCGACCGAGTGACGCGCGAAAATCCCACGCCGCTCACGGCGACTTTGCACCGATGCCCCCACATGCGATTGCTCTCCGGGCTAGGGCGCGCCGCGTGCCAGCCGGAACTGGGGCAGCGTGATGTCGTCGTTGAGGGGCTCGAAGATCACCTCCACTCGACGCCCCACCTTTGCCTCGGTATAGGGAGCCTCGAGGAGATTGCCGACCAGGAGGGCCCCAGGGGCGTCATCGAGCTCGACGATGATGCTCGCGTAGGGTATCGCTCCCGCGAATCGCCGGTCGCCGGCGTGATACATGATGGTGTAGGCGTAGATGGAGCCCTGGCCCCCGACACGTTCGAACCCGAGATCGATGGCCATACAGGTCACGCAGGTCGGGTAAGGGGGATGCTGAAAGTGCCCGCACGCCTGACAGCGCTGCAGCGCCAGCACGCCTTGCTTGGCCGCATCCCAGAAGGGCTTCGTCCACTCATTCGGAACGGGGATGGGCCTGGTCACCGTGCTCCAGTCGCTCATGGTGAGGATCAGGGAGCGGGCGTATGCTTCCCCAGGAACGCCTTGATGCGGACCGTGGCCGCCCCCAGGGCCGCGCCTTCCTTCCACTCCGGGATGAACTCGCAGTTGGGGATCAGCTTGGCGACCTCCTCGGAAATGGCAAACGGATGGGCCTCATCATTGCCGGCCAGCACCAGGCACGGCGTTCGGCAGCTCGACACGAACGCGCGGTCCACGCTGTAGACGAAGCCGGGACCGTACAGGTTCTGGTGGAACGCGTCCAATACCTGCTGGCTGGCCTCGGGGTGTTTCTCGAGGGACTCGGCCCACGCGTTGAATCTGGCCGAGCGCCCCGGCGCCATGGGCCCCACTCGCCCGATGGGCTGCGCGAGCACCGCGCACGCAATGCGCTGGGGCTGGGTCTTGATCAGGCTCATGATGAAGGAACCGCCGATGCACTGGCCATACAGGTGGCAGCGCTCGATGCCCAGGTGGTCGAGCACCGCGATGTGGTCGGCGGTGTACGTGTGCCAGCCGTCTTGTCCGGTGATGGGCGCGCGGGAGCGTCCGCCTGCGTTGCGCTGATCCATCGCGATCACCCGAAAGGTTGCCGCGAACTCCTTGATGGGGTTCACGGGGGCGGCCGGGCGGCTCCAGACATCGATGACCGACTGCAGGCCCGCTGGCGCAAACGTGAGGATGGGGAACCCCTGGCCGAACTCCTCGTAGTAGATGGATGCTCCGTGGTGCTCAATGCTTGGCATGCGCGTGTCCTTTCATCGTTCGCCCTGGGTGAGTGCCCTCAACCCCTTCCCAGATCGCCATCTGCCTCGGCAAGCAGGCGGGCGAAGTGCTCGGGGACGTAGATCTCGCGGCCGATGACGGCCGGGCTGTATCCCTGCAGCCAGTAGCTGTTGGTCGGATGCCCGCCGCCGGCCACGATCAGAATGAAGTTGTCCGGCGAGGCGGTGATCGGCCACGGGTCGAGGGCCAGGCTGTCTCGCGTCACGGGGCTCGTGTCGATCTCGATCCACGCCTGGCCGCCGGCTCGTCGCAGATGCTCGGCGGGGATCCTCGAGTGCTCCCAGAAGAAATCACGCATCGAGCGCTTGCTCCAGCCGAGGCCCGTCATGGCCTGGGCCACCACGCCGGGGAGCATCAGGATGCCAGGCGTACCGCGCTCGTAGCCGGCGAGTCCCGCCAGGTTGGGCACGCGCATGAAGTCGGCCATGCGGTGCATGCCCTGGAGCGCGTCCTCGGCGGGCGTCTCCTTCTTGGCGCCCCGCCGTCTGATATTGGTGGCGCCGTTCGCGAAGGCCAGCGAGATCGAATTGCACCCGGGTGAGAAGCCGTGGCGCTCCGTCCCGTGGGCGGGCCAGCCTGGGGGCAGGTTGGCCTCATCCTCGGCGAAGACGACGTTCGTGTAGCGCAGGCCGCCGTAGTTGGCCATGGTGCCGACTCCCGGACGCGCGCCCCCGACATTCTGCTGCATGAGCCTCAGTGCTCGCCCGATGCTGGCGCCGGCCGGTTGCTGCGGGTCGGGCCCGAGACAGCCGAAGCCAGAGTTGAGCCGGATCTGTCCGCCGATCGGTCCATTGACAATGACCACCGGGAAGGCGCTCCCTGACGCCGCTTGCAGCTGCTCGCTGCCGGAGTCGGGATCGAGGAACGCATCGACCGCCGCCACCAGCACCGGAAGGTACTCGGGTCGGCCGCCCGCCATGGCCAGCGCGACGGCGCATGTCTGCACGGTAGCCACCCCGCCTCGCGGCGGGAACGTGCCGAGCATCAAAGTACGCGACAGCGCCGTGCCTTGGAGGATCCAGTCCACGCGCTCCGGGGTCGCCGGCCACAGGGGCAGCCCGTCGCCCCACCCTTTCGCCATCATGAGGTTGTTGGCTCGCATCAGGGCGCCTTCGAACGTCGTCGCCTGGACGCAGACCATGGGGCTCGCCCCGGCCGCCTCTGCGGGGAGGGGAGACCTCCAGCGCGTCAGCCCGTCGTAGAACTCGTGCTTGCGCGCCTGCACGGTGCTGATGTCGCTGCCGGGCAGGAAGAGCTCGATGGGAAAGATCACCATGGCCGCGTCCGGCGCGAGCCCGAGGCCGGAGACGGCGTTGCGCATGACGCCCACGAAATCCGTGCGCGTCAAGGTGACGGTGGGAATTCCTTGTGCTTCTAGCCTAGCGGCAGCACGGCCGCATGCGGTGGCGCAGGACCCTCAGGCGGCGTTACCGATGATGACGGCGTCGACACCACTTCGCTTGACCTGGGCGGCCGTCTCGTCCGTGCCGATCAGGGTGTTTCCCTGCGGAAAGGTGTCGATGGGCAGGACTTCGATTCCGACGAAATCTTGCTCGAGCAAGCTCTTGAGAAGCGGGAGCATGCGGTAGGCTTGCCACTGCTCGTTGCTGACGAAGCCGATGCGCTTGCCCGCCAGCGAATGAAGGCGCGGCGCGTGAGGCTGCTTCACTTCGAGCCGACCGGACGGGTCATGAAACTCGAGCGTGACCATGGCTCCTCCTCCGCATGCGATGCACGTGCGATCGTAGCATGGCGCTTCCCACTCAAAGCCGGACGGCGGAACGTTGTCCTCAAAGTGCCGCGGGGAGGCCTTGACTTGTCCGGCCACGTGCGCAACGCTTCTCGTCACGAACACGGGCGGGCCGTCGTGCTTGGCGTGGGCGTTCCTCGAGGTTGCTCCGCGTCGATATCGTCTCGTGTGAGCCAGTCCAAAAGAGGGGGCTTCGATGGCACATTCCGTTCGGGGCGTCGTCGCCAAGGGCAAGGGGCGGCCGGTCGAGCTGACATCGATCCGGGTGCCGGACCCGGGTCCGGGAGAGGCTCTGGTCCGGGTGCAGGCCTGTGGCGTCTGCCATACCGACCTCCACTATCGCGAAGGTGGTATCAACGACGACTTCCCGTTCCTCCTCGGACACGAGGCGGCGGGGCTCGTCGAAGCGGTGGGGCCGGATGTGACCGGCGTGAAGCCTGGCGATTTCGTGGTTCTCAACTGGCGGGCGGTGTGTGGTACTTGCCGTTCGTGTCGTCGCGGCAAGCCCAACCTCTGCTTCAGCACGTTCAATGCGAGGCAGAAGATGACCTTGGCCGACGGCACTCCGCTGTCAGCCGCCCTGGGAATCGGCGCCTTCGCGGAGAAGAGCCTGGTGGCGGCCGGCCAGTGCACACCGGTGAATCCCGCGGCAAAGCCGGAAGTGGCGGGCCTCCTGGGCTGCGGAGTGATGGCCGGTATCGGGGCGGCGATGCTCACCGGGGAGGTGCAGCGCGGAGACAGTGTGGCCGTGTTCGGCTGCGGCGGTGTCGGCAACGGGGCCATCGTGGGGGCTCGGCTGGCGGGCGCCACCACGATCGTGGCCGTCGATCTGGACGACCGCAAGCTCGAATGGGCGAGACGGTTCGGCGCGACCCACACGGTCAACAGCAAGCAGACCGATCCGGTGGCGGCCATTCGGGCCGCCACCAACGGCCACGGTGCCGACGTCTGCGTGGAGGCCGTCGGCCATCCCGAGGTCCTTCGTCAGGCTTTCTTCGCGCGCGATCTCGCCGGCACCGTCGTCCAGGTAGGCGTTCCCACCCCGGCCATGAAGTTTCCCGATATACCGATGATCGAATTCTTCGGACGCGGCGGCGCCCTCAAGCCCAGCTGGTATGGCGACTGCCTGCCGAACCGTGATTTTCCGCTCCTGGTCGATCTCCACCTGCAGGGTCGGCTCCCACTACAAGATTTCGTCACCGAGACCATCGGCCTTGGCGACGTCGAGGAAGCGTTCCACCGGATGGAGCGGGGTGAAGTGCTCCGCAGTGTGGTGGTGCTGTGATCGAGCTGGTTACCACGGCGGGCATCTTCGCCCTCGACGGGGGCGAGTGGGCAGTCACCAACAATGTCTGGCTGATTGGCAACGACCGCGAGGTCATTGTGATCGACGCCGCCCACGATGCGGCACCGATCGTGGCGGCGGTGCACGGCCGGCGGGTGCGGACCATCGCGTTGACCCATGGTCACAACGATCACATCAACGCGGCGGTGGCCCTGCAAGCCGAGGTGGACGCGCCCATCCTCTTGCATCCCGACGACCGGATGCTGTGGCGCGTCGTCTATCCCGATCGCGATCCCGATCGCGATCCCGATGGCGCGCTGGTCGATGGCGGATTGCTCGAAGCCGGCGGGGCCAAGCTTGGCGTGCTGCACACGCCGGGTCACTCGCCAGGCGGGTGCTGCTTTCACCTGCTGGACGGCGCCGGGGAGGGGCGCGACGTGGTGTTCACCGGCGACACCTTGTTCTGCGGCGGGCCCGGCGCGACGGGCCGTAGCTTCAGCGACTACGACACCATCGTCGCCTCGATTCGCCGGCGCCTGTTCTCGCTTCCCGCCAGCACCGTCGTCCACACCGGCCACGGCGGCAGCACAACGGTAGGCGCCGAGGCAGAGGCCCTGGGCCGATCCTGATTCGCGGCCGCCCGATCGGCAGGGCCGGCGACCGGTGGATGCAAGGTGAGGCCCTTGATGCGGGCGCAGCTGTAGCCCCATGCCACGACCACAGCTGGTCAGATCATGTCGATCTCGTCGGCGACGTCGAGGAGCGGGTCGTTGTGATCCGAAGTGAACCCCCGGTAGGTGGCGTCGAGGGTCGGCGAGCTTCTTACCGCCGAGCCGCGTCTCCCTGCACAATGCTTTCCTGATCCCGGACACCGCGGAGGGTCGGCACATGTTTCTGCGACGGATTGGCGCCAGAGCCCCCACGCTCGGTGGCAACGGGATTGCAGTCTCTGTAAAGGGCGGGAACCACAGCGAACCGCTGCTGCATTGTGGAGGGTAGAACCATGAGACTCGTGAGAAACATGAGTTGGACCGCGTTCGTCGTCGTCGTGATGACCGGTTTGTTGGCGGCTGCTCAGGCCGCCGCGGGGCCAATCAAATACGCGGGAGCCGTTCGCACGGTCGACACCATGAGGGGATTCCTGGTCGTGGAGGACGTGGGGCCGTGGGTTGGTAAGACCGAAACTCCGATCACACCGCGAACAATTGCCTTGTCGCCCTCGACCGAATACTTTGTGGCCGAGCGCGCCGCACAGGGCGACACGGGATATCGTAACGACTATGTGAAGGCGAGGGCGAACCCTTCCGAGATCAAGGTCGGTGCGTTTGTCTCGGTGGAGTGTCAGCCGGATGGTGATCAGTGCACGGCGTCGAAGCTCGTCGTGGTTCGACCGAGCGAACCCTGAGAAGAGCGCCCCTCATGAAGGCCGGGGACCGGTTCTCTCCCCTCACGTGGTATAGAGAACGGACGAGTCAGGGGACGCGACGGTCCTTGGCCTGGGAGGGAAAGTTCCGATAACTCCGGACCGTCCTGGGCCCACTAGTCCAAAAGGGGGCTTCGATGGCGCCAGCCTGGGATCTGGTCCCCCTGGACGACGTGGTCGCCTCGGTGACGAGTCGAGCCGCCGCCGCCATCGGCAAGTCCTCCGAGCTCGGCTCGCTCGCGCCGGGGATGGCCGGCGACGCGGTCGTGATGGATCTCGAGGACGGACACTTCATCTACGTGGACGGCGCCGGCAACGAGGTCAAGGCTACCCGTCGCTTCCGGATGCGTCACGTCGTCCGTGCCGGTCGCCGGCTCCCGGCCCCTCACGCCGACCGCTTGTGAGCGACGGCGCAGCCGGGTTTGCCGCCCTTGGCGGGAACTGAACGGGGGTTTGCCATGAAAAAGCGTGCACCCAGGTCCAAGATGCGCTCGACCCGTGCGAAGTCGCCCCCGGCGAAGCCGAAGCGCCGACCGGCGACGGCGAAGGCCCGCTCCCGGCCAGCGAAGCGCCGGACGAAATCGCGCACGGCGAAATCGCGCACGGCGAAGTCGAGCACGCGCCCCGGCAAGCGGAGCACGGGCTCGCTCGCTCGGCCCAAGCAATCCGGGCATGCTGTCCGGCGGGTCCGCCCGTCGCGTGTCCCCCAGGGGCCTGAGGAGGCCGGCCACATCACGCGATTGCACGACGAGCGGCTGCTCCATCACGAGACCAGCCCGGCCCTCAGCGGGGGGGACGTTGATGCGGACTGGGTGGGCGCCGAGGGCTCCGGCGAGGAGTCAGCGGGGGGCAGCGTGGCGACGCCCGACCAGGACGTGGTCGATGAGATCGGCCGCGCCCTCGGCGTCGAGCAGGCGCCGACCCAGCCCGTGACCAGCTCGGAAGAAATCCTTCGCGAGCGCGCGCAGCACCGCTGGGAGCTCGAGCGCGAGGCCAGCGAGGAGGACGACCGCCGGGAGCAATAGGTGTCAGAACCAGGGGAGCGCCGCCTCCTGGGGCGGCAGGCGTCTTCTCACGTGCGACTACGGGGGCGTCAAGCCAAACCTCTGCCACATCCGGGGGAGGCCGAAGACATCCTGGCTCAGCTTCCCAAGGATCTGAAGGAAGTATGGGTGGAGGCGCAAGCCGAGGCGTGATGGACTCATGAGCTGACGATGGCTCGTCGACACGGGGAAGCTCTTGAGCGAGGTGACGGCCCGGGGCAACGGCGTCACCGCGTGGTCTGCGCAGGCTCGAGACCACATGGTGGATCGACAGATCGTCGGCCGGGGCGTTCAGGATCCCGCCGTGCTCAATGCCACGCGGCGGGTCCCGCGGGAAACCTTCGTGCCGCGCCATTTGGCGCGGCGCGCCTACGCCGACCGACCGCTGCCCATCGGCGAGGGACAAACGATCTCCCAGCCTTCCGGGCACTGACTGTCCCCGACTTGATGATTGACCTCCGTGCCCACCGTGAAGAGCGCATCACGAAATCCTGCCGTTCGGTGCGGCATCGTTCGTGCCAGCGACTGGGTTCGCCTCGATCGGGCCTTCGGCGAGGCGAGTGGCGATGGCGGAGCGCGCCAGGTCGCGGAGCCGTACGATCTCACGCCAGCCTTCGCCCTCCGGCTGGATCGGTCGTTCGACCGATACGGTAACCGGCCCTCGCCGCGGCAGCCAGCGCTCAGCCGGCAGGATGTCGCGCGTCCCGAGAATCGCGATGGGGATGACCGGACAGTTCGCCTCCACCGCCGCCTTGAAGGCACCGAGGCGGAAGGGAAGGAGTCCTGGGGCCGTCGTGAATGTCCCCTCCGGGAAGAAGAGAAGACGGACTCCACCGCGCAGGGCCCGGGTCACCCGCTCGGCGTCCGCCACGCTGCGCGACACGTCGAACCGCTCGACGGTAAGGTGCCCGACCTTCCGGATCACCGTCCCGACCAGCACCGTACCCTCCAGCTCGCGCTTCGCCACGAAGCGGATGCCGATTGGCAGGGCGGCGAGGAGCGCCACGACGTCGAGATAGCTCGCGTGATTGGCGGCAAGAATGCCCGTGCCCTCGAGATTCTCCCTTCCCTCGAGGCGTACGCGGCACCCCGCCAGGGCAAGAACGGTCTTGCACCAGCGGCGCACGGCGCGCTCGACGCGAGATGTGGGCAGGAGCCGGACGGCCAGCCAGAGGGGCGGGAGCATCGCGAGGAGGATCGCGCCCACGTAGACGGCGAAGCCGAGCGCGGCGATCCGGGCCATGGTTCGTCCGAACTGGGCACCCATGTTCGCGGCCACCAGTCGCACCCACTGCGCCCGCGGCGAGAGGCGCCGTCGCCGGAGAGCGCCGCGCAGGTACGCGTCGCGGGTGGCCGAGCGCCGGATCTTGCCGCTCGAAGTCTTGAGGACAACGCCTGGCCCCGCCACGACGATCGCATCCGGTGGGATGCCGATAGCCGTCACCACACGATCGCGGATTGCCGCCCGCAGTCGCTCCGCCGCCGCCGGCACCGTCTGCCGGCTCTCGGCGATGACCACGAGACGCTCGGTGCCGATGTCGGCGTCGGCGACACCGAAAGCAGCCACGCTCCCCTTGCGGACACCTGCCAGGTCGCCCACCATCTCCTCGATCTCCTGCGGATAGAGGTTGCGACCCGCTTTCTTGATCATGTCCTTTCGCCGGCCGGTGATGAAGAGCTCGCCGTCAGCCCAGTAGCCGAGATCACCCGAGTCCATCCAGCCGTCGCGGAGCACCGTCGCCGTCACCTGAGGCTTGCGGAAGTAGCCGGAGGTCACGGAGGGTCCACGGAACTGCACGCCCCCTTCCACGCGCTCGTCGACCGGTCGTCCGTTCGGGCCCACGATTCGGACCGCGTGGCCGGGCAATGGATGGCCACACGACACGAAGCGGAGCGGGGTCGCCTCCTGCGCGGCGGCGGGAGCGGTCGTGCGAGTCCGCGTGAACACGTCCCGCGACACTCGATCCACGCGCGGCAACCTGCTCGGCGGAGACACCGTGAGGCCGACCGATGCCTCCGCCAGGCCATAGACGGGGCACATGGCCTCCGGGCGGAACCCATAGGCGGCAAAGCGACGCGTGAAGCGTTCGATGGTATCTGGGCTCACCGCCTCCGAGCCGTTCATGGCGAGGCGCCACGCGGAGAGGTCGAGGCCGGCGATCTCGTCGTCCCGAATCTTCGTCGCACAGAGATCGAACGCGAAATTCGGGGCGGGTGAGAGGGTGCCATGGTGGCGGTGCAGGGCCCAGAGCCAGCGCGCCGGTCGCGCCAGGAAGGCAAGCGGGGGCAGTATCACGACGGGGATACCGTGATAAAGAGACCCCAGCCACGCCCCGATCAGCCCCATGTCGTGATAGAGGGGAAGCCAGCTCACGCCGACATCCCCGGGGCCGATGTCGAGCGCCTCGCCGATGGCGCGGATGTTGGCCAGAACGTTCGCGTGGGTGAGCAGGACCCCCTTGGGATCACCGGTGCTCCCCGACGTGTACTGAATCAGCGCCGGGGCGTCCACCGAAACACTCTCCGTGGCAGTTCCGGCGTCGCCCGGGCGGCTGATCCGCTCCACGGTGGTCACCTCGCGCAGGGAGGGCACGCGGGGACGAAGGACAGACGCAACTCGCTCGGCCTCATGAAAGGTGAAGAGCAGGCGGGCCTCGGCATTGCGGAGGATGCCAACCTGGCGCGCCGCGTACTCCTCCAGCCGAGCCGGGCGAAAGGGCGGATAGAGCGGGACGGGGACGGCCCCCGCGAGCAGGATGCCGCAGAAGGCAGCGAAGAAGGCCTCCTCGGTGCGGAGCATGATGCCGACCGATTGGCCTACCCGGACACCCCGCTCGCGCAACCCGGCCGCCACAGCCGCAGCGGCCTGCCAGAGCGCTTCGTGCCTGATGATCTGCTCATGACCGTCTTCCCGATGCAAGATGATGTGGGGGCGGGTGGGCGCGGTCTCTACGTGCCAGCGCAGTACCTCGACCAGGGTCCCAGCCGTTGACGGCGCTGCCGCCCCCGGCGCCGGTGAGGCGGCCGGCGTGGAGCCGTCCATTACCGTGGGCTCGGCGTTCGCCAGGGCCCGTGCGAGGTCGCCCAGGGTGTCGGCTTCGCCCATGACTTGGTCGGGGAAACGTACCCCGAACCGTTGCTCGAGGCGGAACAGGAGCTCCACTCGCTCAAGGCTGCCTATTCCCAGGTCGCGATCGAGCGAATCATCGAGCCGCACCCGCCCGGAGGGCGGCAGGGTTCCGAGCTCCTTGACCAGCTCTGACGCAGTGCGGAGCACCGCTTCCCAGACCGGTGCCTGCGTCCGGCGGTCGAGCTCGGCGTTTGACTCCTCGTCCGTCATCCACGCCTCAGCCATCGAGGCAAGGTGTGCTCGAGGTGCGCCTGCCCAAGGCGAAGGAAGCCAAGGGTAAGACGTCGAGATCAAGGGTCCGGCAGCGGAGCTTCTGGTCCGGCGGCACATAGGAGAGGGCCGTACTCTCGTCGATGGCCGGGTTCATGGTGAGGGTAGCGATGGAGAGCACGACACCCGATGTGCAGGGACAGCGCCTATCCCCCCACGGGGGTGTGCGTGTGGACGCGGGCGCGCGCGCTCAACACTCGCGTGGCGCGGAGCAGCACATCGCGCGGCCTCGTCTGCTGCTGCTCGTCGACCGCGGCGACGACAGACCGGAAGGCCTCCCGCGCTGCACTTTCGTGGACGTGGCGCCGGGCGTCGCGGCGACCGCTTACTGCACCTCATTCATGAACACCGTGTAGTCGAGGTCTCCCGGGGAGCGGCCGAGACGCTCGAGGAGCAGACCGGTCTCGGCGCGGTGAGCGGTGCCGTGGTTGGTCAAATGCAGGATGAGCTGGTCAAGCGGCTGCTCTCGGGGCACCCCGCTGCGCGGCGTATATTTCACCCGACGCGTGACGTCGGCCGCGGTCAGGCTCGCCACGTACTCACGCAGCGCGGCGTGTGACGCGGCGTAGGCCGCGCGCCAGGACGGAATGACCGGACGCTCAACCGGTGGCAGGGGATCGCCCTTCCACCGGGCTAGCCACAGCCGATGCACGATCAACATGTGCCAGAGGTTGTTGGCCACGCTTCCGAAGTACGCCTCCCGCGGCCGCTCCAGCTCTTCCGTGCGCATACCGTCGACGGCGGCGAGGAGTTTCTCGTCCGCCCACTGGTTGTACGCAATCGCCCTGCCCAGCTGCTCGAGATCCACCATGTCCGTCTCCTCGGGCTCGCCCTAGGCCGGATGGATGTTGGCGTTCATGATCGATGACGTCGTCGGAAATCCGCTCGGTGAAGGCCGAGCGCCAGTAGCGGTACAAACCGTGCGTCGCGTTGGGTCATCCAGCATGACTTGCCGCGCCCGGTACGGCATGGGGGCTACGAGGTCGGCGAACGCCATATCGTCTTCCTCCCGGTCGCCTGGCGAGACAAAGCTTACTCGGTCCCTGCCGGTTGAGCCAGCCCTCGCCGGGCCGGCCGACTCCTTGACGGATGCCGGTCGGCGGAGGAGTATAGCCGCCGGAGGGATCGCTTGAAGAAGGACATCCAAAGCCTGCGCTCAACCCTCGAGTATCTGGTCGCCATGGGTGAGGTGGTGGCTACCGACGTGGAGGTTGACCCCCACCTGGAGGTTGCCGCCATCCAGAAGCACTTTGACGGGGGGGCAGCCCTCCTCTTCAACAAGGTCAAGGGCTATCCCAACGCGCGGATCTGCAACAACATCTTTGCCAGCGCCGAGCGGGTGGCCAAACTCCTCGATGTGGACGATCCCCGGCGAATCAAGCACCGGGCCGTGGAGGCCCTCCGCAACCCGATCCCGCCGGTCGAGGTCAGGGACGGGCCCTGCCAGGAAGTGGTGCTGACCAACACCTTCGACGTGTGGGACATCGTGCCCATGATTTCCCACGCCGATAGCGATCCCGGGCGTACGCTGGGCGCCGGCACCACCGTGGTCCGCGGCAAGTACTTCTGGGGTGGCTCTCACATCGGCTACAACCGGATGAACTTCCGGGGACCGGACTTCTCGAGCTTCCAGATCTCCCCTGGCTCTCACATGGACCAGGTGGCCACCCATTGGTTCCGGCAGGGCCCCATCCCAATGACCATCAACATCGGCATACCACCGGCGTGCACGATGATGGCGGGTGCCGGCTTCACGTACGTGATCCTGCCCCGGGGCTGCGACGAGCTGGGGGTGGCCGGTGCGTTACAGGGCTACCCGGTGGAGCTCGTGAAAGCGCGCACACAGGACGCGTGGGCCATCGCCAACGCGGAATACGTCATCGAGGGCTATCTCGACACGAGTCAAAAGGTATGGGAGAGCCCGCTCGCCGAGAAGGACGATGCGCAGGGGGTTCATCCGTTCCACCCTGAATGGTCGGGCTACATGGGCAAGGCGTACCGGACGTACAAGTTCCAGGCGACGGCCGTCACCCATCGGACCGACCGGCCCCTCTATTACGGGCTCATCGTCCATGGGATGGACGAGCATTTCATCGACGGTCACATGCGCGAGGCGTGCTTCCTCGAGCTGGCCGAGCGGATCGTGCCCGGGTTCTGCATCGACACGCACATTCCCATGGGCATGACCGACTGGGGCGGGGTGATCTTCCAGGTGCGCAAGCGACGAGCGCGAGACGAGGGCCTCCAGCGCAACATCCTGACGGCCGCCCTGTCGATCTCGCTGGGCGCTCGCCTCGGCATCGTGGTCGACGAGGATGTCGACATCTACAACATCGAGGATGTCCTGTGGGCTCTCACCACCCGGGTGAACCCGAAGGAGGACATCCTGACCGTCTGCGAGGGCGGCTTCGGCCAGACCTTCCAGCCCGCCGAGCGCAGCTCGGCCGGTGACCGCCAGTGGACGCAGGCCAACATCCGATTCGCGGGAGCGATGGGCATTGACGCCACCCGGCCCTTCATCTACAAGGACGCCTTCGAGCGCGCTCGTTACAACGTCGAGGTGGTGGATCTCGCGAAGTTCTACTCGCCGGAGCAGATCCGGCAGGCCAAGGCCGGGCAGCGTGACTACGCCAAGTTCCTGGCCGACCGCGGGATTTGATTAGAATCGGGGGGAGCGAACCGCCGCTCCCCCCGATGGCCCCCCACCGGGTTCGAACGGGGAATGGCGCGGGCCAAGCCCGCGCTCGAAGGCGCTGAGCCCGACACGTGGGCGACAGGCGTTGAGCAATGACAGACCATTCGGGTTTCGGGGCCTACGTCGACTTCAACACCCTTCTCGAGGAGCATGCGCGCCGGCGTCCCCACAAGATCTTCATCGTGAGTCCGGACCAGCGCTCGTCCATCACCTTCGGTGAGTTCGAGACCCTCACGCGTTGCCTGGCCCACGTCCTCGCCGCGGAGGGCGTCCGCGCGGGTGATCGAGTCTCTATCCTCTCCGAGAACGGCATCGAGGCGCTGGCCCTCTTCTGGGGGGCTCTGCGGGGCGGCGTGATCGTGAACCCGATCAACGTCGAGATCCGCGGGGCGCACGCTCGCCACATCCTCCAGGAGGTGGCCCCGCGGCTCGTCTTCGGGAGTGGCGAGCTACCGGAAGAGGTGCGGGCGCTCGGCGGGGGCGTGGCACCAACGATAGCCTTCGGCGCCTGGAATGCACCCAACCCGGCCGCCGACGACCCCTTCGCGCGCCTCCGCTCGGCGCCGGACGGGCCGGTGGCGGCGCGCCCGGCACGCAGCGACTGGTCGCTGATCGACTACACGTCGGGGACCACCGACACGCCCAAGGGCGCCGTCTGGACCCATGAGGCGTACTACGCGATGTGCGAATCGACCGTCGACCGGCTGGAGATCACCGCCACCGACACGATCCTCGACTACCGGCACTTTAGCTGGTCGTCGCCCCAGATCCTCTCCATCGGCCCGAGCCTGCTGACGGGGGCCACCTTGGTGCTGGCGCGCCGGTTCTCGCAGGCACGCTTCTTCGAGTGGATCCGTGACCACGGCGTCACCGTCGCCGTCGGCATTCCCACCGTCATCAACATGCTCCTGGCACGGCCGGCCACGATCAGCAAGGCCGCGTTACCGAAGCTTCGCTTCATGACGTCGAGCACGGCGCCCCTCTCCCTCGACAAGCACCTGGAGTTCGAGGCGACGTACGGGATTCCCATCGTCCAGCTGGCCGGAGGCACCGAGACCGGCTTCATGTGCGGCAACCATCCCCGCCAGCGCAAGCACGGCTCGATCGGCCGGCCTACCCTCAACATGCGCGTGCGCATCCTGGACGATTCCGGCTCGGAACTGCCGCCGGGCGAGGAAGGCGAGATGGTGGTCAGCGGGCGACAGATGGCGTCGGCGTACTGGCAGGGGCCAGACCGGCTCGTCCCGATCCCGCCGGACGGCTTCCGGACGGGCGACCTCGCCCGGCGTGATGCGGACGGGTACGTCTACATCACCGGGCGAAGGAAGGACATCATCATCAAGGGCGGCGTCAACATCGCATCGCTGGAAATTGCGCATTGCCTATCGGAGCACCCGGATGTGGCCGAGGCCGCCGCCCTCGGGGTCAAGGACGACATCTATGGCGAGGTGCCGGTCGGGGTAGTGACTCTCCGACCGGGACGGAGCGCGGCGGAGGAGGCGCTGTTGACGTACTGCCGGGCAAGACTCGTGCCCTTCAAGGTCCCCGCCGCCGTCCTCATGGTCGCGGCGATCCCCAAGAACGCCAACGGCAAGATCGATCGTCGCGCGCTGACAGCGCTCTGGCAAGCGCGGACGTCATGGCCTCCGTCGGTCAGCGCGACCAGATCACCCACAGGCCGATCACGATGAAGGCAAGCCCGGCCACCATCTTCAGCTGCCGGGCGGGGAGCCACTCGCCGAGTTGACTGCCCACGAGCACCGCTACTCCGCTGGAGATCACGAGGGCAGCCGCGGCCGCGAGGAAGACTCCGATCCGGCTCACGTCGGGATTGGTGGCGAAGATCAGAGTTGCCAGCTGCGTCTTGTCGCCCAATTCGGCCAGCAGAACGCTGACGAATACCGCCACATGGCTTCTCATCGGCTTCCCCGCGGGCCCGCGATGAGGCCCTCATGTCCATTGGTCGTTGCCCCCACGTCGGCGTCCGGCTACGGGCCGGAGTCTGCCCTATAATCGCGTGCAGCGCGCTATGTCGACCCAGCCGTCGCCGCCCATGAGGATCGGGGTCATCTTTCCGCAAACGGAGTGCGGAACCGACGTCGCGGCCATCGGCGAGTTCACCCGTGCGGTCGAGGCAATGGGCTTCGATCATCTGTTCGTGGCCGACCACGTGCTGGGGGCCGATCCGACGTTTCACTCCCACCCGTCGCTGGCCACCTATTCGCACGAAGCGGTGGTGCACGAGGCGCTGACCTTGATGGCCTACCTCGCCGCCATCACCAGCCGGCTCACGCTCGCCACCGGCATCCTGATCCTGCCGCAGCGGCAGACGGCGCTGGTGGCCAAGCAGGCAGCGCAGATCGACGTGCTCAGCGGGGGCCGTTTGCGTCTGGGCATCGGCGTCGGCTGGAACGCCGTCGAGTTCGAGGCCCTCAACGAGAGCTTCGAGAACCGGGGACGTCGCAGCGCGGAGCAGATCGCGGTTCTGCGGGCGTTGTGGACCCAGCCGGTGGTGGACTTCCGCGGCGAGTTCCACCGGATCAGTCACGCCGGGCTCAATCCGATGCCCATCCAGCGGCCGATCCCGATCTGGTTCGGGGTGGGCAGCCGCGACCAGCCGGTGCCTCCCGAGGCGGCGCTGCGCCGCATCGCGCGGCTCGGGGACGGCTGGAGCCCGAACTTCGCCCCCGACGATCAGGGCCGAGCCCTCGTCGCTCGCGTGCACGAGTACGCGCACGAGGCCGGACGAGACCCGGCCGCCCTCCCGCTGGAAGGGCGAATCCGACTCGCTGGCCAGAGTCCCGAGGGCTGGGTCAAGCAGGTCGATGCGTGGAAGGCCCTCGGCGCCCGCTCGCTCATCGCCGAGCCAAGGGGCGCGCGCCTCCGCTTCCCGGATGGCCACCTGGACCTGGTTCAGAGGTTCAAGGCGTCGTTGCCCTCCTAGTCGGGGTCTCAGTGCGCCACGCTCGGACTGGGCAACCCGACCGGAAGCGGGCGCGGGGGGCGGAACGTGAACGCGATGGCCACCGCTCCGAGCCCGATGCCGAACGAGCCGATGAACAGCCAGAAATAGCTACCGTACACGTCGTACAACCAACCGCCCATCCACGGCCCGAGCGCCATACCCAAGGTTGACACGAACGCGACGGCGCCGAGGACCGTCCCCACGATCCGGGCCCCGAAGTACTCACGCACGAGAATCGCGTAGAGCGGCATCACCCCGCCGTAGGCGAGGCCGAACAGCATCGCCAGCGCGTAAAAGCCTCCTAGCTCGCCCACCACGAGGTAGAGACTCACAGCGACCGCCTGCACGGCAAGCCCCGCCACGAGCGTCCGCTTGGCGCCCACGCGGTCCGCCACCAGCCCGCAGATGATGCGGCCACTCAGCGAGGCTAGGCCCGCGGCGCCGAAGACGGTGGCAGCCGCCATCGCCGACACACCGTGGTCGATCGCGTTGGTGACCATGTGGAAGATGGGGCCCGAATGGGCCGCGCAGCACGCGAAATACGTGAGCGAGATAGCAACAAACTGGGGTGTGCGTAGAGCCTGGGCCGCCGTGAACTCGCGGCCTCCGGCGCCCGTCGTCGGCATCGAACCCGCCCCCGGCGCGGGCGGGGGACGCACGAACAAGGCGGTGGGAATGATGAGGAGCCAGGCGAGGTCTCCGAGTACAAGCATGGCAGTACGCCAGTCGTAACTGGTGATGATCCAGCGGGCAAGGGGCGCCATGGTCATCGAGCCGAGGCCCATGCCCGCCGAGACGAGGGCGACGGCGAGGCTTCGATGTTGCGTGAACCAGCGGGTGGTCACCGCCGTCATGGGGGCGTAGAAGCTGCCGGCGGCCCCCCCCACGATCACGCCGAAGAAGATCTGGAATTGCGCGAGGGTGGTCGCCTGGCTCGCCGCCACCAGACCGAGGCCCAGGAGGGCACCCCCCGCGAGGACCACCACGCGCGTCCCCAGCCGATCGGAGAGCGCCCCCCAAAAGAACGATGCGATGCCCATGCTGAGGAAGTTGAGCAGCGCAGCCGTCGAGATGCCCATGCGCGACCAGCCCATCGCGTCCACCATGGGCTGCAGAAACACCCCGAGCGACATCATGCTCCCGATCCCGATGCAGGTAACGACGATACCCACGCCGACGATGACCCAGCCGTAGAAGATCTTCATGGCCGGCGGCCGGCCCTGGCACGATGCGCCATGGAATTCTCCCCTCGCGTCTATAGTCGCAAAGGTGGGGTGAGATCGACAGAGCCATCCATCCGCGTATCCTGCCGGCCACGTCGGCGGTCACGGCGCGCGGAGCGTGAACTGCGCCGTCCCCTTCGGCTCGTTGTCGATCATCAGATCCACGGTGTACTCACCGGGCTTCAGGGTCTCGAGAGCGAACGCCTGCGTTACCACTCGCCACTGGCTCGGAGTGTTCAGGGCCTCGATCTTGCGGTCGAAACGCCGCACCACCGACCCATCGCTCGCCTTGAGTCGGCCGCTGAACTGGTGAGCATCCAGGTCTCCGAACACGACGAAGAGGCGGGCCACCTTGTGTTTGCCCTTGGTGAAGGTGGTGGTGGGTGCGGGTAACTGCTCTTCCCGGGCATAGCGCTGACCAGGGACCAGTTCACCGCTGGAGACGTAGACATTGCGAATCGAGGCCGCCGTCGCGAGCAGCGGGGCGGTCATCCCGACGGCTACGACGAGAACGAGAAGTTTGGCTGGTGGGCGCATTGCCACCTCCTCATCAAGAGTGCAAACGCTGTGGTTCGATGAGCCGTCGTCGACTCAGCGCATGTTGCCGGTGTGGCCGAGCGAGTAGCGTCCCGGCTGAGGCCACACGGTGAGGCCGTGCGGCTCCCGGCCCACGGGAATGATGGTGACCCCGCCGGTCGTCGTGTCGATGGCGTAGACCACGTTGTCGTAACGGCCGGAGAGCCACAGGACCTTTCCGTCGGCGCTCACGTTGCCCATGTCGGGGCTGCCTCCCCCCGGGATGGGCCAGGTCGTCTCGATCTTGCGGGTGGCGAAATCGATGACGGACACGCTTCCTTTACCTTTGGGCGGCCCGCCGATGTGGGAAGAGCCGCGATTAGCCGCATACAGCTTCTTGCCGTCGCGGCTCGGATAGAGTCCGTGCGTCCCGATCCCGGTGGGGATGAATTCCACCTCGGTGAAGGCGTCGCCGTCGATCACGTAGACGCCGCCCGACATCATTTCGGCCACGAAGAACACCTTGCCGTCGGGGGAAACCCGGATGTCCTGGGGCATACGCCCCTTCGAGAGCCGGAGGTAGCCGAGGACCTTGCTGGCCACCAGGTCGATCTTGACCAGGCTACCCTGAAACTCGCACGTGAAGATCGCGTAGCGGCCGTCGATGGAGAAGTCGGCATGATTGACCCCGGCGCACCGCGGAACGGCCACCGACCGCTGGAGCTTCATGGTGTGGGGATCACGAAAGTCGAGCCGCTTCAGGGCTTCGGCCACCACGATGGCCGAGCGGCCGTCGGGGCTGAAGTACATGTTATAGGGGTCGTCCACGGGGATGGGCCGGCCCGGCTTGCCGGTGGTGGGATCGATGGGAGTGAGACTGCCGTCAGTGCGGCCTTCGGCGTTGTTGGTCACCCAGAGTGTCTTGAGGTCGTACGACGGCACCACGTGCTGGGGGTTGATGCCCACCCGGAATCGATCGACCACCTTCATGGTGCCCGGATCGATGACGTAGACGTCGTTCGACTTGACATTCGGCACGTAGACGCGCGGGAGGGCCCCTGCGATCGCGGGGGCCAGCCTTCCAGCCGCCGTCTCGCTGTAGAGGTTAGCGGGATCGACGACGGGAGGCATTCCGGGAATGGTCTTGAGCGTGCTGGCGGGCGTGGTAGCCCCCGGCTGCGCGGGAGCGCGCCCGGAATCGAGGCCGAGCGAGGCTAGTACGAGCAGCGCGAGGCCCACCCGCGCGATCCGTCGAGGACAGAAGAGATTCTTCACGAAATCCTCCCGGGCCGTTGTTGTGTTCCCGGCCTTGCTTGCGGGCGGAGTCGATCAGCGATGAGCGATCGCCCGCTGGACTGCCTGCACCGTACGCGACACGATGACTTCCACGCCCAGCTGGCCCAGCGCTGCCGACGCTCGCCGCGGGTCGCCCTCTACCCCGTCCGTGGTCGCGGCCCCGGGATCGCGCGCGAGCCGATCGATGCGAACCAGGCGGGGATCGAGGGCCAGCATGAGCGAGGTGTCGGCCAGGCCCGCGTGGATACCGATCTCGGCCTCCCCGTAGCCGCGCGCGCGGAGAATCTCACGGAACCCCTCGGTGCTCGCGCGATAGTAGGCGTCCATGGCATGAACGCGCACAGGTGTTGTCGCCCACTGCCGATTGAGCCGTGCCGCGACCGCCTGCTGGCCGGGCTGATTGGGTCCGCTGTCACCGAGCAGGACGATGTCCCGGAAGCCGTGGACGCGCATGCTGCGCGCGGCAGATTCGAGCACCCTCTGGAACAGGGGATCTCCGAGCGTGATGGTGCCCGCGAAACGCATGTGTCCGGTGGGCGGCGCCAGCCCGCCCTCCGGCACGTAGGCGAGGACGGGTGCCACCAGCGTCTTGCCGAGAGCTCTGGCGATGCGCTCGGACAGTACACGCACCCGGACGTTGTGCTTGCCCAGCGCCATGTGCGGCCCGTTCTGCTCGGTGCCGCCGGTGGGCAGGACGACGGTCGTCCAGCCACTCTGGATGGCGTCGCGCAGCTCGGTCCACGTGAGGTCGTCGATGAACACGCTGTCAGGGCCTCCGGCCTCGCCGCCCATCCGTGCCAGCATGAGCGCGACTCCCACGAGGATAGCCAGGACTATGGGCGGCACGCCGGTAGCCTACAGGGCAAGGGGGCCGGACTTCAACGAAACCGTGGCGCCCGTGGCGCGGCGCCTGCCTATGGGGTATCGTCGACCGTAGGTGACGCGGGTAGGACGGGACAGGGCGTCATGAGTCAGCTGAAAGCCAAGACGCGAGCGAGGTTGCCCAACAGCGCCTTTGCCTACGTGGACGCGCGAGGGCGGAGACGACTGCCCATCAACGACGAATCCCACGTGCGCAATGCGCTGGCCCGCTTCAACCAGGTGGCGTTCGAGGATGACGAGGCCAGAGAGCATGCCCGCAAGCGCCTGCTCAATGCCGCCAAGCGGTACGGCATCGTGCCCGTCGGCTTCGTGACTGGCCAGTTCCGGTCTCAGATGAGTGAGGCCACGGCGGGTCGGCTGGTGATCGAGCTGGGCCAGGTCGGAACGCCAGCCGAGTTCGAACGGCGGCTGCGCACGGCCCTTCGTGACCCCACGCTTTCGGTCTTGCACTGGTCCGACGCGGCCGCCACCTATCTCGACGGCGCTGGCCGGTCGGTCACGCTCCCGACCGCCGGGAAGGCCCGGGCGGTGACGCTGCTCGAGCGGCAGGGACAACCGATGGCGGCCCTCGTTCACGACCGCGTGGTTCTGGAAAATCCTGATCTCGTGAAGACGGTGACGGCGGCAGTCAGGCTGGCCCTCGAGAACGAACGGCTCCGCGGACAGGTCGAAGCCCGAGCCAGTGAGGTGCGAACCCTGCCCACCGGGCGTGTCACCTTTCTGCTCACCGATATCGAGGAGTCGACCAGCTTGCTTCGTCGGCTGGGGGATCGGTACGCCGCCCTCCTGGCTGAAGTCCGCGCGCTCATTCGCGGTTGTGTGCGTCGGGGGGGCGGTCGCGAAGTCGATGCGCGGGCAGACGAGTTCTTTGCCGTCTTCGATCGCGCTCCCGCAGCGCTCGAGGCGGCCCTCGCCATCGAACGGAGCGTACGCAGCCGAACGTGGCCCGAGGGGGTCGACGTACGGCTCCGCACGGGCCTCCATAGCGGGCGACCCCTGTTGACCGATACGGGCTACGTCGGCCTTGCCGTGCACACGGCCGCCCGGATCTGTTCGGCGGCTCACGGCGGGCAGATTCTACTCTCGTCCGCAGCGCGCGATGCCGTGGGCCGTCGACGGCCACCCGGTGCACGGTTGCGGAACCTGGGCCCGCATCGGCTCCGCGGCTTGCGCGGGCCGCAGGTCGTCTTTCAGGTAGAGGCCCGCGACTTGAGGACCCGCTTCCCAGCGCTCAGGACGCTCGCCGTGGCCCGCGAGGCCGGCCGGCGCCGCCGATAGCGCCGGCGGCGGGCAGGTCAGCGCTTACCGCGTACGGTCATAACTGGACAGGGAGCGCTGCCAACCACGCGTTCGGCCACGCTACCGAGGAAAAGCTTGGCCAGCCCGGTGCGACCGCGCGTTCCCATGACGATCAGACCCGCCCGCCGGCTGCGGGCAGTCCGTACGATCTGTTCTGAGGCCACTCCTTCCAGCAGCAGGCCGGTGACGCGGACACCCGCCTTCTTGGCGGTGGTCACCAGCGCGTTCAGGCGCCGCTGAGCGTCGGCCTGAGCCGCCCGCATCAGTTCTTCGTAGGTCCGTGCCGACATGTAGCCGTCCCCGGCCATGGGAATGATGGCGGCCTGGACATGGACAATAAGGAGCTGGGCCCGGTGCTGCTTGGCGGCGGCGATCGCCTCCGTCAGGGCGGCGCGGGAGGCCGGCGAGAAATCGGACGGGTGGAGAACCACACGGGGTCGGCTCATTGTCTTCACTCCTTGTTGACTCACCGTCACCAGACTCGACCGCGCTGGCCGCCCTCCTGGCCGCTCAGCGCTGAGCCAGGCTCAAGCGTCGAAGACGCGGCGGGTCGCCTCCAGCGCGCGCTCGATCTGCGCGGCGCTGACATCGAGGTGGGTGACGGCGCGGATGGTGCGGGCACCCATGGCGCCCATGCGAACGCCGCGCGCGAGCAGGGCCGCCACCGCCGCCGAGGCGTCGAGAACGCCCCGGAGCTCGAAGATGACGATATTGGTCTCGACCGTCGAGGGATCAAGCACGATGCCCGGCAGCGCGGCCAACCCGTCAGCCAATCGACGCGCGTTCGCGTGGTCCTCCGCCAGCCGCTTGACATGGTGGTTCAGCGCGAAGAGGCCGCCCGCGGCGATGATTCCCGCCTGGCGCATTGCCCCTCCCATCTGCTGCTTGAGTCGCCACGCGTCGGCGATGAATTCGCGCGAGCCGGCGAGTGCAGCCCCCACCGGGGCGCCCAGACCCTTGGTGAAGTCGATCCACACCGAATCGAAGGGGGCGGCGTAGTCGCGGGCGGCGATCCCAGTCGCCACCACCGCATTCATGAGCCGCGCCCCATCGAGATGAGTACGGAGCCCGGAGCGGCGTCCGGCGTCGGTGACGGCGGCAATCCGTGCGAGCGGCCAGATCGAGCCGCCCCCGAGGTTGCTCGTTTGCTCCACCCACAGCAGACGGCTCCGCGGCATGTAGCGGCTCTCGGGACGGACGGCCGCCCGCACGGCGTCGGCGTCGTACTGTCCGCGCGGGCCATCGAGCGCGCTCACGTTCACGCCAGCCAGCGCCGCCGGGCCGCCGCCCTCGAAGTGAATGGGGTGCGCCGTGCGGTGGGCGAGCATTTCATCACCGGGCCGGCAATGCACGCGCAGCGCGATCTCGTTGCACATGGTCCCGGACGGGAGGAAGAGCGCAGCCTCCTTGCCCAGCAACTCGGCCACCGTCTCCTGTAGCGCGTTCACGGTGGGATCTTCGAATTTCTGCTCGTCGCCGACTTCGGCCTCGCACATGAACTCGCGCATGGCACGGGTCGGACGGGTCACGGTATCGCTGTAAAGATCGACGTCAATCATCGCCATCGACGGTTCTCCCCTCGAGCGTGGGCGTCCCTCAGAGCGCGAGACCCTGTCGCAGATAGTCGCCGATTTCCAGGGTGCAGGCCAGGCCCTGCGGGATGGCCTTGGTCAGCGACACGAAGGCATGGATCTGCCCCGGGTATTCCCGATAGACGACATCGACTCCGGCCGCCCGCAGCTGGTCGGCGTACGCCCGCCCCTCGTCACGCAGGGGGTCAAAGCCCGCCGTGATCACGAGCGCCGGCGGCTGTCCTCTCAGATCGGCGGTTCGGAGCGGTGAGGCCCGCGGGTCGGTGCGGTCGGCCTCACCGCGCAGGTACTGCTGCATGTACCAGGTGACGCGATCGCGCGGGATAACGTGGCCGTCCTCGAACTCGCGGTGCGATGCGGTGTCGAGGGCGAAGTCGACCGCGGGGTAGATGAGCACCTGGCAGGTGGGCAACGCCACACGAGCGCCCGCCGCGTGCTGCGACACCACGGCGGCGAGGTTTCCGCCGGCCGAGTCGCCGGCCACCGCCACCCGCGCGGAGTCGGCTCCGATCTCGTGGCCGTGCTTCCGCAGCCAGCCGTAGACGGCCAGGGCGTCCTCGACGGCGGCCGGGAACTTGTGCTCGGGGGCCAGCCGGTAGTCCACCGCCAGCACCAGCGCGCCGGAGCGCTGCGCGAGCCGCGCGCAGAGGCCATGATGGGTCTCGAGGTCTCCCTGGACCCAACCTCCACCGTGGAAGTAGGCGACCGCCGGCCGCGCGGAAGCGCGGGCGGTCTGTTCGCGCACGCCGACCGGATCGTACACTCGCGCGGGAATGGGCCCCGCAGGACCGGGAATGTGAACGTCCTCGAGGCGGGGCAGCGGTGGTGCCGGCTCGTCCATCAGGCTCACCATGGTGCGCAGCTGCTGGCGCAACTCGGGGAGCGGCGGGAAGTAGCCGGGCTGGCGGATGGACTTGACGAACTCGCCCACGATTTGGGCCTTGGGATCCATCGTGCGGGCGCCCCGGCTGATGCGATGTCCGTCGAGAAAGCGCAGCGCCTCCTCCTCACTCATCATCGTGTGGGCCAACTCCAGGGTTGAAGCGTGGCTCTGCGCGCTCATGCGCGTTCCTCCAGCCTATCTCAAGGTGGTCATAGCTTGGAGATCACCTCGTCGGCAAAGAGGCGCATCGAATGCTCCACTTCTGCCCGTGGCAACCGCGAGCCCTGATCGAACCACGCGATGATCTGCGAGAGACGAAACTCATCTCGCGCCGCCCCCAGCCGATCACGCACTTCGGCCGCATCGCCGAACACGCCCTGCTCACGGCAGAAGCGGTCGTACGGGAGATTGGCCACGTTGTCCTCGATCGCCCGGAGGCGGGGTAGGTGATCGCGGTAGGAGTCCGGCAGCTGCGAGAAGATGGTCTGGAGGTTTCGGTAGTACTGGTGCACCCCGGGGCGCATCGCGTCGCGAGCGGCGACGCCGGTAGCCCCCACGTGGACGGGTAGCATCAAGGCCATCTGGTCCCTCTGCCATTGATGACCGGCCGCTTCGAGGTGCTCCCGATAGAGGGCCATGTAGTCGCGCAGCTGAGGTAGGGGCGTCGTCGTGGTGCCCGAGTAGATGGGCAGACCCTGGTCGCCGATGTGGGCGAAACTCTCCGCGGTGTGGACAGCGACGCGGATAGGCGGGTGAGGGCGCTGCACGGGTCGTGGCACCACCTCGAGGTTGTCGACGTGGTAGAAGCTGCCCCGGTAGCTGAAGCGCTCGCGCGTCCAGGCCAGGCGGATGATCTCCAGTGCCTCGTCGAAGCGGGCGCGATTCTCGGCCAGGGGAACGCCGAACCCGTGGAACTGGGTGGGGATCGAGCCGCGGCCTACCCCGAGTTCCAGCCGGCCGCCGGAGAGCACGTCGGCCGTGGCTGCCTGCTCGGCAACGCTCAGGGGATGATGAAGTGGGAGCAAGGTGACGGCGGTTCCGATGCGGATGCGTCGGGTGCGGGCCGCGATGACGGGCACCGCCATCAGCGGATTCGACAGCAACGAAAACGCGCCCCCGAAGTGCAGCTCGGCCAGCCAGGCCACGTCGAAGCCGAGCGCGTCGCCGAGCCCGATGAGGTCGAACATCTCGGCATAGCGCTCGCCGTGCGTGTGCCCGGAAGCGTCCGGGGTCTGGAAGAACAGACCGAACTTCATCGCGTGCCAGCATACGGAGGAACGGGGCGGCGCGCCAGGCCTGCCCGCGCCCGGCCATCGGTCTCCCCAGCCGTGCCCTACCGAAGCCGGAACAGCTGTACAGGGCGGTCGACGTTCTTCAGCTCCCGCACTCCGAGGTCTTCGACCGGTAGGCCGCCGCCGAGCTGGTCGAGCGTGCTCTGGCTCAGCACGATCTCTCCGCCGTCGGCCACCGCGGCCAGCCGGGCCGCGAGATTGGTGGTCATCCCGGACGCCGTATAGACCCAGCGCGTCCCCGCACGCCCCTCGATCTTGGTGGCACCGAGGAGGGCGGGTCCGGTGTTGATCCCGATGTGCATGGCCAGCGGCTCGAAGCGCTCGGCGAGATCGGCGCCCATCTCGGCCGCACGCCGGTGGATGGCGCGGGCGGTGTCCACGGCCGCCCGCGCATGGTCGCCCTCGTGAAAGATCACCATGAGGCCGTCGCCCGCCGTCTCGTTCACGTCGCCGCCCTGCTTGACGATCTCGTCCAGGAAGGCACCGAAGTAGCGCTCGACGAGCGCGTCGAGCGTGTCGAGAGGGAGCCGGGCGGACAGCCGCGTGTAGCCGGTGATGTCGGCGAAGAGCACGGTGACATCGGTCTCGCGCTTGTCCAGTGAGGGCGCCTCCGGGGAGGCTTCGATGAGTTGGCGCACCCGCTGAGGCACGAACTTGGCTAGGCTTGTCCGGATCATGAGGCTTCGCTCGAGCTCGCGCGCGTAGTCGAGCACGCGCTGGTGGGCCTCGGCGTTCGCCACCGCCACGGCTGCTTGGTCGGCCACCGTCTCCAGGAGGGCGAGATCATCCGCGGTATAGGCGGCCTCCGAGCGCTTCGGCCCCAGCACGAGGAGGGCCTTGAGGGCGTCCTGGAAGCGCAAGGGCACCACGACTTCGGCGCCCAGGGCGCCGTAGGCGGCGAGGGCGGGGGCGCTGGCCGGCGCGAACCGCGGATCCGCGGCGAGCTGATAACGTGAAAGCGCGCCTGGCACCACCTGGAGCACACTCAAAATGTCGCGCGGCAATCCGTCGAGCAGGAGCCTCACCCCGCGCACGTGCATCACCGACTCGATGGTCGTCGTCAGCCGCTGGGTGATGTCGTCGAGATCAAGCAGGCTTCGCATGGACCGGGCGAGGGCCTGGATGGTGAGCGCGTAGTCGCGACGCTCTCGGAAAAAGGTCCGGTCGACGGCCCGCCTCACCCACTCGCGGAGCGGGTTGAAGGCGAGCACCACCAGGAACATGAAGGCCGCCGAGAACCACGGGGAATGCGTGAGATCCGACTGGGTGGCCAGAGCATTGGCGCCCGCAAGCAGCAATGCGTAGGCGCCCGTGATGAGGCCAGCCAGCATCGTGTACACGACCGAGCGGCGGATGACCAGGGTGGCGTCGAAGAGTCGGTAGCGAACGGTCGCATAGGCAATGGCCAGCGGATAGATCAGCACCAGGACGGAGCCGACCTGGGGATCCACGGGACCCGGATAGTAGTGGACGAGCGGGGCCAGCATCAGCGTGAGCCAACCGCCGAGTCCGAGCCCGATGCCCAGCATGAGCACGGCGGTCTGCTGGTTCACCAGAGGTGAGGCCGCCTGCCGGCGTGTGTCGAGCAAGGCCGCGATCTTGATGGGAAAGGACACCGCGGCCAGCGTGAACTGGTACGCCACCGCCGCCGGATAGAGCCAGCCGTGGACGAGGAGGGCGGGGGCGACCGCATACACGACCCCGAAGGCCACGGCGGCCAATGTGCCCAGACTCAGGGCCACCCCGTACAGGCGCGGAATGACCCGATAGCGCTCGAGCCACGCCTGACGGGCCGGATTGACCGGATAGGTCAGGAAGAAGACCCAGCCGTGCACGGACAGGAGAGGCGGTAGGAAGCTGACCAGCACTGCCGCGTATTTATGGGTCCCCAGCACGGCCTCGGGCACGGCCACGTTGGAGACGGCCCACAGGCACATATAGAGAAGGAAGTTGCGGTTGGGCGCGGCCGTCCTGTTCTGCGCGTAGACGATGATGCCGGCCGCCAGCATGATGACGGAGACGACGAAGTAGACGGCGAAGTGACCGAGCACGATCGCCCACGTGAAGGGGCGCGGCGCAAGCTCGACGGCGAAGCGACGGGGGCCCCGCTCGACCTCGTAGCGGAGGGGGCCCCGGGCGGCGTCGACCTGCTTCATCAAGGCGAGTGGGGACTGTCCGTCGACGCCGACGATGCGGTCGCCGGATTCCAGACCCGCCGCGCGGGCGGCGGGGTCCACGGGAAATACGCGGTAGTCCGCGGAGAAGAAGAAACCGGGGTAGGGCCGCTCGAGCTGGATCAGGAGGGCGGCCAGCACGCCCAGGATGGCCACGCCGCTGAACACCACGACGAAGGTCATCCGGGGATCTCGTCGGAGCATGGCTGCCCCCGCTCTTGGGCGATTGTCAACCACTGCCATGGGGCGAGCGTGCGGGGCGCACGCCCGGCTGGCCTATTGCGCTAAGGCGCCCCCGTCGATCACCAGCTCGCTGCCCGTCACGTACGAGGAATCGTCCGAAGCCAGGTACAGGACGGCGGCCACGACCTCGTCGACCGTCCCCATCCGCCCGAGGGGGACCCGTTGGAGCCGTCGTCGCAGGGCCTCAGGATCGGGCATGGCGCTATGGAGCATCTCCGTGTCGACCGGCCCCGGATGCACGGAGTTGCACCGGATCCCCTCCTTGGCGTGCTGACTGGCCGTCACTTTGGTGAAGATCCGGATGGCCCCCTTGCTGGCGGCGTAGGCCGGCTCCTGGTGCAGGGACTGCCCGATCCCCGCCACCGAGGAGATGTTCACGATGGAACCCCCCCCCGCCCGCCGCATGGCCGGAATGGCGTACTTGGTCCCCAAGAAGACGCCCTTGGCATTCACGGCCATCACTCGATCCCATTCGGCCGCCGTGCGCTCTTCGATCGGGACGCGCGGGATGACGATGGCGGCATTATTGATGAGGATGGTGAGGGCTCCGTAGCGGCTCGTCGCGGTGTCGACGGCGGCCTTCCAGTCCGTCTCGTTGGTGACATCCAGATGCACGTAGGTGGCCTGACCTCCGGCCGCGTGAATGGCAGCCTCGACTTTCTGTCCTTCGGAATCCCGAATGTCGCCGAAGACGACCTTCGCCCCTTCCCGGGCAAAGGTCGTCGCCTCGGCCGCCCCCTGTCCACGCGCCCCACCGCTGATCAAGGCAACCTTGCCGTCCAGCTTTCCCATCGTGCTCTCCCTGACACGTGCTCGGTTTTCCGGAACAGCCGTACTCGATCGCGCCCGAGCGCCGTGCCCTGACGCGAGATGATCATACGCCGGTTGACCCGCACATGGCCTCGTTGACAGGCGGGCGTCAGCGTGCGAGACATTCTCGCCAGAGCGTCAGCGAAGGAGACATCGCCTATGCAGGAGGAACCGACCTCTCTGCGCATCGCGGACCCGGGCGTGCGCGCGCTATTCACGGAGGCGGCTCGCTTCCAGTCCTGGCTCGACGTGGAAGCGGCGCTCGCCCAGGCGCAAGCCGAGCTGGGCATCATCCCCGAGACGGCTGCCCGCGAGATCGCCGGGAAGGCGCAGCTGTCCTACCTGGACCTGGAAGCGGTGCGCGCGGGGCTTGCCCGCACCGGCCATCCGCTCGTGCCCTTGGTGTGGGCGCTGGACCGCGCCTGCGACGGCGAGGCGGGGGGATATGTGCACTGGGGGGCCACCACGCAGAACATTACCCAAACCGGCCAGCTGCTCCAGGTGCGCCGGGCGCATGCCATCTTTCTCGGCCAGCTCGCGACGATCCTGACCACCCTCGCGGATTTGGCCGAACGGACCAAGGATGTCCTGATCCCGGGCCGCACCCACGGCCAGCACGCCGTGCCCGCGACATTCGGCTTCAAGGTGGCGGTGTGGATCGATGAACTCGGCCGCCACGTGGAGCGGATGCGCGGCTGTGAAGGTCGCGTATTCGTGGCCATGCTGGGTGGTGGGGCGGGGACGCTCGCCTCGCTGGGCGAGCTCGGCCTGGTCACTCAGGAGAAGATGGCGGCGCGGCTCGGCCTGCGCGCCATGCGTGTGCCCGCGCGCACCATCGGGGATCACCAGGCCGAGTACGTTTTGCTCCTCGGCATGCTCGCCTCCACCGGCAGCAAGATCGGACGCGAGATCTATACGCTGATGAAGCAGGAATTCGGGGAGGTCGAGGAGCCGGTTCCGCCCGGCACGGTGGGGAGCAGCACCATGCCTCAGAAGCGCAACCCCAAACTCTCGCAGGACATCATCGCCGCCGGCGCCCAAATCCGTGCCCTGGTGCCCCTGGCCCTGGAGGCGATGCAGACCGAGCACGAGGCCGATCGGACCACCAGCATCATGATGAGCCGGGCCCTTGGGCAGGCCTGTGAGCTGACCGGTGACATGCTGCAACGCTTGGTGGTGTTGTTCGAAGGCCTTCAGATTTTTCCGACGCGCATGAGGGAGAACCTCGACCTGTCGGGGGGCCTGATCATGGCCGAGGCCCTCATGCTCGAACTGGGCAAGCAGATCGGACGGCAGCGGGCCCACGACGCTGTCTACGAGGCGGCGCAGGCCGCGGTCACCCAAGCGCGTCCGTTCCGCGAGACGCTGGCCGAAGCGCCGCAGGTCAAGGCCCATCTCACGGCGTCGCAGATCGAGACCCTGCTCGACCCGGGCCGGTACACGGGGCTGTGTCGCGGATTCGCCGAGCGGGGGGCGGCGTGGGGACGTGAGATCGCCGCCGCCCTCCGCGAGGGGGAGAAAACGGCTTGACGAGGCAATCCGGCCGCCTTCCAATGGTTCCCCAGCGAGTCCGGCCACGGTCAACGTCACCACGTAGGGAGGAGACGCCATGGCAACCAGCGAGGGCAGCAGCGGGGGCGGGTCCTGGGATGCCACTCAATGGCACGAGGTGAAATGAGCTGGACAAGGGCTGGACCGCAGCCTCTGAGGCGTTCAAGTCAGGGAACCTGGCCGACGCCATCAGCAAGGCCAAGACGGCCAAGGACAAGGCGGTCGAGGTGATGACCGCGCTCAACATGCAGGTGCCAGAGGCGGCGAAGTAGTGAGGTAAAGGACCTCAGATCGTCGCCGAGCCTGGATCGAGGCCGAGCAGGAGGCGTCCGGCCACCTCGAAGTTGTCGGGAGCAACCCACACGTGGGCGGCGGCCGTATGGGCGTCGCGCAGGCATCGATCCAGGCGACTGGTGGCGTAGATCGCGCTCGCACCGCCCAGACTGAACATGAGGTCCACCGCCTGCACGGCGTTCGCCATGGCCTGCGCGATGGCGAGTCGGTAGACCGCGCGCCGTTCGGGGGACAGGCGCTCACCGCGAACGACAGTCTCCCAGGCATCGCGGGTAGCCTCGCGCACGTAGGCCCGGCCGGAGCCGACGAGGGCTTCGGCCTGGGCCACCTTGGCCTGGATGGTCGTGCGCGTGGCGAGGCGACCCTCGGAGGCGTGCCACGTCGCTTCCTTTCCCCCGGCGAGGTTGATGAACTCATCGACGGCCACGCGCGCGATGCCCAGGCCGACCGCAGCATGGGCGACGTGGGTCCAGCCTTCGAACCGATAGAGCGGTTGGGGACGCGGCCACTGGTCGGTCACCCCGTGCACGCGCTCTTCGGGGATGAAGACGTCGGTGAGTGACCAGTCATGGCTGCCCGTCCCCCGCATTCCGGTGGTGTGCCACGTGTCGATGACCTCGGCCCGGGCGGCAGGCACCACGCACCGCAAATAGACGGGGCGCCCATCGGGACCGGGGCGCGGTTGCTCGCCATCGTAGAGATGACAGCCCACGTGGAGCCAAGCCGCAAGGAGGATGTTACTGCCCTGCGACCATCGCCCCGTGAGCCGGTAGCCTCCGAGCGCGGGGATGGCGCGGCCGCGCGGTGGACCGGAACCGGCCATGACCGCCTGACGTGGAGAGGTGAACAGGCCGGCGAGCAGAGTGTCGGGAAGGCCGCGCACGGTGCCCGTCATGGTGCTGGTCGAGATCAAGACGCTCCAAGCGGCGGCGCTGTCAGCCCGCGCCAGCGCCTCGATCACCTCGAAGTACGTCAGCGGATCGACCTCGCCACCCCCCAGCGCGCGGGGGAGAAACATGCGATAGAGGCCGGCCTCGACCATGGCCTGCAGCAGCGGCTCGGTCAATGAACCTCCCCGCTCGACCTCGTCGGACGCGGCGCGCAGTCGCGGGGTGAGGGCTTCCACGGCGGCGAGCAGGTCGTCCCGCGCGTAGCTCGGGTGAGTCAGAGCAGGCGACGAGGGGACCCCGTTGGCATCGGCTGGAGGGCTGGGCCGGGTTGCGTGGATCCGAGCGGTCATGATGGAGAGACGGTCTGCGGGACGGACGGCGAGCGTCGCAAGGCAGGGCGGGGCACAGGGATGGGGTGGCCTTGCATCCAGGCCTGCCGCAACAGGCGCCGGCGTTCGGCGTCGAGCTTCTCGATGGCCTCCACGGCCGAGGCGGCCTCGGCCACGCAGCCCGGGAGCTCGGGGTGCGTCGCACGGCGCCACCATTCGCCCTCCCGCTCGACCGACTCGACCACCAGAAGATAGGGGACGGCCTCGTAAAACTCCAGGTGGCGAGGCTCTTCCGGCGCGGATCCGTCGGTTGTCACGAGACGAAGGGTATCCACGCGATGGGCACGCCGGCGTCCGACTGGCGCGCTTTCTCGGTTGCCGTGATCCAGCTCTCGCCCTCGGGCAGGAGGACTGAGGCGGGACGCACGCGGCAGAGAGTCGGGTCGTCCACGTTGGCGGGCACCCGTCCCTCCTCGCGCAGAGCCTTGGCGGCGTTGATCAGCTGGCGGCGCGCGAAGATCACCATGGCGTCGGTGGTGCCGAGGTGCTCCTGCGTGCGGTCGTAGATCGGCCCCATCGCTTCCGTCATCGCTCGATCCTGGAGATTCACCAGGAACGGTATCCCGAGCACGAGGTCCGTGCGCTGCAGCTCGTAGTCGACGAGGTAGTCGTTGTGAAGGTTGGCTTTGGTGTAGTAGCGCGTCCGCGGATCGCTGGTCGGCGTGACATAGCCACCCCACGTGGCAAAGGGATCGACAACCCGCCGGCGTTCCTCGTCCGTCACCGGCCGGTCCAGCCGGGCGCGAATGGCGAACTGCAGATTATAGTGATCGTCCAGCGGCACCCATGCCCGCGCGTGGACGATATTGGGATCGCTGGCAGCGATCATTGTGAAGAAGGGCAGGATGAACTGCGTGATGCGGTGCCAGTACAGGCCGTCGACGTCGGCCCGCCGCCGGGCCGAGTAGCAGGCCCCGTAGTCGGTGGGCAGCACCTCCAGGCGCGGCTGTTTGTCACGGTGAAACGTCCCGCGCTGCGGGCTCTCCGCCCGGAGCTTGGCGTGCAGGAAGTCGATGTGCGAGGAGTCGATGTCGCCCTCCAGGGCCTGCATCCAGTTGCACTCCTCCAGCATCAGGTGAGGCGGATACACGTACTCCGGCGGCAGGTTGTTGATCTCGAAGGCTGGCAGCGGGGGCGGGGTCTCCCGGGGACCCATATACACCCAGATCACGCCGTTCACGTCTCGGCACGGGTACGCGCGGGCGCGGACCTTATCCTTGAACGTGCTCTCCTCCGGTTCGTTGGGCATGTCCACGCAGCGGCCGTTCACGTCGAACTTCCAGCCGTGGTACGCGCAGCGCAGTCCGCACTCCTCGTTGCGTCCAAAGAAGAGCGCCGCCCCCCGGTGGGGACAGTTGGCGGCCAGGAGCCCGACCTCGCCTCGCGTGTCGCGGAACGCCACCAGGTCTTCGCCGAGCAGGCGCATTTTCTTGGGAGGGCCGTCCGGGGAGGGTAGCTCGGCCGAGGGCAGGCCCGGCATCCAGTACTGGCGCAGCAGGTCGCCCATGGGCGTGCCCCGACCCACCCGGCAGAGCAGCTCATTGTCCTCTTTCGAGAGCATCGTCGGCGGTTCTCCTCTTCGCGGTCTGTCCGTGCGCTCCCGTCACTGCCACACGGCGAAGGCCATGCCGACGCCGGTGCCCGCCTCGGAGCGATAGGACGGCACATAGTCGACCACCTGCATGTGAAGATGCTCGACGGCGCCGGCGGCGGCGATCCAGTTGCGGATCTCGGAATTGCCGGAGTCGAGCTGGGCGGAGGGCAGCGCCCCGATGGCGTCCGTGTCCTTCTTGGAGAGGATCTCGAGGACATGACGATCGAACGTCTCGTCGACGACGAAATGACTGAGTCCGCCCGAGCCGATCACCCCCACCCGCTTCCGTGTCGACCACGCTTCGACAGCCTGCCGGATGGCCCGTCCCAGCCCGTAACAGCGGCGAGCGGTGGGCTGATTCGGGGGATAGTACGTGTTCAGCAACACCGGCACCATGGGGATGATGCGGTCACCCATCAGGCGCTGGTGCACGAAGCTCCAGGCGTGCCCGAAGGGCCCGTGGCGGGGCTGCACGCGGACGTGGGCGACGTCGAACTCGTGGTCGCTCGTGAGGGTCTCCACCAGATGCTTCCCGAGGCCGGCGTCGACCGGAAACGCGCGGTTGAGGCCGTCTCCGTAGAAACCCCAGTAAGCGAGCCGGATCGACGGCGCCATACGCTCCACGGGCGGCGGGAGATTCTCGACGACGTCCCCCCAGTAGATGCAGAGCGCCGGCTGGTGGTCGGGGCTGAACCATTCGTTCTGGTCATCGCCGATGACGATCACCACGTCGGGCGCGGCGTCGGCGAGAACCATCTTCAGCCGCGCCAGCGCGGCCTGGGTCGCCTCGTGTCGGGCGCGGGTAACGTCCGGGCCGAGCTCGCGACCGATCCAGGCCGCCTTCTGCCGCACCAGCGCCTCGAAGTCGGGAACATGAGGATTGGCGCGATCGCGCTGGGCATGCCCGGCAAAGGCTTCATGGGGTGTGCTCAGCATCGGGCTGTGCGAGGAGGCCATGCCGAGAACGATCTCTGCCATGTATCGACGTCTTCCCTTCGTGGCCGCGGCCGTTTCTCGAGATGGTAACAGAAACCGGGCGAAGCCAGCCTCGGCGAGAATCCGAGTCGGCCCACGCCGCATCTAAGCCGGATCGCGGTCGGACCTTGCCGCGGCGGGCGAGGCAGAATCCTTCCAGGCTTGCCCCTGCATCAGAAAGTCTGGAGGAACAACATCGACATGCCAAAACGAATCCTGGTGCCGCTCGACGACACCGAGTCGAGCGAGCAGATCGTTCCGGTGGTGGCGGCGCTGGCGGCAGGGGCGGGGTCCAGTGTTCGCCTTCTTCGCGTCGCTCCCGTGCCCGACCTGGTGATCGGCTCCCACGGCCGCCCCGTCGCCTACAGCGATCAGCAGATGGATCGCTTGACTGCGGAAGGGCTACGCGACCTGGGCCGGAGTGAGGCGCACTTCACCGGGGTACCGGTGGAAAGTACGGTCCGCTTCGGTGACCCCGTCGAGGAAATCCTGCTCGAGAGCGAGGCCTTCGAGGCAGACCTCATCGCCCTCGCCACGTCCAGCCGCAGCGGCTTGCGCAGCGCCCTCGCGCCCAGTGTGGCCGACCGCGTGATGCGCAAGGCGTCGGTACCAGCTCTCGTGCTCCGCGTGTGAGGTGCCCGCCCCGGGCGGGCACCATCAGAACGCGGGGGAAGGGAGCGAGGTCGGTAGGGGCGACGTAGCCGACCGGGTGACGCCAGTCGTCCCGGTCCACGTTAGTGGTGCTGGTGGATACCGGCGCCGGTCAGATAGTCGTAGAGGTTGGCGACGTTCATCTGCATCACTCGTGGCGCCATACCATCCTGCTCGACGTCCATCGGATAGCGATGTGTCATCGCGGTGAGGGTGGCCACGCACTGTTCTTTGGTCATCCCGCGCTCGATGGCGCGGCGGACGTAGTCCACCCACTCTTCGATGAACGCCCCCTGCTCGTCCAGGTACCGCTTATCACAAACGGGACCGTGGCCGGGGACAAACGTCTCCTGGCGGAGCTGACGAAGCGAGTCCAGGGCCCGTAACCAGAGGGCGGGGTCGGCCTCCTGGAGCCACGTGTGCACGTTGCAGAAGACGTTGTCGCTCGTGAAGACCACACCGTCCTCCTCCACGATCACCGCCGCCTGATAGGGCGTATGACCGGGCATGCTGACCATCCGGAAGGTATGGTTGCCGACGTGCAGGGTCATCTCGGTCTGGAAGGTGATGACCGGCGCATGGGCGCGGTAGCCTTCCAGGAGGCGGGGCTCGTCTGGCCCGAACGAGGCCACCCGCGCCACGTGCGCCTCCATATCGGTGCCCAGGATTCGCGCGCGCACACCCTCGTGGGCGACGACGGGCGCATCGAAGAACGCGTTAGCCGTCCAGTGGTCGCCGTGGGGCTCGGTGTTGAGGATGTAGCGGAGCGGACCGCGTCGCTCGATATCGGCTCTGAGCCGCAGGGCATCGCTGGGCTTGTGGGGGCCGTCGATCATGACCAATCCATCCGAGGTTGTCACCAGCCCGTGATTGGACCCGCGTTGTTCGGTCTCGACCAGTACGTTGGCGGTCAGTGGTCTCATGGACGGCCTCGTGCTCAGCGAGCCGGCCAGGAGTCGACCGGCTCGGGATGTCGATCGGACCCAGCCTGAACGCGGTACAGGACCATCCGGGTCAGGCTCTGCACTCGATGGACTTCGCCGGCCGGAAAGATGACCGTGTCGCCAGGACCCAGGCGCATCTCATGGCGTCCATCGTTGAAGAGACCCTCGCCCTCCAGGACGTAGTAGATCTCGTCGGCCCCGGGGTGGGAATGGATGGGCGAGGTCTGCCCCGGCTCCCAGCCAACCACGCTGATCGAGCAGAAGGGGGTCTCGGCGAGGAACTTGTAGACGTGCCGCTCCGACGAGAACTGCTTCGACCCCTGCAGATCGAGAATCTCCATGTCCGTGTCCTCCGGTGGTGGATGACCCGGGGAGAGGGTAACACCGGCCATACCTCCCGTGCTACGCTCACGGCGACCGCAGGGGATCACGAGGGGAAAGGAGCGCGCTATCATGCCGAAGTTCGTCATCGAGCGGGAGATTCCCGGAGCCGGCAAGCTCTCGTCCCAGGAGATCAAAGGTATTTCCCAGAAATCGTGCGAGGTCCTGCGCGAGCTCGGTCCCGGTGTGCAGTGGGTCGAGAGCTATGTAACCGACGACAAGGTCTACTGCATCTATGTGGCCCCGAGCGAGGAGGCCGTCCGCGAGCACGCCCGCCGAGGGGGCTTTCCGGCAAACCGCATCTCCGCCGTGCGACGCATGATCGATCCCACGACTGCCGAATAGCGCCAGGATGGGGAAGATCGGAGGGCTAGAGGAGGGCCCCGGGTCCTCCGAACGCTGGGGGTAGAGGAGGGCCCCGGGTCCCCCGGGGTCCTCCGAACGTTGGGGGGATTGGGGGGCCATCTCGGGGCCCCCCATGTCTATAGCCCCCCGCGAACCGTTACCGAGAGGGCGCCGGTCTGACAGGTGGCAAGCGTGTACGTGACGTAGGCCGCCTGGCACGGTGAGCCCTTGGCGGCATGGAGTTCGCGATTGGTGAGATCTCCGATCACCGAGACGACAGTCTGCAAATTCCGCCCCGGGAATGGGTGAGCGCACAGGCTGTGCGGGGCGTTGGCGTGGTCGCGGTAGAAATCCTGGATAGCGGCGATCGTGAGCGGTTCCTCCGTCTCGCCCAGGAGCTGCTCCAGGCGTCCCCGCCGCGCCAGCGAGTTCTCTGAGGCCTTCTCGTAGCCCTGAAACTCCGGAGCCTCCAGATGATTGGCGTGCACCAGGAGGCCGTCGCGGGCTCGCACGATCGCGGCTTCCCGGCACAGTGCCTCCACGTCGAGGAGGTCTCCCGCGTCATCGGCGATCAACAGATTCCGGGAGGCGGCGCGCGGCGGAGTGAGAACGACCGCGCGGGCCGTTTCGGCCGTCTCGGCGCGCAGGGCGAGCCGGGACAGAAGATAGCGCGGAAGGCCCTCACCCCATCCGGCCGGGTCGTCGATGAAGTTCGCACACACCCCGACACCAGCCTCGTTGAGCCCGTTGTGGCCAAGAAGGCCCGCGGTGGTGTACAGCAGCGCGGCGGGCGCGCCCGTGGGGTACTGGCGGACGATGACGCCAAACTCCTCGACGAATGGCACCAGGTCTACGTTTTGACCGAACAGCGTCACCTCGCCGGCGGTACGGCGCTTCGTGACGCCGAACGTCGTACATTCCAGCGCTGGAAGGGTCGCCGTGTTGGCCCGCATGACCTCCGCCCGGGCTTGCAGGATCAAGAGGCGCGAGACGGGGAGACCCGAGCCATGCGCCATCCCCTCCAGCTCTTCCCACAGGAACGGCGCGTGCTCTCGGATGGGTCCGGCGAACAGCGCCGCCGCCCCTTCAATGGCCTCGCGTGAGCGACCCGTCTCCCGCATCACGTGACGGGTCCACGCCTCGAGATGTCGCTCGATGGAGGGCGCCAACATACGGCCGACCTGATGGCCAATCTCACCCCACGAGCCTTGAGCGTGGACGAAGGGAAGGATCGATGTGTTCATGGCCTGCGAGTATGCCAGAGGGCCGCGACAGAGGCTACGGGGAGGGCTCAGGGTCGTGGGGTATGATGCCGAGACATGCCAGGACCGACCTCGCACACGTATTTTTCCCAGCGCCTGCGGTTACATTACGTGGATTGGGGCCACGAAGACCGCCCGTCCTTGCTCTTGATCCACGGGGGGCGCGATCACTGTCGTAACTGGGACTGGACGGCGACAGCCCTTCAGGGCGGCTGGCACGTGATCGCGCCGGACCTCCGAGGACACGGAGACAGCCAGTGGTCCCCCGATGGCAGCTACACCATGGCAGGGTACGTCTACGATCTCGCCCACCTCATCCACCAGCAGCGGCTGGCGCCTGTCACCATCATCGCCCACTCCCTCGGAGGAAACATCGCGCTCCGCTACGCGGGGATCTACCCGGACACGGTGACCAAGCTGGTGGCTATCGAGGGGCTCGGGCCCCCGCCGCGCGTGCTGGCCGAGCGCGGAACCAAGACGATGGCCGAGCGCATGGACGAGTGGATTCGTGAGCAACGCAATCTCGCCGGACGGCTACCCCGACGCTACGCCTCGATCGAGGACGCGTTTCGGCGCATGCAGGAGGAGAACCCGCATCTGTCGGTCGAGCAGGCGCGTCATCTCACCGCCCATGGCGTCAACCAGAACGAGGACGGAACGTATAGCTGGAAGTTCGACAACTACGTGCGCGCCTGGCCCCCTTACGACATGAGCGGTCGGGATATCCGGTTCCTGTGGTCGCGGATCAGCTGTCCCACCCTGCTCATGTTCGGCAAGGAGAGCTGGTCGGGAAACCCCGCCGAGGATGGTCGAGCCCAACTCTTCCGGCATCCGAGCGTGGTGGGCGTCGAGGGCGCGGGCCACTGGTTGCATCACGATCGTCTGGACGAATTCCTCCGCATTGTGAGAGAGTTTCTCCAGCGATGAGCGGTTCCGAGCGTGATCATCTAGGCCTGATCAAAGCTATCGAGCACCTCGAGGCCGGGGCCTGGCAGCAGGCCCATGCGATCGTCCAGCAGCAGCAATCGACGCTCGCCGCCTGGCTTCACGGCATCGTGCACATCCTCGAGGGTGACCTGGACAACGCGCAGGGCTGGTACCGGCGCGCCGGGCGCACCTTTCCGGGCCGGGAAGCCCTCTCTGCGGAGATCAGCGCGGCCCGTCGGGCAGTGGAGGGGGTCAACGCCCCGGGAGTCTGAGGACCTGCAGCGCGCGTGAGTTCGAGGGCCGCACCGGGTTGCCCGGGGCGGCCCGAGCGTAAGGGGGGCATGGGGGCCTGTTCGAGGCCCAGATCAACGCGTGAGTTCGAGGGCCGCACCGGGTTGCCCGGGGCGGCCCGAGCGTGAGGGGGCATGGGGGCCTGTTCGAGGCCCAGATCAACGCGTGAGTTCGAGGGCTGCGCCGGGTTGCCCGGGGCGGCCCGAGCGTGAGGGGGGCATGGGGGGCCCGTTCGAGGCCCCCCATCAAAACGGAGACCCTGATGGATCTGAACTATTCCGCCGAAGAGCTTGAGTTTCGAGACGAGGTGCGTGCGTGGCTACGCACGAACCTGCCCCCTGACCTGCGGCAGAAGGTGGCGAGCTATGAGGAGCTTACCCGGGACGATCTGCTCCGGTGGCACCGGATCCTCGCCAAGAAGGGCTGGGTTGCGCCGGACTGGCCAGTCGAGTGGGGGGGCACGGGCTGGAACGTCGTCCAGCGCTACATCTTCGAGGAGGAGTGCGGGTACGCAGGCACGCCGCCCCTGGTGGCGTTCGGGCTCAGGATGTGCGCGCCGGTCCTCTTGCGCTTCGGATCGGACGCGCAGAAGCAGCGGTTCCTCCCCCCCATCTACAACGGCGAAGACTTCTGGTGTCAGGGCTACTCGGAGCCCGGCTCGGGCTCGGACCTGGCATCGCTCAAGACGCGGGCGCTTCGGCAAGGGGACCACTACGTGGTGACGGGCCAGAAGATCTGGACTACCATGGCCCAGCACGCTGACTGGATCTTCTGCCTCGTTCGCACCGACTCCAATCGCGAAAAACGCCAGGAGGGTATCTCGTTCCTCCTCATCGACATGCGAACACCCGGGATCACGGTGCGGCCGATCACGCTCATGGACGGCGGCCACGAAGTCAACGAAGTCTTCTTCGACGACGTGCAGGTCCCCCTCGAGAATCTCGTCCACGAGGAGGGCAAGGGCTGGACGGTCGCCAAGTACCTGCTCGGCTACGAGCGCATGGGGACGGGGCGCATCGGCCAGTGCAAGCGTGAGCTGGCGCGATTGAAGGAACTGGCCGCCGACCAACTCAAGGACGGCAAGCCCCTCGTCACGGACCCGCGCTTTCGCGACAAGCTCTCGCGCGTCGAAGTAGAACTGATGGCCCTCGAGATCACCAACCTGCGCTTCTTGGATCAAATGCGGCGCAGCGGGCGGCCCCCGGGCGCGGATGTGTCCATGCTCAAGATCAAGGGCACCGAGATCCAGCAGGCCATCACGGAGCTCATGATGCAGGCGGCAGGGCCATTCGCCCAGGCCTTCCGGCCCGTCGACAGTATGGACTTCGATCACGTCACTGCGCGGCTCGCCCCCCGTTACTGCAATCTACGCAAGGCGACGATCTACGCCGGATCCAATGAGATCCAGCGCAATATTATTGCTAAGATGACGCTCGGTCTCTAGGTCGAAACTCGAGCATCTGATGAACTTCGATTACACCGAGGAGCAGCAGCTTCTCGCCGATACCCTCAGACGTTACTTGAGCAATGACTACACCTTCGAAGCCCGGGCGAGGATCGTCGCCTCGCCTTCCGGCTGGAGTGAGTCCGTGTGGGCTGCCCTCGCCGAGATGGGTATCCTTGGGGTGCCGTTTCCCGAGGAATACGGTGGCTACGGCGGCTCGACCGTCGACATGATGGTCGTGATGGAGGCTCTGGGAGAGGCTCTGGTCGTCGAGCCCTATCTGGCCACGGTAGGGCTCGGCGGGCGTTTCGTCGCCCGTGGCGGTTCCCCGGCCCAGCGCACGCGGATCCTCCCTGCCCTCGTGCAGGGCACGCACCGCCTGGCATTCGCTCACAGTGAGCGCGGTGCGCGCTACCAGTTGCGACACGTAGGCAGCCGCGCTCGGCGCTCCGGGCGTGGCTACGTTCTCGACGGCGAGAAGCGAGCGGTCCTCCACGGCGCCGGCGCCGAGACATTCGTCGTCTCCGCGCGCACGGCGGGTGGCGCCACCGATGCCAGTGGCATCAGTCTCTTCCTCGTGGAACGCACTACTCCGGGAGTCACCGTCAAGGAGTACCGGACCATCGACGAGCTGCGGGGAGCGGATGTCTGGTTCTCCGAGGTGGCCGTGCCCGAAGAGGCCCTCTTGGGGGTCGAGGGAGCAGCCCTCGCCCTCATCGAGGAGGTCACGGATTATGGTATCGCGCTCCTGGCCGCCGAGGCGGTCGGGGCCATCCGCTACGCCAACGAGGCGACCCTCGAGTACATCAAGACGCGACGGCAGTTCGGTGTGCCCATCGGCACCTTCCAGGTCCTGCAACACCGCATGGTCGATATGACGATCAGCTACGAGCAGGCGCGTTCCATGGCCTGTCTCGGGTGCGTCAAGGTGGATACCGCGGAGGCCGCCGAACGCCGATGGATCACCTCCGCCGTGAAGATCAAGATCGCGGATGCCTGCCGCCACGTGAGCCAGGAGGCCGTGCAACTCCACGGTGGAATGGGCATGACAGAGGAGTTGAAGGTCAGCCACACCTTCCGCCGGTTGACCATGATCGCCCAGACCTTGGGCGACGCCGAACACCACCTCGAGCGCTTCGCCGACGCCGAGGCTCCGCGGAGCTAGCCGATCCTGGACGCCCGGGTCGCTCGCGTCACCCGGCTGCTCGCCTACCGGCCCTTGGTCCGGTATCTCGTACTCAAGGAGATCAAGGTGAAGTCGCGCGGTACCTACCTGGGCATCGCGTGGACGCTCATGAATCCACTACTGACCATGATGACGTACTTCGTGGTGTTCCGATACATCTTCCGCGTGGAGATCCCTAACTTCCTTGCCTTCTTCCTCCTGGGGTTTCTCATGTGGGTCTTCTTCTCGCGCTCCGCCACCGCCGCCGCCACCTGCATCATCGTCAACGAGAACATCATCAAGCGGGCACCCTTCCCGCTGGAAGCCCTTCCCCTGGCCGCTGTCCTCTACGAGCTTTTTCATCACGCCGTCGCCCTCTGCCTAGCCCTGCCCCTCATGCTCGCGTTCTGGGGAGCCCAGGTCTCCTGGAACCTCTTGTGGGTGGGCGCCGTCATGCTCGCCTTCGTGGGCTTCACCCTGGCCGTGGCGTTGGCGCTGGCCACCTTCGGCGTCTTCTTCCGGGACACCCGCGACATCCTGGAGGTGGGACTGCCCATCCTCTTCTGGACCGCTCCCATCTTCTATGCGGTGGAGATGCTCCCACCAGCTCTGAGGGTTCTCGCGATCGCCAACCCTCTATCGACCTTCATCGTGGCGGCTCGCACGCCGCTTCTGGAAGCCTCGGCGCCGGCCCTGGGCGATCTGGTCGCCGTTACGTGCTGGCTGGTCGTGATGGTCGCCTGCGGGGTCTTTCTGTTCTCGAAGTACAGTCCCCGCTTCGCCGAGGAGCTCTGATGCCTCCCGCCGTCGAGTGCCACGGGGTCAGCAAGGTGTTCCGGCTGAGCACGCGCCGGCCGCTGTTCAAGGACCGGATCCTGTCCACGGTTCGGCCGCACCTGCGCGAGGCGCGCCAGCAGTTCTGGGCCCTGCGCGACGTCGATCTCGTGGTTGAACCCGGCGAAGCCCTCGGCCTCATCGGGCCCAACGGAGCGGGCAAGACGACGCTGTGCCGGATCATCGCCGGCATCTTCCAGCCGACGGCGGGCACCGTGCGCGTGCGGGGCCGCATGGCGCCCCTGCTGGCGCTCGGCACGGGCTTTCACGAGGAGCTCACGGGTCGCGAGAATATCTACCTGGCGGCGGCGCTGCTGGGGTTCAGCACGCGCGAGATCCGGATGGTAGAGGAGACCATCATCGAGTTCTCCGAGCTCGGCCAGTTCATCGACACGCCGACCAAGACCTACTCGGCCGGTATGCATGTGCGTCTCGGGTTCTCCATCGCCGCCCAGCTCACGCCGGACGTTTTCCTGCTCGACGAGATCCTGGCCGTGGGCGACGAGCATTTCCAGCGCAAGTCGCTGGCCTATCTCGAACGGCATCGCGCGGCCGGGCGGACGTTCGTCGTCTGTACCCACAACCTGAGCTTCGTCGAGAAGATGTGCGATCGCGCGGCGCTCCTCATCGGCGGCCGACTGACGGCCGTCGGCTTACCCCGGGACATCACTATGCGCTACCACGAGCTCATGGCGGGCGGTGGGTGAGCCCGTCCGGAGAGAAGCCCGTCGGCTAAGGCCAGGATCCGTCGCCAGCCGCACGCCTCACCATGGCCGCCAGTGCGAGGAGGGCTCCGAGCGCTCCCAGAGCGGCCGCCAGCGGGGCGGCGGCGAGCGGCAGGGCTGCCCCGATGAGGTCGGTCATGGCCAGTATGAAGGCGGTGGCGGCCAGGGTTCCCACGCCAACGGTCAGCCAGCGTCGGAGATGAGCGAGGCGGACGGCACGCTCGACGGTGGTTGGTCCGACGCGGCGGGCAAAGTCCCCCGTGTGGAGCAGCAGGAGCAGGCTGACACCGAATGCGGCCGCCCCGACGAAGTCGACGGACGCCGCCGACACGGAGAGGGCGAGGGCATACTCCAGAAGAAAGGCGCAGGCGGCGGCAGTGACCGCCCATCGCCAGCGGATCGCCATCCCCACGAGAGCCAGCACGACCCCGCATAGCCCGATGGCCCCCACGAACGGGACAGGGGTGGAGAGCAGAGGCAAGACGAACAGGACGCATGCGAGGACGACGGCCATGCCGCGCATCATCCGGTGGCCACCACACGGGGCCGTCGCCGTCCGGCGGCGGCCAGAGCCAGCTCCAAAGGTTGCGACGGATGCCACTCGAGGACCAGGAGTCCGCGGCGCCGGAGATCGTCGATTTGGCCCCGTCGCTCGAGGGCCCACAGTCGGCAGGCGAGGTCCGTGCGCGGTGACGCCGGGAGCGCGGCGCGCGTCACGTCGACGGGCGACACGACGAGAGTGACGAGATCGAAGCCGCGGCCGGCGAGGTCGATGATCGCTCGGGCGAAGCGACGGTCGAGCAGGGATGTGACGGCGATCACGAGCGCGTGCGGAGGGAGCACGCGCGGCGGCACCAAGGCCAGATCCTTGGCCACGTAGGTGAAGATGACGGCGGCCCCCAGCAGGGCGTCGGCGAGGCGCTCGTACTGGACCCGTCCGGAACCTGGTCTGACCCAGTGAATGAGCCCGCCGTAGTTGATGAGGCCGACCCGATCCTTGCGGGCGAGATAGGCGGCGGCCAGCGAGGCCACCGCCCGTACAGTGAGATCGAGCGAGGTGGCAGGGGCCCGGCCGACTTCGGCGAGGGTATCGAGCATGAGCACGATGTCGGCGTTGCGCTCCCGGTGGTGCTGGGTGACATAGAGCCGGCCCAGTCGTAGCGACGCCCGCCAATTGACCTGCTTGATCCGGTCGCCGGGCGCGAATTCGCGAATATCACCGGGCTCGATGCCCTCGCCGAACTCACGGGAGACGTGGTCGCCGATCGACGTCTGCGTACGGAGCGGGCGAGGGAGAGTTCGGAGGGGAAGCAGCCTCGGATACACCCGCACAGGGTACGACTGATTGTGCGACTGCTCCCAGGCCCGCAGGCCAAGACCATCCCAGGTGCGGACGAAGCAGGGGCCGAGATCGAACCGACCACGCGCGGTGCAGCGAACCTCGTGGCTCCACTGGGCCGTCTCTCCCGCCCGGAGGCCGAGTACGGAGCGGTGACGTGCGGGCACCAGGGACGATACAGGGCTAAGCGGCTCGACCAGTTCCATCAGGGGAATCGGCGAGCGGGCCGTCACGGCTACCGTGACCATCACCCGGTCGCCCTCGTAGACACGGTCCGCGGAGATCGTGTGGGTCAGGGCATAGTCGGGCATCGAGGGGCGACGACCGAGGGCCGCCAGCGTGACGAGGAGAGGAAGGGCAACCACGAACAACTCCGGGCGGGCAGCGAAGATGGCGAGCGAGAGAGCCCAGGCGGCCACGGTCAGGATGGACAAGCTGAGGGGTGCCACGCGCTCGGTCATCGTGCGTCGACGCTGGGCGTGGCCACCTGGCCGAGCAGGTCCGTGACCACCTGGGCCGCCGAGACCCGGGAGGCCCACAGCTCGGGCTTCAGAATGAGCCGGTGAGCGAGCGCGGACACGCTCATGGCCTTGACGTCGTCCGGGAGCACGAAGTCCCGTCGCCGCAGGGCGGCGAGCGCTCGCGCCAGCTTGAGCAGGGCGAGGGTCCCCCGCGGCGAGGCGCCGAGAGCCACCCGATGATCGGCCCGCGTGGCTTGTACCAGGTCCACGATGTACCGCTCGATCACCCCGGCCACATGAACATCCTCGAGGCTGGCTTGCATGGCCAGGAGCTCCGTCCGCGAGGTAACAGCGGGGACGGCGACCGCGTCCTCACGCCGCTGGCGACGCCGGGCCAGGATCTCGACCTCATCGGCCGCGTCCGGATAGCCCACCGCGAGTCGCATCATGAAGCGATCGAGCTGCGCTTCCGGCAACGGATAGGTACCTTCCAGCTCGATGGGATTCTGGGTCGCTATCACCAGAAACGGGGCCTCGAGGACGAAGCGCTCGCCTTCGATGGTGACCTGCGACTCTTGCATGGCCTCCAGGAGAGCGCTCTGTGTCTTGGGGGTGGCCCGATTGATCTCGTCGGCCAGGAGCAGATTGGTGAAGATCGGCCCTCGGCGGAACTCGAACCGGCTCTGGCGCTGATCGAACAGAAAGCTCCCTGTGATATCGCTCGGCAGCAGGTCAGGGGTGAACTGGATGCGCTTGAACCCGAGATCGAGGGTATGGGCCACGAGGCGGGCGATGAGCGTCTTGGCCAGTCCTGGATAATCCTCGATGAGGATGTGCCCGTTGGCGAGCACGCCCGCCAGGATGCGCTCGAGCACGTCGGTCTTGCCGACAATGACCTGGGAGAGGGTAGCCAGGATCTCTTGACACCGGTCGGCGACGACGTCGATCTTCACGGGCCGTCCTCGATCTCAGCGATCAGCCGCTCGATCATGGGTCGGGGGGGGCCGAGACGCGAGAGCCACGGTCGCGGAGGCGGTTTGGGCAGCTGTCGACCAGCCAGCGCCAGCAGCCGGGGCCATAGCACGGCGTCGAAGTAGCGTCGGCTCCGGACACTGTAGGTCAGCTCGTCACGCCGCCTCATGAAGACTTCGTCCAGGATCGCAGGGGGAGGCGGCCCCGGCGACGCGTCCGCCGGGGAAGGCGGGTGATCGGCGGCCGCGCGTCGCACGCTACGCACGACGCGGAAACTCCCGACGGTCACCGCCCCGGCGCAAACGAGACGGACGAGCAGGGAACGCCATTGGTCATCCACGGCGAGATAGATCGGGATCGCGGCCAGGGCCAGCAGACCCAGAGGGATCCCGTAGGCGGCCAGGCGGAGCGGTTGCGGATGCTCAACCGACGATGACATCGGACGGTGGTGTCTCCAGTGCGGTCTTGATGGTGAGCAGCGCTTCGATGGCGAGGTCGCGCTCTCTCGGCCCCAATGCATGCTGGCTGAAGCGAGCAACCTCGAAGAGGCCGGTCAGCGTGCGGACTGCCGACGGCGGCGCCGGCAGCCCCCGCAGCGCCTCGCGCATGAATTCCATCGGCGTCCACCAGGGCCTCCGCGCGACGCGAGAGTCCGCGGCCACGCGCTCGAACTTCCGGTAGCAGCCGATGATCGCACGGCGTGCGTCGGGGTCGGCGCGCAGATCATCGATACTCTCCTCCACGACGTCGGCCAAGGGGATCGCGGGGTCGTCACCCGGGGCCTGGTCCGCGCCCCACCACGCGAGCCGATCCCCGAATGCAACCAAGAGGGCGATGGCGAAGACGCCGAGGGCGGTCGCGAGCGCCACCAGCCCAAAAGTCCAGGTGAGGAACGGCGGAGCACTGAGCGGGGCCGGGGTGGAGAGCGCGGAGCCGATGCCGCCCCCTGAACCGTGACCCAACTCCAGAATGCCCGCCAGGGGAATGTAGCCGTGCCACACGAGGTAGACGGCGCCCACGAGGTAGAGAAGGGGAAGAATCCGCATGATCGCCCGTACCCAGGGGGGCACCGGCGGGCCGGTCGCCAGACGCTGGAACAGCTCGTCCTCCTCCTTGGGCCGCCGCCGCGCCCGGCGGATGGCGTGGGCGCCGAGCACGAGCGCCGTGAGGCCGAACAATGTCACGATGGCGATCGACAACGGCTCGGGTAGCCGGATGACCCTCGTCGCCGTGTCCGGTGCCTCGGAGGTCGGGCCGGCCATCCGGATGAGTGCCGCCAGCCCGACCGCAAAGCTTACCCCCGCCAGGGGAATCCAGCGAACGGCTGATGATTCCGAACGTCCCGCCACCAGTTGCCCCGTCACGGTCGCTCGGGGACGGGGGGCCGTTCCGGCTGAACGTAGCCGCAGGTGCGGCACGTGCGGAGCGCCAGCGCTCCGTCGAATGCTTCGATGGCGGCTTTCAGTTCGCGCTCGATGTCGGCCACGTGCATGGTGACCTCGTGAAGCTGAGCATCACAGCGGTCACAGAACCAGAGCAGCGACTCGACCTGCTCGGGCTTCCGTTTCACCTCGACCACCAGCCCCCAGGTCTCGGGCGGGCGGTGCGGAGAATGCGGAGTGAAGGCGGGAACAAGCAGGAGTCCCCCCTCACGAACGACTTGCGTCCGCCGCCGACCATCCTGGATGTACTCGACCACCATGTCCCCCTTGAGCATGAAGAACATCTCGTCGGAGGGATCCACGTGGAAGTCCCGCCGGGCGTTGGGGCCGCGAATGACCATGGCGGTGAACTGAGAGTCTTCCCAGATGACCTTGTTCCCCACCGGGGGTTCGAAGGCATGCCGGTTCTGCTCGACCCAGTCCCACAGATCGAAGGCCATCAATGGCCGCATGGCGCTGGTCTCCGCTCGGGGCTTACCCTAGTCGGGCCCCCTTCGACTGAGCAAGTACAATAACCCAGGGAGACTTGCCCGATGGCCACCGCCGACGTTCTTTTCAACCCGTTCCTCCCCGAGTTCCACGCCGATCCGTACCCCGCCTATCGCCGCTTGCGCGAGCTGGATCCGGTGCATCAGACGCCGCTCGGGCTGTGGGTGCTCACCCGCTACGACGACGTCCTCATGGCCTTGCGCGACGCCCGCTTCGGTCGGGAGGGGTTCGCCCCATTGCTGGAGGCCGCCTACGGTTCCCCCGGGGAGGCGGGTACCCTGCCCCGGTCCATGCTCTTCCAGGATCCGCCCGATCATACTCGGCTGCGCAGTCTCGTGAGCAAAGCGTTCACCCCGCGCGTGATCGAGGGTATGCGACCCCACATCCAGGAGATTGTCGATCGGCTCCTCGACCGCGTGGAGGGCAAGGGGGGTATGGATCTCATCGAGGATCTTGCCTATCCGCTCCCGGTGACGGTCATCTGCGAAATGCTGGGGGTGCCCGTGCAGGACCATCCGGCCATTCGCCAGTGGTCGGCCGACGTGGCGCGCAGCCTCGACGCGCTCGGGTTGGCCGCCGCCGCCGACGTCATCGAGCGTGGGCGGGCGGGGCGCCGGGCCCTCGGGGAGTACTTCCGTCAACTCGTGCCCGAGCGCCGGCGTCACCCGGAGAACGATCTCCTGAGCGCGCTTATCGCCGCCGAGGAGCAGGGCGACAAGCTCAGCGAGGGCGAGTTGATCTCCACCTGCATCCTCCTGTTCATTGCGGGTCACGAGACTACGGTGAACCTGATCGGTAACGGCCTGCTGGCGCTCCTCCGCCATCCTGACCAGCTCCGCCTTCTCCGGGAAGAGCCGGCGCTCATCACGAGCGCGGTCGAAGAGCTGCTGCGGTACGACAGCCCGGTGCAACGGACCGCTCGCGTCAGTAGCGAGCGAGTCGAGGTAGGCGGCCGGACGATCGACACGGGGGCCATGGTGGTGGCGGCCATCGGTGCCGCTAACCGCGACCCCGTCCACTTCGCTGATCCTGATTGTCTCGATATCAGACGGCGCGACAACCGACACCTTTCCTTTGGCTTTGGCATCCACTTCTGCCTTGGGGCGCCGCTCGCCCGCGTCGAGGGTCAAGTCGCCATCGGCACGCTCCTGCGGCGACATCCGCGGCTCGCGCTCGCAACCGCCAACCCCGAGTGGCGGGAATCGTCGACGCTCAGGGGTCTGAAGGCCCTCCCGCTCTCGTTCTGAACGTCTCGTCGTCGCGGACTCACGCCGCCGGACGAGGAGGCATCGCCATCGCCTACCCTGGATCGGGGCGCCAGAGATCGGGGCTCCGTCGGAACACCCGCAGAGGATACCAGAACGACCAGCTCATGAGGGCCAAGGTCAGGGGGATCCCCGTGACTACGCTGACGAGGATGAACAGCTCGACGCTGCTCCGGGCCAGGACCACCAGCCTGATGGCCGCCCGCGACATCATGTACGCCCCCCAGACGAGGGAAACCCGCGCGAACACCCGACGGAAGACCACCGAGTTCTTGACCCGCGGTGGAAACGGAAATGTCTCCCCGGCCAAGACTCCCGCCAGGGGGCGCCCGATGAGCACCGACCCGAGGAAGGTGGCGCCGTACAGTCCGTTGGCGATTACGGCGGGAGCGAAATAGGCGCCGACGCTGCCCGACGCCAGCCCGGCTAGGGCCTGGACAATGGCGATCCCCAATCCGACGGCGGGCAGGATACCCGAGGCGCCGCGTCGGCGCTCCCACCAGAAGGCCACGAGGGCGAGGAGGGTCGCGGCCGCGATCCCCGCCACCAGGCCCGCGAGCTTCCAGACGACGTAGAAGGCGAGTACGGGACCGAGGGCATCGCGCGCGAAGCGCGGCCCGGAACCGAACAGGAGCCCGCTGAACGAAACGCGGCCCAGCGCCTCCTGTTGGCCGGCCATGGAGGGCCTGGCCTGACCGCGCGTACCGTCCCCAGGGTTCACCGTCACACCTCGGGCCGCCGCCCGGTGACCCCCCACACGAGGCGCTCGAACGGATCCGGATCGCTGACCCGAAAGTCTACCCATGTCATGGCGCGGAGGAAGACAGGTAGCTTGGGGGTGGCCGGCGCATCCGGCAGGAGCACGGGGATCACCGGGCTCTGGCGGGCCACGAACTCGCGAAGAAACGCATTCAGCTCTTGCTCCTGCCACGGCCCCACGCCGGCGCCGCCCACGAACACCGCCGCCGACCTGATGCCGGCAATGTGTTGCTCGAGAAGCGGCTGCCACGGTTGTCCGGGGGGAAGCTCCCATTCATCGAGCCAGGGAAGGATACCCCGCTCCTGCAACCGGTGGGCGATGGTCTTCACGGCTGGCTTATCCGCCCCATTGTGACAGAGGAAGACATCGAAGGTGCCGGCCGCCCGCTTGCGCTCCAGCTCCAGCCGGACGCGGGTCACCTCCGCCTCCACAGCTCGATCCGCGAGCGACGGCGCGGCCACTGCCGAGGGCTCTGGCGCGACGGTGACAGCCGCCACCGCCGGAGCCTGGCCGACGGAGAAGAGCCGACCGCTGGCAAAGTCCGCGTGCAGCGCGACCTCGAGCGAGGCACCGACGTGCTCGGCGGGCGAGGGGCTCTGCACGCTGGCCAGGATCTCTGTCACCGAGGAGCCGACGGCAAGGCCCTTGTAGAGCACGTGGACAAGGGACGTGGTCGCCGCACTGGTGAGTGGCGTCCGTGTGGCCACCACGGCCGGGACACCCTGCTCGACCAGGATACGCCCCGCTCCAGAGAATGGATCACCGTCCTCACACGCCTGCAGCACCACCAACCGCAGCGAGGCATGGGGCTGCAGGAGCGCACCGAGGTACTGAACGTTCACCGAGCGCGCGCGCCGCCCCGCCCCTTCGAGCAGCAAGGTCGTGTACTGGGCTCCTCGTCGGGAGCGGGCGTGCCCGATGAAATGCAGAACGTGGTATCCCCCTGCGGTGAGACGCTTACGGAGCGCGGCCTCCGTTGGTTCGGAGAGCCGCTCGACCTGAACGAGCCCGGCCCGTTCAGAGGGCGCCAGCGCGCCGGCGAGGAGCTGCCAGGTACCCTCGGTATCGAGGGCGGGGGTGTCGACCGGCCCCGCGATCATGACGAGCACGCGGAGCGGTGGTACCGCTGGGTGAAGGTCGGTCGATGGCATCGCCCTTCGCCGGCTACCGACTGACCGACGTCGCGCGTTGCTTGGCCCCGCAGCGAGGGCAGAACAGCTCCACGCCGGTCAGGGCGCCCCCGCACTGCGTACAGAAGCGCGCCCCCCCCTCCGGGCCCAGGGCGGGCTCCGCGTGACGCATCGTCCGCACCCGTTCGTATTCACCGCCGTCGATCCACTGGAGCAGCTCGTGTGCCCGCATCACGGTCCAGGGATGGGTCTGTCCCAATCCGCTCAGGAGCTTGGCCGCCCAGTCGATCCACGTGTCGTCGAGCGCCTCGAACTGGCGCGCTTGCGCGATGAAATCTTCCGTGTTGATCGCGCCGTAGAAGCGCTGGGGGAGGCCGGCCAGCTTCATCATGGCGCTGATGGCCGCCGACACGTCCTGGCCGCCGAGCAGGCCGGCTCGATCGGCGGTGAGCTCGGACATTTGCTGCCATTTGAGGATGGCCAGCTGCAGAGGCGCCCAGAGCAAGTTGCCGATGCCGAACGTCGCCTGCCCGATTACCTCACCGATTACAGGCAGGAAGGTGGCGATCTGGTAATAGAGGACGTGACCGCTTTTGATGTGACCGAGCTCGTGGGCGATGACGAAGTCGAGCTCGGCGGGCGAGAGCGCGTCGATCGCCGACGTGGTAAGCACCAGGATCGGGTTCTCGACCCCGGCCGTCATGGCATTGATCTCTCCGGGTTGGATGTAGATCTCCGGAATCTTCGGCAGGTCGAGGATCTCGCCGGCCTCGACCACCTTGCCGTGGATATCAGGAAAGTTGTCGCCGGTGACCCGCAAGTAGCTTCCCGTGTACTGAACCCGCATGAGCCGCTCGAGGCCGTACTCGTTGCACGCCCGAACCAAGCTGTCCAACCCGGTCGTGCCCTGCAGCGCATCGAGGGCTTGCTGGTCCGACGGGTGCTCGTAGGTCTGGGGGCGCAGGCCGGTGAGCTTCTGGCGCGCCATGGCGAGGGCTACCAGAGTGGAGACTTGCCGCTCGCCACCTTGTAAGCGTCGAGCGCGGACCAGATCGCCACGGCGATGTAGGCCACCCCAGACGTCGGGATAAACAACACGATGCCGACGACCAACATCACCAGGCCCTTCTTGATATCGCCATTGTAGAACTGGCCGACCCCGGCGAGGACGAGCGAGAGCACCACGGCAATGATCGGGTTCTTTCCCGCCGCGTACCGCTTACCCGAGGCGGGAACATTGCCTCCCCGCACCCGCGGGTCGGGGACGGAGGGAGACGCCACCGGCTCCGTCGCGGTCGTCGCGGTGCCACACTTCTGACAGAACCGGGTGGACTCGTCGTTCTGGGTGCCGCAGCGTGAGCAGAACATCGGCCGCACCTCCGGTGGGAGTGACTCCCAGGTGGGGTCCGCACGCCGCGTCGCGGCGCCGACCCGAACCGAACATAGCACCCCACGGTCCGGGGCCGAAATGGGGATTTGGCCGGTCGGCAACCGGGCCACGCACGGTCTGGCCCGCGCTCCCCTCGTGCTATCGTGGCACGAGGGGAGGCCGCCGAGGATGAGCGAGTCGATGCCCTTTCACCTGCGTGGCAACTACGCGCCCGTTCGGCAAGAGGTCGCCGCCTTCGATCTCCCGGTGGAGGGCGCCCTCCCTCGTGAGCTCAAGGGGTGCTATGTCCGCAACGGCCCCAATCCGAAGACGGGGTTGTCCCCCCATTGGTTTGTGGGCGACGGCATGCTGCGCGGGGTGGAATTGCGCGATGGCCGGGCCGTCTGGTACCGCAATCGCTGGGTTCGCACGCGCTCCTTCACCGAGGATGCGCCCGCCATGCGACCCGACGGTGAGCGCGATCGGACGGTCGGTCGCGCCAACACGCACGTGATCAGCCACGCTGGGCGCATCTTCGCGCTGGTCGAATCATCGTTTCCCACCGAGGTCACCCGCGAACTGGAGACGCTCGGCCCCTTCGACTTCGCCGGTCGCCTCACCACGGCCATGACGGCCCACCCCAAGCTCTGCCCGCGGACGGGTGAACTGCACTTCTTTGGCTATGCGTACCTGCCTCCCTTTCTCACGTATCATCGCGCCGACGCCGATGGTCGCCTCGTTCAGAGCGAGGTGATCCAGGTCCCGGGGCCGACCATGATCCACGATTTTGCCCTCACCGAGGGCCACGTGGTGTTCATGGACCTTCCGGTGATCTTCGATCTCGAACTGGCCCAGGCCGGCACCATGCCGTATCGATGGAGCGACGACTACGGCGCCCGCCTGGGCATCATGCCGCGCGGGGGAACGAATGCCCAAGTGCGCTGGTTCGACATCGAACCCTGCTACGTCTTCCACCCCCTGAACGCCTTCGAGGAGGTCGAGGAGGTGGTGATCGACGTGGTCCGCTACCCCGAACTATGGCGGCCAGGTGCGCCGAGCATCCATCAGGCGAACCTCTATCGCTGGCGTATCGACCTCGCCAGCGGGCGCGCACGCGAGCAGGCGCTGGATGACCGGGCCATCGAGTTCCCGCGCTGTGACGAGCGACGGACCGGCTTCGCCCATCGCTACGGCTATGCGGTCTATACCGAGCGGGGGGCGGACGACAACACGGGCACCGCGCTCATCAAGTACGATCTCGAGAAGGGAACGTCAGTGAGTCACGACTTCGGGCCAGGCCGCATCCCGGGTGAGGGCGTCTTCGTCCCGGTGCGGGCAACGGCGGCGGAGGACGAGGGCTGGGTTATGACCTATGTGTATGACGGAGCCCGCGACGGGAGCGCCTTGGTGATACTCGACGCGGGGGACTTCACGGCGAAGCCGGTGGCGACGATCCGCCTTCCCCAGCGCGTCCCGTTCGGGTTCCACGGAAGCTTCATACCTGACGCCGCGGACGCGAGGTAACGGGCGAAGCGAGCCCCGCGGCCCTGCACGCCGGGCTCTCCGGCGCCCGCCCGCCGCGTCTCAAGCTCGACGCCTCGCCCTGACCCCGCCCCCTTCCCGAACCGCCGGTCCCCGTGGGGGGCCGGTTCTCGCGCGCGCGCGGCGTCCCCCCAGCCTGGTCCAGATCGCCCGTAACGCATCCGATGCGGCGGCGCCTTCAGCGCCGCCGAGCTTTCTGAACAGATCGGCCATGGCCTTGAGCTGGCTGAGGGTCGAGTCCAGCTCGCGGACGCTCGGGGGCGAGCTCTGCTGGACGGCCTCGTAGGCTTGCACGAGGGACTCCACCGTGCCCGGCGCGGGCAGGGTGCCGTCGAGCAGCGCGCGGAGGACGGCAACGTCGGCCCGCCCCACTGCGTCCCAGTAGCTTCGCGAGATGACGAAGCGTTCCGCCGCGCGGGCCTCGGCCCGGGCTAACCAAACGTCGACGGCGGCCGTGCGCCGCCCGAGCAACGCCTCGCCAACGACCCAGTTCAGGACCGTGTAGGGGTCGATGGCGTTCGTTCGCTGGCTCGCCTGCACGGCCTTGCGGTAGCAGTCTCGCGAGGCGGTGAGGGCCGCGCGGACCTCCGCCGGGTCGGTCACGACCAGGGCGAGTCGTTTGTGAGCACTTCCCAGCAGGGCAAGGCGTTCGCTGGTCTCGCCAATTTCGAGGACGCGACCGAGACGCCCGATGGCGTGTTCGATGGGCTCCCGCCTTGCCGTCTTCTCACCCCACCGGGCTTCCAGGTTGGCGGCCTGCTCCACCTGGCGCAGGCTCACACCGCCCATGCCGCTGGGGGCGGCGAGCGCCTGCCCATAGTGCTGGGCGGCCCGGCCGAAGTCACCAAGCTCGCCGTACGCTTCGGCCAGGGCCGCCAATACGTCCCCGCGTGAAAGCCATTCGGGCGGGCAGTCCTTGAGAACACGCTGGAGCCGCTGGATTCCCCGCCGGCCCGTCTCGAGGGCCGCTCGTTCGGCGATCGTGTTCAGCTCGTTCACCACCTCCTCCGGGGCCACGAAGTCAACCGGCTGTTCGGTGACGACGGACTCGGCCCTCGGCGTGAGGGTGAAGTCCGGGTCACCGTACGCCTGGTAAGCGCCCCAGGTGTTGCAGTCGGGGAAGTGGTCGTAGGTTGCCCGTCGCGCCTCGAGAAGGGAACGCCCAAAGGTATCGCCGGCCAGCATGCGCTCGTAGAAGGTGCGGGCGAATGTCTTGGCCGCGTCGTCTCGAACGGCCCAGCCGGCGGCCACCACGGCGCGGACACCCATCTGGATGAGCTCGCGGGAGACACTGGCCGCCAGCTTGTTGAAGGGCACCTCGGGCCCGACCTGACCGATGTGGCAACAATTCAGGAAGACGAGATCGGGCACCTGTCGCATCTGGCCGATCTCGACGGCGGTGAGGAACACTCCGTCCTGCAGCAGCAGACCACTGCGCCCGTCCGCGCGACCCGGCCGGGGCGGCTGGTGGTGACCGTGCCCCGCCAGATGGAGGAGGCGATAGGGCCGGGCGAAGAGGTCATTCAGGACCTCGAGGGCGGTGGGCCGCTGTTCGCTGTGCGTCACTCGATAGCGATGTCGTTTGAGCAGGTCCGCCACCAGGGCTGCTTCGGCCCGGGCCTGGGGCAGCTCGGGGTGACCGGGGGCGGTGAGCGGATCGCCAACCACGTAGGCCGCGCTTGTCGTGCTGGCCCGGATCTGCTGGCGATAGCTGGCGGTGGCGAGTTGACGGACCATACCCACCTTCGCGCTCAATGGTTCCTGGCGATCGACCATCAGCTCCCACGGGTAGCTGGCGGTGTCGCTGTCCACGATCAGCACCAGCCAGGACTGCTGGGCCAGCATGTCCTTGAGTTCGTTGGGTACGAGCAACTCGAAGAGCGTGTTGGCCGCGTCGGATTTGAACTGTGTCTCGCGGACGGAGGTCGCGACCAGACGATCGACCACCTCGAGCTGGCGTGGCTGCATCATGACCTCGGCGCGGGCCCGGTCAGACACGGCGAGGAACCGAAGGTGACCCTCGGACGTCCCGCGTCTCCAGGGCCGGGCGAGGAAATCGAGGAGAGGCTTGGCTTCTTGGGGCTGATCCTTGATGGTCTGGGACACGCTCGCGATGAGCTGCTCGATGACCTCCGGCTCCACGAGAGGAGGGGACACTCCCTCCCCACTCTCGACCAGGGTGATCTCGACGCGGCGCCAGTAGTCGCGATACCGCGCGTGGCGCAGACGCTCCTGACGACCGCGGGCGGTCCGCAGACGGCCGACTGCCTCGATGGTTACCCCCAGCTCCCGGTCGAGAACGGGAACGAGCCGGGTGGTGGCCCGACACGCCTCGATGGCGGCGTCGGCAAACAGTTCAACGATCTCGAGGTCGGTCAGGCGGATCTCGCCGCCACGAAGCCGGACCACCTCGAGATTCGCCCGGGTCACCCCACGGAGGACGGCCCCGACCGAATCCTCCACCCCGATGCTGCTCGAGGAGGTCACCCCGATGAGGAGGACGCTCAGCCCGACGGACGCGCCGGCAACGGAGGCGGCGGCCACCCGACGGGCCAGGAGGCGATGGATCTCCGCGCTGTGCATGAGGTAACTCAGCGCTCCGTGTCGTGAGGCTTCGGCCAGGGTATTGGGATTCAGCTCGCCCATTTTCCCGAGCCCGATCACGACGGCGCCCGCGGGGCTATCTTCGCGCCTGGACGTGCGGGGAGGACCACCGAGCAGCACCGAGGAGGTACCGAGCTCGCCCGGGTAGAGACCGAGTTGATAGCGGTGCGACAAGCCCCCCTCGAGTCGGCGATCGAGGTGCGCTTCCGCGCCGGCGATGGTGTCGCCCGCGTAGTGGCCCACCATGAGGGGATAGCTGGCGTAGCGAAGATCGCCGTGGAGCACCGAGACGCGGAGGGCGGGAGGCGCCGGCACGCGTCCTAGCGGGAGCGGTCGGCCAACCGCGAGGCCACGACGCGCTGGGCGTCGAACTCCTCCGCCACCCGGTTGTCCTTCTCGAGCAGCATCTCGGAATCAACCTCGGCCAGATCCAGCACGCCCATGTCGCCGTAAGCCTTCCGCACCCGTTCTCCCCACAGCCCGATGTCCTTCACGGTGGGAACGATTCGGGTAAAGATGCGTGTGCGGAACTGGCGCATCGTGTCCGACTGCATGGTGGCCCGGACGCACTCCTCTACCGGCAGACCCAGGTTCTCCCAGACTTCCCGCTGGTTGAAGCGATCGCGCATGTGGTAGCACGCCTCGACGACGAACTCCTCTCGCTCGTCGCGCTCGGCGTCGCTGAGCCGCGGATAGTAGTCTCTGAGAGCGAGTCGGCCGAAGGCCACGTGGCGGGCCTCATCCTGCATGACGTAGGCATTGACGGCGGCCGCCAGCGGGTTGCTGGCGGTATCGCGGATGCGCTGGAAGGCGGCCAGGGCCAGGCCCTCGATGAGAATCTGCATGCCGAGGTACGTCATGTCCCAGCGCCGGTCGGTGAGGGTGCTCTCCAGGAGGGCCTTCAGGCCGGGCGTGATCGGGTAGACGAGCTGGAACTTCTCGTGCAGCAGCCGCGCGTATGCCTCCACGTGCCGGGCCTCGTCCATCACCTGGGTGGCCGCATAGAACTTCGACTCGATGTCCGGCACCGTCTGCACGATCTTGGAGGTGGCGATCAGGGCTCCCTGCTCGCCGTGCATGAACTGGGAGATGGACTGGGCTTGGAGGTGGTGGCGGACGCGACCTTTTTCCTTCTCAGGGAGCCGGTCCCAGATAGCCGAACCGTAGATCTGGACGGTACGATCATCGAGCCCCATCGGGTTGTCAGGGTCGAGGTCGACCGACCAGTCGATACGCTCGGCGGCGTCCCACTGCTGCTTCTTGCCCTTGTCGTACAGGGCCAGGAGCTTGTCGCGCCCGTCCTCGTACTCCCAGGCGAAACGCGTCTCGCTGGTGCTCTCGACCGTCCAGCCCGTCTGCTGAACGGGCAGGGTATACCGGAACATCGTGGTCATCGGATCCGCCTCCCGCGGCAGTCTCTTCCGTGCATAGCTTCCGCCAATTCGTCGCCCGAAACAACCGGCCTGGCGTAGGATCTCATCGATGGCTTCCGGGTGTGCCTTCGACTATGACGACGGTGAGATCCATCAGACGTACCGAACGGGGCGGGCTCTGGGGCAAGCACAACTCGACCTCTGGGCGGCCCTGGTGCGGGCGGCGGTGGCGCCCGCCCATCCTCGCCTGATTCTCGACATCGGGTGTGGGATGGGCCGCTTCTCGGGGATGCTGCGCGACCTCTTCCCCGCGCCGGTGGTCGGCGTCGACCGCTCGGCGCGGATGCTCGCCGCCGCCCGAAACGACCCCGCCCTGCTCGGGATCAGATGGATCCGCGGCTCCGTGGAAGCGCTGCCGATCCGTGACGGCACCGCCGATCTCGCATTCCTCTTTCTCGTCTATCACCATCTCGCCGATCGATCGACGGCGCTCCGGGAGTGCGGCCGCGTACTCAGCGAGGAGGCGCCCCTCCTCATCGTCAACTCGACCCTCGAGAGTCTCGACTCCTACCTCTGGCTCCCCTTCTTTCCGTCGGCGAGCGCCATCGACCGGGCCCGCCTTCCCAGTCGCGCCGGACTGATAGACACCGCCCAGGGAGCACGACTTCGTCTGCGCGGGCACCGCACCGTAGCCAATCCGGTCGCCAGCAGTCTGCGAGCGTACGCCGACCGCATCGCGTCTCGAACGATCTCGACCCTTCAGCTCGTGCCCGATCACGAGTTCGCGCGCGGTATCGTCGAGTTCCGGCGCTTTTGCGCGCGAGAGGATCGATGCCATCCGGTGTACGACGAGATCGACGTGTTCCACTTCGCCAGAGTCGAATAGGGCCTGTCGAGGCCTAGACCAGCAGAACGAGACCGGTGGCGATGAGGGCGGCGGTCCACCGAAGATCGAGATTGATCCAGCCGCGCCGCAGGAACGGCAGACCGACCCACTCGTAGACAACCACGGCCACCACGCCCGTCACCACGAGCATGGCCAGGGTGTCAAGTAGAAACGGAGCCGGCCGCCCCATCCTGAACGTGCAAGGTCGACAGTTTCTGTCGGAACGCTTCTGGAATGCGGACCGGTCGCCCCGCCTCGGTGATGAAGGCCCCCGTCACCTCGGCCGTGGCCAGCACACGCGCATCCGCGGTGGAACGTGCCTCCTGTACCCAGCGCGTGCGCGCCCCCTGGATCTCCCGGATATACGTCACGATCTCGAGGGTGTCACCCGAGCGCGCCGGGGCGAGAAACCGAACGGAAAGGTCGGTCGCGACCAGGAGATACCCGAGCTGGCGCATCTCTTCCAGTCCGAGCCCGAGTGAGGCCAGGGCCTCCACCCGTCCCACCTCGAAATAGTGGACATAGTTAGCGTGATTGACGTGGCCGTAGGAATCGACCTCGTAGTAACGAACCTTCAGGCGCACCCTGGCCCCTTCCCCCATTCGGCCATGTTACTCCGGGCGGGTCGGCGAACCTCCGTCACCGGGAGCCCGCTTGCCCTCGCCGGACGCGGCCGGCTCGGGCCCGCTATACTGAGCAGGCCATGACTTATAACGCCTGGTTTCAATGCATCAACGGGTGCCCGGGCCAGTACAGCCTGCTCGAGGTCATCTATCGATGCCCCACCTGCGGCGATCTCCTGGAGGTGCAGCACGACATGGAGGCGCTCCGGAGCCGCTCGGCGGCGGCCTGGATCCAGCTGTTTGACGATCGTTATCGTCGGAACATCTATCCCTACGGCTCCGGGGTCTGGGGCAAGAAGGAATGGGTAGTCCCCTTTCTCGACAATGAAAACGTGGTGTCCATGTACGAGGGGACGTCCAACTTGTTGTGGGCCGAGCGTTACGGTAAGCAGCTCCACCTTGACGATCTCTGGGTCAAGCAGTGCGGGAATTCCCACACGGGGTCCTTCAAGGATTTGGGGATGACCGTGCTCGTGTCCGTCGTCAAGCAGATGATGGCGCAGGGGGTGCCGATCGACGCCGTCGCCTGTGCCTCCACCGGCGACACCTCGGCCGCCCTCGGCGCCTACTGCGCCGCGGCCGGAATCCCGGCCGTGGTCCTTCTCCCCCGGCACAAGGTTTCGGTCGCCCAGCTCGTGCAACCCCTGGCCAACGGGGCTCTCGTCCTTTCTCTGGACACCGACTTCGACGGGTGCATGGCCGTGGTGCAGGAGATCACGCGAGAGCGGCGCATCTACCTCGCCAATTCCATGAATAGCCTGCGCATCGAGGGCCAGAAGACGGTGGCCGTGGAGATCGTCCAGCAGTTCGACTGGGAAGTCCCGGCGTGGATCATCATTCCCGGCGGCAACCTGGGCAACGTCCACGCGCTGGGACAGGGGTTCGCCATGATGCACGACCTCGGGCTGATCCAGCGTTTACCGCGGATCTGTCTGGCCCAGGCCGAGCGGGCCAACCCGCTCTACCGGGCCTACCAGCAGGGGTTCCAGCATTTTGAGCCGGTGGTGGCCCGGCCCACCCTGGCCACCGCGATCCAGATCGGTAACCCGGTCAGCGTCAAGCGGGCCATCCGCACCTTGCAGCGATTCAACGGGGTGGTGGAGCAAGCCTCCGAGCAGGAGCTGGCCGATGAGGCCGCCCGTGCCGATCGCACCGGCATGTTCAATTGTCCGCACACAGGGGTAGCGCTGGCGGCCTTGCGCAAACTGGTCGAGCGCAAGGTCATTCGCGCCAGTGAGCGCGTCGTGGTACTGTCCACCGCGCACGGGCTGAAGTTTGCCGATCAGAAGGCGGCATATCACATGGGCGTCCTCGACGACATCCGACCGTCACATCGCAACGCTCCCCTCGACTTGCCGGCGGACCCGCGCGAAGTGGCGCGAGCCATCACCCGTCACGTCGAGCGGACGCGCCTGCTCGTTCCGTGACCGGCCGTCGGCCGACCGCCAAGGGGGCGGGGAAGACGCGTCGGCCGCCCCCAGGCCCCAGCACCGTGTCCGTGCACGGCGGCGAGCCCAGGCCCAAGGCCGGGCACGCGCTGGCCACGCCCATCATGCAGACGGCGACGTACACCTTCGCCAGCACGCAGGAGCTCCGGGATCATTTCGACGGCAAGACCGAGCGGGTGGAGTATGGTCGGTACGGCAATCCCACCCAGCGCATCGCGGAGGCGAAGCTGGCCGCCCTCGATGGCGCCGAGGACTGTTTGCTGTTCGCCAGCGGGATGGCCGCCGTGACGACGACCCTGTTCGCCATGCTCTCGCGGGGCACCCACGTCGTGGTGACCGACGACAGCTATCGCCGGACGCGGCAATTCCTGAACCAGACGCTGCACCGCTACGGCATCGAGGTCTCCACCGTTCCCTCGGGCGACTACGCCGCTCTGGAGGATGCCATTCGCCCGACCACGCGGGCCCTGGTGAGCGAGTCGCCCACCAATCCCTACAACCGTATCCTCGATCTCGATCGCTTCGCGAGCATCGGGCGCCAGCACCGGGTGAAGACGGTGATCGATGCCACCTTCGCCACGCCCTACAACCAGCGTCCCCTCGAGTTCGGGGTGGACATCGTCATTCACTCCGCCACCAAGTTCCTGGGCGGCCACAACGACTTGCTGGCGGGGGCCGTCCTCGGGTCGCGCGAGCTGGTGGGAGGGGTGCGTGCTCTCCAGGCTGTCACCGGCGCCGTGGTCGACCCCTTTGCCGCGTATTTGTTGGTCCGCGGTTTGAAAACGTTCGCCCTGCGCATAGAGCGGCAGAACGCCAACGCGCAAGCGTTGGCGGAGTTCCTGGCCGCCCATCGCAAGGTGGCCGCCGTGCACTATCCCGGTCTGCCGAGCCACTCGGAGCACGACATCGCCCGCAAGCAGATGCGCGGCTTCGGCGGGGTGGTGTCGTTCGAGGTGCGCGGCGACCTGGAGGCCGCGGCGCGGGTGGTCGACGGCTGTCGCATCCCCCACATCGCCACCTCGCTGGGCGGCGTGGAGAGCCTGATCGAGCAGCCCGCCGTCATGAGCTTCTACGAGCTGACGACCGAAGAGCGTCTGCAGATCGGGATCAAGGACAACCTCATCCGCTATGCCGTGGGCATCGAGGACATCGACGACCTGCTCGCCGATCTCGGACTCGCCTTGGAGGCGGTCTGATCAATGAGCGAACAGACGCTTCGTACGCTGGCCCAGCAGGTTCGCAACCGGGGACGGTGGGGCGCCGATCTCACATCTGCGCCATTCCCAACATGGGGCTGACCCTGGGCGAGATCTTCTTCCGGGAGGAGCTGGCCGCCGACTGTACCGCGGGCGGGCGCTACGCCTTTCTCCTGGTGGCCCCGCCCCTCCCCGTGACCAGCGGGGTGGGGACACCGATCCATCCGTACGCCCTGAAGTGACGGGGCACCCGACCAGAGTCGCTGGCATGGGGACGCTGAGGGTGGTGGTGGCGATGTCACTCGCCGCTCTGGTGGTCGATGCCACGCGCAGCGACGCGGCGCCCCGCGAGCACGGCCGGCTCGCCCAGCTGCCCCCCGGTGCGGTGGAGCTCCAGCGGTATGCGGGCCTGCACGCGGCGGCGGCGCGCGGCGATGCCCCCGACATCCGTCGCCTGCTGGCCCAGGGCGCGAACCCCGATCCGCGCGACGGACACGGACGCACGCCGCTCCACGTTGCCGCGTTCCACTCGCATTACGACGCGGTGCGCGCCCTCGTTCAGGGCGGCGCCGATCCGAACGCCCTCGACGTTCAGCGCTACGACATCGTCACCATTGCCGCCGTCAAAGACGACGTGGCCATGGTGAAGCTGGCGCTTGTCCTGGGGGCGAGCCCCCGCAACGTCACCAGTCCCTATGACGGCACCGCGCTCATCGCCGCCGCCCACCTGGGCCACGACGATGTCGTTGGTGAACTGATTGCGGCCAGGGCACCCCTCGATCACGTCAATAACCTCGGCTGGACGGCGCTCATCGAAGCCGTGGTGCTGGGGGACGGAGGGCCCCGGCACGTGACCACGGTGCGGGCTCTGGTCGAGGCCGGGGCCAGAATCGACCTGGGCGACCGGCAGGGACGGACGCCGCTCGTCCTGGCCCGGGCGCGAGGATACAGTGCCATGGTTGCGATACTCGAGCGAGCGGCTGCCCGTTGAGAGCGGCCGCGACAGCGAGGCCACGCAGACGAGACAGGGAGGATCAGCGATGACCACCGACGCCGAGACGATCAGGTACCTGTGGACACACAAGACTCAAGATCATCCCTGGCTGTCCGACGAGGAGCTCTTGATCGACCGAGCCGAGGGTGTCTGGGTCTGGACACAGGGCGGCCGGAAGCTGATGGACGCGTTCGCCGGTCTGGCCGTGGTGAACGTGGGCCACGGGCGACGCGAGATCGCCGAGGCCATCGCGGAGCAGACTGTGCGCCTGGCCTACTATCCAACCACCCGTCAGTTCTCCAACCGACCGGCAGCGGAGCTGGCCGCTCGGCTGGCCGCCCTGACGCCCGGTGATCTCACCTACACGCTGTTCGCGGTCAGTGGCTCGGAGGCGAACGAGCGGTCGATGCAGATCGCCCGCCATTACTGGCTGGCCCGAGGGCAGGCCGGCAAGCACAAAGTCATCTCCCTGCAGGGGGGATATCACGGGGCCACCACGGGGACCTTCGCGGTGTGCGGGCTGCCCCACCTGGTCGAGCCCTACGCGCCCTACCAGGTGCCTGGGTTCGCCAAGGTGACGGCGCCGCACCCATTCCGCGACCGCGGGGCGGGCACCGACGCCGAGCTGGTGGAGCGCCGGGCGGCCGAGCTCCGGCAGGCCATCCTGCGCGAAGGGCCGGAGACGGTGTCGGCGGTGATCCTGGAACCGGTGCTGTCCTCGGGAGGCTTCATCATTCCTCCCCTGGGGTGGCTCCGCGCCGTGCGCGCGATCTGCAGCGAGCTCGACGTCCTCATGATCGCCGACGAGGTCATCACCGGATTCGGGCGGACGGGCCGGTGGTTTGCTTGCGAGCACGAGGGTGTCGTGCCCGACCTGATGTCGGTGGCCAAGGGCATTACCTCCGGTTACGTCCCGCTCTCGGCCAGCATCGCGCGGCGGCATCTGGCCGACGCCTTCCCGGACGGAACCACGCAAGAGAACGTCCACCCCAATACCTACGCCGCCCACCCCGTGGCCTGCGCAGCCGCGCTGGCCAATCTCCGCATCATGGAGCAGGACCGCCTGGTGGAAAACGCGGAGGCGATGGGGGCGCATTTGCTGAAGAGCCTGCAGAGCGCGGTCGAGCACCGTTCCATCGTGGGCGAGGTACGCGGTCGCGGGCTGATGGTCTGCGTAGACCTGGTCGACCCGGATGGATCCGGCCGGCCGCTCGAGGCCAAGCGGGTGGCCGATCTCGATCGTCTCGCCTGGGAGCGCGGCGCCATCGTCTATGCGCGGGGGAGCGTGGTGCGGCTGGCGCCGCCCCTGTGCATCTCCCGCGCGGAAGTCGATCAGCTCGTCGCGATGGTGGCCGACAGCATCGACGCGCTCGATCGGGATACGGCGGCCTGAGGATTTCAGGGGATGCGGCCGGTCAGGATCAATAGGAGGCTTCCATGGATGTTCGTCAGCTGTTTCTCGACCAGCACGGTGCCATGCACTCAGCCGCCGTGGGCGGCAACAAGGCCTCGACCGCCGAGCGCGTCCTGGCCGGCCTGAGCGACGAGCAGATGCGCGTGCGTCCGCGCGAGGACCTCAATTCCCTGGCGTGGCTCATGTGGCACATCGCGCGGGCCGAAGACGCCATCGTGAATCCGGTGCTCGCCGGGCGGCCGCAGGTCTTCGATGACGGATGGCTCCGGCGACTCGGTATCGCGCGACGCGACTTCGGCATCGGCATGACGAGCGCCGAGGTCTCGGAGCTGACCCGACAGATCGACCTCGCCGCCCTGCGCGAGTATCGCGACGCGGTCGGCCGCCGAACGCGCGAGGTCGTGGGTGGCTTTCAGCCCTCAGACTGGGAGGGCGAGGTATCTGCCGCGGCCCTGGAGCGTGCGGGAGCGACCGGGGCGTTCGGCGCCCAACAAGAGGGCATGGTCAAGGCCTTCACGGGCCGACCCCGGGCAATGGCTCTGAGCGGCATCGCCCTGTTTCATTCCGCGGGGCACCTCGGCGAAGCGGTCACCGTCCGTAGCGCCGGAGGGTTCGGGACCGGCGTCTGAGGGTGGACGATCCGGTGGGGCGGCTTGCCGGCCGCGTGGCCTTGATCACCGGAGCCGGCCGCGGGTTCGGACGGGAGATCGCCCTGGCTTTTGCCCGGGAGGGCGCCGATATCGCGGTGAACTATCGGGCCAGCCACGATGGCGCGGTCGAGGTGGTCCGGGCGGCCCAGGGGTGGGGGCGGCGCGCGTCTGCCTTCCGAGCCGACGTGGCCCACGAGGACCAAGTGCGCGCATTGGTGTCCGACGTGCTGCGGGAGTTTGGCCGACTCGACATCCTCGTCAACAACGCCGGCGTCATGGTACGCGGACCGTTCCTCGAGGTTTCCGTGCGTCGCCCCGGGGGAAATCGAGACCGACATGAGCCGTCACGTGATGACCGCCGACTACCGCACGCGCCGACTGGCGGAGCTGCCGCTCGGTCGATTCGGCGGCGTGGAAGACGTGGCGTACTGCGCGGTGACCCTGGCCGCCGACGAGGCCGGCTATCTCAAGGGCCAGATCCTTCACCCGAGCGGAGGCTGGGTGATGGGGTGAGATCGGCGCGGGCGGTGTCGCGCAGGAGGTCCTGGTACTCCTCCCAGGTGTTGACGTCACGGGGGTGAGGGCGGTCCACGGGGACGGGACGGATCCAGTCGCGGTGGGCGTCCACGATCTTCCAGGCCGCTTTGTCCCCGCGTAGCGCGGTGAGGAGGGGGAAGAGCGCCCTCGCGAACACCAGGGGGTGGCCCTCGCGGGCCCGATAGGAGGCAAGCATGATCCGATCCCGCGTGCGGCGCCACTCGTGGACCATCGTGTCGACGACCGTCGTCTCGATGCCGGGCTGGTCACCCAGGAGTACGGCGACCGCCTCCGCCCGCGGGTCCAGCGCCTCGACCCCCGCCCGGTAGGACGCGGAGCAGCCCTCGCCGAACTGGGGATTCTCGACGATGGTGGCTCCTGCGAGGTCGACGTGGTGACGGACTTGTTCGGCGGCGCCTCCGATGACGACGACGATCTCGTCCAGCGTGGTGGCCGCCCTCGCTTCGGATACCACGCGACCGAGCAAGGTCGTCGCCCCGAAGGGGAGCAGTTGCTTGGGTCGGCCCAGACGAGTGGACGCCCCCGCCGCGAGCACGAGGCCCGAGACGAACGGCCTCATGAGGCGGGCGCGAGGCGGTAGTGCTCGGGATCCTCGTCGAAGGCCTGCTTGCAGCGGCCGCAGCAGAAGTAGACGAGCTGACCCGAGACTTCGGAACGATAGCGGGCGGTCGCCACCTGGACCTGCATGCCGCAGACGGGGTCCTGGGCTTCCATGAGGGCCGCCGGGGCGTGGGTACTCTCCGCCTGCCCGGGGAGGCTCTTCTCGCTCCGCTGGCGCTGGATGAGCTCCGCCAGGATGCTGATCGCGATCTCATTGGGGGTTTCGGCGCCGATGTCGAGCCCCGCCGGTGCCTTGACGCGAGCCAGCCGCTCAGTGGCTACCCCCCGCCGCGCCAGCCGTTCGACGATCGCGTCGGCACGCCGCCGGCTGGCCACCAGGCTGACATATCCGGCCCCGGACCTGAGGACGGTGCGGAGCGCATCCTCGTCGGAGTCGGCGTGGGTGGCAACGACCACCGATGCCCTCCGCGTGAGGCGTAGCTGCTCGAGCTCCGTTGACACGACCTCGGAAGCGAGCACCACGACGGAATAGTCGGTCGCCTGCCCCAGGGTGGCGAGCGCCTCGACGACCGGTCCCCCTCCGATGAGCACCAACATGGGCTTCGGCAAATGAGGCTCCACGTAGACCTCCAAGGTGCCACCGCTGTGACATGTCATCGTGTGCTCTACGATTCCTTCCGTGCGGCCGAGGCTCGACCGGCCCTCGCCGATCAAGCCGATCAGGCGCGGGCGGCCGTCGCGGAGGGCGCCGAGCGCCTCGCGCACGACCACCGGCTCGGCACACGCGCCTCCGATCCAGCCCGCGACCGTCCCGTCCTCGCGCACGAGGGCCTTGGCCCCGGGTTTGGCCGAGGTCGGCGGTTCGCAGCGGACGATCGTCGCCAGGACAAACGGCTCGCCGCGCCGCTCGAGTTCCGCGGCGAGGGCGAAGAGCCTCACTCGGTGATGCCCTTCTCGCGGAGAAGCTTCCACACCTTGGCTGGCGTGATCGGGATGTCGATGTGGCGTACACCGAGGTGCCAGAGGGCGTCGACCACGGCGTTGACGATGGCAGCGGGGGCTCCCACGGTGGCGCTCTCCCCGACCCCCTTGGCCCCCAGCGGATGATGCGGCGACGGCGTGCAGGTCTTGTCCGTTTCCCAGCGCGGGGTCTCGACGGCCGTGGGCACCAGATAGTCGATGAAGCTCCCGCCCTGGATGTTCCCGATCTCATCGTAGGAGATTTCTTCGAACAGGGCCGGTCCCAGCCCCATGGTGAGGCCGCCGTGAATCTGCCCATCGACGATCATGGGGTTGATGATATTGCCGCAGTCGTCGACGGCCACGAAGCGGCGGATCTTGACTTCGCCCGTTCCCGAGTCGATGTCCACCACGCAGATGTAGCTGCCGAACGGAAAGGTGAGGTTGGGCGGGTCGTAGTAGCTGACCGCCTCCAGCCCCGCCTCCATTCCCTGCGGGTGATTGGTGTAGGCGGCAAAGGCGATCTGCTGGATGGTGGTGGAACGGTGGGGAGCGCCCTTGACCGAGAACTTGCCCGGCTCCCACACGAGGTCGTCCGCGGCCGCCTCCAGAAGATGGGCGGCAATCTGCCGGGCTTTGTCGCGGATCTTCCGGGCGGCCACGGCCGCGGCCGCCCCCGCTACCGGAGTGGATCGGCTGGCGTAGGTGCCGAGGCCGTAGGGTGCGGTATCGGTGTCGCCTTCTTCCACCTGGATGTCGGCGGCGGGAATTCCCAGCTCTTCGGCCAGGATCTGCGCGTAGGTCGTCTCGTGGCCCTGCCCTTGCGACTTGGTGCCGAAGCGGGCGATGGCCTTGCCGGTGGGATGGATGCGGATCTCGCAGCTGTCGAACATCTTGAGGCCGAGGATGTCGAAGTGCTTGGACGGCCCGGCGCCCACGATCTCCGTAAAGCTGGAGATGCCGATGCCCATCAGCTGCCCCCGCTGACGCTTCTCGACCTGCTCGCGTCTGAGCGCGCCATAGCCGATCTTGTCCATGGCCTTTCGGAGCGCCCCCGCGTAGTTGCCGCTGTCGTACTCCCAGCCGAGCGCCGACTTGTAGGGAAACTGCTCCGGCTTGACGAAGTTCTTGAACCTCAGCTCGGCGGGATCCACCCCGAGCTGGTGCGCCATGAGATCGACCATGCGCTCGATGGTGTGCACAGCCTCCGTCACCCGAAAGGAGCAGCGGTAGGCGATGCCGCCCGGGGGCTTGTTCGTATAGGCCCCGTCGACGGTCACGTGGGCGGCCGTGAGGTCATAGGAGCCGGTGCACACGTGGAACAGCCCGGCGGGGAACTTGGACGGGTTGGCGGCGGCGTCGGTGTACCCGTGATCGGCGAGGGTCTTGATGCGCAGCGCGGTGAGCGTCCCGTCCTTCCTGGCTCCCAACTCGGCGCTGATGTGGTAGTCGCGAGCGAAGGAGTCCGCCTGGAGGTTCTCCATCCGATCCTCGATCCACTTGACTGGCTTCCCGGTGAGCACGGAGGCAGCCACCGCGATGACGTAACCCGGATAGACGGGCACCTTCCCCCCGAAGCCGCCGCCGATGTCCGGCGAGATGATCCGGATCTTGTGCTCGGCCAGCCCGACGTGCCCGGCGACCAGCGCGAACACCGTCCGGATGGCGTGGGGCGCCTGCGTGGTCATCCAGACGGTCAACTTGCCGTCCACCTTGTCGAAGTGGGCGATGCACCCGCAGGTCTCGATGGAAGCCACGTGGATGCGCGGAATGTAGATATCCTCCTGGACGGTCACCTCCGCCTCCGCGAGGGCTCGATCGGTGGCGGGTCCATTCCCCCATTCCCAGTGCCAGATATGGTTGTCCTTCTTGTCCTTCTTGTCGGTACGGAGCACGGGCGCGCCAGCGGCCAGAGCCTTTTTCGGATCCGTCACCACCGGAAGCGGCTCGTACTCGACCTCCACTGCGGCCATTCCGTCGGCCGCCGCGTAGCGGGTGGTGGCCAAGACCGCCGCCACCTCCTGGGCCTGGTACATGACCTTCTCCACCGGCAGGACCATCTGGGTGTCCGACATGAGGGTGGGCATCCAGTGCAGGTTGTACTTGGCGAGGTCCTGGCCGGTGATGACGGCCAGCACGCCGGGGACGGCCATGGCCTTCGCAGTGTCGATCTTCTTGATGGTGGCATGCGCGTACGGGCTGCGCACGAGGTCGAGATAGAGCATGCCCGGTAGCTGGATGTCGTCGACGTAGGTGCCCTTGCCGCGGATGAAGCGCGGATCTTCCTTGCGCTTGATCGAATGCCCCATGCCCCCGACTTCGGGGGAGGTTCTGAGTGCCATCACGCGCCTCCCTGGTGGCCGTTGTGGAGCTTGGCCGCTGCGTACTGGATGGCCTTGACGATGTTCACGTAGCCGGTGCATCGGCAGAGATTGCCGGAGATGGCGAGGCGGATGTCGTCCTCGGTCGGGTTCGGATGCTTCCTGAGGAACGCGTAGCTGGTCATGAGCATACCCGGCGTGCAGTAACCGCATTGCAGACCGTGCTCGGCCATGAATCCTTCCTGGAGCGGATGCAGCGTGCCGTCCTGCTCGAGCCCTTCCACCGTCATGAGCTCCTTGCCGCGCGCCTGAACGGCGAACACCGTGCATGACTTGACCGGGCGTCCGTCCATGAGGACGGTGCAGGCGCCGCAGTGGGTGGTGTCGCATCCGATGTGGGTTCCGGTCAGGCGGAGTACCTCCCGGATCAGATGGACCAGCAGTAGGCGGGGCTCGACGTCGGCCTCGTGCTTCTCTCCGTTGACCGAGAGATTGACTCGCATCGCGTCACCTCCCCCCATCCGCGCGGGCCAGGGCCCGGCGCAGGGCGCGGGCCGTCAGCACTCTGACGAGATCTTTCTTGTATTCGACAGACCCCCGCAGATCTGCGGACGGCTCGGACGCGGCGGCCGCGAGCTGGGCCGCATGCTTGATGGCCCCCTCGTCGGGGCGCGTGCCTGTCAGCGCTGCCTCGGCCTGGGTGGCCTTGATCGGGGTCAGCCCGACGTTGGTGAGCCCGATCCCGATGTGCTCGCAGACCCCGCGTTCGTCCAGCGTGAGCTGGATGGCCACCGCGGCCGTGGCGAAATCGCCCACCTTCCGCTCGAGCTTGAGGTAGGCACCTCCGCTCCGCGCCCGCGGCCTCGGGATCCGGACCTCGACGAGGATTTCGTCGGGCCGCAGCGCCGTCGCGAACGGCCCGGTGAAGAGGGAGGTGAGGGGAATCCGGCGTTCACCGCTCGGCCCGGCCACGACGACGTCGGCCCCCAGCGCCAGCATCGTCGCCGGATGGTCGTTGGCGGGATCGCCATGAGCCAGGTTGCCACCGACGGTGGCGAGGTTTCGCACCAGGGGGTCGGCGATGACCTTGCAGGTGTCGTGCAGGAGCGGATACTGATCCCGGATGAGGCTCGACTCCTCCAGCTCCGACTCGCGCGTCAGCCCGCCCACGAGGAGGAATCCCTCCGCTTCGCGGACGTACGCCAGACCGGGGATGCCATTGATGTCGACGACATGAGGCGGACTGGCCAGGCGGAGCTTCATCATCGGAATGAGGCTCTGGCCCCCGGAGAGCACCTTGGCGTCCTCGCCAAGCCGGGTCAACAGCGCGGTGGCCTCGCGGATGGAGCCAGGGGCGTAGTACTCGAAGGCAGCGGGGATCATAGCGGTCGGCCCCTCCTGGAACAGCCGTGTTCAGGTGATCAGGCCGTAGAACCTGCCAGCGTTCTCGCAGGTGATCTTGTGGGTGACCTCGGCCGGCAGATGTCCGAACTGCTCCTGGATGTACTTGGCCGATTCGGGCCAGACACCGTCACCATGGGGATAGTCAGACCCCCACATGAGCGTCTCCACCCCCATATCGTCGATCAGCTTGGTGCCGATGCGGTCGAACTGAAAGGTTGCCTTGCACTGCCGGCGCCAGTAGTCACTAGGCTTCATGGTCAGGCCGAGGTCGTGGAAACGGTCCTCCCACTCGAAGTCCATCCGGTCGAGCGCATAGGGCACCCAGCCGATGCCGCTCTCGCCGAAGGCGATGCGGATGTTGGGATAACGCTCGAGAACGGCGCTGCCGATGACGGCGGCCAGGATGTTGATGAGATTCATCTGGAATCCCGACACCACCGTGAAGAAGGCGGCGCGACGTGTACGGCCGGTCTGCTGGTCGAGCTGTCCCGGCGGCAAGGACGGGAAGGTGTGAAAGTGCAGCGGAAGGGCGACATCGTTCACGGCCTTCCACAGGGGCTCCCAGACAGGATGCCACATGGGCTCCATGTCCCAGGAACAGGACAGCTCCATGCCCCGAAGGCCGAGGCGGGCCACCCGGTAGACCTCCTTGACGGCGGCATCGATGTCGCCGTAGGGGAGGCACGCCAGACCGATGAAGCGGCTGGGATCGTGGCGGCAGAACTCGACCACCCAGTCGTTGTAGATCTGGAACATCTCGTTGGCAGCTTCGGGGTCGTTCAGGCGTGTGGCCGCCCCCAGGATTCCGTAGATGACCTCTGCCTGGACCCCATCCCGCTCCATATCCTTGGCGCGGAGCACTGGATCCGTCGGCCGCCGGATGCCCTTCTTGCCGTCCTCGTAGAGGCCGGTCGAGGCCATCACGTCCACGCGGTAGTGCGTGCCGGGCACGAACTTCTGCCCGGCCGGCCCCACTCCGTTGACGAGACCGAACGAGGTGCCGTTCTTGCAGGTCCAGTAGGGGCCGTCGGCCCCCTCGGCGACATAGGGCATGCGGTCCCTCATGGTCGCCGAGGCATGGGCCGTGAAGAGATCGGGCGGGATCCACGGAAGGTCGATGTGGCAGTCGGCAGAAATCCTCGTATAAGCCATGTGGCTCCTCGATCGACGAGTTCTTGCCCCCGGGGACGGCACGCCGCCGTCCGTACGGGGCTTACCGCGCTTCACACTAGCACGGGCGTCTCGATTCCGTATCTCCGCTCCGGGTCGTCCGAACGGTCTCGCCTCGGCCTCAGCCGCAGGCGATGGCGTAGACGTCTTGTACTCCGTCCGGCAGCAGCGACTCCTGCCAGGTCCGACCTCCGTTCCGGGTACCGAAGACCTGTCCACAGCGACTGACGCAGTAGATCTGATCCGCGTCCCGGCCATCCAGGGCGACCGCCATCATAGTGGCCCGCGCTTTGACCTCGTGATCGAGGCGTGCCCACGTCTGGCCGAGATCCTGACTGCGGTAGAGGGATCCGTCCTGGCTCCGCGAGGCCGGGCTCAGGCAGGCGTACAGCACGCGCGGGTCGTGGGGAGACACACGGACGTCACGGCCATAGGTCAGCGGTGAGTAGCGGCCGATGGCCATGTCCTGCCAGCTCGTGGCACGGTCGCGGCTCCGGAAAAGCCCCATGCGGACGGCGAGAAACACGGTTCCCGGCTGGGCCGCGCTCACACAGAGCGCGTGCGCGTCCAGCATTCCCTCGGTTTCGGTGTCACTCTGGATCTTGCTTTTCAGGTGCGGGTGTTCCGCCAGCGCGATCAGGTCCCGGCTGCAGTCCGTCCAGCTCTCTCCGCCGTCCAGGCTCCGCATGACGCCGGCCACTTCCAGCGCCGCATAGAGAGCGTCCGGGTGGGTGGGATCCGCGGCCAGGCGCATGACCCGGCAGGCGAAGGCCATCTTGACCAGCTCGGGCTGTATAGCCTTGGGGAGCCGGCGCCAGGTATCGCCGCCGTTCTCGCTCCGGTAGACCGCCACCGGCGACGTGCCCGCGTAGAGGATGCTCGGATCTTGCGGATGAACGAGGATCGACCACACCTGCACGTTCTCATCGGGAAACCCGAGCCGCTCCCAGCTGGCGCCGTGGTCCGTGCTCCGGTATGGCCCGTTCTGGGTTCCCAGATAGACCACCTCGGGGTGCGTCGGGTGAACGGTGATCGCCTGGACATCCGTTCGCTCCGGCAGTCCCTTGCTGACTGCCTCCCAGTGGTCGTCACCCACCGCCCGCCTGAACAGACCTCCCATTGTTCCGGATGTCCACTGGGCAGCACCGACATACACGTACGAAAGATCTGACCCCTTGGCCATGGTCGTATCCTTTCTGCGGCGCCCTCTGGGCATGCTCGTTCACGGTCGGCCTATCTGGCGAGCGACCCGCACCTGACCCTCGAACGGCCTCTACGCTCCCGGCCCGCGCTCCATGGAGTAGGGCTGCCAGCGCCTGAGGCCCGACTTCTCCAGCACCGAGGGGTTCACACAGCTCCGCGGCCACTTGCCGCTCAACACGAGCGCGATCTCGTGACCCACCCGGCGCAAACGCGCGGCATCGAAGCGGGCCGACGCCGACGCCACGTGGGCGGTGAGGATCACGTGGTCCATCCCGAGCAGAGGGTTGGACGGGGCAGGCGGCTCCTGCTCGAGGACGTCGAGCCCGGCCCCGGCGATCCAGCCCTCCTGCAGGGCCTTGACGAGGGCGCCCTCGTCGACCGTCGGGCCGCGACCCGTGTTGATGAAGAGGGCGGACGACTTCATCAGGCGGAAGTGTTCTTCGGTGAGCATGTGCTGGGCTTCGGGCGTGGCGGGGGCGTGCATGGAGACGATGTCCGAGCGTTGGAGAAGCTCCGTGAGGCCCACTGGCTCAACGCCGTACGGGCTCATCACCAGCTCCTCGACGTAGGGATCATAGGCCAGCATGTGCACGCCGAAGGCTCGAGCCCGCGTGGCCACCGCGCGCGCCACGTGGCCGAAGGCGATGAGGCCCAGGGTCTGTCCCATGAGGCGAGGGATTTGCGCGAGCATCGGCCGCCCCTCTTTCCATCGCCCTTCGCGCACGAGTCGGTCCTGGACGACCAGTCGGCGGAAGGTGGCGAGGATCAGCATCATGGCGTGGTCGGCAACCTCTTCGATGAAGGTGTCCGGCACGTTGGTGACCGGGATGCCGCGGGCGGTGGCGGCGGCGACGTCCACGGAGTCGACCCCGACGCTGCCGAGGGAAATGACCTTGCAGCGCTCGAGGCCGTCGATCATGCGCTTGGTGATCCGCCGACCCTTGGCGTAGAGAGCGTCGGCGTCCTTGCTGGCCTTGACGAACTCGTCCTCCGTGCCCGCAGGGATCTCCACGATCTCCACTCCGAGCGGACCGAGGGTTTCCATCTCCAGCGTGTACTCCGCGCCTGCCATCCCGTAACTCACTCCGGCTGGTGTGACAACCTTAAACTTCGCCACGCCTGTCCTCCTTGTCCGGTGATCCTTGCCCCGCCGCGCCTCGCCGGCAACCCTGCACGAGCCCGGAGGCGCCGGCACCATGATACTCGGGTTGCGCCCTCCGCGCCGGACCGGGGCGTTCGGGGTATACTCTCGGCCAACCATGGAATATCGAACGCTCGGACGGACAGGGCTGCGTGTCTCGGCATTGGGCTTTGGCTGTGGGAACGTGGGCGGCCTCATCATTCGCGGTACACAAGCCGAGCGCGAGCGTGCGGTTGCCCGGGCCGTGGAGCTCGGCATCAACTATTTCGATACCGCTCCTGTGTACGGAGACGGTCAGTCGGAGCAGAACCTGGGTCAGGTGATGCGTGCCCTGAAGCCCGCGGTCTACATCGGCACCAAGGTCCGTGTGCCTCCCGTTCCCCCGTCCGAGATACCCGCCGCCATCACCCGGTCGCTGGACGAGAGCTTGCGTCGGCTTGGCCGGGAACGGGTTGACCTTCTGCAGCTGCACAGTCCCATTACCCTCGAACGAAGCGGGCGCTCCGTATCGGCGAAGGATGTTCTGGACGCGGCCGTCCCCGCGCTCGCCAAGCTCGTCGAGGGGGGCAAGACGGGGTTTTACGGCATCACTGCGCTCGGCGACACCGCGGCGTTGCTCGACGTGATCGGGGCGGGGGCCGTGCATACCGCCCAGGTCTGCTACAACCTCCTGAACCCGAGCGCGGGTCACGTGGTTCCGGACGGCTTCCCGGGTCAGGACTTCGGCCGGCTCCTGGCGCGCTGCGGGGCGAGCCGCACCGGAGTCATCGTCATTCGTGTCCTGGCGGCGGGGGCCCTGAGCGGGCACGACACCCGTCATCCCGTCGCCGTGCCGACCGTCGACCCCATCGCCTCCGGACCGGACTACGCCACCGACGTGCAGCGGGCTCGTCGGCTTAACGCGCTCGTCGAGGAAGGCCACGCGGAGAGCCTGGTGGAAGCCTCCCTGCGTTTCGCGCTCGCGGCGGAGACCGTCTCCACCGTGTTGCTCGGCTACTCGAGCCTCGAGCAGCTCGAGTACGCCGCGGCCTCGGTGGCCAAGGGCCCGCTGCCGGCGGCGACGTTAGCTCGCCTTCCTGCCTTGTGGGGCCGTCTCGCAAGCGCCTGACCGCGACTCCGTCCCGCGACCCCGTCGCCCGAGGAGGCCTGAAGGATGCCCGTGCCAGTCGGCCTGAACGTCTGGTCTCGTCTGATGGAGGATACCTTTCCGTACCTCGACCAGACCGTTAGTCCGTTCGACTCGCTCTGGTTCCCCGACCACGTCCAGTACGGCGGGCACAAGGTTGCCGAAGGTTGGAGTCTCCTGGCCTACGCGCTCGCCCGCTATCCCGACAAGCTGTGTGGTCACGAGGTCCTGTGCAACAGCTTTCGCAATCCGGCCCTGCTGGCCAAGATGGTCGCCACCGCCCAGGCCCTCTCGGGCGGGCGGGTCGTTCTGGGGATCGGTGCCGGGTGGAACGAAGAAGAGTATCGGGCCTATGGCTGGCCCTATCCGCCGACCAGGGTCCGCATCGCGCAGCTCGCGGAGGCCATCGAGCTGATCCGCGTGATGTGGACGCAGAGCCCGGCCGCCTACCGGGGGGAGCACTATCAAGTGGTGAATGCCTACTGCGAGTCTCGACCCGATCCCATTCCGCCGATCATGGTGGGAGGCTCCGGGGAGAAGTACTTGTTGCGGGTGGTGGCCCGCCACGCGGACTGGTGGAACTACAGCTACAAGGGACGCGCGGCCTACGCCCACAAGCAAGAGGTGCTCATGCAGCACTGCCGCGACATCGGACGAGACTACGACGAGATCAACCAGGTCATCAGGGTGGGGATTCTGATGGCGGAGAACGCGCACGAGCTCGAGCGGTTGAAGGTCCAGCCCCACGTGCGACCCATGGAGGAAGGACGACTCGTCGGGACGCCGGCCCAGATCACCGAGGCACTGCGCGAGGTCATCGCGCAAGGGGCGCACCGGCTCACCGTGCATTTCGCCGACTCCCCGCGGCCCGAAGGTACCTGGTTGTTCGCGGCCGCAGTCCTGCCGCACCTCTAGAAACCTCCTCTTCTCGTAGCGGCGTCCTCGTCTCGGGGCCTCTCGCCGCTGCCCGGCGGCCGAGAAGGGGAACTCCAGGGACACCGCTGTCCCTCGAGTGGACACGCGTGAGGAACGGAGAGCCCGCTCATCGCGCCGCCATCGCCGCGATAAACCTGCGAAAAATATCGTGAGCACGATATGGCACCGATTGTGCCTATCACCGGAGTGGGATCGGCGGAGACGATCCGAGACAGGTGTTGAAGGAGGGAACGATCACATCCATGAGCAGGTTATGGAGTCTAGCGGCTGGACTGATACTTTCGCTCGCCGTGGTCACTCCCGGCTGGGCGATCACGATTACATCGAACGAAGGGGACAAGTGCAGCGCACCCGGTGATGGGAGCGTTGACTGCAGCACGACGGGAGCCGTAGAGATCACGCCGCATCAGCTCTGGCAGCCTGAAACCGCGGGCGCGGACTGGATTTCCTACGCAGACACCGGCATCGGCGGTGGCCATCTGGCGCCCCCCAATCCCAACCCCCAGGCCTGGTATGGCCCCAATTCCGGTGAGCCCACCAGCATCATCATGACCATCTCGGAGACGCTCAGCACTCCGTTCGGTGGCGTGCTGACGTCGCTGACGGCGTGGGCCGATGACACCGTCCAGATCAAGCTCGACAACCAGGTCATCGCCGTCCCGAATTTCACGCAGAGTATCTGTGCGAATGGCTCTCCGGGGTGTGAACCGAACGAGGCGTTCACGCTCACGGGTCCTCTTGTCTTGTCGCCAGGGGAGCACACCCTCAGCTTCGACGTGTACCAGGTCGGCTTCGGAACCAACCCCGACGTGAACCCGTTTGGTCTCATGTACGCCGGGAACTACACGGCCTCCGACGTGCCTCCGGTTCCCGAGCCAGCGACACTCTTGCTGCTCGGGACAGGTCTGGCTGGCGTGGCGACCGGCGCCTGGCGTCGCCGCCGCAAGGCAGCAGCCGCGGCGAGCCTGTAGAAGAATCGGGGCCCGAAAGGACCCCAGCAGCCTCCCACAGACGGAGCGCCCCGAGTTCTCGGGGCGCTCCGTTGCCCACTCCGATCGCGAGGGGATCTCCGCCGGCCGTCACTCCATGAAGAACCGGGGCGAGCCGAGGGGTAAGGGCTGCTCGCCGAGGAGGCTGGCGACCATCACCTCGCGCACCGCCTCCGGATCGAGCCCCTCGCGTTCCAGCTGATCGCCGAGCTCGGCCAGGACGCGGTCGACATCCTGCATCATCTTCCATTGCTTGAAGAGATCGGGCCGCTCCACTCCCATGGCCTCGCCCACCAGCTCCAGGAAATTCACGATCCGAAAGGGCAGGGTCGCTTCGTGGGCGCAGAGCTCGCGGTGGCACGCATGGTAAATGCCGACGAGTGCGTCCACTCCGGCCGCCTCGGCGGCGGCGAGCTCGCGCGCATGCAGACCTCGCTTGAACGCGGCGACCGGGGCCAGTGAGTTGCACATGTACCCGACCCGGGGCTGGCCGAGATCAATGACCTCGAGGTCCGGAATGGCGCCGAGGATTCTCAGCACGCCTTCCGTGACACCGGGCACTCCGGGATGCTCGTGCAACGCCACCCGGCGCCGCACCGGATGGACGAGATGCGGGCGCAGGCGCTCGAGCCGATCGGCAATGTACGGCACAACATGCTCGAGGTCGAAGCCGGGATTCATGGCCGGCATCACGATCTCGCCGAGCTGAATATTGCACGTGGGGCACCAGGTCAGGACACGCGGGGCGCCGGTGCCGGCGAATCCCGCCACCGTGCTCCCGCCCACGCGGCCGGCGGTGGCGGTGTCGCCGGCGCGGAACTGGAGGACCCCGCAGCAGTTGGCCGGACCGCCGAACACGGCGTACCTCGTACCCAGCCGGTCGAGCACGTCGAGACACAGCAGGGCGATGTGCGGAGTCTTCAGCACGTTGCAACCGAGATACATCACGACCTCGGGCGCGGGGCCCTCCGCCGCGCGGGCCGCCCGGGTCACTCGGGCCACGACCTCGGCCGGCAACTGCAGTCGCGAGAGCACCTTCACACCGCGCGACATCGTCTGAAAGGCCTTTTGCCCGGTGGTCCTCCGCTCTTTGCTGGCCCGCCGCTCGTTGAGCCGGACCCGGGCCAGGGCGAGCATGAAGCGCGGATTGACCCCGTCGTCGCACATCTGGAGGCACGCTCCGGAGCCCGTGCAGGTTTCGGCCCAGCGCGCGCCGGCACTCGCGGGATCGCCCACGCCGCGCAACAGCTCGAGCACCTGGGTCACCACGGCCGGGGGGTCGCGCCGGTCAACCTCGGCGGGGCCCGCGGTTGGGCAGACCTCGACGCATCGTCCGCAACGCGAGCACTGGGCGACGATGTCACGAGCCCGCGTGGCGAGGCTCGCCACGAAGGCACGTTCGTGCTGACTCGAGGCCATCGCGAGGTTACGCTCGTCCATGGCGCCTATACTACGCTCGTCGTGCACCATCACGCCCCTCGGGCGTGAGTCGTGTCCCGGCGGACGGCCGCCACCGGGGTCGGGAACTCGTCCGGGTCGATGGGAATCTCGACGATGGCCGGCCGGCCCGAGCCGAGCGCCGCGCGAACGGCATCGCCCACCTGATCGGCGTGCTCGGCGTAGTATCCCTCGGCCCCGAAGAGCCGGGCGAAGTGGTCATAGCGCGGGTTGCCGATGTCGCAGCCGATGTAACGTCCGGCATAGACGTGCCGCTGGTATGCCTTCTCCGAACCCCAGCAGTTGTTGTTCATCACCACCGTCACCACGTTGATGCGGTGCCGCACCGCCGTTTCCAGTTGTTCGACCACCGTCTGTCCGCTCGTCCACTCGCTCATGCACAAACCTCCCCTCCGCAATCCTGGCGATCATAGCGAACCGGTCCGAAGTCGGCGAATGGGAGGGCCGCGCCCGCTCAGTCTGCGAGTGAGCCCCGGCCGACCTCATTCCGGATGGCTCAGGCATAATACGGCGAGGCGACTTCGAGGGCGACGGCACGGCTGGCCGCGCGGAAACCGCGGACGGATCGGCAAGCCACACGGGGGAGGGGAAAACGTGAGCGCGCAGGCATGTGTTCTCGAGTTCGGAATGGGTGTGGATGTTCACGGCGGCGATTCGACGAAGGCCGCTCGCCGGGCGGTATCGGACGCGATCCGGCACTCGAGCCTGCCCCTGTTCCAGCAGGTGCGAGCCCGCGGTGGCAAGATGCTCGTGGAGGTGACGGTCGGCGTCCCCGACCCGGCTTCGGTCGACGTGGAGGCGGTCCGGCGCGAGTTGCCTCACGGCGAGGTGAGCGTCCGCGCGGTCCCGGGGGGTCTCCGGGTGCCGGGCGCCGATGTGCTGATCGCCTGCGCCGGCATCACGGTCAGCGTCGAGTATCCGTCCGCGTCCGGAGCCTAGCCGGAACCAAGGAGAGTGCACGATGACGACCGCCACCACGGGTATTGGCCTCAAGCGCTTGCAGCATCTCGTTCTGTGGGTCTCCGACGTCGCGCGGAGCGTCCGCTTCTATCGCGACGTGCTGGGCTTCGAGGTGAAGTCCCAGTCGCCACGCGCGGCCTTCCTGAGGATCGCCGGCAGCGCCGAGGATCATCATCTCGGGCTGTTCGAGCAGACGGGTGTCGCCCCACCTGACGAACGGGTGGCCCGCATGTACCACGCGGCCTGGGAGGTCGGCGACCTGACCGACCTCGTGCATGCCCGCGAGCGCCTACTGGAGGCCGGCGCCCTCGTCGGCCAGTCGAGTCATGGGGTGAGTCTGTCGCTTTACGCCAAGGATCCTGATGGGCTGGAGTTCGAGGTCTTCTGGACGGTTCCCGACGGTCGCCCGGCCCCGACCCGGGAGCTGGACCTCGAGGCGGAGCTCGCCCGGCGCGGCATCACGCTGGCGTGAGGGCGGGCTCGGGAAAGGCCAGGCTCACCGGCGCATTCGCCTCGAAGGGGCTCCAGAGGCCGAGCTCCTTGGCGATCTCACGCAGGGCGGGCAGCACCTCCTCTCCGAGGAGTCGGATACACGTCCGCGTGTCCTCATGGGGGACAAAGCCGTCGCTCGCCCAGAGGCCGAGGATGGACGGCCGGGTCTCCTCGAGGAGCCGGCGCAGCTTGGGGATCACGGTCTTCGGCGTGCCGGCCACGATCTGCTGGTTCTCGATCTGGTCCTCGAAGGCGGCCCCGCGCGGGTTCGGCCGGCGTCCGACCGCGTATTCCACGAACGCGGTCCGGTACGACGGCGAGAAGTAGCCCGACGGACTCGACCAGACGGGATGGGCGAGGCCGGTGAACTCGCCCTGCATCCACATGAATTGCCGGGCGTTGGCCAGCGCCTTTTCCTCGGTCTCGGCGACGTGGCACCGCTGCAGGTACCCTCGGTACTCGGGGCCGCCCGCGTACCCGGTCTCGCCAGCCACCCGATCGTAGAGCTCCCAGATCTTCTTGGTGGCGTCGATGGCCGTGCTGAGGGCGATGTAGGGATAGCGCTTCTGGGCCGCCCAGACGATCGTCTCCTTGCTGAGCACGCCCGGGATCCACACGCGCGGGTGCGGCTTCTGCAGCGGGAGTGCCCACGGATTCACCACACGGTGCTGGTAGTGCGTGCCTTCCCAGCGGAAGGGCCCTGGCTGGGTCCACGTCCTGACGATGAGGTCGTGGGCCTCCTCGAAGCGTTCGCGGTTGTAGGCGGGATTGACCCCGGTCGCCAGCTGCTCCTGTCCGCCCCCGCGGACGAAGCCCGACACCAGGCGTCCGCGCGACACCATGTCGATCATGGCCAGTTCCTCGGCCAGTCGCACCGGGTTGTCGGCGAGCGGGAGCGGGTTGCCGAGCAGGACGAGCTTCACGCGCTTGGTGGTGGCGGCCAGGATGGACGCGAAGACGTTGCACTTGGCCTGCATGCAGAACGGCGCGTTGTGGTGCTCGTTCAGCATGATGCCGTCGAAGCCGACCTCTTCGGCGAGCCGGTAGTCCTCCAGATACTCGTTGTAGAGGCGGCTGCCCGCTACCGGATCGAAGAAGCGGTTCGAAAACATGAGGGCGGTGGCACCGAACGTGCGGCCCTCGTCCGCGGGGTAGGCCGACATGGGCTGCTCGGTGAAGTACATGAGATGCATGGTGGTTAGGCCTTCCTGCGTCGGGGACGCGGCGGGGTCCTCGGGGGTTCGTCAGTGGCCTGGGGCCCGGTCACGAATCCGGTGACGAGCTCGGCGAGCTCGTGAGGCTTCTCCATCTCGACGAAATGTCCGGCGCCGTCGACGATCTCGAGCCGCGCGTGGGGAAGCGCCTTGAGGTAGCGCTCCCCGCACTCCAGGGGGACGATGCGGTCGTCACGCCCCCAGACGATCAGGGTCGGGGTGGCCATCCCGCCCAGGAGGTGCCCGAGGGTGGGGCTGTACATGTACGGCTTCCAGGCGATGCGAAACGTCATCTCCCGGTTCAGATCCCACTGCTCGAGTTGGCTCGTGGGCGGTTCGGCTCCGAAGTGGCGCTCGAAGCCCCTCGCGTCTGCGAAGCCCAGACGCACATAGTCGATGTAGGACAGCAGAGCCTGATCGGCGATCTCATCGCGCTCGGGCTTGAGGCCCATGGCCCCCACCAGCACGACCCGGCGAAACGCCCGCGGAGCCATGGTGGCCATCTCGGCCGCGATCCATCCCCCAAAGCCGAGCCCGACCAGCGAGACCGTCCCCGGCGTACGGGTGAGCGCATGCTCGGCGAGCAGCCACTGGTACAGCACGGCGACGTCACGCACGCTGCGCATCCACTCGGGCCGAGGCGACCTGTCGTATCCCGCGTGCGACGGCACCAGCACCGTGAAGTGACGCGCCAGCTCGTCGTAGAACGCCAGGCGCTCGAGGGTGCCGATATCGTGGTGCAGGACCACCACGGGGGCGCCGGCGCCCGCGCGCGCGACGTGCAACCCTAACCCGGCGGTGGGGGCGGTCTCCGAGATCCAGCTCACCTGATCGGCGCTCACAGTCGTGGTCGTCCTCTCTGTCATCGCCCGCCGCGACGGCGATGACCGCACAGCAGGCACATGCTCTCCTAGCAGACTACATGCTCTTCGCGCGTTCTGGCAAGGCGGCAGCCGGCGAGCGGGGGCACGGGAAGCGATCAGGCCCGCGCCACCGCGCGAGACGCCGCTGACTGCGCTACGGCGTCTCGCGGCGCTGCTCGCGGAACGGGCAGCTCAGAAGGCGAGAAACTCCTTCAAAGCGGCCAGGACGGCGTCCGGATTGTCCTCGTGCAGGGTGTGAACGGCGTGGGGAATCTCCACGAATCGTCCGTGAGGAAGCTCCTTGGCCATACGCTCGGCGACGTCGCGGTCGAGGATGCGGCTCTCCGCGCCACGGAGCACAAGGGTCGGCGGTGTTACCGAGCGCAGGATGGCCCACCAGTCGAGATCGAGCTGAGAACGGCGCTCCTTGATACTCGGATGCCAGGCCCAAACGAGGGCGCCATCGGGGCGTGCGCGCAGACTGTGAGAGGCCACCCAGCGGTAGTAATGGATGCCGGGGTACGGATTGCCCCGATACAGATGCTGGGCGGCCTGCTCGATGCTGTTCCAGGTGTCAGGCTCGGGAGGCCCCGCCGACGGTTCCGTGGCGCGCCGGCTGATCTCGGGCCCGATGTCGACGATCACCAGCTTCTGGACGAGATCGGGCCGCTTGGAGGTGAAGTAGATTCCGTTGCGGCCGCCCATCGAGAGTCCGATCATCACGAGCGTGGTCAACCCCAGCTGATCGACCACGCCCGAGATGTCGTCGAAGGCGGCGACGGGATTGTAGATGTCGGCGGGGTCGCTGTCGCCATGACCCCGCTGGTCGAGTGCGTAGACGTGGAAATGCGGCTGCAGGGCGATGCTGAGGGTGTCCCAGGCATGGGCGTGCCCGCTGAACCCGTGCAGGAGCAGGAGCGGCGTGCGAGCGTCGCCGCCCCAGTCGAGCACGTGGAACCTGAGACCGTTGACGGTGAGGTAACGGTCCCGGGGCTGCAGAAGGTTCATGGCCCGGACACTCGCCTACTGCACGGGCGAGAACGATGACGGCATCAGGATCTTGTTGGCCTGGGTCAGCAAGGTGTCGCCGCCGCCCGGCGGGGGCCACACCCCGGTCTCCCGCGCCTTCTTGCGCACGTCCATCCGCTGATCGAGGCTCTGGTAGGCCCAGATGTGAATGAAGCGGTTGGCCTCACCGAACTCCACGTGCCCGGCCAGAGCCAGCGGCGACATCTTGACGCGAGGACCGATGGCGCCCTTCCAGCGCTCCATGAGACCCGGGAGCGTCCCCGGCTTGATGGCGTAGCAGCGCATCTCGAAGAACGGGCCCATCTTGCCCGGGGTGAGCTCGGGCAGGAACGGGAACGGCACCAGGACCTCCGACTCCATGTGGAGGATGAACTCCTGGATCTTCGGCGGCCAGTTGGGGTCCTTGGCGGCCTCCGTGCGCACGCGGACACGCTCGGCCAGGTCCGGATACGGCCACACGTGAATGATCTCGTTGAGGGGGCCAACCTCGGTGTGCCAGAAGGCGGCCAGGGGCGAGTACTTCTTGCGGTATTCGTAGGCTTCTCCGAACCGCTTCTCGACTTCTGCCTGGCTGCCGGGCTTGATCTGATACGTGCGGATCTCGTAGATCATCGCGAGCCCTCCTCCTTCTCGGGTGAGGGCAGAGTATCGCATCGCGAGGGGGAACGACAATCCCCCCTTGCGCGGGACGGGCGGACGGGATACACCGTAGCGGCGAGGAGATGTTTCCCCGACCAGGAGAACGACATGAGTGAGACGCCGAAGCTGCTGCTCGAGAAGGACGGGCCGATTGGCTGGATCGTCTTCAACCAGCCGGAGAAGCGCAATGCCGTCAGCCAGGAGATGTGGCAGCTCATGCCGGAGTACGTGCATGAGCTGGCCACCGACGACGCCATCAGGGTGGTTGTCCTGCGCGGGGCCGGCGATAAGGCCTTCGTGGCCGGGGCCGACATCTCCCAGTTCAAGGAGCGCCGCCGCAACATGGCCGACGAGGCCGAGTACAGCCGCACGTCGGCCCGCGGCCAGGAGGCCCTGTCCAGCCTGGCCAAGCCGCTCATGGCGATGATCCACGGGTACTGCGTGGGCGGAGGCCTCAGCATCGCCATCGGGTGCGACATCCGCATCGCCGCCGACGACGGGCGCTTCGGCGTGCCGGCCGCGCGCCTGGGCCTCGGCTACCACTACCACGGCATGGAGAAGCTCATGAAGCTGGTGGGGCCGTCCTACACCAAGGAAATCTTCTTCACGGCCCGCACCGACTTCAGCGCCCAAGACGCCCTTCGCATGGGGCTGGTGAATCAGGTGGTCCCCAAGGCCGACTTGGAGACGTTCACCCGCGACTACGCGCTGACCATCGGACGCAACGCGCCGCTCACGATCCGCTCGGCCAAGGCCAGCGTGGAGCAGTTGCTCCGCCCGGCCGAGCAGCGCGATCTGGCCCAGCTGGATCGGCTGCTGGCGGACTGCTTCAACAGCCAGGACTATCAGGAGGGGGTCAAGGCTTTTTCCGAGAAGCGGCGCCCGCAGTTCCAGGGTCGCTGAGCGGCGGCCCGCCCGGGAGGCCGCGCGCCCATGCGTGTTCACAGCATCGAAGCCATACCCATCGACATCCCGCTCACCCAGAATTTCGGCGGGAGCACGTACGCGGTGCTCAAGCGCAGCACAGTCATCACGCGCCTGCGTACCGACGACGGCCTGGTGAGCGAGATCTACAACGGCGACAACCGCGAGGACGGCCGCGAGATCGTGCGTCTGATCCACGACGAGCTGGCCCCCCGTGTCCGGGGCATGGACCTCTTCGAGGGGGAGCGCATGTGGGAGCGGATGTTCGCGCTAACGCACGCGAGCCGCGACCGCAAGGTCTTGCTGGAAGCCATTGCCTGCGTCGACTGCGCGCGCTGGGACGTGGTCGGCAAGGCGCTCGGCCAGAGCGTCAGTCGGCTGCTGGGCGGCTACGGAACGCAGCTGCCCATCATCTCGATCGGCGGCTATTACAAGGAGGGCAAGACCCTGGCCGACATCGGTCGTGAGATGGAGGCCTACCGGCGGGCCGGAATGGCTGGGTGCAAGTTCAAGGTTGGCGGCCTGACGCCGGCCCAGGACGCCGAGCGCGTGGAGGCGGCAAGGCGTGCGGCCGGGCCCGATTTCATCCTGGCCGTGGACGCCAACCGTGGCTGGTCAGCCCAAGAGGCGATCCAGTTCGCGCGCCTGGTCGAGCCGCTCGATATTCGCTGGTTCGAGGAGCCGTGCCACTGGTATGACGATGCCGCGCTCATGGCCCGCGTGCGGCAGGCGACGCGGATCCCCATCACGGCCGGTCAGTCCGAGATCAGCAGCCACGGCGTGCGCCGCCTGGTCGACGCCGGCGCCGTCGATCTCGTAAACTTTGATGCCTCGGAGGGCGGTGGGGTCACGGAGTGGTGTCGGGCCGCCGCGCTATGCCGGGCGGCCGGGGTGCAGATGGCCCATCACGAGGAGTCACAGATCGCCCAGCATCTGCTGGCGGCGGTGCCGCACGCCACCTATGCCGAGTGCTTCGCCGACCCCGAGCGCGATCCGGTGTGGCAGACCATGTGGGCGAATCGGCCTCCCATCAAGGACGGGATGCTGGAGGTCAGCACCGATCCCGGCTTCGGCGTCGTCCTCGACGAGGCCATGGTCCGCCGCTATCGGATCATAGCGACGTAGCGATCTAGCCCTTCCAGGCGTGCTTGCGGAGGGCGGCCTCGTTCAGGTCGGTGCCCCAGCCGGGACCGGTGGGAATGCGCATCGTCCCGGCCTTGATCTCGGGGAGCACGGTGACCAGCTCGTCACGCCAGGGGGTGTGCTCGGGATCCGATTCCATGATCTTCATATTGGACACCGAGGCGCAGAGGTTCAGGCTCTGGAAGGTCGAGAGGTGCCCGTTGTAGTTGTGCGGAGCGATGTTCAGCTCGTAGGTCTCGGCGAGGTCAGCGACTTTCTTCGCGGCCGAGAATCCCTGCCACGCCACGTCGACCATCACCACGTCCATGGCCTGCCGTTCGAGATAGGGACGATATTGCCGTACGGTGAGGAGCTGCTCGCCCGAGCAGATGGGTACGCGCACCGATGAACGGAGCTGGGCCAGGGCGTGGGCGTCCTGGTTGTCGATCTCCAGCCAGAAGAGCCCGAAGGGCTCGAGCTCCCGGGCCAGCCGTATCGCCTCCACCGGCTTGAAGTTCACGTTCACGTCGAGGCAGATGTCGATGCTTGGCCCGACGGCTTCCCGCATCGTCCGGATTTGGGCCACCGCCTGATCGATGATCTCGCGCGTGGCCAGCTGGTCGTGGGGCCCACTGGTGCCCTGGGTGATCCGACGGGCAGGTTCACCCGGCCAGATGATGTTCGTCTTGAACGCGGTGTAGCCGCGGGCCACGGCCTCGCGTGCCACCGCCGCCAGGTCCTCCATCGTCCGGAGCGGCTTCGTCCCCAGCAGCTTCCAGTTGGTGACCCGGTAGGTCGCCAGATGCGACCAGTAGACGCGCTGGGTTTCCCGATGGGGTCCACCCATGAGGCGCCACACTGGGACTCCCAGCGCCTTGCCGGTCAAGTCCCACAGCGCCAGCTCGAGACCGGCGATGGCCATCTGGGTGGCGCCGTACGACGCCTGGCGGGTGTGGCGGTAGAGATCGATGCAGTGCTTCTCGACGGCGGTGGGATCCTTGCCGATCAGGCGCTCGCCGAGATCATTGATCAGACCGACCAGGCCCTGGACGAGGCCGGGGCTCCCGAACTCGCTGTAGCCGGTGAGCCCCTCGTCGGTGCGGATGGCGCAGTAAAGCCACGGCCGCGGTGGCGTGAAGCCCGTGTCAACCACGAAGGTGTCGATGGCGGTGATCTTCATGACTGGCGGTTCTACCCCAGAACGCGGAGCCGAGCAAGCGGCTCGTCGATTGACGCGGTCGCAACGCCGACGCCATACTGCCGCGACGGGGGAGGGCCATGAACGTCTTCGTCTTCGACCTGCTACCGTACGCAGAGCATCTCGATCACCTGAAGGAGGGCGCGGAGCTGCCGTGGCCGTTGCCCCGGCGCCACTTCAAACCCGCCGTGGCCGTGCGCACCTACGCCGAGCACCTGGCGGCGTGGGAAGCCCTGGACCGGCTGGGCTTCGACGGGGTAGGCTTCAACGAGCACCACACGTCCCCCTACGGGCTGATGAACTCGCCGAACTTGATGGCGGCCTCCGCCGCCCAGCGCACGCAGCGGATCAAGCTGCTCATCTACGGCAACCTCTTGCCTCTGCACGACCCGCTGCGCCTGGCCGAGGAGCTGGCCATGCTCGACTGTCTGTCCAATGGCCGCATCGTGTCCGGCTTCGCGCGCGGCATCCCCCGCGAGTACAACGTCTACAAGGTGCCCCTGCGCGAGTCCCGGGCCCGCTTCGAGGAGGCGTGGGAGATCATCCGTCGCGCTTGGACGGACGAGGAGTTCTCGTACCAGGGGCGGTTCTGGTCGTACGAGAAGGTGGCCATCTGGCCCCGCCCAGTCCAGCAGCCCCACCCGCCGGTGTGGGTACCCGTCTCCGGCAGCAAGGAGACGATCGAGTGGGCCGGCCGCCACAACATTCCTATCACACCGGGGCTGGTCCCCACGCGGGGTCTGCGGGAAGACATCATTCGCCATTACGCCCGCTGCCTCACGCAGCACGGCCACCGGCTCACGCCCGACCACCTGATCATCCAGGCCAGTGCCTACGTGGCCGACAGCAAGGCCCAGGCCGTGCGCGAGGCGGGACCGTACACCCTCTATTTCAACCAGACCCTGTTCAGCCACGGCAACATCAGCGAAGCGAGCCTTCAGCGAGACGCCGGCTACCTCAGCAGCTCGTCATTTGACTACGTCCGCCCCGAGAACATGGCCGCCGTCTCCGGCGCCCGCGAGCGCTTCCGGGGCATGACCATGGCCGACATCGAGCGGGACGCGGAGCAGCTGCCGTGGGGCACGCCGGAGGAGGTCGTGGAGCGCATCATCGCGGCAGCCGACCATGCCGGAGCGGCCACCGTGCTCGTCAACATGAACCGCGGCGCCATGCCCCACGAGATATTCATGGAGCAGATCCAGCGCTTCGGCACCAAGGTGCTGCCGGCGCTGCAGGCCCACCGCGTCCGCAATGTTTCCCGTTGACGCTGCGCGCTTCTCCCGCGCGGCAGCGCCGCCGTAGAGGAAGACGAGACTTTGTGGGGGCGCCCGATCAGTAGTCGCCGATGTAGAGCCGCACGGCAAACTTCTGCGGGCTCTCCCGAACGAGAAGCTCAAGAAACGTCCGTACCGGAGTCAATTCCTGGGCGAGGGAGAGATGCATGTCTACCTCGGCGTTCCGGAACTTCCGTGTAAAGCCCTTTAGCGAGAGCGCATGGACCCGTTCGAAGAGTTTCTCCCTGAGAAGCTTGTCGGCCTTTTTTGCCGAGATCACACGGAACTGTCCCTCGGGCATGCGCTCAAAGAGGGGCCGAAACTGGGCGAGATAGTCCGGGAGGAGAAGCCGAGCAACGATTGCCTCCTCGACGGCCATCTTTCCCCCAAGGACCGCGAGCGTCCAAACGTAGTCGTCGGGAACCGGGCGACCGGCATCAGCAGCACTGAGAGCGGGGACACTCAGGACGAGGAAAATGTAAGGCAACTTCTCGTCCTCTTGGCGTCGGAGAGCGTTGTTGATTTTATAGGTGGCGAGAGCGAAGCAGTCCTCTGGGCCGAGGCCCACGTACCGCCGAGCTTCCCGGAAGAGGCTTCCGTGGAACTTGACGTTAAAGCGACAGATTGGGTTGTTGTTCCCGTTCAGCAGCCGATAGTCCGTGTCTGTCCTCGACGGCCGATGGTCCTCGATGCGTAGAACTCCGCCGCCGGTGATCTGATTGCTCAATTCCTCGAAGCGCCGTTCAGCGAGGACACCAAGCAGCATCTGGCCAATGCCCTGACGGCGCTTATTGAGTGCATCTCCGGTGGCTTGCTCGGTGTACGGAGTGAGCCCAGCGAGGCCTTCGGCACGCACCCGATCAACGAGGATTCCAACGCCCCGGCGTTGGAGCCTGAAGTCAGCCGCTACGGTCCCGAGCGATTCGCCGCGTAGCACGCGCGCGACGGCGAAGGCCTGACGGACTTCGCGGGTTCTGGGGAGCGGTGTGCCGGCGAAGATATCCTCGAGCGTACTGGCCAGCCGCTCGATGTCCCTCAAAGACATTGAGGGGAGGGGAAACTCACGCTACGACCTTCTGGGGCGCGCAGTACCGGTGAGAAACAGGGGTGGGAAACGGAACTTCGATCCTTCCAGGTACTCGGGGACAAGATCGACTGCGATCCACCGACGACCGAGCCGTTCAGCGGCTTCGCCGGTGATATTCGACCCGGAGAAGGGGTCGAGGACAAGGTCATCCACGTCGGTGCAGAGCTTGATGAAGAACTCGGGAAGGCCTCGAGGAAAGCGGGCTGGATGAACAGGTAGACCTGCCTTCTGGCAAGATCTCAGATACTCACCGTTCGAATCATTGTTTCCGAGCTCGATCATGTTCGGCGGAATCGCCCCTCCGTGATTACGTGTGAATTTCTTAGTGATGGTATGTCCACTGGGGCGAGCCTTGGCACGGTACCCGCGCGTCAGGAGCCGCCGCATGTCCTCGCTGTATGCCCTTAAGACCCTACGGTTGTCGGCCTTCGGCCAGGGGCTCGTCGAGAGCCACCAGACGAGGTTGACGGCGCACTTGACTCGGATCCGGCGGACATTCACCCACTCGGCGGGGGCCGGGAGTGCACCCGAGTTGTACCAGTAGAAGTCCTGGGCAAAATGGAGCCCGACCTTTTCGCAGAGGCTGATGAGGAGGTGATATTGGTACAGACTTCGAGTTGGTGCGCCACGATTCCAGACACCGCCGATATCGATGACAAAACTGCCATCCTCGGCAAGGAGGCGCTTGCACTGATCGGCGATCGGCAGGAACCATGAGACATACTCGTCAATCCGGACCGATCCGTAGGGCTTCTTCTTCTGGAAGGTTAGGGGGAACGGCGGCGAGGTGACGATGAGATTGACCGACTTGCTCGGCAGCTCCCGCAAGACCTCTATAGCGTCGCCGAGGTAGGCGCGTCCGAGTCGCGTTTGATAGAAGGGCTGCATGCCGCCTGCCTTCCTACAGAAGAGTCACCGTGAGAATAGTCTTCCTCTCACCATGAAGTCAACAAGATCTGGGGGTATCTGACAACAGACACCCTGTCTGTGGTGTATGGTGACCAAGATCCAAGTCCGCGGTGACGGGCCTTCGGGACGCCCTCGGTCCGGCGTCAGTTGCCGCCGATGTTCTGCTTCATCTTCTCCACGGCCTGGTCGATGCTGAAGGAGGCGGCCCGCTGGCGGGGCGGGAAGTCCTTGAAGGTGGCCAGGAACCGCGCCGTCTCCACCTGCGCCGCGAAGACCAGATACGGCTGGGAGATCAACCAATCGTAGTAGGTATTGGAGGTGATGTCGGCCCGCTCGTAGGGGTCGGCCCGCAGATCGAACAGCTTGGGCACGCGGAGCGGCGTGAATGGCTCGGCCCAGACCCGCAAGGTGCCGAGCGCCCGCTGCTCGAGGAACACGACCTTCCAGTTCTCGAAGCGCAGGGCCACCAGGTCTCCGTCGTCGTTGAAGTAGAAGAATTCCTTGCGCGCGCCCCGCTCGGCCTGCCCGGTCAGGTACGGCAGCTGGTTGAAGCCGTCGAGGTGGACCTTGAACGTCTTGCCGGCCGCGGCGTGGCCGCGGAGGAGCTTGTCCTTGACGTCCGCCTCTCCCACCGCGGCCAGAATGGTGGGGAGCCAGTCCAGCGCGCTGATGATCTCGTTCGACACCGAGCCGGGCTTGATTCTCCCCGGCCAGCGGATCATCGCCGGCACCCGGAACGCTCCCTCCCAGTTCGTGTTCTTCTCGCTCCGGAACGGGGTCATGGCCCCATCCGGCCAGGAGTTCATGTGCGGCCCGTTGTCCGTGGTGTAGAGGACGATGGTGTTGTCCGCGATCTTGAGGTCGTGGAGCGTCTGCAAGAGCTTCCCGATGTGTCCATCGTGCTCCACCATCCCGTCCGCGTACTCGGTGCGGGCGGTCAGACCCGGCGGGCTGCGGCGGTCGGCGGCGACGTGCGTCCGGAGATGCATCCGCGTGCTGTTGTACCAGACGAAGAACGGCGTACCGGCCTTGGCCTGGCGCGCGATGAACTCGAGGGCAGCCGCGGACGTTTCGTCGTCGATCGTTTCCATCCGCTTCTTGGTGAGGGGGCCGGTGTCGTCGATGGTCTGCTTGCCCACGCGCCCCCAGCGCGGATGCTCGGTGGGATCGTCGCGGTCGGTGGCCTTGGAACGAATGACGCCGCGCGGGCCGTACAGCTCCTTGTACCTCGCCCCCGGGTAGGTCCGCTGCTCCGGCTCCTCCTCGGCATTCAGGTGATAGAGGTTGCCGAAGAACTCGTCGAACCCATGCACGGTGGGGAGGAACTCGTTGCGGTCCCCGAGATGGTTCTTCCCGAACTGTCCCGTCGCGTACCCGTGGTTCTTGAGAAGCTCGGCGATGGTGGGATCCTCCTTCTGCAGCCCGACCGTCGCTCCCGGCACCCCGACCTTGGAAAGGCCCGTGCGGAAGGTGGCCTGGCCGGTGAGGAATGACGAGCGGCCGGCCGTGCAGCTCTGCTCCGCATAATAGTCGGTGAAGATCATTCCTTCCCGGGCCACTCGGTCGATGTTCGGCGTGCGGTAGCCCATCAGACCCATGGAGTACGCGCTGACGTTGGTCTGCCCGATGTCGTCTCCGAAGATGACGAGGATGTTGGGCTTCGTCCCAGGCCCTTGCGCCGAGGCGGGCGTCGTGAGGGCGGTGAGCATGGCGCCCACCACGAGTCCGGTTATCGCGAGGAAACCACGTGCCATCATGGAGCGTCCTCCCTTCGAGTGAGCGTGGTGGACAGAATCGCGGCGAGGCGTTGATCCTTCGCGCGAAGACTCCTCACGTCCTGGTCGAGGCGCTGGACCGGTTCACCGGCCAGGCGCCCGGGAGCATCGCCGGGTGCGCGGCCGCGCCGATGGGGAGCCCGTCGTGATAGACGACCGTGTTGGTTCCGAGCGCCGGCACCCGCGGTCCGGGGGTGAGGATCCCGACGAGGTTCAGCGGGTCGACCGCGGCCAAACAGACGATCTCACCCGTGCGCTCGAGCCGGCGGGTGTGACGCACTCCTTCCACGGCCTCCGGCAGCGCGTACTGTTCGCCAACGATACCCGTGACGAAGCGGCCGCCGCGGGCCGTGCCGCGGGCCTCAAGACGGCGCAGCGCGCGGACGATCTCCCGCCACGGCAGGGCGAGGGTTTCCCGCGCCGCGAGATCGCGAAAGACCACCCCGTAGCGGGCCAGGAGCTGCTCGGCCACCGCCTCCGCCAACGTCTCGATGTCGGCATCGATCGCGTCGTTGGCGAGCACCGACCAGCGTCCCTCCGAGCGTCGTCCCCCCAGCCCAGGGCGCCGGAGCGTGCCGCGCGAGAGCGCGTGACCGGCGCGCCGGGCCCACCGCTCCCGCGGAGAGAGGAGTGCACGGACGCTCCCGAAGCCGTCGGCGGTGACGAGACCGCGCGCCACCAATTCCCACAGCCCCTCGGTGACCTGCGCACGCAGGCGGCCCGTCCCCGCCACGATCTCGTCATAGAACAGGGCGCCGCGGGCCCGCAAGCACTCGAGGATGTCCTGAGCCACGCTCGTCCGCGGCGGCGGGGGCAACCCGTGCCCGCGAGCGGCCGCCAGAAGCCAGGGCAGATTGTCGCGCACGAGAAAGCTCATCGGGGTGGCCCGGGTCGAGGTCGGGGCGCCGGCATCGGAATCGTCGGGCCCGGTGCGCACGCCGAGACGCATCCACATAGTGGTACCGGCGAGGCACAGATCATCGAGCCAGGCTCCCCGATACTCGGTCACCCGGGCAGGGAGGATGGCGGCCTCCCAGCCGCCGGCCGCGATCTCGAAGCCCTGAAGCTGTTCGATCACGGCCAGCACGCCTTCACGCCCTTCCAGCTGGGTACCTGGCGCGACGTGCTGCCAGCGGAAAAGGAAGCGCAGGAAATCCTGGGCGGTGACCGGCTCGATCTCACGCCGCAGGCGCTCGGTCGTGTAGCGGTGAATGCGCGCGAGCAAGCGGCGCTCGCATAGCTCCACCAGAGGTTCTCCCCCGCGCGAACCATCACGATCTGGATCGAAACGACCCCTCAGGAGGAAGCCTTCCGATTCCAGACGGGCCACGGCCGATTCCACCGCGCCGAGGCTCAGTCCGGTACGCTCGGCGACCTCGGAGGCCACGCACGGCCCCAGGCTGCCGAGATGGCCGCGCACGGCCGCCACCGCGACTGTCTCCGCGTCGAGGGCCTCGGCCGGCTGCCCACGGGGGAGTCGGACGTCGGGGCTGACGCTCGTGTCGGGGAACAGCGCCTCGATCGCGGTCCGGCGTTCCGTGGCCAGCCACAGCGGACCGGCCGTGGTGCCGGCGGTCGCGGCGCGGCCTTCCTTGACGAGCCGATCGAACCAGACTGACCATTCTGCCTGGGGCCGCAGCACCAGCAGCTCGAGCAACAGGTCGTGAAGCTCCTCGGCGTCGCGCGGCTCCGGGCGTGCCTCGTCGCGCACACGGGCGATGGCCTCCCGATCGAGCTCGCCCAAGCTGCGCACCGTGTCCGGCAGACCCCGGCGCAGTGCGACCGCCCGCGTGCGGCGCTCCTCCAGGGGAGCGTCGTCGAGGAACGTGTAGGGCCGCCCGTTCAGGATCTCGTGGGCGAGCGGCGAGGGCTCGGGCGACTCACGGAAGTGGGTGCGGATCGTCCCTGCCTCGATGCCCTCGAGGAGCCGGACCAGCCCGTCCACGTCGGTCGCCTCGTGCAGACAGTCGTGCACGGTTTGCCGCACCAGGGGATGGTCCGGGATCTCGACCGGGCCCGGAGGGGCGTTGTCTTGACAGGCGGCGAGGCCGGGGAACACGGCCGCCATCAGATCGTCAGCCTCCATGCGCTGGATGGGCGGGGGGTTGCGCCGACCGCCTCGCTGGCGCAGCACCGCCAGGGCGCGGCCGAGATTCCAGCGCCAGCGCACCTGGAACATGGGCGAGGCCAGCAGCGCCTGCACGAGCGTCTCGCGGACTGTTTGCGCGGACAGGAAGCGCGGAATCGCCGAGAGCGGCATGCTTTGCTGGGGCCCGAGCGACAGCACGACGGCGTCGTCGTCCGCGGCCGCCTGCAACTCGAAGTCGAAGGACCGGCAAAACCGTTTGCGCAGAGCCAGGCCCAGGCCGCGATTGACCCGCCCGCCGAACGGCGCGTGCACCACCAGCTGCATGCCGCCCGTCTCGTCGAAGAAACGCTCGAAGATCAGGTCACGCTGGGTCGGCAGCACTCCGAGGACGGCGTGAGCGGCCCCCAGGTAGCGCACGACTTCTCGGGCAACCTCGGGCCCGACGCCGCTCTCGTTCTCGACCCACGCCCAGGCGCCGGCCTCGTCGCCGGCGGCCAGATGGGCGCCGACCTGTTCCCGTAGATCGGAGACTTCCGACGACAGCTCGGCCGTTCGCGCGGGTGCCTCGCCGAGCCAGAAGGGAACCGATGGGGGCGCCCCGGCCGCGTCGACCACGCGGACGATACCGGACTCCACCCGACGAATCCGCCACGACGTGCTGCCGAGCAGAAAGATGTCGCCGGCCATGCTCTCGATGGCCCAGTCCTCGTTGACGGTGCCGACCATCGTATCGTCGGGATCGGCCACCACCTTGTAGTCGGCCGTCTCTGGGATGGCGCCGCCCGAGGTGAGCGCGGCCAGCCGGGCCGCGCGCCGGCCGCGCAGGATGCCGTTCACCCGATCGCGGTGGAGATAGGCGGCCCGCCGCCCTCGTCCCGTCTGGATCCCCTCCGCGAGCATCTCCACCACCGCGTCGAAGTCCTGGCGGGACAACCTCCCATAGGGCGCGGCCTGCCTGATCAGGGTAAAGAGCGCCTCCTCGGGCCATGGCTCGGCGGCGGCCGCCGCCACGATCTGCTGGGCGAGGATGTCGAGTGGAGCCAGGGGCGGCTCGATGGCGTCGAGCTTTCCGGTCCGGATCCCGCGCAAGAGCGCCGCGCTTTCCACCAGTTCATCGCGGCTCGTCGGATAGAGGCGCCCCTTCGGGGTGGCTCCGAGGGCGTGCCCCGAGCGTCCGACACGCTGGAGGAATGTCGCCAGCCCGCGCGGCGAGCCGATCTGGCAGACCAGCTCCACGGGACCGATGTCGATTCCGAGCTCGAGGGAGGCAGTGGCCACCAGTGCCTTGAGATCGCCGGCCCGCAACCGCTCCTCCAGGCGAAGACGCCGATCGCGGGACAAACTCCCGTGATGGGCGGCCACCTGATCGGCACCCAGACGTTCGCCCAGCAGGTGCGCGATCCGCTCGGCCAGCCGCCGGGTGTTCACGAAGACGAGCGTGGTGCGATGGCCCCTCACCTCGTGCGCTATGCGGTCCAGCACGTCACCCCACTGCTCGTGCGAGATGACCGCTTGCAGCTCGCTGTCGGGCAGCTCGATCGCCAGGTCGAGCGCGCGCCGATGCCCGAGGTCAACCACGTCGCAGGTGGGGGCCCCGTTGACGGTGCTGCGCCCCGGCCCGGCGCCGACGAGCAGGCGGGCAATGGTCTCGACGGGCCGCTGGGTGGCCGAGAGCCCGATGCGTTGCGGCCGATGCTCCCCCAGCGCATCGAGCCGCTCGAGGGTCAAGCTGAGATGAGAGCCGCGCTTGTCCCGGGCCACGGCGTGGATCTCGTCGACGATCACCGTTCGCACTCGCCGTAACTGCTCACGGCTCTTCTGGGCGGTGACCAAGAGATAGAGCGACTCGGGCGTGGTGACCAGAATATGAGGGGGCCGACGGCCCATGGCAGCACGGGCGCCGGGCGAGGTGTCACCGGTGCGCACCTGTGCGCGCACGTCGGGCAGGACGAGCCCTTGCTCGCTCGCCAGGGCCCGGATCTCTGCCAACGGCGTCTCGAGATTCTGGTGGATGTCGCGGGCCAGCGCTTTGAGGGGCGAAACATAGACGACGTCGATCCCCTCCGGAAGCTCCCCGGCGAGCCCCGTCTGGAGCAACCGATCGATGCAGACGAGGAAGGCCGCCAGCGTCTTACCGGACCCGGTGGGCGCCGCGATCAACACGTCGCGCCCGGCCGCGATGCGCGGCCAGCCCTCGACCTGGGCGGGTGTCGGTCCGCCCGGGAACCGACGGGCGAACCACTGCTGGATCAGGGGATGGAAACCGGACGCGCTCGACATCGGCTCTAGCCTACGCTCGATCCGGCCTAGCCGGCCACCGCGCGCAGGAAGCGTTCGATTTCCCGCTCGTCGTTGTAGTAGTGGACGCTGGCCCGGGCCAGCGCGTCGAAGCCGCGCGCGGGGAGATCGAGGCGCGAGGAGCGAGCCTGCGTGTGGGTGACGTTGATGCCCAAGGCGCGTAGCCGCTGGCGGGTGACGAGCGGCTCCTCGCCCGCCTTCAGGAAGGCGTTGTTGAAGTGAAGGACGTTGTCCACGCCCGGCGTGTCGGCGCGCAGGAAGGGAACGTCGAGCACGGACCGCTTGGCCTCAGAAGAAGAAGGTCAGGTTCTTGGCGAGCAGCACACTCTGGTCGAGGATGATCTTGCGGCGGGCAATCTTCCAGCCTCCATCGATGCGGCGCAGCCGATCTTCGCGCTTGCCCACCAGGAGGTCGGTCTCCGTCTCCACGCGGTTACGGTAGATCAGAAAGCGACACTTGACCTCGACCTGCGACGGCAGCGGCCCCGGCGGCGACGTCGCGAGGATCTGGACGTTGGAGACCAGGTGGCAGATGCGCGAGGGAGGTTCCTCGGCCCAGTGGACGCCGGTCCGGATCTGGCGCACGCGCCGGGTCAGCGTGTCCTTGCCCTCGTCGAACCAGTTGACGTCCGTGCCGGCCCGGGTGAACTCGCGCTCGGGCGCGTCGTGGGGGACGTTCTTGCGCATGGGCATGAAGTAGTGGCAATCGTCGGTGAAGAGATCGAGCCATTCTTCATACCGCCGCTCGTCCAGCAGTTCGGCTTCCCGGTACAGGAGATCCTCGATCTCCTCCTTGACCAGAAGGCGCTCCAGGGCCTCCGTCACGACGGGCGCCGGGGCGGCAACCCCTTGGGCCCGAGCTCCGCCCAGCTCCCCGCCTCCATGAACTGGCGCCAGCGACTGTAGAAGCCGCGCTGGTTGTTCTCGCTCGCCGTCCCCACCGGGACGTCGTTGATCGTCCCGGGTAAGGTGAGGCCGTGGTCCTCGAAGGCGTGCGTCTCCCGGCCGAGGCCCATCTCGTAGTTGTAGGGATACTGGCGGGCGATGGTGCCCCGGCTGGCGGCATGGGCGTAGTTCCAGTTCTCCATGTCGTCCTGCTCGGTCAGCCCCGCCGGCCCGGAATAACGAATGTAGTAGTGGCGCAGGTAATCCTTGACCTCGCCGGGCGCATCCGCATCGACGAGATACCAGCGCCACACCTCGGTGTGATGCGCGCCGCGCGGGTGCCACACGGCCACGGTGCGCGGCTGGCGGGCCAGGGGCGACATATTGGGGAACACGGTGCCGGGGCCGCCGAAGAGCCGCCACCGCTGACCGAGCCGACGCCGGCGAGCCTCCTCGCAACGTTTGAAGTAGTCGGCCACGATCGGCGCATCCTGGTAAGCCGGCGCGATGGCCGAATCGGGCGGCCGGAGGAATGTGATCATCGAGTGGCCGAGATCGGGGAACGACACGTCGAGCCAGCGCGATTCATTGCGCTCCTGATTGTCGCGGCGCCCCTTGCCGCTGGGGCCGATCCCGACGATGTCCACCGAGCGGTGGCTGACCCCATGGTACCGGTCACCCGAAAAGTTTTCGGCCGGGAACTTCCAGTTGCTGGGGATCCGCCACTTGTGGACGCCCCCGATGACCTCGGTGCCGCCCTCGCGCCCGTCCCAGGCGTCGAGCAGGAGGTCGAGGTAGAGCTTGTAGCCGCCGATGTAGTCCAGGAACGAGGGGGCCGCGGGATCCCAGGTGGCCCAGATCGCCCCCTTGTAGTTCTCCATCTGGGCGACCTCGATCAGCCCCCACCGCGTCCGGTCGAGTTGCGCCCCATAGGCGTCCTTGGCGAAGGGCACGCCGACCAGCGCCCCGTCGGTGGCATAGCTCCACCCGTGGTACGGACACATGAACTCCACCGTGTTGCCGTCGTCGTAACGACAGACCTTCATGCCCCGGTGCCGGCATGAGTTCAGGAATATGTGGATCCGTCCCTTGCGGTCACGGCAGAGGATGACGGACTCCTCGCCCATCGACGACACGAAGTAGTCACCCGGACGCGGGATCTGGCTCTCGTGCCCGATGAAGAGCCACGCCCGCGCAAAGATCTGTTCCTGCTCACGCCGGTAGATCTCTTCGCTCACGAAGATCTCCCGGCTGATGATCCCCCGCTCGACGTCGACGGGGCCGTTCATCTCAGGCGGGGGCGAAGATGCCTTCCGGGCCCGGCGCCACCGAGACCGACTGGCCATGGAGAACCGCGGCGGCCGGATCGGCGAAGGCCCGATCGCGCTGCAGGGCAGGCATGACGCGGTCGGCGAAGAGGCGCATGTTGAGCTCGGCCTCCTCGTGGGGCATGCCACCGAAGCCGAACTCGGTGACCAGGTGCCCGAGGCCGGTCAGACGCTGGAGCTCGCCGATCTGCTCCAGGCAGTCGGCGGGCGTGCCGACCACCTGGATCTTCACGTAGAACTCGGCCGCTTTGCGGCGATAGCCCTCGTCCTTCATCTTGGTGTAGGTCTTCGCCATGTTGCCGTAGAACTCGTAGCCCTTCACGGAGGCCAGATGCCCGTCCGAGAAGTGATAGTGGTTGTCGATGGAGTCGAACTTGCGGGAGAGATACGTGAGGGCGCGCTCCTGCGCCTCCTCACGGCTCTCCGCGACGGAGATGTTGGTCAGGATGATGGGCGGACGCGGCGTGAACCCCACACTCGTGGCGATCTCCCGATAGCGATCGATGTCGGCGGCGGCCTTGGGCCACTCGTTCTGCATCACGACCAGCACGCCGAAGCCGAGCTTGGCCATGATCTCCGCCGACTCAGGGCTGACCGACGACGCATAGAAGCGCCGCTCGGGATGCGAGATGGGCCGGGGCCGAATCGAGGTGCTCGGGATGTGGAAGAACTCGCCGTCCCAGTCGAAGACTTCGTGGGTGAGGGCCTTGACCACGATCTTGGCGGCCTCCACGAAGCGGGGGCGAGCCTCGTCCATCGGGATCCGAAAGCCCGCGTACTCCACGCTGGCCGCGCCCCGCCCGAACCCAAAGAGGCAGCGGCCTCCCGAGAGGACGTCGAGGAGGGCGATCTCCTCGGCCACTCGCACCGGATCGTGCCAGGGCAGGACGATGACGGCCGTGCCGAGGGTGATGCGATGCGTGCGCCCCGCGTAGTAGCTCAGCAGCTGGGTGGGAGAGGGGGACATCGCGTAGCCCGTGAAATGGTGCTCGAGGGCGAACAGCGAATCGAAGCCGAGCGGCTCCGCCAGATCGCCAAGGGCGAGGTGCTCGGCGAACACCGAAGCGTCCGAGCGCCCCTCCTTCGTCAACATGTTGAGGGCGATGCCGACTTTCATGGAATCCTCCGGGCGACGGCCTCCGTCAGCAAGCTCGTCGGTTGCGAAGCACGCGGCCGGGATAGGCACCGGTGTGCTGGCCGTGATCGAACACCACGTGACCACCGACGATGACGTGCTCGACGCCCTCGGCGCCCTGCACGCGGCGCGGGGAGCCGGAGGGCCCGTCGCGGGTGATCTCGTCCTCCTTCACGCCGATGCGCCCCAGGTCGAAGACCATGAGGTCCGCCACCATGCCTTCCCGGACGAGCCCGCGGTCGTGCAGGCCCATGATGCGGGCGGGCTGGAAGGTGAAGCGGCAGATGGCGTCTTCCAGGGTCAGCAGCTGACGTTCACGCACCCATTCGCCGAGGACGTAGCTCGACTCGCCGGCCGTGCAGTAGTTGGTGTTGAGGTGGGCGCCGGCGTCCGTCTGGGAGGGCAGGGCATGCCCGGTCTTCACATACTCGGCCAGCTCCGCGTCCTCCGCGGGCGACCGTGACTGCTGCAGGAACTCGGTCTCGAGCCTCTCCTCGACGGCGAGGTCCAGCATCATGTCGGCCACGTGCTTGCCATGCGCCTCCGCCAGCTCGCTCAGGCTGCGCCCCTCGAGGGCCTGGTTCTTGGCGAGGGCTGCCTTGCTGACGATGATCGATTGCCACTTGATGAAGCGCCCGGGCACCCCCGGCCGGCGCCGCTGGCGCTGCAGGGCCGTCTCCCGCAACTCTGCGCGCTTCTCGGGATTGGTCAGCAGGGCCATCCGCTCCTCGAACGGCTTGGCCATCACCACGTCCCAGACGTCCAGGTTGCCGAAGTAGGTCGTCTTCTTCAGCCGGAAGCGCGGGTTGAAGGGAATGGCGCGGAGCAGGTTGTAGAGCTGGGCACCCTGGCGGGCGGCCTCTTCCACGTAGCCACGCGCGCTGGCGTCGAAGCCCAGGAAGAAGACGGGGCGCCCGCTCGCCTGCGCCACCTCGAACAGATGCTGGCGATCGGCCTCATCGGGCTGACCGGCGCCGGGAGGCAGAATCTCGATGATGCCGCGGTTGAATTCGCCGAGCGTGCGTCCGAGCGCCACCCGCTCGTCGTTGGCGGCCAGCCGCGTGGGCACGGGCTCCCCGCGCGGCCCGGCGTGGGTGGGGGAGACCGTGGTGCTCCAGCCCCAGGCCCCATCGGCCAGTGCGCCCCGCAAGAGCTCCTGCATGGTGGCGATCTCGTCGGCGGTGGCGGGACGATCCCAGGCCGCCTTGTCCATGGCACTCAGGCGCAGGGGATTGTGACCGACGAGCGGCATCATGTTGACGCCGAGCCCGATGTCGATCGCCGTCAGGTATTCCCCGAAGGTTTCCCAGTTCCAGGTCAGCACGCTGCTCAGCGACCGGATGGGCAGGTCTTCCACGCAGCAGAAGGTGGCCAGCATCGCCTCGCGGTGTTCCGGTCGCAGGGGGGCCAGGGTCAGCCCGCAGTTGCCGGTAAGGACAGTGGTGACGCCGTGCCAGACGGAGGACGTGCAGAGGCGATCCCAGAAAGGCTGGGCGTCGTAGTGCGTGTGCAGGTCGATCACACCGGGGGCGACGAACAGCCCCTCCGCGTCGATCGTGGTCGCCGCCGCCCCCCGGATCTTGCCGATCTCGACGATCGTCCCGTCCTTGACGGCGACATCGCCGCGATAGCGGGCAAATCCCGTTCCGTCGACCACCATGCCGTTCTTGACCAGCAGATCGTAGGCCATGACGTCTCCTCTGCCCTGCCCGGGATCGTGACTACAGCTTGTAGAGCCGCGCGCAATTGTCCCACAGGACCTTGCGCTTGCTTGTCTCCGATAAATCCGCCTGGCCCAGGAACGAATCGATGGCGTGAGGGACGCGCGAGTCGTCGTGCGGCCAGTCGGTGAACTTCGGATCGAGATAGTTCTCCCACAGGGTTCGGGGTTCGACGACGTGCAGGTCGCTGTCCATCACACGAAAGCCGTGCTTGGCCATCTCTGTCTCCGTCCGAAGCCGGCCGGAGGGACGCTCCGGTCCACGGCCTGACGGGCCGATTGTAATGCAGTCCGGTCAGAGAGGCGCCGGTGTTCTCCCGGCCCCCTTGCGCGCCCACACCACGTACAGGGGATCGCCGTCCCCCGGTGAGCGGTCCTCTCCCGTGAGGTCGATCCAGCCCCCCGCGTTCTCGAAGTACCTACGGATGAGGCTGAAGTGCTGCTGATCGGTGGTGCCGAGCCACACGGCCACGGCCTTGGTGGGAAAACAGCGGTTGGAGAAGGACACCACGAAGGGTGCTCCGGGCCGCAGCACTCGCCAGACGTCCCGGAAGACGAGCAGGGGATGGAGCAGGTACTGGATCGATACCGCGCACATGGCACCGTGGAACTCCTCATCCCCGAACGGGAGCCGTGGCTCGCGGTTCAGATCATGCACGACGTGGCGCGTCAGCTGGGGATTGTCGGCCATCTCCTCGGTGTTGAGCCCGAGGCCTACCACCGGGCGCGTCGGCAGGCTCGGCGGCAAGTGGCTGCGCCAGCTGCTCATCAGGTCGAGGAGAGAGCCATGCGCGGGCAGCACGTCGGCGTAGGTCTGGCGCAGCGCCGCGATCGCCCCCTCGTCGATATGGACGACCTTGCGCGGATGGGCGTAGAACTCGGGGTCGACCGCCTCATCGTCCCGGGTGAAGGCCGTCGACGGAAGCAGACCGTCTCCTCTGACCGGATCAGCACTCACGGAGGAAACCACCCCGCTCGATCATTGATGATCAGCCTCGGTCACGGTCAGGCGGTACGCGCGCTGCGCCCACTGCTCTGGGGCCACTCAATAGAGGTGGCAGGCGGTGAAGCGACTCGGCTCAACCTCTTGCCATTCCGGCTCCTGGCTGCGGCACTGCGGCAGCGCCCGCGGACAGCGAGGATGAAAGCGGCAGCCGGGCGGAGGGCTCATGGGATTCGCCACCTCGCCGGGCAGGACGATGCGCGGCCGCTTTGCCGACGGATGCAGGGGAAGGGCCGCCGACAGCAGGGCTTCCGTGTAGGGATGAAGCGGCGCAGTGTAGACGGCATCGACGTCTCCGGTCTCCACCAGCTTGCCCGCGTACATGACCGCCAGACGAGTGGCAAGGTAGCGCGCGGCCGCCAGATCGTGCGAGATCATGATGTAGGCGAGGCCGAGCCGGTCCTGCAGACCTTTCAGGAGATTGAGGATCTGGGCCCGGATCGACACGTCCAGCGCCGAGACCGGCTCGTCGAGCATGATGAACTTGGGATAGGTGACCAGCGCGCGGGCGATGGCGATGCGCTGGCGCTGGCCGCCGCTGAACTCGTGCGGGTAGAGAGTGGCGCTGGCCCGTCGAAGGCCCACCAGCTCCAGGACCTCTCCGACCCGTTCTCGCACGGTGGCCCGGCTGCTCGTTCCGTTCTCCCGCGGAAGCGGTTCGGCCACGATTTGCCCGACGCGCATGCGGGGATTCAACGAGCTGTACGGGTCCTGAAAGACGGCCTGGACCGAGCGCCGATAGTGCCCGAACTCGGCACGACCGAAGGCCCGCACGTCCTTGCCGTCGAGAAGCACCGAACCATCGGTGGGCCGCTCCAGCAGCAGGAAGAGCCGAGCCAAGGTGCTCTTGCCGGATCCTGATTCGCCCACGATGCCCAGGGTCTCGCCCTCGGCCACCTGCACACTGACCCCGTCGACGGCCTTGATCCAGCCACGCACGCGGCCCACGCCGAAGCCTCCCATGACCGGGAAGTGTTTCTTGAGCCCGACCCCTTGTAGCACCATCTCAGTCGTGCCCCGCCGCCGCCGGGGCGAACCAGCAGTGCGCGGTATGCCCGCTTGCCACGGACACCATGGCCGGAAACGCCTCGTCGCAGACGGGCTGGCGCTGAGGGCAGCGCGGGGCGAAGGCACAGCCCGACGGGAGCCGGGCGAGATCAGGAGGCTGACCTCCGATCTCGATCAGCTGCTGGCGTCTGAGCTCGACGTCAGGCAGGCAGCTGAGAAGGGCCCGCGTATAGGGATGCGCGGGAGTATTGAAGACTTGAAGCGTGCTGCCCATCTCCACGATCTTCCCGGCATACATCACGGCCACCCGGTCCGCGTTGGCGGCCACGATCCCGAAATCGTGGGTGACCAGGATGACGGCCACTCCGGCCTCGACCTGCACCTCCTTGAGCAGCTCCAGGTACTGCGCCTGGATGGTGACATCCAGGGACGTGGTGGGCTCGTCCGCGATGAGCAAACGCGGCGCGCAGGAGAGCGCGATGGCGCTCGAGACACGCTGGCGCATGCCGCCGCTGAACTGATGCGGGTACTGCCGGAGCCGCGTGTCGGGGGCGGAGATGCGCAAGCGGGAGAGCGCTTCGCGCACCCGCCCCCGCAGCGAATCTCCCCGCAGCGCTTGATGCAGACGGAGGACCTCGCTGACCTGAGTCCCGATGGTGAGGGACGGGTTGAGGGAGGTCATGGGGTCTTGCAGCACCATGGCGATCTGCTTGCCGCGCACGCGTCGCATGTCGGCCGGACTCTTCTGCAACAGGTCCTCGCCCTGGAAGAGCACGCGGCCGCCCACGATCCGTCCGGCCGGCTCGGGGACGAGGCGCACCAGCGACAGGCACGTCACCGACTTGCCCGAGCCCGACTCGCCCACCAGGGCCAAGGTTTCCCCGGCGTGCAAGGTGAAGCTGACCCCGTCCACGGCCTTGGTGATGCCCTGGCGCGTGAAGAAGTACGTCCTGAGGTCTTCAACCGCCAGCAAGGGCACGGACGGAGTCATGCGTTGCCTACTTGCCCTTCAGTTTCAGATCCTCGTAGGGGGCGGAGAACGCGTAGCCTGCGATGAGGCCGAGCCCCGACTCCTCCACTCGCGGCCCCACGCCGTTGAGACCGGCGTTCAGCCAGATCGGCGCGAACGTCACCTTGTCGTGGACGAGCTGCTGGATTCGCTCGAGCGTCGCCGCGCGCCGCTTGGGATCCAGCTCGCTCGCCTGCTCCCGGAAGAGCCCGTCGATGTCCGGATAGCCGCCGTAGGCGTAGGTGCCGCCCGTGACCACGAATGCCTCGAGCCGGGTGGCCGCGTTGCCGAAGGCGCCGCTGGCTCCCTGAATGAGCCCCTTGTACTTCTTTTCGGCGTAGCCCTTGAAGAAGGCCGCTCGCTCGAGGGGCCGCAGCTTTGCCTGCACGCCGACGCCGCGCAGATAGTTGAGGATGGGCTCGGCGATGTTGGTGAACGACGCGTCGCACGTGTAGTCCCCGGCGTCGAAGCCGTTGGGGTACCCGGCCTCCGCCAGGAGCTGTCGTGCTCGGCCTGGATCATAGGCATGGCCGGGCGGCTGCCAGTAGAATTCGAAGCTCCTCGGGATGATGCTCCACGTGACCCTGGCGAAGCCCAGGAGCTCGGCCTGGTTCACGGCGGCCCGGTCGACGGCCAGGTTGGCGGCCAACCGCACGCGTCGATCGTGCCACGGCGACTTCGGGTCCCACTGGTCGGGGAAGTACAACCAGAAGGTGGCCTGCCCCACCACCGGCCTCAGCGTCAGTCCGGGTGTTCGTCGAAGCTGCTCGGCCAGCTCACCGCGGACTGAATAGGCCACGTCCACTTCGCCCCGCTTGAGCGCGGCCAGCCGCGTGGACTCGTCGGGGATGGCCTTGAAGACCAGCCGCTTCACGCTGGGCGGTTTCCGCCAGTACTGATCGAAGGCCTCCAGGACCAGCTCCACACCCGGCGTGAAGGAGACGAACTTGTAGGGGCCGGCGCCGACCGGGGCCTTTTTGAAACCGTCGTCGCCGACCTTGTCGACGTACTTCTTGGGCACGATCCAGCCGGCGCCGGTGGCATCCGTGTAGAAGGTCATGAAGTCGGGCCACGGTTGCTTGAGGCGGATGCGCACGCGGGACGCATCCGGAGTCTCGACCGCGGCCACGCGCTCCTTGAGCGTCTTGTGGGCCGCGCCTCGGTAGCGCTCGAGCGAGAACTTGACGTCCTCGGCGGTGAGGGAATCGCCGTTGTGGAACTTCACCCCACGCCGCAGGACGAACTCGTAGACGAGCCCATCCGGCGACGCGCTCCACGACTCGGCCAGACTGGGGGCGACGGGGTTGCCCGGCATCGGCTTCACCAGCGCATCGTGCAGCGCGTACATCAGCATGTAGGGCGTGATGATGCCGGAGGTCTCCGCGGGGTCGAACCACGTCGGCGCGAGCGAGACGTGAACGGCCCAGGTGATTTGCCCCTCGGGCGCTGCCGCGCCCGGCGAGGCGGCGGCAGCGGAGACGAGAAAAATAAGCGACGTCGCCAGGAGTCCCCGAACAATTCTCATGGAACCCTCCTTGCTCACTTGCCCTTGAGCTTCACGTCCTCGTAGGGGGCGGAGAACGCCCAGCTCGTGATGAGCCCGAGGCCCGACTCGGCGACCCGCGGGCCGGAGGCGTGGATGAAGCCGAGCTCCCAGATGGGCGCGTACATGGCCTTCTCGTGCATCAGCTGCTGGATCCGGTGCAGCATCGCCTCGCGCCGCTTGCGGTCGAGCTCGTTGGCCTGCTCCCGGAAGAGTCCGTCGATGTCGGGATAGCCTCCGTAGACGAAGGGGCCGCCGGAGGCCACGAAGGTCCCGAGGCGAGTCGCGGTGTTGCCGAAGGCGCCGCTGAGGCTATAGACGACATTCTTCAGCTGCTTCTCCCCGTACCCCTTGAAAAAGGCGGCCCGCTCGAGCGGCCTGACCTTCACGCGGATCCCGGCCGCTTGAAGGTAGCCGCCCACGGCCTCGCTCATGGTGGCGGTGGCGGCATCGCACCAGAGATCGCCGGCGTCGAAGCCCTTCGGATAGCCGGCCTCGGCAAGGAGTTGCTTGGCCTTGGCCGGGTCGTAGGGGTAGGCGGGGGGCTGCCAGAAAAAGTCGAAGCTCTGGGGGATGATGCTCCAGGTGATGCGCGAGAAGCCAAGGGTGATGGCCTCGTTGATGGGCTGACGGTCGATGGCGTGGTTGGCTGCCAGGCGCACGCGCCGATCGGCCCACGGCGATTTCGGATCCCACTGGTCGGCAAAGACGAGCCAGTGGGTCGACACGATGGGGGTGGGGCGCAGGGTGAGCCCCGCTGTGCGTCGCACGTCTTCGGCCAGCTCGCCCTGGAGCAGGTAGATGACATCGGCCTCGCCACGCTTGAGCATGGCCAGGCGCGTGGCTTCATCGGGAGCCACCTTGAACACGAGCCGCTTGACGCTCGGGACCTTCCGCCAGTACTGCTCCTGAGCCTCCAGCACCAGCTCGACCCCTGGGTTGAAGGAGACGAACCGATAGGGGCCGGCGCCCACGGGCGCCTTCTTGAAGCCGTCGTCGCCGACCTTCTCGAGGTACTTTCTGGGGACGATCCAGCTGGCCCCGGTGCTGAGGCTGCCATAGTAGGTCATGAAGTCGGGCCACGGCTCTTTGAGCCGAAAGCGCACGCGCTGGGAATCGGGGGTCTCCACCGCCGCCACCTTGTCCTTCAGGAGCTTGGCGGCGGCCCCCCGGTAGCGCTCGAACGAGAACTTCACGTCGTCGGGGGTGACCGACTCACCGTTGTGGAACTTCACGCCCTGGCGGAGGACGAACTCGTAGACGAGGCCGTCTTTCGACGCGCTCCAGGACTCGGCCAGGCTGGGGGCCATGGCGTTGCCGGGCAGCGGCTTCACCAGCGCGTCGTGCAGCGCATAGAGAACCAGGAATGGCGTGGCAATCCCCGGAGTCTCGGCGGGGTCAAACCAGGTGGGGGCGAGTGAGATATGAAGGGCCCAGGTCATCTGACCTTCCGGCGCCGCGGATCCCTGCGAGGGCCCACAGATAGGGATCGCCAGCACGAGCAACACCGTGAATAGACTTCGAACGCGGCTCATGGGAGCGTCTCCTTCTTAGGACGTCAGTTCGTCTTCCTTGACGGCAGTTCGTCGCGTCGGGACCCGCAGCCTTGAGTGCCGCGAGAGTAGCCGACGGGGTAGGAGGGGTCAAGAAGTCGCCACACCAGGCCTCACATCGCGGAGGAACGGCGAGGCATGCTCAGACCCGAACAGATCCGCACGTACGAAGCCGATGCGCTCGTCGACACGGGTGCCGCCCGCACGGTGTTACCTCCTCACGTGGTCGCCCGGCTCGGTCTGGGCAACCGTGGACAACGACTGGCGGGGTACGCCGACGGCCGCCGGGAATCCGTGAGTGTCACCGGGCCCCTCGTGGTCGAGTTGGAGGGCAGAGACACCCTCGACGAGGCGCTGGGGCTCGGCGATGAGGTCCTCATCGGGCAAACGGTGCTGGAGAAGCTCGACCTCTTCGTGGATCGTGAGGGGCAGGGTCTCGTTCCCAATCCTGCCCATCCCGACCAGCCGGTGACCAAGGTCAAGTAATAGCGGGGTTCCTTGGCCGTCCCGCTGACAGCGGGCGCCGCGTCCTATAAAGGCTCCGTGCGTCCCCACACGATGGCCAGCACCGTGGCACCGTTCTTCGTCGTCACCGTGTGCACGCAGCCGTTGGGCCGGTAGTTCATGTTGCCGGTGGTGACCGGCCCCGACTCATCGGCGTTGGCGCCCTCGATGAGGAAGATCAGCTCATCGCCCACATGACGGTGCCGGGCGAGGGTGGCGCCGGGCTCGAAGCGGGCCAGAATGGCGCGCCGCTCGTTCACCGGATCGTCCCAGATCTTCTTCTGGCGCACGCCCGGCCGCGTCTCGACCCAGGGCAGATCGCTCAGGGTGAAGATCTGCGAAGCGGGGGCGCTGCCTCGCTCGGTGGCCGGCTCCACGCCGCCGGTGAGGACGGCCAGCACGGTGGCTCCATTCCTGGTGGAGACGGTGTGCACGCAGCCATTCGGGCGGTAGCCCATGCTGCCCGCCGTCACCGTCCCGAACTCATCGGCGATGGCGCCCTCGATGACGAAGACGAGCTCATCGCCGACGTGTCGATGCAGCGGCAGCTTGGCGCCTGGCTCGATGCGCGTCATGAGCGCCCGTCGCTTGGTGGCCGGATCCTCCCAGATGCTCTTCATCCGCACTCCGGGCTGCCGCTCCTGCCAGGGAAGATCGCTGAGGGTGATGATCTCGGACAACGGCGTCTTTGTCGTCGTCATGCTGGTCCCTTCCGGGGCCGCTGGTTGACGGTCCCCTCGTAGGATCGACGGCCTCCATCATATCCAGGACAGGGTCGAGGAGCCGGCGCGCTTGACCGGAACGGCCAACGAGGCATCACGATGTCTATGCCTCCGGCCTACGCGTTCCGTCTCAAGACGGTCGCAGGTCGCCTCTTGCCGGGAGTCGATCTCGCGGATCGCGACAAGCTGTTCGAGCTGATCCTCACGCTGGACGGCGACTTCGCTCGGTTTCCGCAGGTTGCGAGCCGGAACCCTTTCCCCCCATTGTCACGACCGCTCCTGCTGCCGCGTCAGCTCAGTCGGGGACGAGGACAACATCCCTCACCTGCCGGAAGTCCTGATCGAAGGTCGCCAGGAATCGGGCCTCCCGCTGGCGAGCGACCGTCACGATCGCGGTGTCCGTGAAGCTCAATCTGGGCCCCCGCTGCCTACGGAAGGTCTCGAGGGTGTCGAGGAAAATGTCCGAGCAGGGCACGAATTCGACCTCGCGCGCCTGGAGGAGAACCATGGCGACCTGGGACGCCACGTCGAGTCCGCGTCGAGCGAGGAGCACGGTGATCACTTCGACGAAAACGTACTCGAGGAGCAGGGGCGCGCCCCATTCGCCGGCGAGCAGTCGCTCCATTCCTCGGGCCGCCGCCGTATGGTGGACGTCACGAGTGTTATGGTGAGCGACGAGGAAGCTCGAGTCGAGAACGACCAGGGGGGAGGGCCTCAGCGACCGTACACGACGGCGTCAATCTGCTCGCTGAGGCGCTCGTTACCCCTGGGATAGGCCTCGGGCTTGAGATCGCGCAAGCTGCCGCGGCTCGGCCCAAGGCTGGGTCGCGCCAGGTAGCAGCGGATGGCTTCGTTGAGGAGCTCGCCGATTGTCCTGCCCGTGCGTGCCGCCCGCGCCTTCAGTTCTCTGTAGGCGATCTCGTCGAGATTCCGGATGGTTGTATCCATGTGGTCATTGTAACACATTGAACACCGTCGAGCACTGATGGCAGTATGAAATGATCTAAGATGATGCCATGATCAGTGCCGACCTCTTGCGCGAGGCTCGGCGGCGGGCTGGGTTGACACAGGCCGAACTCGGGCTCCTTGTCGGCAAGCCCCAATCGGTGGTCAGCCGCTGGGAGCGTGGCGAGGTCGACCCGAGCCTCGAGACGCTTCGCAGACTTATCCGCGCGTGTGGGCTGGAGCTGACCTTCGGGCTTGCGAACTTCGATGACTCGTACGACGCCTACATCCGCGATAGCCTCCGCCTGAGCCCGGCGGCGCGCGTCGATCGCGCCGTAAGAAAAGCGCGTTCGTATCGCGCGATGCGCGCGCGCCTGGTCACGGCGCGCCGTGGCTGAGTTGCCCGAACCGGACGCCGAACCACTTGAGCCCGTGGCGCTTCTCGAGGTGCTGGTACGCCACCAGGTGCAGTTCGTCGTCATCGGAGGGATCGCCGCCATCGCACACGGCTATCCGCTGCCCACGGAAGACGTCGACGTGACACCGGCCCGCGACCGGGGGAACCTCGAGCGGCTGGCCGGCGCCCTGCGCGAGCTCGAAGCAAGGCTCCGTACCACCTCAGACCCGGCTGGCGTCCCGTTCCCCGTTGACGCGGACATGCTCAGGCGAGGGGAGTCGTGGACACTGCGCACCAGGCTCGGCGATCTCGACATCGTGTTCCTTCCTGCCGGAACGCAGGGGTTCGACGATCTCAACCGCGATGCGGTGCGCGTCGATCTGGGCACGACTCAACCGGTCCCCGTGCTGGTCGCGTCTCTGGCCGACGTGATCCGATCGAAGGAAGCGGCGAATCGAGAAAAAGACCGCGCCCAGCTCCCTGCGTTGCGCCGCACCCTCGAGATTCTGCGCGAGTCAAAGCCTGGCTCGCCGTGACGAGGAGTCCACGGATCTCCTGTCAATCGCCTCCCTGAGTTCCTTTGCCTGCTACTTCTTGATGAGCTGCTTCAAGAGCGTGCCCACCTTCTGGTAGTCCTGATCCCACCACTTCTCGAAGTCCTCGCCGCTCATGTACTGGACCCGCTCGCCCAGCTTGCCCAGCAGGGACTTGAAGGCTTCATCGTCGACCATCGCCTTCAATCCCTGCCGCAGCTTGGCCACGACCTCGGGCGGCGTCCCGGCGGGGACCATCAGCGCGTGCCAGATGGAATGGGTCACGTCGTAGCCCAGTTCCTTCAGGGTGGGGACGTCCGGGTAGGCGGGCAGGCGCTTGTCCGACGTCATGGCCAGCAGGCGGATCTTGCGTGCCTCCACCTGGGGCGCGCACACGGCCGGCACCACACAATGGCTGATGTCGACGTGCTTGCCGAGCACCGCCATCATGATCGGCCCACCGCCGGTGGTCGGCAGGTGTCGGGCCCGGACACCGGTGGCCTTCAGGATCATCTCCCACATGAAGTGGGTGGTGCTGTAGACACCGGCGGAGGCGTACTGGAATTCGTCGGGCTTCTGCCGCGCCTCGGCGACGAACTCTTGAAACGTCTTCCAGCGGGACTCGCTGTTCACCATGACGGCGAACGGGGTCACCGTGACCTGCCCGATCGGGATGAACTGCTCCTTCTTGAAGGCCGGGGTCCGTCCCAGCATCTGATCGACCAGGGGGAGTTCGGTCACCGGATTGAGCCCGTGCAGCACCGTGTAGCCGTCGGGCTTGGCGTTGGCCACGTACTGGGCGCCGACCGCGCCGCTCCCGCCCCCCTTGTTGATGACGACCATGGGCTGCCCGAGATGTGTATGGGCGACGCTGGCCAGCGGGCGCCCGACGGTATCAGCCCCGCCTCCCGGAGGAAAGGGAACCACGAGGGTGATTGGCTTCGTCGGGTAAGCGACGGCGGCGGGCATGAAAAGACCGGCCCCAGGGGCCAGGGTCAAGGCGAGCACGGCGCCGATGACGACGACGGGTCGAGCGTTCATCATCCTCCTCCTCCTTTGGCGACAAGAGGACCCTCGCGCAGGGCGTCAGCGGGCTTCATACCGCGCCGCGCCTGCGCCCGTCTCAGTGACGAGACCACATGAAGAACCAGAAGCAGCACGGCCGCGCCCAGCATCACAGCCGACAGGGGACGGCTGAGAAAGATTCCGAACTCGCCCCTGGACATCATGAGCCCCTGGCGGAGGGCCTGCTCCATCATGGGCCCCAGCACCATGGCCAGGACGATTGGCGCTGTGTCGAAGCCGACCTTCCGCAAGAGGTAGCCGGCCACCCCCGCGATCCCCATGATCCAGAGATCGGTGACGCTCAGATTGACGCTGTAGACCCCGACGAAGCAGACGAGCAGGATGCCTGGGAAGAGGAAATGCTGGGGCACCCGCAGCAAATTGATGAACAACCCCACCAGGGGAAGATTGAGGATCAGGAGCATGACGTTGCCGATATACATACTGGCGATCAGCCCCCAGAACACCTCGGGCCGCTGCTCCATCAGGACGGGCCCCGGCTTCACCCCGTGGATCAGCAGGGCGACCATCATGGTGGCCGTCGCCGGCGATGATGGAATGCCGAGCGCCAGGAACGGGATCATGGCGCCCCCCGTGGCGGCGTTGTTGGCCGACTCCGGCCCCGCTACCCCTTCGATGCGCCCGGTACCGAACTCCTCCGGGCGCCCGGACAGACGCTTCTCCATCGCATAGGAGACGAAGGTCGAGATGACATGGGCTGCGCCGGGAAGGATGCCGATCAGGAATCCTATCCCCGAGCCACGGATGATGGGGCCGAGCGAGCGCCGCCAATCCTCGCGCGTGGGCAGGAGCGCGGAGAGCTTTGGCTTGATGACCTCTCGCACCGCCGTCTGCTCGATGCTGATCAGGATCTCGGCCACCCCAAAGAGGCCCATGGCCACCGCCAGGAAGCTGACCCCATCGCCCAGTTCGGCGCGGCCATGGGTGAACCGCGCGAAGCCTGACAGGTGATCGATGCCGACCGTGGCCAGCCCGAGGCCGACGACGATCATCATCAGCGCCTTCAAAACCGATCCCGTCCCCATGTAGGCCAAAATCACGAGGCCCAGCACCATGAGGGAGAACTGTTCCGGCGGGCCGAACTTCAGGGCCAGGCGGGCCAGGAGCGGGGCCAGCAGCATCAAGCCCAGCACGCTCAGTGTTCCCGCGATGTAGGAGCCCATGGCGGCAATCGACAGCGCCGGACCTGCCCGACCCTGGCGCGCCATCTGATAGCCATCCAAACAGGTCACCACCGAGGCGGCTTCGCCCGGGATGTTGACGAGGATCGACGTGGTGGATCCTCCATACATCGCCCCGTAATAGATCCCCGCCAGCATGATGATGGCGGACACCGGCTCCATCCCGAAGGTGGTGGGGAGCAGGATGGTGATGCCGCCCAGGGGGCCGATCCCGGGAAGCACGCCCACGATCGTTCCCAGCACGACGCCCAGCGCGCAGTAGAGAAGGTTGGTCGGGGTGAGGCTGACCGAAAACCCGTAGAGAAGACTCTGCCAGGCGTCCATGCGCGTCGCTCGTCAGAACGGCACGATGCCGGACGGCAGGGCGATCCCGAGCGCGCGGCTGAACACCACGTAGGAGGCGAGGGTTCCGACCAGCGCTCCCCCCACGACCGTGGCCCAGCTCTTCGTCCCCAGCACTCGCATGGCTACCCCAAGGAACAGCGCCATCGCGACCAGGAACCCGGCCCGCTCGAAGAGCCACACCGCGGCGATGAGACTCCCCACCAGATAGAGCACCGCCGGCTGCTTCGGCCACACCCGCATCGATCCGCTGGCCGGGCTCACGAGGCTCTGCGCCAGGAGCATGACGGAGAGAACGCTCAGGATCAGGCCGAGGAAGAACGGAAAGAATCCCGCCCCCGGCATCCGAAAACTCCCGAGAGGAACCTGGAGCGCCTCCAAGCAGATCCACGCGCTCAGAAGGAAGAAGACGACAGCCACCGAGCCCGCCTTGATCGTCTCCCTGGCGCCGAGGCTCATTCTCGGCACCGGGGGCATCATCGACCGTCCTCCCTCCCTGACCTTCACTTGCCCTTGAGGCGGATGTCTTCGTAGGGGGCCGAGCCCGCCATGTTGGTGATCAGGCCCAGCGCGGGCTCGGCCACCCGCGGTCCTACCCCGTACAGGATGGCCGGCTCCATGAGCGGTCCGAACATCGCCTTGTCGTGCATGAGCTGCTGGATACGCTGCAGGATCGCCTCGCGCCGCTTCGCGTCGGGCTCGGTTGCCTGCTCCCGGATGAGGCCCTCGATGTCCGGATAGGTCCCGTACGTGTAGGTGCCGCCCGAGGCGACGAAGGCCTCGAGCCGGGTCGCCGCGTTGCCGAACGCCGCACTTCCGACCAGCGCTACCGGCCGGAGCCGCTTTTCTCCGTATTCCTTGAAGAGGGCGGCCCGCTCCAGCGGGCGCACGGTCGCCCGGATCCCGGCGGCGCGGAGATCGTTCACGGTCGCTTCGGCCGTCGATGTGAACGAAAGATCTGTGGCGAGGCCTCCGGCATCGAAGCCGTTGGGATAACCGGCCTCCTTCAGGAGTTGCCTGGCCAGGGCCGGGTCGTGCGCATAGAAGGGAGCGGGCCAGTAGAAATCGAAGCTCTGCGGAATGATGCTGGCAGTGACCTTCGAGAGCCCGAGGGTCTCGGCCTGATTGATTGCCGCGCGGTCGATGGCCAGGTTGGCGGCCAGCCGCACCCGACGGTCGGCCCACGGCGATTTGGGGTCCCACTGTTCGGCGAAGAGGAGCCACTGCGTGACGGGTAAGTACGTCGGCTTGAGGGTCAGTCCGGGTGTGCGCCGAAGCTCCTCGGCCAGCGGTCCCCGGAACAAGGTCGAGATATCGGCCTCGCCGCGCTTGAGCATGGCCAGTCGAGTGGCCTCGTCGGGGACCGACTTGATCACGAGCTGCTTGACGCTCGGGGTCTTCCGCCAGAATTGCTCGTGGGCCTCCAGCACCAGCTCTACTCCCGGCTTGTAGGTGACGAACTTGTAGGGACCCGCCCCCACCGGGGCTTTCTTGAAACCGTCGTCGCCCACGCGTTCCACATACTTCTTGGGCACGATCCAGCCGGCTCCGGTGGCGGGTGTGCCATAGAAGGTCATGAAATCGGGCCAGGGCTGCTTCAGGCGAAAGCGAACCCGGGAGGGGTCGACGATCTCGACGGCGGCCACCCGGGCGCGGTAGGTGGCGGCGGCGGCTCCCTTGTAGCGCTCGAACGAGAACTTGACGTCCTCTGCCGAGAGCGTGTCGCCGTTGTGGAACTTGACTCCCTGGCGCAGCACGAACTCATAGCTGAGCCCGTCGGGTGACACCGTCCACGACTCCGCCAGGCTCGGGGCCAGGGGCTTGCCGGGCATTGGTTTCACGAGGGCGTCGTGCAGCGCGTAGTAGAAGAGGAATGGCGTGATGATGCCCTCGGCCTCGGCCGGATCGAACCAGCGGGGGGCGATGGACACCGCCTGCAGAGACGTCACCTGGCCCTCGGGGGCGGCCGCTGCCGCCAGGGGCACGGCCGCCGAGACCAGACCGATCAGGGCGAGTGCGCGAAGCCGTCGACCGATTCTCGTCATCGTCTTCTCCTACTCCTGAGGGCCGCGTGGGCGCTCAGCTGACGGGCCGATCCAGGGCGGCGCGAATCGAAACGACTCTCGGATGTTTCCCCCGGCCGCTACCCTCCGTCGGCGGCCGCGGCGGCGCCGCGCGTGGGCACCTCACCCACGGCGGGCCCGATCGAGGCCGTCGCCGCGGCGTCGGCGATCGCGAGGCGGCCGACGCTTTGCCGCAGCTTCGGATCCAGGTGATCGCGCAGCCAGTCCCCCATCAGGTTGACGGCCAGCACGGTCAAGAGCATGGCCAGCCCCGGGAAGAGCGTGATCCACCAGGCAGTGGCCAGGAAGCCGCGGCCGTCGGCGATCATCAGGCCCCAGGCCGGATTGGGGGGCGGCACGCCGACGCCCAGGAAGCTCAGGGTGCCCTCGAGGAGAATCACGTAGCCGACCTGGAGGGTGGAGATCACCAGCAGGGTGGGCACCACGTTGGGAAAGATGTGGCGCGAAATGATCCAGCTGCTCGAGCGCCCGGCCACCACCGCCAGCGCCACGAAGTCCTGCTCCTTGATCCCCAAGGTCTCGCCGCGCACCTGCCGCGCGAAGCGCGGCCACAGCAGCAGCGCGATCACCAGGATCACGTTGCGAAAGCTGGGCTCCGACACGGCCACCAGCACGACCGCGATGAGAATGGTCGGCAGGGACAGCCCGATGTCGGTCAGCCGCATGAGGACGGAGTCGGTCCACCCGCCGCGATAGCCGGAAATCAGGCCCAGCAACGTTCCGACCGTCCCCGCTACCCCGATGGCGATGAGGGAGACGATCAGCGAGATCTGGCTGCCGTAGATGATCCGGCTCAGCACGTCGCGGCCGAAACGATCCGTCCCCAGCGGATGCGTCGAGGTGCCCCGTTCCATCCACACGGGCGGGATCAATTTCTGGCTGATATCGCCCTCGGTCGGGCTATGGGGGGCCAGGTACGGCGCGAACAGGGCGGTGAGGACCAGCACGGCCAGCACGAGGCCGGGGAACCACGGGAGGTCAAGCTTACGCGGTGTGATGGCGGATCCTCGGGTTGAGGTAGCTGTACAGCATGTCGACGAACAAGTTTCCGGTGAGATAGAGGGCGCTCAGCACCAGCACCCCCGCCTGCACGACGGGATAGTCGCGCGTGGTGATCGACTCGAGAATCAATCGGCCCAGCCCCGGCCAGGCGAACACGGTCTCGGTCACCACCGCGCCCCCCAGGAACTGCACGAAGAGCATGACGGCGAAGGTGGTGACAGGCAGCAGGGCGTTCTTCAGACCGTGCTTCCAGAGGACGACCTGCTCGTGCAGTCCCTTGAGCCGGGCAAACTTGATGTAGTCCGATCCGAGCACCTCTAGCATGGCCGAGCGGGTCAGTCGCAGGATGGCCGCCGACGTGAAGTACCCCAGGGTGAAGGCGGGGAGGATCAGATGCGGCAGACCCCCGCGGCCGCCGGCCGGCAACACCCCGAGGACGACCCCGAAGAACAGGATCAGCATGAGCCCGAGCCAGAAGGCGGGCATGGACTGGCCGAGCACGGCGAACACCCGCGCCCCGACATCCAGAGGTCGTCCCCGCCGTACGGCCGAGTACATGCCGAGGGGGACGCCGATGAGCACGCTCAAGAACATGGCCACGAACCCGAGCTCGGCGGTGGCGGGCAAGCGCTCCCAGATGTGCTCGGTGACCGGTCGTCTCGTCAGGACGGAATTGCCAAAGTCCCCCAGGGCGATGTTCTTGACGTAGAGGCCGTACTGGACGGGCAGCGACCGATCCAGACCCAGGTGGCGCATCAGGATTTCCTGATCGCGCTCGCTGGCGTTGACGTCCAGCAACAGGTGGACGGGATTGCCGGACAGACGGGTCAGCACGAACACGATGCTGATCACCACCAGCATGCTCAGGAGCGTCTGAAAAATTCGTCCGACGAGGTACCGCCCCATGTCGCCCTCAGGCCGTCGTGGCCATCAGCGTCGCGTCACGTATTCCCAGTTGTGAATCCCCATGTGACCGGGGATCAATGGCCAGTCGCCGACCTTGGGCCCCACGCCCGCGATGGAGTGGGTCGCCGCGATGCTGACGGCAGGCAGGTACTCGTAGAGCCACGGGCCCATTTCCTCGCGCATGATGCGCGCCCGTTCGGTGGCATTGGCCTCCGACCCAAGGCGCTCGATGAAGGCGTCCAGCTTCGGATGCTCGACCAGCAGGTGCACGGCTGACTTGGTCTGGGCGATCCGCGCGAACAATTCCCAGGGTTCGGGGGCGATGATGGGCCCGGCATAGGCCAGGGCCACCCCGGCGTACGACCGTGCCCGAAAGTCGGCCGCGAATACGGCGCGGTCCACCGGACGACGCTTGACCTTGATACCCACCTTCTCCCAGTAAGTCGCCACGGCCTCCCCGACATCGGGCAGATATCCGCGCCCGGGCCAGGCGGTCAAGTTCATGGTGACCTCGAAGCCGTTCGGATAGCCCGCCTCGGTGAGCAGCGTTCTGGCTCGGGGCGGGTCATAGGGGAGCGGCTTCAGCAAGGCTTCGCTCGCCCACGTGTCGGTCGGGTAGTAGTTCACCGTCCCCACGGGAGCGCCCAACCCTCCCAGCACCCGCTCGACGACGGCCTTCTTGTCCACGGCCAGATTGAGGGCCAGGCGCACCTTGCGCGCGCGCTCGGCGTCGGGCTGCGCCCAGGGGACTTTTGGATCGTAGCTTGGCTTCGTCGGCCATTGCCCGCCCAGGATCACCCACACGGCGGCCACGTTGGGCATGGTGAGGGTACGCATGCCCACCTTCTTCAGCTCGTCGACGTACTCGCCGCCGATCTCGATGACGTCGGCGCTCCCCGCGCGGAGCATGGCCATGCGCGTCGCCGGCTCCGGAACCTTCAGGAAGACCAGCCGCTTCCAGTGGGGGACCGCGCGCCAGTGGTTCTCCACGGCCTCGTACACGATCCGATCGCCGCGGACATGCTCCACGAACTTCCAGGGGCCGGTGCCGAGGGGCCGCCGCTCCGCTCCGTCCCCCCCGGCCTCGACGTACTTCTTCGATTGAATGTAGGCCACGGACGCGAACAGTCCATGGTTGACCCGGTTACCGAAGGTCACGAAGGGCTTCTCGAAGCGCACGGTGATGGTGTGGGGATCGGCCACCTCCATGCTCTTGATCAATCGGAACTCTGGGGCCAGCGAGTTGGCCGAGCCCTCCTTGGCCAGCGCGGTGAAGGTGAACTTGACGTCCTCGGCGGTCACCTCACTGCCGTCGTGGAAGCGCACGCCCTTGCGCAAGTTGAATGTCCACGTGCGGCCGCCGTCGGTGACCCGCCAGCGCTCGGCCAGCATGGGGATCGGCTCCCCGGTCTTGGGATCGCGGGTGAGGAGATTTTCGTAGAGCGGTTTGAGGACCACGTCCTCCGCGCCGACGTACAGATTCGGCAACCAGCGCTCGTTGCCGAAGGTGGCCACCGCGACCGTGAGGGTGCCCTCCGGCCCGGCCGCGACCGGCCTCGCCGCCGCCTGTCCTAGCAGGACGGTCAGGGCCACCGCCATGACGATAAGTCGCTGCTTCATATGTCGTCTCCTCCAGCGATCCGGTGTTCGAGCGCGGGCTTCGCCCGCGCAATCCCTCCCGGGGGGAGGTTCGGAAGGGGGGCGGAGCCCCTCTCCGAATGATCTATCGGGCCCGGGTCACATACTCCCAGTTGTGGAAGCCCATGTGGCCGGGGATGAGTGGCCAGTCGCCGACCTTGGGTCCCACCCCGGCGATCGCGTGGGCAGCGCCGATGGCCACGCCGGGGACGTAGTCGTAGAGCCAGGGCCCCATCTCGTCGCGCATGATGCGCACCCGCTCCTGGTAGCTCGGCTGGGTCGCCAGGCGGTCGAGGAACTCGTCGAGCTTCGGATGCTCCATGAACAGACTGAGAGCGGCCTTCGTATGGCCGGCGCGAATGAGCACCTCCCAGCTCTCCGGAGCCACCAGGGGAGCGGCATAGGCGAGCGACACCCCCGAGTACGCGCGGGCGCGGAAATCCGACGAGAACACGGCCCGGTCCACCGGCCGCCGCTTGACCTTGATGCCGACCTTCTCCCAATAGGTTGCCACCGCCTCGCCGACGTCCGGCAGATAGCCTCGCCCCGGCCACGCGGTGAGATTCATGGTCACCTCGAACCCGCTGGGATAACCCGCCTCCGTCAGCAGGGCTTTGGCCTTGGCCGGGTCATAGGGCAGGGGTTTCTTCAAGGCTTCCGTGGCCCAGGGATCGTTGGGGTACGCGAGCCAGGATCCCACCACGGTGCCGAGCCCCCCCAGGACCCGCTGCATGATGGCCTGCTTGTCCACGGCGAGGTTGAGGGCCAGGCGCACCTTGCGGGCGCGTTCCGCGTCGGGCTGCGCCCAGGGGACCTTGGGGTCGTAGGTGGACTTGGTGGGCCATTGTCCCCCGAGGATGATGTAGACCCACGACACATTGGGCATGAGCAGCGTGCGCACGCCCACCTTTTTCAGCTCGTCGACATACTCGCCGCCGACCTCGATGACGTCCACGCTGCCGGCGCGGAGCATGGCCATGCGGGTGGCCGCCTCCGGGACCTTTATCAACACCAGACGTTTGAAGTGGGGGGTCGCCCGCCAGTGATTGTCGACCGCTTCGTACACGATGCGGTCGCCCCGCACGTGCTCGACGAAGCGCCAGGGGCCGGTCGCCACCGGGCTCCGTTCGGCCCCCTGCTCGCCGGCGCTCTCGATGTGCCGCTTGGACTGGATGAAGGCCGACGATGCGAACAATCCCTGAGTGACCTTGTTGCCGAACACCACCGAGGGCTTCTCGAAGCGTACGGTGATGGTGTGGGGATCCTCGACCTCCATGCTCTTGATCAGCCGGAACTCGGTCGCCAGGGAGTTGGCCGAACCTTCCTTGGCGATGGCGGCGAAGGTGAACCTGACGTCTTCGGCGGTGACCTCGCCGCGGCCACCGTGGAACTGGACGCCCTTGCGCAAGTGAAACTTCCAGGTACGGCCGTTGTCCGTGACCTGCCAGCGCTCGGCCAGCATGGGAATCAGCTCGCCCGTCTTGGCGTCGCGGGACAGGAGGTTCTCGTACATGGGCTTGAGGACGACGTCCTCGGCGCCCACATACAGATGAGGCAACCAGCGCTCGTTTCCGAACGTGGCCACGGCGACCGTGAGCGTGCCCTCCGGGGCGGCGAGAGCGGGCGCCACCGCCGCCCACAGCGGTGCCATGACGAGTAGCAGGATCAACGCGAACCGTTGCCTCATGACCACCTCCCGGTGTCCGCGGACATGTGTTACTCAGGGTCGCCGTGCAGAGCGGACAGGGGCCGCCCGTGCGGGCAGCATGGTTCGATGGCGCGGGGAGCGCCGTCCGGTCCGGGAAAGCTTGACTTATTCATGGGCGTCTCCTCGGTGTTGCCTCGAGAGCCCTCGCAGCCTGGCCGGGGTGCGGGTATCCTACTCCAAGATCCCCCCTGCGTCGCACGAGACTTTTCTCGTCATGAGCCGCTGGGGGCGGGCAGCGGAAGCGGTCAGTCGGGGTACTCTACAGTCCGGCGAATCCCAGGAGGCCCCAGGCCACATCGGGCCCGCCGCCCAGGAGGACCAGATGGCATCGATCGCCCCGACGTTCCGCCAACTCGCCTCAGGTCTCCGCTTTCCCGAAGGGCCGGTCGCCATGCCGGATGGCTCGGTCGTCCTGGTCGAGATCGCGCGTCAGACCCTCTCGCGCGTCGCTCCCGACGGCAAAGTGACCGTGATCGCGCAGCTCGGCGGAGGCCCGAACGGTGCGGCCATGGGCCCGGGCGGGCGGATCTATGTGACCAACAACGGGGGTCTCAAGTTCGTGGAGCGGCCCGGGCGACTATTTCCGATCCTGCAGGCCGATGACTACGTGGGGGGCAGCATCCAGATCGTCGACCCCGAGACGGGCAAGGTCGACACCCTCTACGATGCGTGCGACGGTCACCGGCTGCGGGGGCCGAACGACCTCGTGTTCGACCGGGCCGGAGGCTTCTGGTTCACCGATCTCGGCAAGACGCGCGAGCGCGACGCGGACCGCGGCGTCGTCTACTATGCGAAGGCCGACGGCTCGATGATCAAGGAGGCGATCTTTCCCCTGGAGCGGCCGAACGGCATTGGTCTGTCGCCGGACGAGAAGACGCTCTACGTGGTCGAGACGCCGACGGCGCGCTGCTGGTCCTTTCGGCTTTCGGCGCCTGGGCAGATCGAGTCGGCGAACGGGCCGTACCGGGGCGAGAAGGGCACGGTCGTGGTCGGGCTGGGCGGCTACCAGATGTTCGACTCGCTCGCCGTCGATAGCGAGAGCCACATCTGCGTGGCGACCCTGATCACCGGTGCCGTGAGCGACATCTGGCCGGACGGCAGCCGCGTGGACCAGTACACTTTGCCGGACATGATGGTTACCAACGTCTGCTTCGGGGGCAACGACATGCGCACGGCGTTCGCGACCCTGTCGATGGGCGGTACGTTGGTCTCCTTCGAGTGGCCCCGCCCCGGTCTACGTTTGAACTGGCAATGACATGGGGGGCCTCGAAGGGCCCCCCAAACCCCCCCGGGCGCTCGGCGCGTCGCGGGGGACCCGTGACGCGCCTCGGCACACGCGTGATGGTGGGTCTCGAACGGGCCCAAAGCGAGGCCCTGGTTTTTTGTGGGGGCCTGGCGTATGGTGCCCGGTAAGGCATGGGAGCAGCGCACACTAGCCGCTAGAGGAGACACGACATGGCGAAGATCAAGCACATCGCCCTCTCAACCCAGGATGTGGACAAGACGGCCAAGTTCTACATCGACGTCTTCGGTATGAAGGAGATCGCCAAGATCGATAGCCCAGGTGCGCGCGGCTACTATCTGAGCGACGGCGACCTCAACCTGGCCATCCTCAACTTCAAGAACGACGCGGTGGCGGGGGTGGAGCGCGGCAAAGACTGGAGCGGCATCCACCACATCGGCTTCCAGGTGGAGAACCTGGAGGAGATCGCCGAGAAGCTGGCGGCGGCCGGCTCAGCGCCGCGCGACGACGTCAACCAGGCCCTCGGTGTGGGTCAGTACGGCCATCGGCACGGCAACGTCGAGGTGAAGTACAGCGGCCCCGACAACGTGATGGTCGACGTCTCGGAGACCGGCTGGGTCGGGACTAGTTGAACATGGGGGGGCGCGACGCCCCCCCAAACCCCCCATAACGCTCGGGGCACCCCGGCGGAGCCGGGGCACCCCTCGATAATGCGCGAGGTGTGTTGAGCGCAACCCTCCTTACGCCGGGGCACCCCTCGATAATGCGCGAGGTGTGTTGAGCGCAACCCTCCTTACGCCGGGGCACACGGGGAATTCCGGGTGCCCCCTCGGTCGCGCGTGTGAGGCGCGAGGATAGAGACGGTCCCGTTGCCCCGGCGCTCGGGGTACCGCGGCGGAGCCCGTGACACCCCTTGGGACTACGCGAGGCGCTGGCGCCACGGCGGCTCGCGGTCATGGTAGAGTGTCAGGCCTGGGTATAACCAGTTATACTCAGGCTATGAAGACAGCCATCTCAATCCCTGACGATCTCTTCCGCGATGTCGACGCGTGCTCCCGTAGGCTCAAGGTGTCCCGCAGTCGGCTCTTCGCGACCGCGGCCCGGGAATATCTGGCGCGACACGGCACCCCAGGGGATGCGACTCAGGCTTGGAATCAGGCGATCAGAGCGGCCGGCCAGCCTGGTGACGAACGCGCGGCGGTTGCCTTGCGTGCGCTGAGCAAAGCGGTGATCCGGGCCACCACGCGTAAGCGTCGGTGATTCGGCGAGGGCAGATCTGGTGGATGGACTTTGCGGAGCCACGCGGCTCCGAGCCGGGCTATCGCTATCCGGTCTTGGTGCTCCAGCGCGACGAGGTCAATGCCAGCCGCATCAACACCGTGGTCGTGTGCGTGCTTACGAGCACCACCGCGCTCGCCAAGGCACCCGGCAACACGCTGCTCCCGAGGAAGGGAACCGGCTTACGCCGAGACTCGGTCGCAAACGCCTCGCAGATCGCGACCGTGAACAGATCCGATCTCGAGCAACTGGTCGGTGCCTTGCCGCGTGGGCTCATGGAGGCGGTGGACGATGGCCTGCGGTGGTTTCTCGCTCTCGCCTAGGTACGCAGAGGCGACTTCACCGCGGTTAGCGGCCTTTGAATTTGGGCTCGCGCTTCTCGAGGAAGGCGCGGATGGCTTCGGGAGTGTCCTCGGTTCCGGCGTTGACTGATTGGGCCATGCCTTCGGCTTCCAAGGCCTCGTCCATGCTCATCGAGAAGGAGTTGGTGAGAAGGCGTTTGGTCATCGACAGGGCCAGGGGCGGACCGGCGGCCAGGCGATCGGCCCAGTCGGCCACGAAGGCGTCGAGCTGACTGGCTGGCACCACCCGGTTGACCAGCCCGAGCCCGGCCGCCTCCTTGGCCGAGATGATGTCGGCGAGGAAGGCGAGCTCCTTGGCCCGGTGCATCCCGATCAACCGCGGCAGCAGCCACGAGCCACCGAAGTCGATGGTGAGTCCCCGACGGGCGAAGATCTCCGAGAAGCGGGCGTGCTCGGAGGCCACGATCAGGTCGCAGCCGAGGGCGAGGTTCATCCCGGCCCCGACCGCGATGCCGTTGACCTTGGCGATGACGGGTTTGGGAATCCGATGGAGGGCTAGCACGATGTCCGCCACCCAGTGCAGACGGGCCAGGGCGTGCCGGGTATCGCCGCCGCGGTCGCTGAGGTCGGCGCCCGAACAGAACGCGTCGCCGGCCCCCGTGATGACCAGCACCCGGTCGGCGGGCGCGTCGTTGACCTCGCGGAATACGGCCAGGAGCTCGTTGAACATCGCCGCGTTCATGGCGTTCTTCTTCTCGGGGCGATTGAGGGTCAGGGTCACCACGCCATGGGGCGCCCGGTCGACACGCACTGCCTCCATGATCAAGCCTCCTTGTTCGCCAGCGGACGTCACTCCGCTACTGGATCAGCCCGGGCGCTTCGTTGATCGAGCTGTAGCAGCGCCAGTCCACCATGAGACTCGTTCCGGGAACGAACCCGAGCTCGCTCAGCGCTTGCAGGAATGCCGCGCGGGGCGGAGTGATCGGGCAATCCGGCGAGCCCGGGAATACGGCCGCGATCCTCGGCATCGGCCCTGCCCGCTGGGCGGGGATGCTGGTCGGCGCGGCGAGCAGACAGAGGACAAGGGCGCCCGTGCACAAACCACGGTCGATGACGAGGCGGAGCGCCCTGAGAGGCATAGCCTAGCCTACCGCGATCGCAAGGTGGCGGCTCACCGAGCTCGGCGTCTTCGCGTGCGAGCCCATCGAGGCTCTCGGTGGCCAGCTCGTCGTGGCTGAACCTCAGCACTCTGCCACGCGTCCGTGCAGCGTGTCGCATCCATCGTCGAGATGGCGTTCTGCGAGACAGCGTTCTGCACGTGGACGCGGCATCACGTCCTGAACCCGAGGCGGGTGGCCACCTCCTGCTGGCGCGTGTCGAGCGTCAGGAACGTGAGGTCGCGAGCATCAGGGGCGACGAACAGGGCATTCGCGACGTGCCAGAGATCGGCCCCTTTGAGGTAGCCGAGCGACGTGATTCGTTCGACTTCCGGGGTCAGTGCTCGATTGGGGTAAATCCACGTCAGCCACGACAGCAGAGGCAATGGGTGCCCCTCGACGGCCTCGCGCTTCAGCGCCGAGCGCATCGAGCAAGTTCGACGAGAGGAGTCGCTCGAAACGCCTGGGGCGGGCGGCGGTCTTGACGGCCCCTGGTTCGTCACAGGCGATGGCGACCAGGCATGACGTATCCACGTAGGCGAGGCTCACTCCCGGGAGTCCAAGAACCTGGCCAGGGCGCCGCGCTTCCTGACGAGGGGCTTGAGGGGGCCGGTCGGGGTTCGAGCCCGGCTGAGCAGACCCTGATCCTCAAGCCGCCTTAGTGACTTGTCGAGCCGATCCCCGGTCGTCTCGAGGGGCCGGATTTCGGCGATCTGCTCGCCTCGATAGGCGATCACAATACGCTGCCCGGCCCGTACCTTGCGGAGGATCTCGCTGAACTTCGCCTCCGCTTCGTATGTCGAGTATGTCTCGGCCATCGCTCTTTCCCCCTCCCAGCATAGACTCGTGTGACTAGTCTTGACAGCCGCGCGGTCCCCCAGGGTTACGCCGCGTAGCCGCGTCCTCGCTTCAGCGCCGTTCGGGCTCGACGGCGTAGATCACCACCGATCCGTCGTGGTAGATGGGGCGGAGCCAGGAGGGATGGTTCGTGGGTGTTGCCAGGGCGGCGAGCCCTCTGCGAAATCGTCCCCAGCGATCGTAGGCCAGGTAGTCCGGCGGACGTTCAGCCAGCAGGCGCTCCAGGTCCTCGACCGAGCCCGCATCGGGGAGCTCCAGCCACGGGCGTCGGCTCAGATAGGCAATCTGGGCACGCACGGCCATCACGGTTGCATCCGGTGGGGCGACCCCGGCCAGGTAGCGGGCGGCGGGCAGCAGCTCGATCGGCTGACGGGCGAGGGTCGTGCGCACCGCGCGCCACGAGTAGGCCACGGACGGGACGAGGATCAGGAGGGCGAGGGCGGCGATCGCCACCTGACCGGCCACGGGCCGGCCGATGAGGCGGGCGATGGCCCCGGCCATTCGGGTGATGGCGAAGGCCGCGAAGCCGCTGTAGCAGGCCAGCAGGAAGAGAAAGTATCGCCGCTCCCAGTGGGTCAGCGACATCAGAAGAAAGAACGCGAGCGCTCCGGCCAGGACGATCAGCACAGCGCGCCGCCGATAGCGAACCACGCTCACCACGATGCCGAGCGCGGCCAGCGGACCCACCGGAAAGGGGGCGAGGCTCGCCCCGAACGAATTGATCATGGTGGGCCCGAGGTGCTGGGCATAGCTTCCGGCGAAGGCGAGGGGGTCGGCCAGGACCACGTCGACGAGCGAGGACATCGACCGCGCGTCGATGTGCGCGATGTGCTCGCGGGCGACGTCGCGATAGTTCGTGCTGTAGAGGGCAGACCCGTGCTGGGCGTAGTTCAGCCCGAGCCAGGGGGCCACCGTTAGCAGGAAACTCCCGAGGTAGATTCCCGTCCGCCACGCTCGCTCTCTCCGCGATCCTCCGCCCGAAAAAGTGCCGACCACGCCCGGCACCAGGAGAAACACGCCGTTGTATCGCAAGAGGTAGGCGGCGCCGCACAGCACGCCGCTCAGCAGGGCTGCCGGCCTGCGGCGCGAACCCTCGTGGGTGATGGCGAGCAATGCGCCGAGACAGACGGCCACGAAGGGGACGTCGGTCATGGCGGCGATGGCATACATCGTGAACGTCGGCGACGAGAGCATGATAGGCACCGCCAGCAGCGCCGAGGGCGCCCCGAACAGGCGCCGGTGAAGATGGAAGGCCAGGACCCCCGCCAGCCCGGCGGCCAGCAAGGAGATCCACTTGCCCGCGGCAAAGCGATCGTCGGTGAGCGGCGACACCAGCGCGAGCAGCAGGGGATAGCCCGGAGGGTTGTAGGTGTTGTGCGGGAAGGCACCAACGGCGATCCGGTCCGCATCGGGCGCGTACCAACGGTAGAAATCCGAGAACACGCCCACCACGTGCAGGTGCACGGGATATGCGAGGGCGAGGACGTACAGCGTCGCGAGGGCGAGCGCGATCGCCTCGGCCCGCCGCGACAGGATGGACGAGGAGGCGGGTTCGGTCACGACGTGGACGCCGACAGCAGGGCCTGCACAGCTTTGTGCAGACAGGCGGCGACCGCAGCATTGCCGTGCGGCGAGTAGTGGCCGGGTCCGAAGAGACGAGCGGGGTTCTCCTTCGCCAGGCACGGGGTCACGTCCGTGTAAGGCACGCCGCTGGCGCGGAGGCTCGTCTGGGCGAGGCTTTGCCAGCCCGGATCGTCGGCGCGCAGACGGAAATCGCGATCGGAGGGAAAGTAGACGAGCAGGGGACGGGTCCCCTCGGCCTGCGCCTGGCGAACGAACCCGCGCACGATCGCGCGATTGAGCGCGAGCACGCGCTCGTCTGTCCGGCGCGCGTCGGGCTCCCTCCACACGCGGGCGCGGGAGACGAGCAGGCGATAGAGATAGGACGCATCAAGAGCGTGCCACTTCCAGTCCTCGGCGCGATACCCGGGGTCGTATTCGATGAAGGGCAGCTCACGGATCGACCGCGCGGCCACGATCGCGTGCGGTGAGGGCAAGGGCATGTTCAGCAAGGTCAGCCGGTCGCCGTCGACCACGAAGCGCGGCTTGGCGAAGGGGAAAGGCCATCCCGGGAAGCTGACGAAGCTGTACACGGCCATCGACCGAAACAGGTCGTGGTTGATGAGCCCGAGGATCACCACGTCCGGGCGCCAGGGGCGAACGTCGCGACCGTAGCGGAGAAACGCCTGGTCGACCCCGTAACCGTCGACCCCGAAGTTGAGGACTTGCACGTCGGGGCCGAGCGCGCGCTCGAGCTGATGCCCCCAGGAATCGGCGTAGCTGACCTCGAGACCGAAGGTGAAGGAATCGCCGACGAGCGCGACCCGACGAGGGGCGGCCCGCTCCCGGAACGCGATCCCTGGTGCGGGGCTGCGCAGTCCCTCCGCGCTGCTGAAGTAGAGACCGTCCGTGCTCCGACGGTTGGGCCCGATCACCCACCCGAGGACCTCATCCGCCACCACGTACGATCCTTCTCTCGCCGCGCGCGCCAGGAGGGCCTCGTTGTGGGCAACGACGTCCGACCACCTCCAGGGTAGGAGGTGCGTATCCATCACCACGGGCCCGCGTGGAGTCGGGCGGGCCAGCAGGCGAACGGTGAGCTCCGCCGTGGCGAGGATGAGGAGGACCGGAACGAGGTTGAGCACCACGGTGAAGGCGAGCCGACGGGGGTCATGGCGTATCCGCGTCCGGTACCGCAGGACGATGGCCGTGGCCGCCCCCAGGAGCGCCAGGCCGCCGATGACGGAGAGGATCGTGAAGGAACGACTGCCCCGGTGCTGCGCGGCGATTACCAGCAGGAGGGCCGAGCCCTCGAGGACGTAGAGAGCAGCCAGCAAGGGGACGTCGGGAGCAAGGATGGACCGGCGCGCGGGAACGAGGCTCGCACTCCTCACGACTGCCCGTCCTCGAGTTGAGGCTCGACCAGAGACGCCGGTCGTGCCGAGAGCATGCTCAGCAAAGTGAAGCCCAGGGTGATCCACACGATCTCGCGCAGCCGCCGCACCAACGTATAGGTGAGCCCGACCGCACCCCCCAAGCCAAAGGCCGCGAAGATGGCCATGTTGCCGCCTTCGAGGGCGCCGAGGCTGGCCGGGATCATGAAGCTGAAGAATTTCACAGCGCTGCCGAAGGCCCCGATGGCCAGGGCCGTCGGCAGCGAGATTGGAACATCGAGGAAGCGCACGATCAGGTAGATCTCGAGTGTGCCCAGGGCGAACCCGAGAAGGTGGCCCAGCACCGAGACCAGCAGGCGACCCTGGTGCCCGAGGTAGAGCGCCCGCACGGTCTGGTCCATTCCCTCGAGCATGGCTTGGCCCCGGGCCGGGGCGAACCGGAACCTCGCGAGCAGGCGGCCCCCGCGGCCCAGCACGCCCGCCAACTGCACGATCACGAAGCCCGCCACGCACACGATCTCGAGTCCCAGCAGGACGATCATGGTGATCATGAGCGGACTCGAGACCGGCAGCAGACCGGCGCCGACCAGCAGCCCCAGCCCGAGGAACAGGATCAAGGCGGTGACGGTCGTGGTCTTGTCGACGATGACCGAGGCCAGACCCTCGCGGAGGGGGACGCCCGGCCGTAGCAGATAGGCTTTGACCGGCTCGCCCCCGACCGAGGCGGTCGGCGTGCCGAGATTGACCGCCTCGCCGGCCAGACGCACCCCGAGCAAATGGGTCAGGGCGCGCGGGGGCCGGAGGAACGTGAAGCGCCAGGCCAGGGTGTCGACCACCACGACGATGGAAATCGGAAACAGGAAGACCACGAGCAGGCGCCAGGAGAGACTCTGCAAGGCGCTCCACACCACCCCGGGACCGATCTGGTGGACGAGGTAGGCCACCACCGAGAGGCCGACCACGAGGAGCAGGAGGCGGACGAGAACCCGGCCGGTCACGCGCGCGATGGGAAAGGCGGAGCCTCAGTCCGCCGCGATCACCACATTCGCTTCCTGATAGAACACCAGGATGAACGCGATGATGAGCATGGCGATGCTTGCCGCCGCGCCCGCCACTCGGCGCCAGGGCGGAGCCAGGCGGAGCTCCAGCCAGCGCGCGGCCACCATGAGGCCGGCGAACGCGCCCATGGTCGAGTGCGTGACTTGCACGAGAAAGCTCGACTTCAGCTGAAACGCGGCGTGTGAATGCGCAAGCAGCAGGACCCCGCCCGCCGCCCCCAGAACGGGGAAGAGGTAGACCAGCAGCCCCTGTTGACGCCCACGGGTGCGTGCCCACCACTCCACGAGCCCCAGGCCTACCACGAGGACGGCCGCGAGCCGGTGCTGGATTCCCTCCGCGCCGACCTCGGCCAGGCGGGTCGCCCCGAAGGGCCACGTTCCCTCGTTGGCGGCGGCCCGGAGGTACATGAACACGGCCAGGGCGAGGAAGCCGAGCGGCCAGTGGCGTCCCCAGCTGGCTCCCGTGGCAAATCCGACGAGGGCGGTGAGGCTCATCCCGAGCAGGATCAGTCCGGCCACGTTATGGCTGAAGTTGGACCAGAGATACGCCTCGCGGGTCCGTTCGCCCGTCCTCGCACCCTCGATGCGGTCCCGTCGCATCGCCTCCACCGACGGTGTCCGAAGACTCGGCAGCTTGGGACGGAACACCTCCGCCACCTCGGCCAAGGTGGCCTGCTCGGCTGGCGGCACGTCGCCGGCTGGTGGCTGCGCGGACAGGGCCGTCGCCGCGAAGAGGGTCATGAAGAGGATGATCGCCTCCGCCTCCACGAGGTACGGGAGCCGGGAGCGGAGGGCGGCGAACGCGCCCGGACCCGACCCGCGCCTGGCCGCCAGAAAGTTGAAGGCGGCCAGGACGAGCGCCGCGCCGAGCAGCATCGCCTTGGTGAGGACAAGCGACCCGTAGCCGGTGCCGACGAGGGCCTGGGCACCCCCCGTGTACACCCAGGCGAGGGGGACGGCAGTCAGCACGAGCACGGACACGTAAGCCATAGCCAGAGGAGAAAACCGGGCGACCACGCGGGGCCACACGACATCCACGTCGGCGCGCCGCCGCACAACGCGCCAGAGACTCGCGGTCTGGACGAGCCCTCCCAGCCAGGCGCCCACGGCAACCTGGTGGACAACCGTGATGGCCATGAGCAGACTGCGATACTCGAGTCGGCCGGAGGCATGCGTCAGCCAGCCTCCGCTCACGGCGAGCAGCGCGACGAGCACGGTGACCACCACCCACCGGCCGCGCGCCGGAGGTGATCGTCGGAGCCATCGTGCGGTGGTGGCGAGCAGCAGCGCCAGGACCGTCCGCGCGGTGCCGGCCGCGAAGTGGGCCGTGCCGGCGAATGCCTCGAAGGCATCGGGCCCGAGAGACTCGGAGAGACGCAGCGCCTTGAGCGCCAGGAGCAGAATCTGGCAGAGCGCGAGAACGCCCGCCCCGACCTCCAGGATTCGCAAGCAACGCTCCCGGGCCAGCTCGGCCATGGGAGACGGCAGCCCGCGCAACACCCACAATCCCCACGGGATGCTGCCAAACGCCAGGGCCAGACCCACGAGCAGCGCACCGCGAAAAAGGCTGTCGAGGAAGTCGGCGAGAACCAGCACCGGTCAGGATGTACCGCTGCTCAACGCTCCGCGGCCTGGGGCGACCCTCCGCGGGCGCTCGCCTCCAGGGGCGCCGGCCGCACCGCGGTCGGCGCGACCCGGGGGCGAGTGGCGAGGACGCTGAGCCAGTAGAGATGAGAACCGAGCGCGGCGAAGAGGACCAGGTACGGGAGAGCCGCTGGGGCCATCGCGATGACCAGCAGGTACAGCAGCAGGAGGACGTAGAAGCCGTCCCGTGTCCCCAGCGCCGAAACGGTCCTCGCCAGACCGCGGGGGGCCTTCGACCGTGGCGAGGTCTTCGATACGAGCGCGCTGGCGATGAAGCCGATCGCGGCGAGACCCCCATAGAGCAGACCGGAGCCGTCCACCCGTTGCGCGGCCAGCCCCATGGCCACGGCTCCGCTAGCGTGGACCAACGTGTCTCCCAGGGTGTCGAGCCACGCGCCCAGCCGAGACTCGGCAAAGGTGAGGCGAGCCACTTCGCCGTCGGAGTGATCGAGGACGACAGAGAGGAGATAGAGCGCGAGCCCCAAGAGTGTCCCGCCCACGCTGGCCGACGCCCAGCACCAGGCGGCGACGAGGCCGATGGCAACGCTCAGCACGCTGATCGTGTTCGGCGTCACCCCGAGGGCCACCAGGCCACGCGTGAGCACCCGGGACAGTCGGCGGTGCACGACGGTGTCGAGCCGGGAATCGATCGCGGACCCGAGATCGGACAGGAGCAGCCGCTCTGCCTCGCGGCGCGCGCCCTCAGTGGTGGCACGCACGCTCCACGACCCCGGCGCCACAAGGCGCGAGGCCCCGGCGAGCAGCCCGCGCAGGGCGGGCCCCACGGGAGTGCCCGAGGCCAAACGGTCTGCCAGGGTTTGGCACACAGAGCGATCCACGAGGGCGACGGGGGCTTCGTCCGGAGACGGGGACAGAACGGTGACGGGCCGCGCCTCGAGCAGTCCGCGCAGGCTCGCAGCCGGGAGGATCGACGTCGCCGGAATGAGCAGCACCGTCTTGGTGCTCGACAGCGAGTCGGCGCCACTCAGCCACACGACGGCCGTGCGCGAGCGCGGGTGGGCAGCGATGGCGCGCTCGACCTCTGTGCCCCGGAACACCGACGGCACTGCGACGGACGTGCATCCGGCCCGGAGGGCGGTCATGAACGCCCGGTAGGCAACGGGTCGGGCGGCGAGGCTCGCGCATCCCGCCGCGAAGTCCTCGGGGGCGGAGAGGTAGAGAAGGCACCGCACCCCGGGGGGACCGTCGCGGTCCGGGCCGCTCATGTGGTTTCGAACCGGGCGATTCGGGGGAAGACCTCCACCTGCGCGCGCCGGAGGTCCTCGACGAAGTCCACTTCCGTCCACGGCAAGCCGCTCACATCCACTGCCTGCACCGGCTGCCGACCGACGAGCAGGTGCAGGGCATCTTCGTACTCGCACATCCCGCGGCTCTCGTCGATCACCTGCTCGAGCAGGGCCACCAGCTCGGGGCCGGCCTCGACGCCGCACTTGAAGAACCCGATGCCTTCCCCGACGCCATCCCAGACCTCGGGGACCACTTTCTTGCCGAGGGCGATGACACGCTGCCTCAACGTGTAGATTTTCACCTCTTCACCCGTGTCGGCGAACTCCCGATCCACGAGGAGGGCGTTGGGAGCCGCCGATCCGACCAGGCGGTGGAGAAATTCCCGCGGGAACACCACGTCGGCGTCCATGATGAGCGTGGGCTCGTGGGCGATCAGGTCACGCACGGCATAGAGAGACAACGCCGAGCCCTTCTGGTACGCGGGGTTCGGAAGGCAGCGCGCCGACACGCCTGGCGGAGCGGCGCGCGCCAAGGCTTCGACCTGGTCCGCGCAATGGCCAACCACGATCACGATGCGTCCAACACCGACGGCGGCGAGCGCGTCGATCATCCGCGCGAGGATCGGCCGGTCCCCGACCGGAAGGAGCGACTTCTGGGTGTGGTCGGTGATGGGCGCCAGCCGGCGCGCCACGCCGGCGGCCAGGATGACGGCCGTCACTTCACCGTGGGGCATGACTCGTACATGTCTTCAGCGCCTCGATTCAGACTCACGTAAGGGTCGCACCGCAGGACCCGAGTGTCCATAGGATCGTGCGAAGAGGAGCTGCAGCAGCACGGGGAGCACCACCAGTGACGCCACCAGGCTGACGCCGGCGCCCAGGGTCAGCAACAAGCCGAGGCCGAATATACCCTGATGCTTGGCCACCATCAGGCTCCCGAAGCCGGCGATGGTCGTGAGCCCATTCAGTAGCACCGCCAGCACCGCGCTGCGCGCCAGCAGGGGCCCCCCGACCTCGCGCCCCTCCATGTACCGAACGTACACGTTGAGTCCGAACTCGGCGGCGGTTCCAATGACGAGCGGGACCGCCCACACGTTGGCCATGGTGAACGGCAGACCCAGCGCGTCCATCGCCCCCAGGGTCCACAGCAAGCCCAGGGTAACCGGAACCAGGGCGAGGATCGTTCCGAGGAGGCTACCCAGGATGGCGGCGGTCACCAGGACGACGAAGCCGAGCGCGTAGAGCGTACCGTCGAAGTAGCCGCGCCTGATGAGACCGATCGCCTCGAAGCTCGTCACCGGAGGACCCGTCACGTCGGGATCGACCGCTCGCAGATCGCTGACGAAGCGCTCGGCGCCCGCCCGCTCCCAGATATCGACGACGGGTCGGATGCGCAGGAGATAGCGGCCACTCGAACCCACATAGCGCTGGCGCAGCTCGGGCGGAGCTTCACCGAGGCCAACCGGACGCGGCTGGAGGTTGCGCCGGAAGTTCTCGAGCTTATCGGTGAAGTCACGCGCGAGGTCGGACTGGAGTCGGCCGAGCGCGACGGTTGCCGTCGACGCAGGCTTGCTGTCCAGCTGACGGAGCACGCCGTCCACCGCACCAAGCACCGTGCGTACCTGAGCTTCACCTTTCGTCCCGTCCGAGGCCTCAGAAGCGAGCTTGAGGCGTCGTCGGAGGGTTTCGAGTGCGGTCCGGATCGCCACCAGGTCGACCGGCCCTGGCGCCGCCGGGGTCACCGGTGCCAAAAGGGGAGCCAGCTCTCCGATCATGGCCGCCTTCTCGACCTGCCGATCGGGGTAGAGCATGAGCACGCTCTCGACCTTGGCCACGCTCGGCAGTCGGCTGAAGGCGTCGTGCTTGCGCTGAAGCTCCGGGAGGTCGGCCGCGGAGGCCAGGGCGGCCAGGCCCGAACCTCCCGCCCCGGCCAAGATGCGTTCCTCCCACTCGACTGACTCGACGCCCCGGGCCTGGAGCTTCAGCAAGTTGTAGCTGAAGCCCACCCCGGTCGCTCCCCACAGCGCGAGCAGGCTGATGGCTGCGGTGACGGCGAGGTTGGTCTTGCGGAATCCCACGATCCGCTCAAGCCACGCCGCATTGGGAATGCCGTCGGTGGGGTTAGCTCCGGCGGGTGCGGCGTGCCGACCGTCCAGCATGGTGAGCACGGCCGGCAGCAGAGTGATCATCGACACAAAGGCCATCAGGATGGCGGTGCCCGCCACGAAGCCGAATTCGCGGATGCCGGTGAAGTCCGTCAGCATGAGGACCAGAAAGGCGCCCGCCGCGGTGAGGGCCCCCAGAAACATTCCCGGACCGGTGCGTTCGGCGGTCCGCTCGAGCGCCTCCGGCACGGTGGCGCCGAGGGCGCGCTCTTCTTCGTAGCGGAACAGCAGGTAGATGCCGTAGTCGATCCCGATGCCGACCACGATAGAGATGAACATCACCGAGAAGATGCTGAGGTGCCCCACGCCGAGGGTGATCAGCCCCATGGACCAGCCGAGGCTCACGGCCAAGGTGGCCAGCATGAGCAGGGGCTTCACCACGCGGCGGAACGCGATCACCATGACCAGAAGAGTGCAGGCGAAGGCGATCAGGGTGGCCACCTTGCTGTCGTCGAACGCCGCCGTCATCTCATCGTGGGACAGTGCCGGCCCACCCGTCACGCCTGCCTGCACCTGGGGATACTCGGTCCGCAGCTTTGCGATGGCGCCGCGAATCCCCTCGATGCGATCCCGGTTCTCCTTGAAGTTCCCCTCCTGGCGGCGCGCTTCGACGAACACGAAGAGCAGGCGCCGATCCGGCGAGAAAAAGTAGCCGGCGTCGGGCGAGTCGAACCGTCCGAGGGCGAATGCGGTGGTCCACGGAGATACGTAGGCAGGGGCGCCGTCCAGTTGGCCCCTGATCTGGCGGAGGACGGCCTCCAGGAAGCGCAGATCGCCCGCCTCCCGCTGATCGAGGCCGATGTCGATGAAGCCGAGAGCCATGGCATTGGCGATCTGCGTGTTGAGCCCGTCGAGGAGTCGGGCCAAGGTCGGATGGGCGGCGTAGCCTTCGAGGAATTCGGCGTAGTCGTAGAGGCGATCACGGAGCTTGCCGAGCTCGTCCGGCGAGAGGTAGAGCAGGGCCCGCCCGTCGAAGTAACTCGGGTCGATCCGGTATGTGATCTGCCCATCCACACCGTCCGCGCGGAGCAGGTTGGCCAGCCGATCGGCGAACTTCTTGGCCTCGTCCGGGCTCGGTGCCTGCACGGCGACCACGATGTCGTTCAGCTCACCGAAGTCACGGAAAATATTCTGCAAGGTCACGACATACGGCGCGTGCTGGGGCAGGAGCCGGAAACTCGAGGTCAGGAAGGTGAGGGTGCGAGCCGTGTAGCCGAGGGCCACGGCAGCCAGGGCGAGCGACAGCAGCACGGTCAGTCCCGGTCGGCGCACGGAGAGGCGGACAATCCAGGCCAGTGCGCGCCCGATTCCGGGACGCACAATCATGGCAGGATGCGGCGCGTACTTCGTCGGGACATGGCGATAACCCCGTGACTCGCTGGATTTTCCCGGGAATGCCTGGCATTCTGGCCGGCGGACTTCTTAGATTAGCACGGTGCTCACGGGCTCAGCAGAGACTTTGGTTGACTGAGACCCTGAGACAAGGAGGATCAGAGGCACATGACCGCGTTATCGATCGCGCTCGGCGCTGCGGTTCGGGCGGCGAATGCGCTGGGCGCGCTGCTGAATCAGAGTGGGCTGCCGCTGATTTCCCTCGAGGAGGGGGACGTGCTGGCGGCTGCCCGCCGTCGTACGCGACTCGACGACTTCGGGGACGAGGACTTCCGCGAGCCGCTCCGGATGGTGCTGCGGGGGCTCGACGACGAAGCCCGGCTCACGCTGATCGGGCGCATCGCCGCCCGGGAAGATGTCGTCGGCCTCCTCGCCAATCGCCTCCGACTGCAGGAGGACGGCAAGCGTCATCCGGAGATCAGGGCCGAGCAGGTGAGCCAGCCGCTCTTCATCGTGGGGATGCCGAGAACGGGCAGCACCCTGCTCCACCACCTTCTCGCCCAGGATCCCGCGAGTCGAGTGGCCCAGGCCTGGGAAGTGATCGCCCCGTCCCCCCCGCCGGAGACGGCGACGTACGCGACCGATCCCAGAATCGCCAGCGCCGCTCGGAAGCTCGGCTGGTTCGACACTCTTGCCCCCGAGTTCAAGGCGATCCATCCGCTGGGGGCGCAGCTGGCCCTGGAGTGCATCGCCATCATGAGCCCGTCCTTCCGCACGTCACGCTTTCACACCAGCTATCGAGTCCCCACCTACCAGAACTGGCTCGAAGGACAAGATCTCGGCCCGGCCTACGGCTTTCACCGACGCATGCTCCAGCAGCTCCAGTGGCGGACGCCGGCCGGGCGATGGGTCCTGAAAGCCCCCTCCCATCTCTTCGCCCTCGACGCGCTCCTCGGGGCCTATCCCGATGCGCGGATCGTCCAGACGCACCGGGACCCGTTGACGGTGCTGGGCTCGGTGGCGAGCCTGACCGCCATCCTGCACGGGGCGTTCAGCCGGAGTATCGATCTGGCCGAGATCGGGCGTGAGGTCAGCCACCGCTGGACCAGCGGCCTCGAGCGAGCGATGCAGTTCCGGCAGGGCGGTGCAGTGGCGGCCGACCGCTTCGTCGACGTTCACTATCACGACTTGATTCGTGATCCCCTGGCGGTCGTTCGCCGTATCTACGCCCACTTCGAGATCCCCTTGAGGGATACCGCCGAGACGCGCATGCGCGGCTTCCTCGAAGCGAACCCCAAAGACAAGCATGGATCTCACCGATACACCCTTGATTCATTTGGACTTGAACCGGATGTCCTGATAGGGCGCTTCAAGGCCTACTGCGAGCACTTTGGAGTCCCGCGCGAAACTCCGGGACCTTAGCTGACCAGACCCTGACGCTCGAGGTATTCGAGCACGCGCCGTGCGTTCTGGTCGGCGCTCGAGTCGACCGTGTCGAGCGTAATCTCCGGGTTGTCCGGGCTCTCGTAGGGGTCGTCGATGCCGGTGAATCCCCTGATCTCGCCGCGCCGGGCCTTGGCGTAGACTCCCTTGCTGTCGCGCCGCTCGCAGACGTCGAGCGGCGTGTCCACGAAGACTTCCACGAAGTGGTCCCTGTCCACCATGTGGCGGACCTCGTCGCGCGTGGCGCGGTAGGGGCTCACCGCCGCGCACAGCGCCACCCCACCGTGGCGGACGATCTCGGCGGCCACGAATCCGATCCGGCGAATGTTGGTGTCGCGATCTTCCTTGCTGAAGCCGAGCCCTTTGGAGAGATGCGTGCGCACCACGTCGCCGTCGAGCAGGGTGATTTGGCGGCCGCGCTCGAGCAGGAGCACGGTGAGGATCTCGGCGGTGGTGGACTTGCCGGCACCGCTCAGGCCGGTGAACCATACACAGACACCCTGGCGATGTCGGGGCGGGTAGGTATCCATCAGGATCTGGGCGACCTCCGGTCGGGTGAACCAGCCGGGGAGCTTCTGGCCGATGTTGAGGAACTCCTCGCGCACCTGGGTGCCCGAGATTGATGCCGTGCGCGCCGAGGGGGGAACGCGCGAGACCTCCTCGTAGCGGTCTTCATCGGGGAGGTACATCATCTCGCTGAAGGGGAGCATGCCGATCCCGAGCTCCTCCTGGAAGCGCGCCACCAGCTCCTGGGCGTCGTAGGGACCATAGAAGGGCTTGCCGGCCGAGTCGACCCCCGGGCTCGCATGGTCGCGGCCCACGATGAAGTGACTGGCTCCGTAGTTGCGACGGATCACGGCGTGCCACAGCGCCTCTCGCGGTCCCGCCATGCGCATGGCGAGGGGCAGCAGGGCGAGCAGGACGCGCCCGCGCTCGTAGTAGCGCTCGACGAGAACCTTGTAGGTGCGCACGCGCGTGTAGTAATCGACGTCGCCCGGCTTGGTCATTCCGACGACCGGATGCAGCAGAAGCGTCCCCCGGATCGCATCGGCCGCCCGCTTCGTCAGCTCCTCGTGCGCTCGATGCAGCGGGTTGCGGGTCTGGAAGGCGACCACCTTGCCGGCACCGAGGCTATCGAGGCGGGCCCGGGTCTCGGCCGGCGTCAGGCGCAGATCGCGGAAGTCGTGCCGCGGTGGCAGGGCGAGGATGCGCAGGATTCCGGAGAGAGCCACCTCGCCCCAGCGGTGCATCTCGGCCACCAGGGGATGGCGCATGTCGACGGTGCCGAGCACCTGCTGGGCCGTGGCGGTGCGGTCCCACGGGTAGGCCTCCTCGATGGTCATGGTGCCCAGCAGCTCGTTGCGGGCATCGCGCAGCGCGATTTCCCCGTCGAGCCGGATTTCACGTGTGCCCTCCACGCACAGGGTGAGGGGGATCGGAAAGATCTGACCGTCGGCCAGGCGCATCTCGCCGACCACCTGCTCGAAGTCGGCCCGACCCATGAAACGATCGAGAGGCGAGAACGCACCCGTGGCCAGCAGCTCGAGATCGTACAGGGCCCGCTCGGAGAGCTGTAACGAGGGCAGCCGGTTGGCCCGGGCCCGCAGGTCGGCCTGGGCCTCGGCCGGAACGATCAAGTCGACGAGGCTATCCCCGACAGGCGCGATCAATCGCGTGCTCGGCATACTCGCTTGATTCTCCTAATGGAAATGGGGTTGAGGGTTCCGGCGTGCGCCCGGGCCGGGCCGGGGTCGGCCTCCGAACACGGCGCGCAGTCCGAAGTACGCGATCGCGTCCTTCATGTTCGAGATGAACCGCCGCCAGGGATGCATCGAGGGATCGGTCACGTACTCCATGGTGAGGCTCACACGCTCCTCGCCGAGACCGAGGGGCGTGATCGCGTGCCAGAGCGTATCGCCGTTGAACAGGACCAAGGTGCCCGGCTCGGTGGCGAGGCTCAGCTCCACGGGGGTCCGGTCTGGCGTGCGCCGATGGAGCTGACAGACCAGGCGGCTCGAGGAGCGCTCGATGAGGCCGAGCAGCACCGTGTAACGCGCGCCCCGATAGTACGAGGTGTCGTAGTGAAAGCCGATGTGGTCGCCCGGCTCCGTGTAGAAATAGAGGGCACAGGCGTGGGGATCGCTCTCCGGGCACGGCTCCAGCCTCTGTCCCGTCACCGTCGCCAACAGATCGATGAAGGCGGGCGCGCGATAGAGCGCGAGGATACGCGGAGCCAGCTCGGCCAGTGTGAAGGCGCTGACGCTGCCGCCCTTCTTGTGCCCGGGGATGTAGTTTCGGTGGACGTGGGGTCGGACCCTCTCCACCTCGGTCAGGAGCGGTGCGATGACCGACGGGGGAAGACACGCGTCCAGATACACGAACTCACCCTGCTGCCGGTACGCCGAGCCGATCTCCTCCCGGTGCAGCCGGCTGATGTGGCGGGCGACCTCGTCGGCAAAGGTCTGCGACTGCGTGGCGCTCGGCACCTCGGGCATGGCAGGCTCCTGGGCAGACGGTGCGGGGTGCGAACCCGTCAACACTGAGTGAACACTGCCTCTATCGTACCGCATCGGCGCGCGTGTCTCTCAGCGACTCGGTCCGGCGGGCAGCCCTTCAGGTGAGGGGATCAACCGTCTCGAGGAACGGGAAGCGATGAAAGTCGGTGTCCCGCGTGACGATGCGGCGGATGCCGTGCTCGCGCATGAGGACCGCCGTGTGAGCGTCGTGGACCAGATTGCCCGCGAGATGAGGAAGTTCGCCGATGAGCTGCGCGGCAATCTCGGCGTGTCGTTGCGTGGGGACGAGAACCGCGAGGCCGGGCGAGGCGAGCAGCGCCGCGATGAAGTCCCACGCGGCCTGGGCGCTCCACGGCTGCCGCATCACGCGCGGGTGGGTGGTGACGCGGAGGAACTCGTACAGGATGGCCCAGGTCGTGTACCAGGCATCCGCCCGCCCCCGCTGGCGCTCAACCCAGTGGCGGCAGGCGGCATGAAATGGCGAGTCGGCGTCGGCGGCGTAGACGAGCACGTTCGTATCGACGACGAACACTACCGCCCTTCCATGGCCTGGTACAGGGCGTCCCGGTCCGCCACGTCCACCCGCGTACCGCCGCCACGAAATGTCGGGAGGGGGGGAAGATCCTCCCGTTTTCGCTGGGAGCGAAACAGCAGCCGCAACGCCATCTCGACAAGCTCGGACATCGTACGTCCCTGGCGCGCCGCCTCGCACTTGAGCTGGGCCATGACGGTGTCATCGATGTTGAGGGTCGTCTTCATATGGAAAACCGTACTGCCAGTATGGTAATAGGTCAACAGCGTCGACGCTCGGCGCCGCCCAGGGCGTCGGGATCGCACGCCCCTGATCGGCCGCCGCGCGTGCCATAGCGCGCGGCCCACTGGAAAGGACGGACCCCAGGATGCGCATACACTCTCGACCACGGATGGTCCCCCGCTATCAGCCTGGCGGGGAGAACCTCTCGCCGCCCAACAACTGAAGGAGGCAGAGTCATGACACAGGGAAGCCAGTCCTCGGCGGTACCGTTGCGCCATCCGCTGTTCGGCGACCTCGGCCTGAATTGGGGATGGCTGCTCGCTCTGGGAATCCTCTCGGTCATTCTGGGAATCCTCGGTCTCGGGATGACGCTCCTGCTGACGCTGGTCAGCGTCATGTATTTCGGAGTACTCATGATCGTCGTCGGGGGCGTACAGCTCTTCCAAACCTTCAAGTGCACGGGCTGGAGAAGCATCCTCTTCCACGCGCTCATCGGGCTCCTGTACGTGGTCGCGGGGATCATGATCGTGACCCGCCCACTGCTGGCATCCGTTGCGCTCACCTGGACGCTGGCCATCATCCTGATCGCGGTGGGCGTCCTGCGCCTTGTCGTCGCGGTGCAGCACTGGAGCACGATCAGCTCGGGGTGGGCCCTGGCCGGGGGCGTCATCACGATCATCCTGGGGCTGATGATCCTGGCCAAGTGGCCCCTGGACGCGCTCTGGGTAATCGGGTTGCTCCTCGCCGTCGAGCTGATCGTCAACGGCTGGACTCAGATCTTTGTCGGCCTGGCGGCTCGCGCCGCTGGCCAGACGATGCCTGCCTCCGGCCGGGCGCTCGGATCGACAAAGGCGTAGGAGCCTCCGAGCTGTCGCTGTAAAGCCCTGCTTGGTCGTCGCACGGGCGGCGGGGAGTGGCAATCAGTCCTTCCCGCTTCAGCAAGCCCAGTACGTAGTCGCCAGCTTTGGTCGCGGGCCGCGGACGCGGTAAGGTAAGCGGCCGATGAGCTGGGCCGCGCGATTCCGCCTGCGTGAGCATCTGGACACGGCGCTCTGGCCGATACCCTGCCTCTTCGGCCTGGCTGGGCTCCTCGTCGGGATGGTCGTGTGGCGTCTGGATCGCTGGGGGGGATGGGCGCTCTTCGACTTTGATCGTGGCGGGGCGGCGGCCCTGCTCGTCGCGATCGTGGGCGCCACCCTGACCTTCATGGGCACGGCCTTCTCGGTGCTCTTGGTGGTCGTCCAGTTCGCCAGCACGCAACTGAGCCCGCGCGCCCTCCGGGTGAGCCTCAGCGATCCGCTCTACAAGGTCACCCTTGGTCTGTTCGTGGCCAGCTTCGTCTACACCATGACCATTCTCGCCCGCACCTCGGGAAGCTTCGTCCCCCAGCTCGGACTGAGTTTGGCCGTGATCTTGGTGGCCGCGAGCCTGGTGGCGTACGTGATCCTCATCAGTCATCTGCGCAGGTCGATGCGGCCTGTGATCGTCGCCGCCCGCGTCGGTGAGCATGGGCGCCGAGCCCTGGCCCGTATCTACCCCGACGCCCTCGGCGCCGATGCACTCGACCAGCGGCCGCGTCCTTTCCCCGCGGCCGCGCCGACGGCACCGCTGACGCCCACCCGTTCCGTGACCAATGTGGGGGCGCCGGGTATCCTGGTGGCCTTCGACGCTCAGCGCCTGGTGGACGAGGCGCGGCGCTGCCATGCGCGGATCACGCTGGTGCCGGCGCTCGGTGATTTCGTGCGCCGCGGAGGGCCGCTCTTCTCGCTGTGGGAACCGGCCACCCCCCTCGATGAGGGGCGCCTCCTCGAGGCGGTAGTGCTTGGGCAGGAGCGCACGCTCGATCACGATCCGGCCTTCGCCTTCCGCATCCTGGTCGATGTCGCCCTCAAGGCGCTCTCGCCGTCAATCAACGATCCGACCTCGGCCGTGATGGTGATCGATCAGCTCCACGACCTCCTGTCCTACCTTTCCCTGCGCCGACTCGACGTCGGGCAGTATCCCGCCGCCGGCGGTCAGCCCTGCCTCATCACCGACGTGCCGAGCTGGGACGACTACGTGAGTCTGGCCATCGACGAGATCCGGCGCTTCGGCGCCGGGCAGCCCCAGGTGGCGCGCCGTCTGCGCGCCGTGTTCGAGGACCTTCTCCGGGACGTGCCGGAGGTGCGAAAGGCGGCCGTGCGGCACGAGCTCGACCTGCTCGTGCAGAGCGTGGAGCGGACGTTCGAGGACGCCGAGGATCGCGCGCGGGCCAGCGAGGCCGACCCGCAGGGCATCGGCTCCTCCCCGCGTTCGACGCCGCCCCGGTGAAGACTCGCCGCCGCCGCTCCGGCCGGCACGACTACGCTCGCAGCGGATTCTCCCAGCGGAGCCCGGGGAATCGTGCGAAGTCTCCGTCGGTCGAGCACAAGCGCGCCTGGATCCGCCTGAGCAGGGCGGCCGCATCGTCGTCGAGCGTGAGCGTGGTGCGCATGTCCGGATCATACGGGCTCTATGCTTTGACGCACGATATCTGATGCCATAAAACCGAGAGGGGAGGGCCAGCGCAACACCACCGCAACCCGAGCGCAACCACGCGAACACATGGTTCCTCTCGTCTCACCGATGGTGCCCATCAGGAAGGAGTGGACGAAGCGGAAAGAAGCAGCGCCGGACGGTCGCGAGCTGACCGTCCTCGAGCTGCTGCGGCGGCCCGAGGCCGTGCGCATGCTGCATCCCGTCCAGGACATGGTCGACGGCGAGCTCTGGTACGGCGTGACGACCGATCCCACCCCGCGGGGCGAGTGGACCTTGATCATGGTGACCTCCGCCCGGAAGGCCTACCTCGCCGAGCGGCTGCCCGAGACCATCGTGCTACGTCACACCGAGCCGGGGCCGTCGACGGTGAGCGGCGACCTCGCGGTGCGCTGGCTCAGCGGCGCCGAAACGGGCTCGATCGCGAAAACCCTCGACGGGCTGGCCGACTTTTTTCTCCGCTACGTGGTCCTGCGCGACCCGCGAACGGCCCTCGGGGTCGCGGCCTGGATCCTGGCCACCTGGTGCTATCGCGCCTTCCGCGCTTTCCCTACCTCTCGATACGCTCGGCGGAGAAGCGGTGCGGCAAGAGCCGGATGTTGGGGCTCCTCCAGCGGGTGGGCTTCAACGCGTCACCGGTGACCACCCATCCCACGGAGGCGCAGCTCTGCCGCTCGGCGGCCCGCACTGGAGGCGTCCAGCTCTTCGACGAGGTGGAGACCCCGAGGGGCGACAAGGACCGCTTCGACGCGCTGATCACCGTGCTCAACGTCGGCTTCGAGCGCGGGGGTGTGGTGACGCGCATCGAGAAACGCGGCGAACGTTTCGTGGAAGAGCCCTACGAGGTCTACACCCCGCGCGTGCTGGCCGGCATCGCCGGGCTCAAGGACACTCTCGAGGATCGCGCGCTGACCTTGGTCATGCTGCGCCGGCGGAAGACGGAGCCCGTCGCCCGCATCAGCCGGGCCACCGACGCCGAGGCCCAGGCTCTGCGCGATCAGTGTGCCCTGGCGGCGCTCACGCGATTCGCCGACATTGTCTCGGCTCACGATCTTGCCCTGACCGCGCTCGAGCGGGAAGGGATCGACGACCGCGCTGTCGATCTCTGGTCGCCGCTGCTGGCCGTGGGCTTGGCGGCCGACGCCGAGGATACGCGTGATCGCAGCCGCGACATTCTGGAATCGGCGAAGGTCATGCGCGATGCCGACGCCGACGGCGGTCCCCCCACCCGCCTGCTCGAGGCCCTGCAGGCGATCCGCACCCAGCAAGGCGAGACGATGGCTCCGGCCGACCTGCTGGCGGCTCTGCGGGCGAGGCCGGGGTGGGACTGGCTCAAGAGCACGCGCCGCCTGGCACGACTCCTCAATCCGCTCGGCATCGCCCGGCGGCAGGTCTGGGACGGCCAGCAGCGACGCCGGGCCTACGTCATGGACGCCGACCACCTCGCCGACCTACAGGCCCGATACGGAGCGGGGGAGGCCGAGACGGAGGCCCCTGAAGGTCGCGCGCCCCACTTCAGCGTCCGCGCGAGGGGCTGATCCGGTGAAGGTGAAACGCCGCCATTCATGCGGGGTTTCACCACTTCGGGAACGGGCATGGTTGCCCGAGGTCATAGCGATGAAACGGCGCGGCAGCGGCGGGTTCTCATCGCTTCACCGGATCGCACCCGTTGTTGGGGTTCTTGGCAAGCCAGCCCCCCACCCGCGGTGGTAAGATGCGGGTCGGATGAGCCACCTCTACGAGGTCCTCGCCCCGCGTGTGGACAAGTGGCGCGCCGACGGGTACCCCACCGAGGACTTCTCCGCCATCGCCGAGATCTTCGAGTGGGCGAGCGATCAGGCCACGGGCGCCATGCGCTACCTCCGCCGCCCGCAACTACGGGCGCTCGAAACCTACTGGTACCTCCGCTTGGTGGAGCAGACGCCGCACGTCTTCGCCCTCTATCAGCGCCTGTTCACTGAACCCGCAGATTTGATGGATGCGCTTGGCCTGCGAGCTCCGGAGGTCGCGCGGATGGCAGCGGGGCGGCCACTCGACGCGCTGTGGAACCGCATCCGCGCCGATGATGATTTCGTCCGCGAGCACGATCTTGAAAGCCTGCGGGAGACGCTGACCCTCGGTTATCCGAGCTACATCCTAGCTCTGGCTATGGGAGCAGGAAAGACCATCCTGATCGGCGCGGTCTTCGCCACCGAGTTCGCCATGGCCCTGGAGCATCCCCAGGGCCCGTTTGTTCAGAACGCGCTCGTGTTTGCCCCGGGAAAGACGATCCTCGAGTCGCTCCGCGAGTTGGCCAGCATACCCTACGATCGCCTCTTGCCACCGCGCCTGTACAAGCCTTTCGCCGCGTCTGTCAAGCTCGTCTTCACCCGCGACGGCGAGAAGGACATTCCTGTCGTTCGTGGCAGTCTATTCAATGTAGTGGTCACCAACACGGAGAAGATTCGGATCCAGAGGGAGACGGTGCGGCGGAGCGACCTCGGCCGGCTGCTCATCCGCGGGCGAGAGGACGAGGCGCGCGCGGAGGTCGCGAATCTGCGCCTGCAGGCGCTGGCCTCGCTTCCCCGCCTGGCCGTCTTTTCCGACGAGGCCCACCACACCTACGGCCAGTCCCTCGACAAGGAGCTGAAGAAGGTACGCAAGACGGTCGACTACTTGGCCGAGAAGACGCAGGTGGTGGCGGTGGTCAATACCACGGGCACGCCCTACTTCAAGCGCCAGCCGCTCAAAGATGTGGTGATCTGGTACGGGCTCTCGCGCGGCATCCGCGATGGCATTCTCAAGGACGTATCGGGCAGCATTCACGCCTTCGATTTCGCGGGTCGGACCGACGCCTACGTTGCCCACGTGATCGAGGACTTCTTCCGCGACTACGACGCCGTACGCCTTCACGACGGAGCGCCAGCCCGCCTCGCCATCTACTTCCCTCAGATAGACGATCTGGAGGCGGCTCGCCCGGCGATCGATGCTGCCCTGATTCACGCCGGCCACAGCCCCGCGGTCTGCCTCCGCAATACATCGGAATCCACGAAGGAAGAGGTGGACGCGTTCAACCGGCTCAACGATCCCGCGATGCCTCACCGCGTCATCCTGCTCGTCAACAAAGGCACCGAAGGATGGAACTGCCCGAGCTTGTTCGCGTGCGCCCTGGCCCGTCGCCTCCGGAGTAGCAACAATTTCGTGCTCCAGGCGGCTACCCGATGCCTGCGCCAGGTTCCCGGGAACATTCGTAAGGCCCGTATCTATCTTTCCCAGGAGAACCGTGCCGTGCTCGATCGCCAGCTTCAGGAAACGTACGGCGAGAGCATCGCAGAGTTGGACCGGGTCGCCCGTGAACTGCGGTCGGCCCGTCTCGTGTTGCGTAAGCTCCATCTGCCGCCGGTAACGTTGACGCGACTTGTCCGCACTGTTGTGCCGGCCGCTGACCGAATGGCGACGCTGCGTCTCGGGCGCCCGGCTACCGTCGCAGACCAAGCGCTCGAGAAGGTGGTGCTGGAGATCGTCGAGGCGCCCGGCCGGCGCGCATTGCTGCAGCAACTGGGCGACACCGTGGACATCACGACCGCGCCGGCAACGGTCGGCCGCTATGAGGCAGCGGTGACGCTCGCCGCGGCCGGGCGTGCCGATCTCTGGACCGTACACGATGAGCTGGGCCGTCTCTACGGTTCGCCGAGCGAGATACCGGTCGCTGACCTGCCGGCGCTCGCCGGCCAGATTGCCGACCAGACGCGGCGCTACGAGGTCCGAGAGGAGCGTGTGGAGTGGGCCTTGGCGCTGGTGCGGCCGAATGGTTTTGCGCGGGAAACGGACGAGAGCGGAGCGGACGTCTATACAGCGGAGATCACGTATCCTAAGGATCGTGAGCACTTGATTCTCCGCCAGGAAGCCCTCGGGGACAATCCGTGTGACCTGGGCTTCCACTACGCCCCGTACAACTTCGACTCTAGCCCCGAGCGCGATGTCTTCACGATGCTGCTGCGGGAGCTGAACATGTCCCCCGGCGTCGTGGAGGATATCTACTTCACGGGTGGGTTGACCGATCCAGCCAAGACCGATTTTCACGTCGAGTACCGCGGCGAGGACGGGCGGTGGCACTTCTACACGCCGGACTTTGTCATCCGCAAGCGTGGGGCTCGCCCCGGCACTGGCCGCGTGCTCATCGTCGAGGTCAAGGCAGACCGACACCGCGAGGAGGTTGCCGAGGACGAGGCGCGGCTCGCGCGGGGCGAGGAGCCGCGCCTGCCCGAAGGACGGAAGGCTATCGCACTGCGCAAGCTCGAGCGGGTCAATCCGGAGCGCCTCAAGTACGAGCTCGTGTTCGTGAGGAACCATATCGTCTACGAGGACCTCACGGCCGTGCGACGGTTCGTGCGCGAGCCCGAGCGGGCGTACGGGTACGATGCCGCCGTGGGCGACCGCTTGCGCGAGCGGATCCTGGAAGCCTTTGATGGGCGGGTGCGGAGGATCATCTTGTTTGGCTCGCGCGCCCGCGGTGACGCCTTCCCCGACAGTGACTATGACGTGCTCGTGGTATTCAGCCAGCTCGCTTCGGCCGAGCGGCACGCGACGCTCGTGCAGCTATACGGGTTGCTCATCGGCTGTGGCGGAGTGGCGGAGCCGTGGGCGATGAGCGAAGCGGAGTTCGAAGAGACCAAGGGAATCATCGGCGGGCTCGCCTACCCGGCGGCCAGGGAAGGAGTCCCGCTCTACGAGGCCGGATGACGAGGTCAGGCGCAGGCTCGTCAAAGACTGGCTCGCCCTTGCCCGGAACGATCTGGCTCTGGGCGAGGCGGGCCTCGGAGCGGCTATGTCGTCTTTCGAGGGCGTGAGCTTTCATGCTCAGCAAGCGGCGGAGAAGGCGTTGAAGGCCCTGCTCATTCAGCATCAGGTGGAGTTCGACCGGATGCACAATCTGGAAGCGCTGCTTCGTCTGGCGGAGCCAGTAGCCCCCGGCATCTCCACGGATCTCGCCGGTGCGCCGTGGCTTACGCCCTTCGCGGTGACCGCCCGTTACCCGGGAGCGGAGCCTGTGGATCGCGACCACGCGGCCAGCCATTTGGCCCTCGGGCGCGCAGTGGTCGAGGCGGTGGCGCGCCGCCTGCGAGCCAATCTGGCAGAGGGAAGTGAGCGTTCGTGAGGAAGAAGGTCAAGACCGCCCGCCGGCAACCGACCCGCCAACCTCGAGCGACGTCAACGGCGGGGAAGGCCGGCAGCCAACCCCTCCCGACTCGCGTGCTAGCCGCAGTACCCCCAAAAGCCAAGCAAGTCGTACCGATCACCGCGGCCAAGGGCCGGCCCATGCTCACCTGGGTGGGCAAGCGCCCGCTCCGCCACGTGACTGCTTTTCCGGCGCAACTCGTGGAAGTGTTCGATCCCTCTAGTGATGCCGACCAGCGGCACGGCGACGCCTGGAAGGAGTGGCCAGGCCGCTATCCGCGCGGCGGGCTGCTCTTCCACGGCGATAACAAGGAGGTCCTCGCTCACCTCCTGGCCAACGGCTTCCGTGGCAAGGTGGATCTTTTCTACATCGACCCGCCCTTCGATTCCGGCGCCGACTACGTGCGCAAGGTCACCTTGCGCGGTCCCATCGGCACCGCCAAGCTGGATGGCGAGTCCTACACACTCGGCGAGCAGCTCCAGTACACCGACATTTGGGCCAACGACACCTATCTCCAGTTCATGTATGAACGCCTCCTCCTTCTACGAGAGCTACTGGCGGATGGAGGAAGTGTTTTCCTTCATTGTGACGAGCGGCAAGCACACCGGCTGCGCTGCCTTCTCGACGAAATTTTCGGCCCGGAGAATTTTAGGAACGAGATCATCTGGTACTACAGCAACAAGGATGGCGCCAATTCGCAGACGTTTGACGTCTTCCACAACACAATCTACTGGTACTCCCTAGGTCGTGTTCGAACGTTCAACACGATCGAGATCCCGGTTAAGGTGCCACGCAAGCAACCTGTGCGCCGCTGGAATAAGGAGCTTAACAAGAACGAGTGGCTTCGCGACGAGCAAGGGAATTACATCTACCAGGAAAGTACGGAGAAGGATCTCGGCGACGTGTGGGAAGTTCCAGTGATTAACCCTATGGCACTCGAGAGAGCCGATTACCCAACGCAGAAGCCGGAAGAGCTGCTGGAGTGGATAGTGCGGTGTGCCAGTAAACGCGGTGATTTGGTCGTAGACTGTTTCATCGGTTCGGGGACGACGGCGGCGGTTGCCCAGAAGCTAGGGCGACGGTGGATTGGGTGCGACATCAACAAGGGCGCGGTGCAGACGACGAGCAAGCGAATCCATGCGATCATCGACGCCCAGCAAGTAGCTGCCCGGGCGCTCCAGCAGACAGAGTTGGCTGGCGTGGAGGCAGAAGGTAGCGCGGACCAAGGGGCGGCGCAGCTCTCATTCGCAGTCTATCGCGTGAACGATTACGACCTGGCCATCCAGCATCTGGAGGCGGTCGAGCTGGCGTGCGAGCACATCGGCGTGACGCGCACGCGGGCCGATCGCTATTTCGACGGAACACTCGGCAAGAAGCTCGTCAAGATCGTCCCGTTCAATCATCCGCTCACGCTGCTGGACCTGGAGGAGATCAAGGGGGAGCTGGGGGCGAGACCGGGGGAGGATCGAGACGTGGCCATGGTCTGCCTCGGCAAGGAGCTGGCCGCCGACGGATGGATCGCCGACTGGAATCGACTCCGGCGCGGTCAGGAGCGCATCAACCGCATCGACCCCATCGAGTTGCGCAGTGACCCGAAATACGGCAAGTTCCTCGAGCACCAGCCGGCGCGGGCTCGGGTGAAGGTGATCCGCAAGGACGACAAGGCCATCATCGACGTTCAGGACTTCATCTCGCCGAGCATCGTCGAGCGGCTACAGACGCAAGCGGGGATCCTCCAGCCACGGATCGACGACTGGCGAGCCATGGTCGATTGCATCCTCATCGATCCCGACTACGACGGCCAGGTATTCCGGATCGGGCTCGCGGATATCCCCGAAAGAAAAGCGGACCTGGTGGCCGGTCGGTACGAGATACCGGTAGGCGGAAATCAGCCGACGGTAGCCGTCAAAGTCATCGACATGCTGGGCGAAGAGGTGTTGACAGCACACGCGCTTTCAGCATCTACCCTGGGGCATTGACCGGCATGGCCCCATGAATCTTGTCCAGCGTGCGGGATCGGCGATCCGGCGCCGTGCCTTCATGGAGATCCTCCGTGGCAGCCTCGTGGGGTCCCCGTTCACCGCCGCGGCCCAGCCGGCCGGCAAGGTGCCGCGCGTGGGCGGTGTCGGTATCCGCCGCGGTCGGTCACCGTCGATGCCTCGGCCAGAGGCTGCGTGAGCTGGGTTACACGCTCGGCCAGGAGATGATCGTCGAGTGACGGGATCGCCATGACGAGCATGACGCGGTGGGCATGACGCCAGCGAAGGCGGGCGCCGATGCGCTGCCCCGCGCGGTGGCGGTGGTCCTCGCGGCGGTATTGCTCCTGGCTCCGCTCATCGCGACGCCTGGTCAGGCGGTGGCCAAGGTGTATCAAATCGGCTTCCTCGGCATCACGTCGCCCAAGTCTCACGGCGCCTTCGTGGAGGCGTTCCGCGAAGGGCTACGCGAACATGGCTATGTCGAGGGCAAGAACGTCACCATCGAGTATCGCTGGGCGGAGAGCGACTACAGCCGGCTGCCGGCCCTGGCCGCCGAGCTCGTCCGTCTCAACGTCGATCTCATTCTCACCCATGGCACGCCGGGTACCCGGGCCGCGAAGGAGGCTACCAAGACCATTCCCATTGTCGTCGCCATCGTCGGCGACGCCGTTGCCACCGGCCTCGTGCCGAGCCTGGCGCGGCCCGGCGGTAACCTCACCGGGTCGACCTTCTTCTTCCCGGAACTGAATGCGAAACGCCTCGAGATACTGAAGGAGGCGCGCCCGGGCCTCAAGCGGGTGGCGGCGCTCCTGAACGACGACAACCGTGGCAACGTGGTGACGTTTGACGCAATGGTGAAGACGGCGCGCTCGATCAACGTCGAGGTCGTGCAGGTGGCCACCCGGAACCCCGACGACTTCGAGCGCGCGTTCGCCGAGATCGCGCGCGCGGGTGCTCAAGCGGTGGTGGTGTACGAGGACGCGCTCTTCCTCGCCCAAGCCGCTCGTCTGGCGGCGCTGGCGGAACGGCATCGGCTCCCGAGCATCGGATTCCGGGAGTACGCGGACGCCGGCGGCCTCCTCGGGTTCGGCGTCGACTTCCCGGCGGTGTGGCGCCGCGCGGCCGGATTCGTGGACCGGATCTTCAAGGGGGCCCGGCCAGCGGATGTCCCCATGCAGCAGCCGGAAAAGTTCGACACCGTCGTCAATCTCCGGACGGCGAAAATCCTGAGACTGACGATCCCCCCACGGGTCTTGCAGCGAGCCGACACGGTGATCGACCCGTAATCTGATGCAGCCGGCCGCTTCTGCGCGGGGGTGGCGGTCAGAGCAGGGGGTTGTGCCAGCGCAGACCGGGGAACCGCGCGACAAACACGAGGAGATTGATGTCGGGAAGGACCAGGGTTACGAGCGCTGCCGCCAGGCCTCCGCGAATCGCCGGGCCTCGAGCTCGTCGCCCAGCTGGTTGAGCTTCAGGGGATCTACGCCAGGCCGGAAGGCGCTCCGGAAGACCTCCACGCGAAAGGGACGTCGGGACTCCCCCCGGCGCTCCTGGGCCGCGAGCCCGCGTCGGAGTACCGCGTTCACGACCTCCTTGAACGGCACCCGGCGCCGGTGGGCCAGCTCGCGCAGCTTGGCCGCGACATCGTCGTCGAGGGTGAGCGTGGTGCGCACGTTGACATCGTGATGTCTCATCTCTTGCGTGTCAAGATGTGTCCCCTGCGACGCGGCAGGTTGGACGCTTTCAGTGAAAGGGGCTGACCAGTTCGGGCGCCTCCAGCAACCTTTCGGGGTGGATTCCCGGCCTCTCGTACGATTTCGTTGGAAGGGGTCTGAGGCTGGCGGCGGCGTACGGAAGCGTGCGCCGCGCCGATCTCACCACGCGCTTCGGCATCTCGGGGGAAGCGGCCCGCCGGGATCTGCTGGCCTGGTGGAGGGGGGCTTCCTTCAACGCCAGCGCCGCCGTGGCGTCTGCCTCTACCTCCCCAGCGATCACTCCTCATCGGTAACCTCGTACAGGGAGCCGGATCATCCATCTGACTTGTGAGGACTTCATGAAATGACTACAGCGCATCCGCATGAAGTGGCCCATGGGCGCCCTCGTCCCTTCGGGCTTGACCACGGTGGTCGACACGCGTCGCGTCCTCTCCATGGTCACCAGCGGGTAGGCGTAGATGGAGGCCTCCGGCGCGACTCACCGGCCGAGATTCTGCAAGGCCTCCCGCAGGGGCGCGTCCGAGAGCTGCAGGAGACCGGCAAACGGCCGGGCCAGCTCCAGGATCAGATAGATCGCGCCGGATACCGAGAGGGCGCACACAAACATCGTGATGACGACGGTGGCGTTGAAGGGCGCGAAGAGACCGAAGCTCACGAAGATGATGGTCAGCCAGAACACCAGCATCACCAGGAACGGCATCGGCATCGCCCGCGCTCCCTCCTCGAACAAGAGGAGCCGCAATCGCCCGAGATCGACCCCGATCTTGAGGATCTGGGCCTGCAACAGGCGCTGGGCTGCGCTCTCGGGCGTCAGCTGCTCGATGGCCTCGAAGACGTCCTTGCCCCGCGGCGCCGCCGGCAGCCCAAGCTGCCGGCCCTTGTCGGACCAGATGTGGTCGAGGGCATGGACAACCGCGGCGCGGAGCAAGGCGCGCGCCTCCTTCGCCTCCGGGCCGTAGTGGGCGAGGGCCCGGTCGAGCAGGAGCACCGTGGCGGACATCTGGCGCAGCTCGTCGGCCTGGGCATCGTACGAACTCTTGGCCGAGGCGAGCAAGAGACCGAGGGCGAGGGCCGCCATGGTTCCCACCAGCCCCATCCCCAGCTTCACCACGTCCTTCGTGTCGGTGCTCAGATGATGAGCGGGGATGCGCCGCTGCACAAGCATGCCGAGCAGAATCCCGCCAAAGACGCAGGCGAACGTAATCCCGCCGACGGACAGGGGTGTCGGGCTCAGAGAAGCTCGACCCTTGCGCGATGGACTCGGGCCGAGGCCAGTGCGGCGTCCCGGGTTACGAGAGGAGCCGCGAGCGCCTCGGCGAGAGCGACGTAGGCCGCGTCGTAGGCGGTCACGTTCCGGCGAAGTTCCCAGATCCGGGAGAGGAGCAGCCCGTGCGGGTAACGCGTGAGGGGCAGATCGGCGAGATCCTCGAGCGCGTGGCGGCCCCGCTGGGAGTCCACGTCGCCGGCCAGCGCATACCGGCGCAGGACCTGGGCCACCTCGAGGTCCAGGAGGTGAGGCGCGTGCAGGGTCTCGCCGGGTGCGAAGAGGCGGGCGGCCACCCGAGCACCGTCCGGCGTGTTGAGCAGGACCTCGAGGATGGCCGATGCATCCACGACGAGCATCCGATCAGCGGCGCTCGCGCTCGGCCCTCACCGCCTTGGCGGGGGGGACGCGGGGGATGACGGCCGTGCGCTGGGCCAGGCGGTGACGCAGCTCGGCCACGGTGGGGCGCTCGGCGGCCTGGCGGACTTCCCGGAGCAGGTAGTCGGAGAGGGACAGTCCTTCCAGGGCGGCGCGCGCCTTGAGCCGTCGATGGAGCTCATCAGGAACGTGGCGGAGCTGGATCATCTTCGGCATGTGGATGACATTCTAGCATGTGGAGCGCATGGCCACCTGCGGGGCTGCTTCAGGGCCGCCGCGCCCGTGTCCCCGACGGGGCGAGGCCGGCCGCGAGGTCGCAGTTACCGCCCGCCCCCCTCGAGCGCGCGCAGGGCATCGGCGATGTCTTGGCTCAGGCGCGCCAACGCGCGACTATGGGCGGCGGCGAGGGCATCATGGCTTCTCTCGGGGGCTGCCTCGCGCACGGTGGTGCGGCCCGTCTGCGCCTTGCCGTCCTTGGTGCGACTCACCGTCCACACGGCGTCCAGGGTGGCGGCCTCGCCGAGCGCAGAGTCGAAGCGCTGGACCTCGATGGCCACCCGATAATCGGGGGCTGTGCTCAACGTCTGCGCCGACACAGCAACGCGCGGAGTACCCAGGCGGGCCACGAGATTCTCGGCGACCACCCGCGCGATGGTGTTCGCGAGCGGGCCATCCCACCGGTTGAACTCGTCGAGGCGCACCTGGTTCGGGCCCACCGCCACCACCATCTGCGGCCGGTCGACCGCGGCCGGGATGGACACCGGGCTCACCGCCACCGACAGGGTCGACGGCGGGGCGGGGGTCGTCGGAGTCGCGCTCAGCGTGTAGAAGCGCGACGGCTTGGAGGCGCACCCGGTGGCGAAGACCAGGAGCGCCCACAAGGCGGCAAGAGCGACAGACCAGCGCATGGGGCGTCTCCTCAATCCTTGCCGCGGATCAGCGATTCTGGGTGGCGCTCAAGATAGTCGGTTAGATCCCGCAGCGACCGGGCGGCGCGGGCGACCTCCTGCAAGGCGTCGCGCAGTTCGGCCTGGATGGGGGCGTTCTTGCCGAGCAGGGTCCCGTCGGTGTCCTTGAGCACCCCGTCGGCGGTGGCGATGGCGCGACGCAGATCTTCCAGCGCCGTGTTCACTTGATTCTTAAGTGTGCCGTCGGCGGTGGCCAGCACACGGCGCGCCTCGGCCAGGGCCGTATTCAGCTCATTCTTGATCATCCCGTCCGCGCTAGCCAGCACGCGGCGGAGCTCGTCGAGGGTCGCCTTGAGGTCGGGGGTGACGTCGGCATCGATGCGTCCCACCGCCTTGTTGGCCCCCTCCAGGGTCTGGTTCAGGTTGACCAGCACCTTGGTGACGTCGGCTCCGATGGCTTCCCAGGGTAGCTTGTCGACCTTGGCGATGATGCCGGTGAGCTTGGCCTCGATATCAGGGAGCGTGCTCGGGACCGTCGGCAGCACCGGCGTAGCCTGGCTCCAGTCGACCTTCGCCTTGGGCGCCCCCGGGTGATAGTCGAAGGCGACAAACAGCTGCCCGGTGAGCAGGCTCCCGGTCTGAAGCTGGGCGCGCACCCCGCGGTCCTCGACCATCCTTTCGAAAAAGGTGTGCCGCTTCATGGTGCTACCGATGAGGGCTTGCCCGGCGGTGGTCTGCGCGGCCTGCAAGCTCGCCACCAGACGCTCGGGATAGGCCACGATCTCCACCCGCCCGCGCAGGCTGAAGGTGGCGGGATCGATGTCGAGCCCCACGTCGGTGACCTGGCCCCCCTGTATCCCGAGCAAGGTGACCGGCGCCCCGACCGACAATCCGCGCAGCGACTCGTTGAAATAGAGCACGAAGTGCCGGGCGACGGATTCCGGCTGCTTCATGGCGGTGGCCTGGTCGCTGTAGAGGGTGAAGACGGTGTTGGCGGCGGCAGGCTCGGCCTTGGGGGCGAAAGGCGGCGTGTCGAAGGCCACGCCCCCCGCGATCAGGGCGACGAGCGACTCCATCCGCACGTCCACGCCTCCGGCGCCGACCGTGACGCCTATGCCACTGGCGTTCCAGAAGCGAGCGCCGGGGTTGACGTACTGGTCGTAGGGCGCATTGACAAAGATCATGACGTCGAGGGCCTTGCCATCGGCCGACAGGTCATAGGCAATGACCTGCCCGGCCTGCAGACTGCGGTAGTAGACGGGGGCGCCGATCCCCAGCGAGCCGAGACTGGCCGCCTTGAGCACGAACTGGCGGCCGGCCTGGCCGCCGATAATTACGGGGGGCACGTCGAGTCCCCTGAACGTCCGCTGCTTCTTGGCGGAGCTGCCTGCCTCGAAGCCGAGGTAGTTGCCGGAGAGCAAGGTGCCGAGGCCGGAGACCCCGCTCAGGGTGATGCGCGGCTCCACCACCCAGAATTTCGCGTCCTCGACCATCAACCCCTCCGCGCTCTTGGCGATCTTCGCCTTCACCTCCACTTGCTTGAAGTCGGGGGACAGCTGGACCGCGGTCACCTGGCCGATGTTCACGTCCTTGTACTTGACGAAGGTCTTGCCGGCCTCGAGGCCCTCGGCGACCTTGAAGATGATGGTGATGGTCGGGCCCTCGCTCAGGATGCGCTGGACGGCGACGCCGATGGCCACCACGGCGGCCAGGATCGGGATGATCCAGACGACCGAGATCCGCGCGCGGCTGCGCGGCACCACGGTGGCCTGCGGGACGTCGGGGCGCTCGGGTTCGTCAGCCATGCTGTTCCTGAAGTCCTCGGGTCGAGTCCCAGACGAGGCGGGGGTCGAAGGATTCGGCGGCCATCATGGTGAGGACTACCACCGCCGCGAAGAACAGCACGCCCGGACCGGGCTCCACCGACATCAACGGCTGGAGCTGGATGAGGGCGACGGTGAAGGTGTCGACGAAAACATCCAGCATCGACCAGCGGCCGATGAACTCGACCATCCGATAGAGCCGGGTGCGCTCGCGGTTGCTCCCGAGCCAGCCCCGCTGCGCCACGATCAAGAGATAGCTCAGCGCGACGAGCTTACCGAGGGGGACCATGACGCTGGCCACCAGCACGATGAGGGCGAGCGGCCACGATCCCGTGGTGTAGAGGAGCACCACGCCCCCCATGATGGTATCGGACTCGGTCGATCCGAACGCAGTCGTGGACAGCACGGGCAGAACGTTGGCGGGGATGTAACAGATGGCCGCCGCGACGACGAGGGCCCATGTGTACTGGATGGAGTGATGCTTGCGCCACGCGAGCTCGGTCCCGCACCGCGGGCAATACCCCGGCTCGTCAGGCGCCGCCGGCCGCGAGAGCAGCTGGCACGTCTCGCACGACACGAGTCCCGCCTGGGCGGCGGTGAGGGCCGGAGTGGTCATCGCCCCCCTCCCGCATGCGGCACGTGGCGGGTTCCGGATCCAGCGGGCGCCCGGTCCGCCTCCCACGCCACCCGGTTCCAAATCTCGTGCGGGTCGACCGTGATCATGATCGCGGCGAAGAGGATCACCAAGGCCCCCATAGCATACATCCCGATTCCGGGCTCCACGGTGGCCAGCTCCGCGATCTTGATCAGGGCGACCAGGATGCCGAGCAACATCACCTCGTTCATCGACCAAGGCCGCATGGCGTGGGCTCCGCGGAGCATTTCGCCGACCCATCGGGGCGCGGGCGGCCGCCGCACCGCGAGCAGAACCGTCAGCATGAAGAGGATGTAACCGGCGGGGGCGATGATGGCGCAGAAGGCGACGATGGCGGCGGTGATTTTTTCATCCTGCACCCACATCTCGTAGGCGCCGCCGACAATGGTGGTGCTGGCGTGGCGGCCCACCGCCGAGAGTCCCATCAGCGGCGCCGTGTTGGCGATGATGAACACGATGGCGGCCGCCACCGTGAGGGCCAGCGGGCGGTCGAGGGGATCGGCCGGACGCGTGGCCAGGACATGGCCGCAGCGCGGGCAGCGCGCTTTGCCGCCGGAGGGCAGCTCCGGAAGCCGCTGCAACAGATCGCAATCCGGGCAGGCGACGGTTTCCATTGACGTCACGAGGACGAGCGCCGGTCCCGGCTGCCGAGCGGCCAGACTCGCTGGATCATGGCGAAGAGAAAGGCTGTGGTCAGTCCGAACAGCAGCATCCCGTTCAGCGACTCCAGCGCCCCCATCATTTGCCAATGCGGAGCCAGGAAGACATTGGCGTGGCCATAACTCGTGAGGGCGCCCAGTGAGTAGAGCATCGCGGACTTCGGGTCGGGCCGGGCGTCCAGCAAGAGGTAGGCGACCGCCCACAGGGCGGCCTCGAAGGCGTGCAAGACCGTGGCCAGCAGGATGACCACGCTCATCGCCACCGCGAACAGGGACGTGAAGCGTCGGTGATCCATTTGTCTCTGCAACGTGCGCACAACCCTCTCACTGATGAATCCGAGCCCGAGCACGTGGACCACCGTGGTCAGCATGATCAAGGGCACACCCCATGCCCAGTTGGTCCTCCAGGCGGCCGCCTCGCCGAGCTCCATCATTCGGTCCTCCGACCGATGTTTACGTGATCTGCAGGAACGATTTCACCGACACAACCCCGTTCACCGAGCGAGCGGTGGCCACGAACTGCTGAGCTTTCTGGGCGGAGGCCACCACACCGACCAGTGCTGGGCCTTGCAGGAGCTGTCTCACGGTGTTACCTCCGAGGATCATGGCCCCGGAAATCACGACTAGAAGCGCCAGATGAGATTGAGGCCGACGGCATAGATGAGATCGGGCGAGTAGCTGCCGACCACGGTGCCCTGTAGAGGGTCGCCTGTCTGGTTGACCGGCGCCGAGCCGGCGTCGATCACGGTGAGGTCGGCGCCGAGCGTGATGTTTTTCGTAAGGGCGTACTGGGCCCCCAGCGCGTAGCGCAACTGACGGTCGACGGCGAAGGCCACGGTGCGGTTGGCATCCGACACAGCTGAGGTATCGTACGCGAATCCCGCTTTCAAGAGCCAGGCCGACGTCGGCTGGTAGTGAACACCGATGGCGGTGTGGAAGGTGTCGTGGTAGGCCTGGTCGAGGCTGAGGCGCCGGTTCGGATTGCCGCTGATCAACACGGAGGGCCGGCCAAAGGCGCTCCAGTTCTGCCACCCGAAGTTCAGCATCAGGGCGAGGTGTTCGTTGAGGGCGTGGTAGGCGCTCGCCATCACCTGCTGGGGCATGGTGAGCTTGAGGTCGATCTGGCTTCCGACGGGGACGTCCACCACCGCCCCCACGAGCAGCCGGAAAAACTGCAGGCTTGGCCCCGCTCCCTGCACCTCGTCGATGATGTCGTTGTACTGAAACGTCATGGGCGTCGTGTACTGAACGCCCACCCGCGTGGTCGGGGTGGGCTCGAGCAGGACGCCGACCACCGCCCCCACGCCCCAGGCATTGCCTCTGATCTTGAGCGTGCCGTCGGGCAGGCCGTCCAGCACGTTGTTGAGGGCCGTGTCCTGACCCAGGCGCGAGTGGCCGAGGGAGGGACCGCCGCCGATGGACAGCCAGGGCAGCACGCGATAGGCGGCCGTGGCGCTGAGGGCCACCCCGAAGAGCGCCGCCTTCTCCAGAAAATAGCGGCCGGCCCAGCTGTCGCCATAGTCACCGACGAGCCCGGGCAGCGTTGTGAGAGAGACGCCGAGCTTGAAGTCTTGGGTGAGGTTTTGCACGTAGAAACCACTGCCGACGGGGAGGGTCGTGGTGAGGCTGGCCCCGCCCCCACTCGTCGTCGTGCCCGGCTCGACGTCGAAGTTATTCTGGATCACGATGGGACCGGCCCCGAGGAAGAGCTGGGACCGGTCGAGCCGCGTCATGCCCGCCGGGTTCAACCAGACGGTGGAGGCATCGAGGGCAAGCGCCGCGCGTCCCGCGGCCGCCGTGCCCTGATCCGGCGTGGCCATCTCATAGAGCCAGATGGCGCCCGCCTCGGCGGGTGTGAAGCGAGGACAGCAGACGAGCAGGAGCGCCCAAACCAGCACGCCCCCGCCGACCACCGTTGGGCGCCGCCGCCGATCATCGGTGGGGGAAATCCGTCGCAACATTCGACCTCTCCTCATGTCGAGATTTACCGACCGGGATTTTGGCACGCGGCGTCCGGCGAAGCGTCCGATATCTGAAGCAGATCTCCGCACTGGCGGACAGGTAGCGGACTCGCGATCATCGCCGGGCCAAAGGCGAGAGCAAAAGGTAGCCGAGGTTCAAGGTGCGCTTGTAGTCAGTGCGAAAAGCTCGGTCTCCATCCCAACACACTGCGGTCGCGGATGGAGAAACTGGGGATCTCGCGGCCGGCGCGCCGCGCGTAGGCCTGCTTTACACACCCCTTGAGGCTACCTCACGAAGACAGGCAGGGACTATTGCGCGAGATGCGGCGGGCCCCCCACGCTGTGCCGCCTGGCCCCGAGGTGATATCGTAGATGTCGCGACTCACACTCAAGGAGGTCTGTCATGCGGCGTTTGGTGATGGGATTGGTGGCGGTCGGAAGTCTCGTTTCGCTCCTAGGGGGGCTGGCGTTGGCCCAGGCTAAAAAGCCTGACGCGACCCTGACTCTCTCCGAAGGTTCGGTGGCGGTCGGGATCGGTTTCAGCTGGGGCAAGGGGACGCTGACCTATCAAGGGAAGAGCTATCCCGTCAAGGTCGAGGGCCTTTCGGTCGGGGAGCTGGGCGTCCAGCGTGCCACGGCGAGCGGAGACGTCTTTAACCTCAAGAAGCTGGCTGACTTCAATGGAAACTTTGTGGCGGGCGCGGCCGGGGCCACCATCGGCGGAGGAGCCGGGGTGACGGCCATGAAGAATCAGAACGGGGTCGTCATCGAGCTGAAGAGCACCACGCAGGGGGCGAGCCTCAAGCTCGCCGCCGAAGGCCTCAAACTCAGTATCCAGCAGTAGCCTCGGAGCTCAGGGCGGGGGCGCCTGGGGCAGCTGAAATGCCCTCGACGCCCCTCGTCTCCGTGATGTCTCAGCAGGCGATGCGTTGATTCCCGGCCCCCGCGTAAACGATCCACTGGCGGCGCGCGTCACACGTGGCGGTGTCAATTCCCGGGAAGGGATAAGATTGCGCATGCGCAGCGGAAGACCCTCCCGTGAGCTGGTAGCGGCATGGCTCGGGATAGTCCTCTCTCTCGGCCTGGTGTCGTCGGCGGGGGCGGGGCCGAGCTTCGAGGACACGGTGCGCTTTCTGGAGCAAGCTACCTTCGGCCCTACCGCCGAGCTCATCGCCCGCGTCCAGGAAAAGGGATTCGAGGCCTTCCTCGACGAGCAGTTTGGTCGATCGGTCCCGGTCCTGCCCGACCTCGGAGATTGGCCGCAGAACCCGCCCGAGAGTTGCGACCGGACGTGCCGGTCTTTCCAAACATTGGACGATTCGCGACGCCGAACCTCGCCTTCCTGACCAGCTAGAGCTGCCGCCGTCTGGTGCCCGATCCGCGTCGCTGGCGCATGCTGCTCTGGATCTGCCTGGCGGAGCTCGGCGCGCTCTCGCTCTGGTTTTCGGCCACGGCCGTGATCCCGGTACTCAGAACGCCCTGGATGTCGCCGTCGAGCCAGGCGTGGCTCTCCATGGCCGTAACCCTCGGATTCGTGGCGGGCACCGCCATCAGCGCGGTCTTCACGCTCGTCGACTGGATCGGGGCGCGGAGGCTCTTCTGCATTGCCAGCGTGGGCGCGGCCCTCGCCAACGCCGCCCTCCTGATCTGGATGGACACTCTGGCTATTGTCATCGCGTGTCGCTTCCTCACCGGCCTCATGCTGGCCGGCGCCTATCCGCCAGGCATGAAGCTGGCTGCGAGCTGGTTCGTGGAGGAGCGCGGCTTCGCCGTGGGCAGCCTCGTCGGAGCCCTCACCTTCGGCACGGCCCTGCCCCATCTCTTCAACGTCCTGGGGGGGCTGGCGTGGCCGCCCGTCATCGCATCAACGTCGTTGGCCGCGCTGGCGGGGGCCCTCGTCATGGTGGCCTTCGTGACCGACGGGCCCCACCTGCAGGGCCGCTCGCCGTTCAACCCCCGCGCCGTGATCCAGCTCGCCCGCGCCCGGGGAGTGGTGCTGGCCAGCGTCGGCTACTTCGGCCACATGTGGGAGCTCTACGCGATGTGGACGTGGCTCGGCCTCTACCTCGGTGTGGCGTTCGCCCAGGCGGGCCTGACGGACGCTCCAAGGCTGGCCAGCCTGGCCACGGCCGCCGTCATCGCGACCGGTGGTGTCGGCTGCATCGTGGCGGGCCGGCTCGCTGATCATATCGGCCGTACGGCCACGACCATGCTGGCCATGCTCGGCAGCGGCGCGTGTGCGGCGGGCATCGGTCTGACCTTTGCCCACCCGTCACTGTTGATGCTGGTCGCGCTCGTCTGGGGCTTGACCGTGGTGGCCGACTCCGCTCAGTTCTCGACGGCGATCAGCGAGCTGGCGCCGGCCCAATACGTGGGGACGGCCCTCTCGCTGCAGACGTGCCTCGGCTTCCTGCTGACGCTCGTGGCCATCCGCCTGTATCCCCTGGCGGTGGCCGCGTGGGGATGGCCGGCCTCCTTCGCGTTCCTGGCGCCTGGTCCGTTCATCGGCACGCTGGCCATGTGGAGACTGCGACGCCTGCCGGAGAGCCTGAAGCTCGCTCAGGGCAGACGCTGAGAGTCGCGGCGCGTCGATCTACGTCAGGGAAACGTAGTCGTACTCGCCGATGCCCTGCAAGACCAGGAAGGTCGCCGAGCGGTCCCCGTCGTTGGTGACCAGGTGTGCCCGGCCGGGCCTGACTGCGTACGTCTCGCCGGGTCCGAGCCGCACGTCCTCCTTGGGGTCGCGCAGAAAGATCCGGAGGCGCCCCTCGAGGACATAGAAGGTGTCTTGCACGTGGGTGTGGTAGTGCCACGGAACCTTTTGGGTTGGGCCGATCTGGAGCTCGCTGATGCGGAATCCCGGCCGCTCGGCGTGACGGGCGCGGCGCTCGACCTCGTAGAGATGGCTGGCGTCCTTGACTGCCTCCATACACGTTCCTCCCCGCCTCCATTCTACGCGTGCGACCTCTCCGTGTGCGTCGCCGCGATATAGTAGACGCCGAGCGTCCAGCGTGACGTCTCGCGAGGTCTCGAGTCGGCTCCGCTGTGTCTGGAGGAGGTCATGAGCGACCTGCTGGAAACCGTCAAGGATGGGGTGGCGGTGCTCACCCTGAATCGACCCGACCGTCTCAATGCCATGTCGGCGGCCATGCTCGACGCCATGCTGGAGGCCCTCCCGCGTCTGGCCGACGATGCCGCGGTGGGCGTGGTAGTCCTGACTGGAGCCGGGCGCGGCTTCTGCGCGGGCGGTGACGTGAAAGCCATGGCCGAAGGACGTGAGTTTGCCGGCGACACCTTGGAGGAGAAGGCGTCGGCCCTCCGCTCGGGGATGGAAGTGTCGCGCTGGCTGCACGAGATGCCGAAACCGACCATTGCCATGGTCCGGGGGGCGGCGGCCGGCGCGGGGCTATCCCTGGCCATGGCGTGTGACATGCGGATTGCCGGGGACAGCGCGCGGTTCGCCACCGCCTTTGCCCGCGTCGGCTACTCGGGCGACTTCGGCGGAAGCTGGTTCCTGACCCAGCTCGTGGGGACGGCCAAGGCACGGGAGCTGTATTACACCGCCGAGATCCTGAGCGCCGAGCAGGCCCTCGCGCTCGGGCTTGTGAATCGCGTGGTGCCCGATGCGCGGCTCGAGGACGAGACCATGATCCTGGCGGGCCGGCTGGCGGCCGGGCCGCGGGTCGCCCTGCGATACATGAAGCGCAACATGAACGCCGCCGAGGCGGGCACGCTCAAGGACCTCCTCGACCTGGAGGCCTGGCATCACACGCGTTGCGGCATGACCGAGGACCATCGCGAAGCCGCCCGCGCCTTCGTCGACAAACGGGAGCCCGTTTTCCGGGGACGCTGATGATCGGGCCGCGCGTCGAGATCTTCGTCCCCGATCTGCCCGAACCGGCCAGCCACTACGCCCACGTGGTGCGCGCGGGCCAGTTCGTGTTCGTGTCCGGCTGTAGCGCCCTCGACGCCGAGGGCAAGGTGGTCGGGGGCAGCGACGTGGTTGCCCAGACGCGTCAGGTCTTCGAGAATCTGAGGCGGAGTCTGGAGGCCGGCGGTGCGACCTTCGCCGACGTGTGCAAGGTGACGATTTTCCTGCGGCACGGCGCCGATCGCGACCGCATCAATCCCGTGCGCCAGGAATATTTCGGGCCGACACGGCCCGCCAGCACCCTGGTGGAGGTGGCGGGGTTCTCGCGCGGCGACCTTCTCGTGGAGATCGAGGCCATCGCCGTGGTGCCGGCGGCCCTCTCGCCTTGGGGGGTGCCGAACGAGGCGCCTTGATTCGGCGGGGCCCGCCAGCCTACGATGAGCGGGCATCGCAAAGTGCGGTGACCGCATCATACAGGCAGGGTTCGACGGTCAAGCAGTCTCGACATCGGGAAAGGAGAGCGCATCGGTGGCCTCGCGGATCACGGTCTACACCAACATCGGCTGAGGGCCCTGTCACAAGGCGGTAGAGTATCTATCGCAAAAGGGCGTGGAGTTCACGGAGAAGAACGTCGGGCGCGATCCCGAGGCCCGGCAGGAGCTGATCGCGCTGGGGCTCTTGTCGCTGCCCGTGCTCCTCATCGGCGACCAGAAGCTCACCGGGTTCAACCCGAACGCCATCGACGCGGCGGTGGCGGCGCTGAAGTAGGCGCCGCCGCCCGCACCCGCATGGCCACGGAGGCCGCATGAATCAGCCGTCGCAGGCGAACATCGACAAGATGTGGGCGTACGCCAGGAAATATGCGGAGAAATCCGGCACGTCCCTCCATCCTGATGTGGGTGTGACGGAGACGGTGGTCATGGGCCTCGCCCGCCACATCGAGGAAGTGGGGCGGCCGCTCTGCCCCTGCAACTTCTATCCCGATCCCAAGGAAGAGGCCAAGCTCCGCCGCTGGATCTGCGCCTGCGACGAAATGCAGAAGTACAAGTACTGCCACTGCCTGCTGTTCGTCACCCCCGAAGGGGTTCCCATCACGGAGTATCTGCCGGAGGGACACGAGGGTCGCGACGCGTACGGGATCGTCAAGGATCCCACCCCCGATAAGGGGCGCGCGACCGCCCGCGTCCTCGAGCGTCAGCACCAGGAGGGGGAGCGCTAGTCCGGGCTAGAAGATCCTCAGACGGGCCAGCTCTCCCGCCGCCACCCCATGTCCCAGAACATCCACTCGTAGCGGCTTGTGGTCAGAAAGTGCCGGCGCATGGTCTCCCGCTGCGAGGGGGTGAGGGTCGCCGCCGTCTCCTCGGTGACCTCGAGCACGGCCCGCACCAGGCCGCCGAACTCGTCCGCCGCGTAGGTGCCGATCCAGCGCGCGTAGAGCGGGTCCGACGAGCCGGCTCGCTCCAGCGCTTTGCCGACCTCCCAGTAGATCCAGTAGCACGGGAGGAGAGCGGCCAGGCCTTCGTGGAAGGGTGCGCCCTGGGCGATCGCGATCAGGTAGCTCGTGTAGGCGAGATTGGTGGGGGCGAGGGGCGTGGTCGCCACATCGGACGGGGTGAGGCCCCACTCGCCGAAGAAGCTCTCGTGCAGGGCACGCTCGACCCGGAGGGCCCCCGCCGCGTGCTCGCTGAACATGATGATCCACTCGTCGCGCGGGGCTCGGGCGGCCGCCAGGGCGAGGGCCCGCGCGAAGTCGCGCAGATAGAGGGCGTCCTGGACGGCGTAGAAGCGGAAGCTCTCCCGCGCCAGGGAGCCGTCGCTGAGGCCGCGCACGAAGGGATGCTCCAGGATAGCCGCATAGACCGGCTCGATGGAGTGCCAGAGTTCACCCGTGAATGTCATGCGGCTATGATATCCGCATGCGCGTCGGGCGCGGGCGGGCAGTCGCCGTTGTCGTTCTCCTGGCGGCCGTCTCCGCGTGCCAGGCGGGGCCGGACTGGATCTACGATAAACCCAAGGTGACCTCGGCCCAGCTCGATCGCGATCTGGTCCAGTGCCGCCAGCTGACGATGCCCAAGGGCGCGCTGGCCTATCCGGCCCTCACCGGGCCCGACCGCGAGGCGTTCAACGCGTGCATGGAGAAGCGCGGCTACTCGGTGACGCGCCCCTAGTGCGACATCGGTGACCGCGCGATTCCCTGCCGTGGCACGCCTCGGGCGCGCTTGATAGTATTTCAGGAACGGCGCCGAGCCGGTCCCGCGCGACGGGACGATGGCGCCGTTCGAGTTCGGGGGTACTGGGTGGCTGGTCGCCGGCCGAAAACCTCATCAGGGACACCCGATCACATGGAGCGATGGCGCCGCCGATGATGGCTACCCTGCTGCTGGCTCTGCTGCTTGGCGTCGCCGGCTGTGCCGCCAATCGTTCGGTGGTGGCGGTGGATTTGACGGCCCATACGCTCGTGCGACCCTCGGGCGCGGCGAGCCTGGCCTCGGCCGGCGACGCGGTCCAGGGTATCGCCGCCATCATGGTGCGCGACCTGGGGTTGCCGGTTCCCGAGCGCGTCACCGTGTATCTCTACTCGGGCCGCGAGGTCTTCGAGCAGGGACTGATCCGGGACGCGAACATCGCGCCCGTGCGGGCCGCCGAGCTCAGTGACTTCGCGGTCGGGGTGGGCAAGCGACGCCAGCTGCTCCTGCACGACGAGCCGGGCATGGAGCGGGGTCGTGAGTGGCTGCGACTCATCGCCCACGAGCTGACCCATGTCTCGCAGATCGAGCTGGCCCATGGCGAGGGCCGTGCCGAGCAGTGGCTGGCCGAGGGGATGGCCGAGTGGGTGGCCTTCACGGTGCTGGAACGCCTGGAGCTCGATGCCGTGAGCCGTCGGCACGAGGTGGCCGTGGCCGGCGTCCGCGGCCAGGCGGCGCTGCAGGCGGGGCGGCTCGACCTGGAGACGCTCGGCACGCCCCGCGGCTTCACCATGCGCCACTTGCGTGAGGGATCGCTCCCGACCTACCAGCTGTCCTTTCTCATGACGGAGTATTTGATTCATCGGGAAGGCTTTCCCCGGCTGCTCGAATACTTCGTGGCGGCCGCCCGGCCCCGGGACCGCCAGGCCACCTTCCGCAACGTGTTCGGTCAGAGCCTCGAGCAGTTCGAGCGGGAAGTGTTGCAGTACCTCCAGCTGCTCGTGAACGAACCAGTGCCAGAGGACCAGGAAGCTCTCGCCAGCCCCGGCGCGCGGTTGCCCCGCTGAGCACACTTCCCGCGCCCGGTGGCATCCTTGAAGTTGCCCCGGCCCCGTTCATATAATCGGCGCGCAACCAGGGGTTCAATCCGCGCTCGACGGCGAGGTCGCGCCATGGCCAAGACGGTCCGACAGGCAGAGCCCATCGAGGCCCTCCTCAAGGAAGGACGCAAGTTCCCGCCTCCCAAGGCCTTCGCCAAGCAGGCGCGGGTCGCCTCGGTCGCTGTCTACAAGGAAGCCAAGCGCGATCCCGTCCGCTTCTGGGAAAAGCAGGCGAAGACCCTGCGCTGGTTGAAGCCCTGGAAGAAGGCCCACGAGTGGAAGCTGCCCTACGCGAAGTGGTTCATCGGCGGCAAGCTCAACGCGTCCGACAACTGCGTGGATCGCCACGTGGAGGGCCCCCGGCGGACGAAGGCCGCCCTCATCTGGGAGGGCGAGCCTGGCGACACCCGGACCCTGACCTACTACGACCTTTACCGCGAGGTCAATCGCTTCGCGGCTGCCCTTCGCCAGCACGGTGTGAAGAAGGGCGACACCGTTACCATCTACTTGCCGATGATCCCGGAGGTGGTGGTGGCCATGCTCGCGTGCGCCCGCATCGGGGCGCCCCACAGCGTGGTCTTCGGCGGCTTCTCGCCGGAGTCGCTGCGCGACCGGATCAACGACGCGAAGTCGCGCGTGCTCATCACGGCCGACGGGGGTTACCGCCGCGGCAGCACGGTGCCGCTCAAGCGGAACGCTGACGAGGCGCTCAAGGAATGCCCGACCATCAACACGGTGATCGTGGCCCGGCGGACGGGGCAGGAGGTTGCCTGGCAGCGCGACCGGGACATCTGGTGGGACGAGTACATCAAGGAAGCGCCGGCCTTCTGCAAGCCGGAGCCGATGGACGCCGAGGACATGCTGTACCTGCTCTACACCTCGGGGTCCACCGGCAAGCCGAAGGGCATCGTCCACACGACCGGTGGGTACCTCACGGGCACATCTGCCACCCACGCCATGATCTTCGACCTCCGGGAGGACGACACGTACTGGTGTACGGCCGACGTGGGCTGGGTGACCGGGCACTCCTACATCGTCTACGGGCCGCTCGCCAACGGGGCCACCGTGGTCATGTACGAGGGCACGCCCGACTGGCCTGACAAGGACCGCTTCTGGCGGATCATCGAGCGCCACGGCGTCACCATCCTCTACACGGCGCCCACCGCCATCCGGACGTTCGTGCGCTGGGGCGAGCAATACCCGGCCCGCTGTGACCTCTCGTCGCTCCGCCTGCTCGGCACCGTGGGAGAGCCCATCAATCCCGAAGCCTGGGTCTGGTACTGGAAGGTCATCGGGGGCGGACGCTGTCCCATCGTGGACACCTGGTGGCAGACGGAGACCGGCCACATCCTGATCTCGCCGTTGCCCGGCATCACGGTGACCAAGCCGGGCTCGGCCACCTTTCCCTTCCCGGGCATCGAGGCCGATATCGTCAACGAGCTGGGCGAGTCGGTCCAGGCCGGCTACCTCGTGCTCAAGCGGCCGTGGCCCGGCATGCTGCGCGGCATCTATGGTGACCCCGAGCGCTACGTGCAGACGTACTGGAGCCAGGTCAAGGGCATGTACTTCACCGGTGACGGTGCCAAGCGCGACAAGGACGGCTACTTCTGGCTGCTGGGCCGGGTCGACGATGTGATGAACATCTCGGGGCACCGCGTGTCGACCATGGAGGTCGAGTCGGCGCTGGTCGAGCATCCGGCGGTGGCCGAGGCGGCCGTCATCGGTCGCACCCACGAGATCAAGGGGCAAGCCATCGCGGCCTTCGTGACCATCAAGGAAGGCCGGGGCGAGATGACCAAGGACCTGCAGGACGACATCAAGGCCCACGTGGCCAAGAAGATCGGGGCCCTCGCGCGTCCGGACGACATCATCTACTCGGCCGAGCTTCCGAAGACGCGGAGCGGCAAGATCATGCGCCGCCTCCTGCGCGACATTGCGGAGGGCCGGGCCCTGGGCGATACGACGACCCTGGCCGATCCCAACGTCATCGCCGTCCTCAAGAAGAAGTACGAGGAAGAATAGGGGCCTCGAGAGGGCCGCATGACGGAGGTCCGCCTGTTGCGCGTCGTCCTGACGCGGTGTCTACCCGCGTGACCTCGACCGGGACGCCGCCCCCGGCGGCGGCGACGGTTCCGGTCGAAATAGTCTCGTGGGTGACCAAGTTCGTCGGCGGCGACGGCTCCGGCCGCCGCCTCTTCGACGAGCCACTGACGAGCGGGGCCACTATCCGCTCGGTGCTCCGGGGTCTCTCGGTCCGCTTCCCCGAGCTTCAGCGTGCGCTGTGGAATGGCGAGCAGCTTGGCGAGCATGTCGAGGTGCTGGTGAACGACGCGGTTCTCGACCTCCATTACACCCTGGATTCCCCCGTGGCGCCGGGTGACCGCATCACCCTGCTCGGCCAGTACATGGGCGGCTGACCCGGCTGGTGCGGTGCCGCTCGCCCGCGTGGTTCGTGGCGCGCCCCTGGTCCGGCCGGGAGCGTCGGCGGTGCTCGGGTGAGTTCGTCGAGCACGACTCAAAACACGAAGCGGCTTCCCAGTGTCAGAACGCGAATCGGCTCCCGACCGTCAGAACGCGAATCGGCTCCCAACCGCGCACGGAGTTATCACCGACTCGCCGAACTCGCGCAGGAGCGCGTGGACGGCCCGCCAGCCCGTGCAGTGGGCGGGCATGATCTGCTGCAGCCCGAATTGCCGCAGATGCGTCACCGTGTCCGGGATCAGGCGCTCGGGGCCGGTGCCAGACAGATGGAGCCCGCCGAGGGCGCCGTAGGGCGGTACGTCCGGAAACGCCTCGCGAGCATGCAGGAGAACGTTCACGATTCCTGCGTGGGAGCAGGCACTGAACACGAGCAGCCCCTTCTCCCGCACGTGAACGGCCAGATAGCGCTCGTCCATGATGAGCGGGTCGGGCTCCCAGGCGGCTCCCGGGGCGCGCCGGCAGAGATGATCGGGGCGGCCCTTCTCGAAGGACGATACCCTGGGAATCTCGCCGCTCAGATAGAAGCACCCCTCGCCAAGCTCCCGGGCCTCGCCGCTGTCGACCACGCGGGCGCCGTGAGCGGCCAGGGCCTCGGGCGAGGGCACGGGTTGAAAGGGCGCGACGTCGCCGGTGGTCAAGGTGGCCGCGCGCTCCAGGAACATGCCCGCGTTCACGTGACACGGGATCGGCCGGCCGGGGCGGCCCGCCACGATTGCATCCAGGGCGTCCAGCAACGCTCCCATGTGGTCCCAGTGCCCGTGGGAGATGGCGATCTCCTCCACCTCGTTGAGCCTCACCCCGAGGTTGCGGCAGTTCCTGACGAAGAGCGCGCCCTCGGGACCTGCGTCGAAGAGTAGGGTGTGTCGACGCGGGCCGACGTGCGCGGTCAGCACCAGGGCCAGGCCGAGCTGGGCGCAGCAGAGGGTCGAGCCGGAGAGCTCCTGGGCGCCGGCCGCCATCACGTTGTTGAACTCGGGCGAGACGTGGGGCGGTTTGGTCGAATAACTGTCGCTCAGATTGTCGAGCGCGACGTCAACGACCAGCCTGTCCACCGGTCTGAGTTGCGGCATGGTCTCCGTCTCCGATACGTTCTTGCATTGCAGTTGCCCAAAGATCCATCGATTCGACGCGCGGCCAGCTTACACCGCCGCGCCGTTGCATGACCGCTTCGTGTCCCGGAATCGGCACGGCCCCACCACCGCGCCGTTCGCGGGCGCGCCTGCTAGAATCGGAGCGAATCGCCATGACCCAGGACGCGACGAGCCCTTTCTCCCACCTGCCGCGCGAGCGGACATGGCTGCTCCCGGCTCTCGACGCGGTACAGCGCGCCGAGGGCAGCGTCTCGGCGGCGCGTCTGGCCGCCATCGCTGCTCACGTGCGGGTGCCGCTCAGCGAGGTGTGGGGTGTCGCGACCCACTACCCGGAACTGCGGCTCACGCCGCCCGGACGTCGGCTCGTGCGCGTGTGCACCGGAGTGAGCTGCCAGGTGCGCGGCGGTGGAGACCTGCTCCGCGAGTGCGTGCGTCGACTTGGCATCGCGGCGGGCGCGACGACGCCAGACGGCGAGGTCACCCTCGAGGAGATGGACTGCGCTTTCGCATGCGGGGTTGCGCCTGTCGTCGAGGTTCAGCATCGGCGGCGGGGACGTGTGCGAATGGAGGACCTCGACGGCAGCCTGGGCGGACCGGCCGAGGATCGTGATCATCGCCAGGCCGCCGAAGGGGAAGCGCGCGCCGATGCCGAGACGCCCGAGCGGCGCGCGGCGGGGCTGGCGCCATCGGTCATGCCGGTGGGCTCGTCGCCAGGCGCTCGCCTCGCAGCTCTCCGCCGGGACGCCGAGCGCGCCGCAGGCTCTACGCGGCTTATCGTCGGCGCCGGCAGCTGCGGCCTCGCCGTGGGAGCGGATGAGACACTCGAGGCCCTGCGCGCCGAGACGACCCGGCGCGGCCTATCGGCGACCGTGGTGGCCGGCGGGTGCAGCGGCGCCTGCTGGGCGGCGCCCACGGTCGCCGTGCTGCGCGAGGGACAGCCGGTCGCCCTGACTGGTCCGGTGGCCGCCCCTACTGTTGCGCGCTTCGTGGAGGGTCTAGCGGCAAGCGGTTCGCCGAGCGATTTCGAGGTGGATCCCGGATGGTTCGCGGCTCAGCAGCGTGTCGTGCTCGCTCGGGCGGGCGTCGTCGATCCAGCGGACATCGCCGACGCGATTCGCCGGGGAGCGTACCGGGCGCTCGCGCAGACGCTCGAGGAAGGCAAGCCCGAGCGTGTCATCGCCGAAGTCCGGACGGCGGGGTTGCAGGGACGCGGCGGCGCCTACTTTCAGACGGCCACGAAGTGGGAGGCGTGCCGGGCCGCTCGCGGCGAGCCCAAGTTCGTCGTCGTGAACGGCGAGGAAGGGGAGCCCGGCATCTTCAAGGATCGCCACCTCATGGAAGGCGATCCGCATCTGCTCCTGGAGGGTGCATTGCTCGCCGCGTTTGCCGTCGGTGCTTCACGCGGTGTCCTGTACGTACACGGCGAGGCTGACCTCTCGGCGGCACGCCTGGAGGTGGCCCTCGAGCAGGCGCGCGCCTGGGGGCTGCTTGGCCCGCAGATCCTCGGATCTGATTTCTCGTTCGACGTGGAGATCCGGCGCGGCCTCGGCGGGTTCGTCCTCGGCGAGGAGACGGCGCTGCTCGAGTCCATCGAGGGCCGGCGCGCCATGCCCCGCACGCGCCCGCCCTTTCCCGTCGAGTCCGGGCTGTGGGGCAAGCCCACCGTCATCAACAACGTCGAGACTCTCTCCGCCATCCCCGCCATCGTCGAGCGCGGGGGCGCCTGGTTCGCCTCCCTCGGGCGTGGCCACGGCACCAAGCTCTTCGGCCTGTCCGGGCACCTGAGACGGCCTGGCGTGGTCGAGATGGAGGCTGGCGGTACGCTCCGCGCCTTGATCGAGGGAGTGGGCGGCGGAATATCGACCGGGCGCCGCCTCGGGGCGGTCGTGGTGGGCGGGCCCTCGGGAAGCGTGGTGTCGACGCGCAAGCTCGACGAGCCGCTGGTTCCGCGGGGCGCCGTCAATCCGGGCACGGGCGGCGTGATCGCCCTCGATGAGGACGCCTCCGTGCGCGATGCCGTCAGGACCTTGCTCGCCTTCAACACGCGGGAGTCGTGCGGCAAGTGCACGCCGTGCCGCGAGGGTACCGCGCGGATGCTGGCCATGCTGGGCGGGCCCGTCGACGAGCCTCAGATCAGGGCCCTGGCCGAGGTGATTCAGCTGGCCTCGTTGTGCGGCCTCGGGCAGGCGGCCCCCTACGCGGTGCTATCCGGGTTGTCGGAGTTCCCGGACGACTTCGTTCGAGTATCCTGAGGGACGGTGATGAGTGCGATGACGACGATGTGCCGCGTGACCATCGACGGGCGGTCGGTCGAGCTGCCCGCCACCGCCACCGTTCTCGACGGGGTGAATCAGTTGGGTCTGCCGCTGCCTCAGCTCTGCAAGGACCGGGAGCGGGCGCCGCTCGGCGCCTGCCGCACGTGCCTCGTACACGTCGAGGGCATGCGCGGGGTGCCCGCGGCCTGCCATCTTCCCGTGCGTGACGGCATGGTGGTCGACACGCAGCACCCCGAGGCCGTGCGAGTCCGCACCGGCGTGCTCGACCTCACGCTGTCCATGCTGACCCCTTCCGAGGAGCGGACCGGGTTCGGCGAGGTGGGGGTGGCGACCGCTCGCCACGGCGTGGTGGAACCGAGTCACCGACCGCTCCATCACGCGGCCATCGATGCGAGCAAGTCGTTCTTCGTCCTCGACCGTGAGGCGTGCATCCTGTGCGGGCGCTGCACCGTCGCCTGCGACGATGTGCAGCAGATCGGAGCCATCGCGCTGCTCGGGCGCGGTCACGCTACCAAGGTTGGCGTGGGGGGCGACGGCCCCATGTCCTCCTCGGTCTGTACCTCGTGCGGCCAGTGCGTGGCCACGTGCCCGACCGGCGCCCTCCGGCCCAAGGAGCCAGCGCACAAGCTCGTCCACACCACCGAGACGACGTGTCCGTACTGTGGGGTGGGCTGCGGCATCGAGCTCGGGGTTCGCGACGACGGACGCCTGGCCGTGATGGCCGCCGACGTGCCCGCCAACCGCTCGAGCGAGGGCATGCTGTGCGTGAAGGGGCGCTTCGGCACCGGCTTCGTGCACGCGCGCGACCGCATCACGGCGCCGATGGTGCGCGACGGCGGCCAGTGGCGTGCGGTGTCCTGGGACGAGGCCCTCGACACGGCGGTGGCGGGCCTGGTGCGCCACCATGGGCGCTTCGGCGCGCTCGCGTCCGCCAAGGCCACCAACGAGGACGCCTACGTCATCCAGAAGTTCGTCCGGAGGGTGATGGGTACCAACAACGTCGATCACTGCACGCGGCTCTGTCATTCCCCGTCGGTGGAGGCGATGCTCGTGTCCATGGGTTCGGGGGCCACCTCGAACTCGTACGTGGACTACGAGCAGGCGGGCTGCCTGATGATCGTGGGCGCCGATGCCTCCGCCAACCATCCCGTCATCGCCATCCGCTTCCGGCGCGCCTTGCGGGCGGGGGCCAAGATCGTCGTGGTCAATCCCAAGCGCATCGAGCTGTGCGACCAGGCCGATCTCTGGATCCAGAACCGCCCAGGGACGGACGTGATGCTCTTCAACGCGATGGCCCGTGTCATCCTCGACGAGAGATTGGCTAACCTCGACTTCGTCTCGGCTCGTACGGAAGGCTTCGAGGAATGGATGGCCTCCCTGGCCGAGGCTGACCTGGAGCACGCGGCGCTGCTGACGGGGGTTCCCGCCGACACGATTGCCCAGGCCGCGCGCTGGTACGCGAAGCCGCCGTTTGCCGGCTCGTGCCTCATCTGGGGCATGGGCATCACCCAGCACACCAATGGCATTCACAACGCCCATGCCCTGCTCAACCTGGCCCTCGTGTCGGGACAGCTGGGCTTTCCGGGATCGGGCATCTCGCCCCTGCGCGGCCAGAACAATGTCCAGGGCTGCGGCGATGCCGGATGCATTCCCACCAACCTGCCGGGCTACCAGAACTACACGCCGGCGACTCTGGCGCGCTTCGCCGAGCGCTGGGGCCTCGCCCCGCCCGGCTCGGTGGGCAAGGTGGTGACCGAGATGGTGGAGGGCTGTCTCACCGGGGACGTACGGGCGATGTACGTCGTCGGCGAGAACCCGCTGCTCTCGGAGCCGGATCTCCACCACGCCGAGAAGGCGATCGGTCAGCTGGACTGTCTGATCGTCCAGGACCTGTTCCTGCACGAGACGGCCGAGCGCGCCCACGTCTTCCTCCCCGCCGCCGCGTTTGCGGAGAAGGAAGGAACGTTCACGAACTCCGAACGTCGGGTGCAGCGGGTACGCCAAGCCATCGACCCGCCGGGACAGGCGCGGGCGGACTGGTGGATCGCGGCCGAGCTGGCCAAGCGCGTGGCGGCGCGCCTCGGTCAGCCGATCGGGCGCCAGTTCGACTACGGGAGCGCCGCCGAGATTTTCGACGAGATGGCGAGCGTGATTCCCTTCCTGGGCGGCATGTCGCACGCGCGCCTCGACGCCGAGGGGGGGCTCCAGTGGCCGTGTCCGACCGCCGATCATCCCGGCACGCGCTATCTCTACGCGGACTCGTTTCCGCGGGGCAAGGGGCGCTTCGTGCCGGCCATCCAGACGGTGGAGGCGGCCGAGTTGCCTGATGTCGACTATCCCTTCGTGCTCAATACGGGACGGCTGCTCTATCACTGGCACGGAGGCACCCTCACCCGCCGCGTGGAGGGGTTGCTGGAGTTGGCCCCGCGCCTGGAGGTGGCGCTGCACCCGGTCGACGCGCGCCGGCTCGGGGTGGACTCGGGGGTACCGATTCGCCTCATCTCGCGACGCGGCGAGCTGACGGGCTATGCGCACGTCACCGAGGCCGTGCGGGTAGGTGCCGTCTTCGTGCCGTTCGTGAAGCTCGCCGACTCGGCGGCCAACTTCCTGACCAACTCCGCCTTCGATCCCGCCTCGAAGATTCCGGAGTACAAGGTGTGTGCGGTACGCGTCGAGCCTGTGCGGAGCTGATAACCCACTCAACCCCCTGTTCCTGGGCCCAATGTCGCCGGGTCAGCGCTGTCCGGTCATCGTGGTGCCCACAGTGAGGAGAGCGCCCGATGGGGAAGAGCGACATCGAGATTGCCCGGGAGGTGAAGCTGCAGGCGATCTCCACCATCGCCGACGGCCTCGGGCTGACGGAGGGTGACCTCGAGCTGTACGGCCGCCATAAGGCCAAGGTACGGCTGGAGACTATCCAGCGCCTGCGCGCCAATCCCGACGGCGCCCTCGTGCTGGTGACGGCCATGACCCCGACCCCGGCCGGCGAGGGAAAGTCCACCACGACGGTAGGCCTCGGGGACGCCTTCCGAAGGCTCGGCAAGCGCTCGATCGTCACCATGCGTGAGCCCTCGCTCGGTCCCTGCTTTGGCGTGAAGGGCGGCGCCGCCGGCGGCGGCTACGCGCAGATCGTCCCCATGGAGGACATCAACCTGCATTTCACGGGTGATCTGCACGCGGTCACCGCCGCCCATAACTTGTTGGCGGCCATCGTCGACAACCACATCTTCCAGGGGAACGCCCTCAACATCGATGCGCGGCGCGTCTTGTGGAAGCGCGTGCTCGACATGAACGATCGTGCCCTGCGCAGTCTGGTCATCGGGCTGGGCGGCCCCGTGCACGGCATCCCCCGCGAGTCCGGCTTCGAGATCACGGTGGCCTCCGAGATCATGGCCATCCTCTGCCTGGCCAACGATCTGACCGACCTGAAAGCGCGAATCGCGCGCGTGGTCATCGGTGAGCGTCCCGACGGGAGCCTGGTGAACGCGGGGGAGCTCGGGGTGGCGGGAGCGCTCACCGTGCTTCTACGCGATGCCATCAAACCGAACCTCGTGCAGACGCTCGAGGGGACTCCCGCCTTCGTGCACGGCGGCCCCTTCGCCAACATCGCCCACGGCTGCAACAGCCTGATGGCCACCCGGCTGGCCCTGAAGCTGGGCGAGGTCGTGGTGACGGAGGCTGGCTTCGCCAGCGACCTCGGCGCCGAGAAGTTCTTCGACATCAAGTGTCGCGTGGGCGGGCTGACGCCGGCGGCAGCGGTGATCGTGGCCACCGTGCGCGCGCTCAAGATGCACGGCGGCGTGGCGCGCGAGCGGCTCGACGCGCCGAACGTGGAAGCCGTGCAGGCGGGTCTCGCGAATCTCGAAAAGCACGTCGAGAACGTCAGGCACTTCGGGGTGGGCGCGGTGGTGGCTCTGAACCACTTCACGGGGGATTCGGAGGCCGAAGTAGAGGCGGTCATGAAGGCCTGCCAGCGTCTGGGCGTGCCCGCCCATCTCTCGCGCGTGTGGGAGCGCGGCGGGGCCGGCGGAACGGATCTGGCGGAAGCAGTCTTACAGGCCATGGCGGCGCCGGGCCGATCCCACTTCCGGCCCCTCTATCCCGACGAGATGCCGCTTGGGAAAAAGATCGAGACGATCGCCACCACCCTGTACGGCGCCGATGGCATCACCGTGCTCCCGGTGGCGCAGACGAAGCTGGCCAAGTACGAGAGCCTCGGGTATGGGAAGCTGCCCGTCTGCATCGCCAAGACCCAGAACTCGCTCTCCGACGACGCGAGGAAGGTCGGGCGGCCCCGAGGCTTCACGGTGACCATTCGCGACGCCAAGCTCTCGGCGGGAGCGGGCTTCGTGGTGGCCTACGCCGGCGACATCCTGACCATGCCGGGCCTCCCGAAGAAACCGGCCGCGGAGTCGATCGACATCGACGAGAACGGGCAGGTGGTCGGACTGTTCTGAGCCGATGGCGATCATCCTCGACGGCAAGGCGGTGGCGGCCCGGATCCAGGGCGAGGTGGCGACGGCCGCGGCCGCGCTACGAGCCGAGCGAGGCGTCGTCCCCACCCTGGCCGTGGTTCTGGTCGGCGAGGACCCGGCATCGAAGATCTACGTGCGTCGCAAGACGCAGGCGTGCCGCGAGGCAGGCATCGAGGCGCGCGATCACCTCTTTCCCGAGGGCATCTCGGAATCCGCGCTGCTCGCGCTAGTGCGCGAGCTGAACGGCGCGCGCGATGTGCACGGGATCCTCGTCCAGCTCCCGCTTCCCAAGGATATCAACGAGGCGCGTGTGCTCGACGCCATCGATCCCGCCAAGGACGTCGACGGCTTCCATCCGGAGAATCTCGGGCGCTTGTTCATCGGCCAGCCCCTCGTGGTGCCCGGCACGCCGGCCGGAGTCATGGCCATCCTCGAGCACTACGGGATCGGTCTGCGTGGGCGCCTGGCCACCGTGGTGGGCCGCTCGCGCATCGTGGGCAAGCCGGTGGCCCAGCTTCTGCTCGCCGAGGACGCCACCGTTATCATGGCCCACAGCAAGACGCCCGACCTGGCCGCGGTCACGCGTCAGGCTGACGTGCTGGTGGTCGCCACCGGGCGAGCCCACCTGGTGGGCGCGGCCCACGTGAAGCCGGGAGCGACCGTGATCGACGTCGGCGTCAACCGCCTGCCTGACGGCAAGCTCGCGGGCGACGTCGACTTCGCCGCCGTGTCGCCCATCGCGTCCGCCATCACACCGGTGCCGGGCGGCGTCGGCCCCACCACAGTGGCCATGCTGATGCGGAACACGCTGCGCGCCTGTCGCCGATTGATGTAATGGGGGGCCCCGATATGGCCCCCCATACCCCCCAACGCTCGGGGCGCCCCGGGCAACCCGTGGCGCCCCTCGGGATCACGCGCGGGCTGGGCCCCGACATGGCCCCGCAAACTCCCCGCGACCTCGGGGCCGCCGCCTTTGGTGCGGGTTCGCGTCTGGAGTGCATTCCCAACGTGAGCGAGGGGCGTGACGCGTCGTTGATCGGGCGGCTCGCCGAGACGATTCGCGCGGCGGGGGTGGAGCTGATCGATGTACACAGCGATGTCGATCACCATCGCTCCGTCTTCACCTGTGTGGGCGCACCCGCTGTCCTGGAGCGCGCCATGCTGGCCCTCGGCCGGGCTGCGCTGGAGTCGATTGATCTCCGCTCGCATCACGGGGTGCATCCGCGGGTGGGGGCTCTCGACGTCGTACCGTTCGTTCCGCTGCGCGGGGCCTCGATGGACGACGCTGTGGCGGTGGCGCACCGCGTCGGGCAGTTGCTCGCTCAGGCGCTCGGCTTGCCGGTGTACTTTTACGGGGCGGCCGCCCTCAAGGAGGATCGCCGTGAGCTGGCCGCCATCCGTCTGGGGGGATTCGAACACCTTAGCGACCGCATGAGGAACGCCGACTGGCAGCCAGATGCTGGACCTGCCCGACTTCATCCCACCGCGGGGGCAACCATCGTGGGCGCCCGGGGCCCGCTGATCGCGTTCAACGCGATGCTGGACACCGCGGATGTCGAGGTGGCCAGGCGGCTCGCCCTCGCCATTCGCGAATCCTCGGGGGGCCTGGCGGCCGTCCGTGCCCTGGGACTCTGGCTGCCCAGCCGCGGCCTCGCCCAGGTATCCATGAATCTCTTGGACTATCGGCGCACTGGGCCGCGCCTGGTGGCCAAGCACATCGAGGAGCATGCCCATCGAGCCGGCGTCAGCGTCGCCGCCTACGAGCTCGTCGGCTGTGCCCCAGCCGACGCGATGGCCGACTGGCCCTCAAGCCTGGCGGCGATCGTGGGCCTGAAGGCCTCGCAGCTGCTCGACCCCTCGCTCGTCGCCGGAAACTGATGAATCGCGTCGTCAACGAAGGCGGCGCGGCTCGATCCGCGGGGGGAATCGAGGCTCGCACGAATCGATCATGATCGAATTGACACGGAGCTCATGATTGACTACCGTGTGAGGTCATGACCAGACCGCTGCAAGTCTACCTGGACGACGCGGACCTCGATCGGCTCGAGACGTGGGCGCGTGAGCGAGGATGGACCAAATCCCAGGCGATCCGGGCGGCCGTCCGGGCGCTCACGCGCAAGCCGGCCGCCGACCCGTTGCTCGAGCTGAGCGGTGACATCGACGGTCTCCCGGCCGACCTGAGCGCCAACTTCCACCGATACCTCGACGAGACCTTCGTTGCCGAGTCGCCGGCCCCATACCGCGTCGGCCGCCGCCGTTCCGCCAAGTCTGCTCGTCGATAGCAGCGCCTGGATCGCGCTCCGCAGCCTGCGCGATCAGCATCACGCCGAGGCTGACCGCCTGTTCCGGGAAGCGCTCCGGCGCCGCATCCCGCTCTTCACCACGAGCCTGGTTGTTGCCGAGACTCATCGGCTCACACTCTTCCGTGCCGGTGTGCAGCCGGCGCGGCGCTTCCTCGAGTTGATCGAGGCCAGCCCCAGTGTCACGGTCCTATTCCCGAACGCCGCGCATCACGCCGCGGCGCGCCAATGGCTGGAGCGATTAGCGCCACGCCCCGTCACGTACACGGACGCGATGAGCTTTGCCGTGATGGCGGAGAACGGCTGCGGGCACGTCCTCGGCTTCGATGAAGACTTCGCGGCGGCCGGCTTCACGCTCTGGCGCTGAGCCACCTGGTGATCTCCCGCGCCAAACGGCGATGCGAGAGCTCGTTCGGCGGTCCCGCGGTAGTAGGTCAGTTTGATACTCCGCCCACTACCGGGCTCGACCATCGCTAGCGGCCGGCTGACGCCCGCGTCTCCGCCTCGGCCTGCTCCAGCCAGAAAGGCATCTGCATCTCACGAAACATTGCGGCAGCCGTGGTGAGGTGACCGGCGGCCTTGTCAGGCCTTCGCGCTCGCCGGTGGAGGCGGGCGAGGTCGAGGTGGCACCGTGCCATCAGGGGGCGCATGTCGCGCTCCTCGGCCATGGCCATCGCACGGTGGAGGTGCTCCTCCGCCTTGATAGCTTCGGCCGATTCGCGCCGCGAGGCCAACTCGCCGAGGATGCGGTGGGCGAACGCTTCGTAGGCGCTCTCCTTGTGCTCGAGCGCGAGTTGCAGGGAGCGCTCGGCGTGCCAGGTCGCATCCGCCGTCCTCCCCTGGAGGAGGTTCGCTTCGGCGAGCCACCCGGTCCATTGTGAGATACAGGGAATGAATTTGACGGATGCGGCGAGGTCGAGCGCCTCCTCGAGGAGCGCCACGCCCTCGCGCACGCGACCACCCAGCGTGTACGCATATCCGAGAAACGAGGTGCTAGCAGCCTGCGGGCTTCGAATGCTCCGAGTACGGGCGAGCATGAGCGCCTGTTCCAACGCCGGGACGGCGAGCGCCACGTCTCCTCTCAGAACGGCCGGAAGGCCGCGCGTGATGCGAGCGATGACTAGGTCAGCGGGTTGATCGATGTCTGCTGTGATGTCGTGGCATTCGTCAGCCGCCGCCGCCTCCTTGAACTCTCCACGCCAAGCGTGACACCAGGCGAGCCACATCCGCGAACTCACCGAGAGAAGTGTGGGTTGGCCGAAGCGCTCTCGGGCTCGGGGCCCGCTCAGTGCTTCGACATTAGGCCGAAGGAAACCCATCGCTCGGCGATAGTCGCCCAATTCGTGGAACGCGCGGCCGAGAGACAGCCGCGCCACCGCGCCCAGAACGAAGTCGCCGAGCTCGGTGGCGATCGCCAGCGCGCGCTGACCCATCTCCACGGCCGGTTCGTAGTCGATGATCGCGCACTGCAGCTGCGCCATATAGCCATAGGCTAGCCCGAGCCGGCGGCGGTCTCCGAGGCGCTCCGCGAGGGCTTCCGCCTCGCGGAGCAGATCCAGCGCCCGCCCGAATTCGGCGAGCACGCTGAGGGCCTGGCGCAGCTCGAACCGCACGTCGATAGCCTGTTCCACCGTGTCGCGACCGTCGGGAAGATTGCCGAGCGCCACCAACGCCTCGTCGAGGTGGGCGACTGCCTCCCGATTGGCCGACCGCGCCATCGCCTTGCCCCCTGCCTGCCGGAGGTAGTGGACCGCCCGGCTCCACTCTTCACCCCGCAAGAAATGGTAGGCCAAAACTTCGTAGTGCTCGGCGAGGCGGTCGGCATAGAGCTCTTCGATGGCCAGGCCGATGATGCGATGCAGCTCGCGGCGGCGCTGCAGGAGCAGCGAGTTGTAGGCGACGTCGTGGGTGAGGGCGTGCTTGAACATATAGGCCAGCTCGGGGAAGATCCGGCGCTGGTAGATCAGCTCGATGGCTTGCAGCTCCTGCAGGAACTCCTCGGTTCGTCCGCGGATGTCGGCGATCCGGTCGAGGAGGCGGCGCGTGAACTCGCGTCCGATGACAGACGCCAGCTGCAATGTCTTCTTGGCCGGCTCCTCCAGCCGGTCGATCCGCGCCATGATCACGTCCTGGACCGTGTCGGGGACGACGATCTCCTCGAGCGGCCGGGCCATGTCATACCCGGCGCCCGCGGGCTGGATCGCGCCCGATTCCTGGAGTGACCGCACCACCTCCTCGATGAAGAACGGGTTCCCTTCTGTCTTCCTGATAATGAGCGCTTTGAGCGGCTCGGGCAGCGCGTCGGTGGCGAGGACGGCTTCCGCCATCCGTTCCCCCTCCGTGGTCGAGAGAGCGGTCAGGCCGAGCCGGGTGTGAAAGCTCCGATCACCCAGACGATGCGCGTAGCCCGGCCGGTAGGTGACGATCACGAGAGCGCGGCTGGAGGCCACGCTGTCAGCGACGAAGGTCAGATACTCCTCGGTCGCGGTGTCCGTCCAGTGAAGGTCTTCGAAGACGAAGACATGGGGACGGATCTCGGCAGCGCGCACGGTGAGCTTCCGGACGGCATCGAAGATGGCGGCCCGTCGCTGCGACGGATCGAGGCCGAGCAGACCGGGATCGCCGGGATCGATCGAGAGCAGAAAGCGCAAGTGCGGGGAGGATCGGTCGCAAGTCCTCCCCGAGCAGCAGCACGTTGCGCTCGATCTTTCTGACGATCGCGTCCGCGGCGTCACCCTCCTCGATCCGGAAGGCCCGCCGCAGCATGTCGATGACGGGATGGAGCGCGATGGAACGTCCGAAGGACATACAATGGCCCTCGAGCCAGAGCGCCTCGTCGGCCAGACTACGGCGGAACTCGAGGAGGAGGCGAGACTTGCCGATACCAGGCTCGCCGGCGATGAAGACGATCTGCCCCTGACCGCCGCGCACTCGCTCGAAGCGCTCGGCCAGCACATCCAGCTCCCGTGTGCGCCCGACGAATGTCGTCAGCCCCCGCTCGGCCTCGATTTCGAGGCGGGTCCGGCTCTCGCGGGACGCGATGGCCTCCCACGCCCGCTGCGGGGCAGCCTTTCCCTTCAGCACCAAATCGCCCAACGGCCGAGTGTAAAAGTAGCCCTCGATGAGGCGGTGCGTGGCCGCGGAGATGACGATCCGGCCCGGGTCCGCCGCCTGGACGAGCCGGGCGGCCACGTTCGTGGTGTCGCCGACCGCCGTGTAATCCATGCGGAGATCGGTCCCGATGCTCCCGACGACCACGAGCCCTGTGTTCAGCCCCTGGCGCACCTGGAGACTGATCCCTCGATCGCGGTGGAGTTCGTCCCGGTACTGCTCCAGTGCCTTGCGAATGCCGAGGGCGGCGTGGACTGCGCGCTGGGCGTGGTCTTCGTGGGCGATGGGCGCCCCGAACAGGGCCATGATCCCATCGCCGAGGAACTGGTTGACCGTGCCCTCGTAGCGGTGGACCTCGGCCAGCATCAGCTCGAAGGCGCGGTTCATGAGCTGGTGGACGACTTCGGGATCAAGCCGCTCGGACAAGGAGGTGAAGCCCGAGGCGTCGGCGAAGAGCACGGTGACCAGCTTGCGCTCCCCCTCGAGGGCGGCTTTCGAGGTGAGGATCTTCTCGGCGAGATGACGGGGCGTGTACGACTCAGGAGCGCCGAAGCTGGCAACGGCGGGGGCCCCGACCGGGTGCCCGCACTCAGCACAGAACTTTGCGGTTGGCGAGACCTGGGTGCCGCAACTCGAGCAGGTGCGGATGAGCGCCCCGCCGCACTCCTCGCAGAACTTCGCCGTGGGCGAGTTTTCGTGCTGGCACCGGGAACACGTCATCTCAGGACCTCCGATCGAAATGGCCCCGCGGGCCCGGCTCGGGATCTCGAATGTGTCCCAACTTATCACGAGACTCGGCCCGTATGCCTTGAGCGCGGCGGAAGCAGGTCGGCAAGTGTGATCGAACACGCCGCGTACAGTGGTAGACTTCCCGGCCATGCTGAACCCGTTCCAGCAGCCCGCGCTCATCAAGGCCGAAACGTTCGCCTCGCTGCCCCCGAAGTTCCGTCTCAAGAGCCGCACCGCGTGGTCGGATCCGAACCGCCAGGGCGCCGCGGTGGACAGCTTCCTGGAGGGGCCGTCCTTCGATCGGGCGGGCAATCTCTACGTGGTTGACATTCCGTTCGGACGTGTCTTCAAGATCACGCCGGCCCGCGAATGGGAACTGGTGGTTCAGTACGACGGGTGGCCCAACGGCCTCAAGTTCCATCGTGACGGCCGCATCGTCATTGCCGACTATCGTCGCGGTCTGATGATCCTGGACCCTGGACCCGGCACGGTGCAACCCCTGCTGGAGACCGCCTACAGCGAGGGCTTCAAAGGGCTGAACGATCTGCACTTCGCGTCCAACGGTGATCTGTATTTCACCGATCAGGGGCAGACCGGGATTGCCGACCCTACGGGACGGGTGTTCCGGCTGCGCGCCAACGGGGTGTTGGAGCGCCTTGCCGGCAACGTGCCGAGCCCCAACGGCATCACGCTCAACACCCGGAACACTCAGGTCTACGTGGCGGTCACGCGAGCCCAGCAGATCTGGCGACTGCCCCTGATGGCCGACGGGCAACCGGCCAAGACGGGCGTTGCCATCCAGTTGTCCGGGGGGCATGCGGGGCCCGACGGGATCGAGATGGATGCGGAGGACGGTCTCGTCGTGTGTCATCTCGGGGTGGGGGTCTGGCGCTTTGACACTAACTGCCTGCCGACTCACCTCGTGCACGCCGACGGCCACCGGCTGCTCACCAATGTCGCCTTCGGCGGGGCGGACCGCCGGACGCTCTACATGACCGATTCGTTGAACGGGGAGATCCTGACCGCGCGCCTGCCGGTGGCGGGCAAGATCGTGTTCGGCCTCGCGTAGCCGCCGCCGCGCCGGTCGACGACGCTCGGCTGGGCTAGGCTAGAGCGCGATAGGCGTCGACCGGCACCAGGCGCCGGCCCAGCGGGTCCACGCCGAGGCCGAACGTCTCGAGCGTCTGGGCCCCGAGCAGCTTGGGAGCACCCTCATCGGCGAGAAACGCCAGCACCGTCCGTTCGCGCCCCTCGAGACGAACCCTGATTTCCGTGACTCTCCAGATCGCCGTCTCTCCGGTCGCAAAGACAACCCGCTGATCGCCGATAGGTCGGTAGCCCATGCGCTCGAGCACACGAGCCGGCAGCGAGAGGTAGGACGCCCCGGTATCGGTCTGGTGCGAGCTGTCGAACGCCTCGCGCGAGCCGGCCGTCGCCTTCGCCAAGGCCATGCGGCAGACGCATCCGAACCTGCCCCTCGCCTTCAACTATTCGTCGTCGTTCAAGTGGAACCAGGATCCGAGCCCCTTCACCTTCGAGGAGCTCGGCGACCTCGGCTACCGGTTCATCTTCATCACCCTCTATGCGGCGCACGCCGGGATGTATGCCACGTGGAACGCCCTGGAGGAGTTGGTACGCGACGAGGAGCAGGCGCAGTGGCGGCTGGAGAAGATGAAGGCCGGTCACCCGACCGAGAGCCATCACGTGATGGCGCGGGTGGCGCACTTCCAGGAGCTGGAGCGGCGCTACATTCCGGGGGCGAGGCGCGGCTCAAGTCCTCGGACGGCTTCGGGGAGGGGCAGCCGACGCATTGAGCCAGGGCGGGATTGCGCGGGCCTGAGGCCCGAAGTAGATCGGTGGCCCGCCGAAGTTCGAGGGATCCCGCTGGCATCTGCCGTCGGCGCCGGGCGACCACCCCGGCGAGCACCCCCCTGACGAGGCGGGGGGTGCGTCCGGCGGTGGCATGACGGGTGCGCCCGTTGCGGCGCAGCCGGCGAGGCTGACGGCGGTGATGGCGATGATGATGAGCGGGAAGCTTCCGAGCAGGGCCCGCGGATGATGCGCGGGCCCGAGCGGACTGGTCATCGTCATAATCCTACACAGTAACGGCTCGGTTTCATGGAGCCTTCGCCTGGCCTTGGCCAGGATCGACGCTCTCTCCAGAAGGCGCGGTATGATCGTCCTGGCAGCCATGGCCACCTACGAGATCATTTCCTGGCGCGGCGTACCCGCGATCGTAGAGGCGCGCGACGAGCAGGGAGCGGTTTCGCGTCCCCTCAGCGATCGCTTTCAGATGCTCATCGACTCGGTGGCCATGCAGCTCGGGCTGGAGGGTTCCGAGGAGTACCTCGAGCAGTGGAACCGCAGTGCGGCCACCGAGCAGGTAGGCCCGGCCGCCAAGGTCGCCGAGGCGGTTGTCGCCGATCTCGAGGGACGCTTCCCCGAGTTCATCGGCCAGGCTTTTCGACGGTCCTGACGCGGCGAGCGGAGACCCACTTGGGGACCATTGCGAACAAGCTCATCGAGGACACGGCGCGGGAACTGATGGCGCGGGCGGCCATCGATATCCCGGCCGACTATCGCGAAGGCGTGCGGCGGGCCCGGGACCGGGAGCGCAACAAGCTCGCCCGGTTCGTTCTCGACGAGATGGACGCCAACTGGGACATCGCCAGCGCGGATCGTCGGCCGATGTGCGCCGACACGGGACTACCGCGCTACTACGTGCGAGCGGGCAACGAAGCGGTGGTGGAGGGGGGCTTCGTGGCCCTGGAGCGGGCCCTGCGGGTGGCCACGGCCGAGGCCACCGCCTCCATCCCGCTTCGCCCCAATCGGGTGCATCCGCTCACCCGCGTCGATCACAACAACAACGTGGGCATCCACGCCCCCGAGGTGACCTATGCCTTTGAGCCCGGTGCTGCGTGGATCGACCTCACCGTTGTTCACAAGGGCGGCCTGTTCGGCAGCGACTACCGCATGCTCTTCCCGGCCGACGGCATTCCCGGCCTCCGGCGCTTCTTGGTGGACACGCTCGTCCAGTTCGGCAAGCGAGGCCTGGCCTGTCAGCCCGCCATCGTGGGGATCGGTATCGGCGGGAGCAAGGACACCTGCGTGAGGCTCGGCAAGGAGGCGGCATGCCTGCGCGCGGTGGGCAGCCAGAACCCGGACCCCGCGATCGCCCAGCTCGAGGAGGACCTGACCGCGCTCGGCAACTACATCGGCATCGGGGCCATGGGCTTCGCCGGGACGTCCATGGTGGTAGCGACCCATATCGAGGTGGCTTACACGCATACGGGCGGAATGCCGGTGGGTATCCACCAGTTCTGTCTTTCCTCGCGGCGGGCGACCGCCCGCGTGCATGCCGACGGCAAGGTCGAGTTCCGCGGCGATCCCCAGTGGTTCACGGACTATTATCGCCGCACGGGCGTGGAGTGAAGCAGTGGGGGTGATCACGCGCCTCGACGACATCGCCATGGACGAAGTGCGGCTCACGACGCCGCTGAGTGAAGCGGCGATGGCGCGGTTGAAGCTCGGCGACGTGGTCTATCTCGACGGGCTTCTCTACACTGCGCGTGAGGGTGTGTACCGTAAGGTCGTCGACGAAGGTCGCGGGCTGCCCGCGGGGGTGCGCGCGCTCACCAACGTCAACTTTCACTGCTCGCCTGCGGCCGTGCGGCGGGCCGACGGCAGTTACGCGGTCGAGGCGGTCACGGCCACCGCCAGCTTCCGCTTCGGCAAGTCCTTCGCGCGCTGGTTCGAGCGCTCGGGCGCCAAGGTCATCGTGGGTAAGGCGGGCCTCACGGAGACGGCCTATCGCGAGTGGTTTGTTCCTCACGGCGCCATCTATCTGACCACGGTGGGGTACGGTCTCGGCGCCACCTACGGCCGGGCCATCAAGCGCGTGGCGAACGTGCACTGGCTGGAGGAGCTCGGAATCGCGCAAGCCCTCTGGGTGTTGGAGGTGGAGCGGCTCGGTCCCTTCCTGGTCGAGGGCGATCGCGAAGGAAGAAGCCTCTTCGCCCTCGCCAATCGTGAGATCAACCTGCGCCTGCAGGAGGTCTATCGGGATTTGCCCCCCTACGCCATGGGCCGTTTCGGCGAGGCGTCGACCCTCGACGAGGTCGTGTAACGAGGCCAGCGCGCGGTGTCTGCGGGACCGCGGAGGTCTGCGTGTCGACGACGAAGAGTACCGGGTGATGAACCAGTCGCTCCCACCAGGCGCCGATGCAGCGTGTCTGCACCAGGCGAAGACCTCGGGCAGCGAATAGCGCGCGCCACCCCTCGGCCGTCCGGAAGCTCAGGGGGACGTTCATAGCCCCACCGTGCCGGCGTGCGTTGAGGCGCCCATCGAGGAGATGGAGCCAGAACCGGTCGACGCGGTTGCGGAAGACCGACTCGGTCACGATGAGTCGGTGGCGCGTTACCCGCAGCGCCTCGTCCAGCACCCGCTCCGGGTCGGCGCAGTGATGAAGGGTGAGGAGGAGCATGGTCGTGTCGAAGGCGTCGTCCGGGAACGGCAGCCGCTCGCCGTCGTAGACGACATATGGTCCGGGGGTCTGCCGGAAGCGCCCAACATCGCAGGCGCAGACCCAGACCGTCCCCGGCGCCGACCGGGGAACCGCGCGGGGTGTCTTTCCGACACCGTCCAGCCCCGCGCTGAGGGCGCTCGCCACGTAGCCCTCGCCGGCGCCCAGGTCCAGCACGCGACGACCGACGACGAAGGGGGTCACCGCCATCGCCTCGACGTGCGCGTAGCGGCGCAGAAATGTTAGGAGAAGCGGCATGCTCCCTCTGATTCCCTATAATTTTTCCTTAAGAGCCTCGAGAAGCTTCCTCGCGTCGCGGGTGTCTTTCACGGTCCAGTCGGCGAGATTGGAGGGTGCCGTCTCATCCAGGACCGCCTGGGCCTCGCGCCGCGCCTCCGCGATCTTGCCCTTCCTGGCAAGGGTCCTGGCCAGACCCACGCGCGCCGTGGTGAAGGTCGGGATCTGTCTGAGTGCGGCGCGAAAGCTCTCCTCGGCCTTGTCGAGGTCGCCGCCGAGCAGGCCGGGGACCTCGTAGTAGACATAGCCCAACACGAGGTGGGCCCCTGCAAAACTGGGATCCAGCTCGAGCGTAATGGCCAGGTGCTCGCGAACAGTCGGGACGAGGAAGATCGAGCGGACGACCCCGTTTGTCTGGCCCCAGCGCGCGGTATTCGTCGCGTACCAGAAGCGAGCCGTGGCGTCACGCGGGGCCAGGTCGATGGCCCGCTGCCCGGCTTGGCGTCCCCTCTCGTAAGCCTCCAGCTTCTGCTCGCGGGTGGTGGCGCGAATGTCGCCCCACAGAAAGGATATGCGTGAGAGCCCGACCCAGTTCGCCGGGTGGGGGTCGGTCGCGACCGCGTGTTCCAGGCCCCCGCGGAGGCGGTCGAGCTGAGCGGGGTTCTTATGGTACTGAGTGGCGGCCACGTCGAGCTCGCCAAGCAGGGGTGACTGGGCGTGCGCGGGCACCGCGCTCAGCGCGATCAACACGATCGCCAGCAGCGCGCGACGGGCGAAGCTCATCGCGACGGTGCGGGGCCTCGCCGCGCGCGTGCGTCCTGGCCCCAGAGCGCCTGATCGATCAGGTGGTGAACGTCGGACGGACGCCAGGTGGCAGGGGCCAAGCCAAGACGGTTCAGTGCGCGCCGAGTGTTGGTATCGTCGAAGCGCACCTCGTGACTCAGGTAGTCGCGGTAGCGCCCGAGCAGAAGACGCACGCGGCGCTCAAGCGCCGACGGGTTCGTCAGCGCCGCCATCCGCCCGTCGACCAGAGTGAAGCCGCGGACACCGAGACGCTCGGTGAGCATGTCGAGCGTGGATGCCTGCCGGGGCGCATCGGACACGACCAGATGAAAGGTCTGGCGGGTGCTCAGCCGACATCGAGTGAGACGCACGATGCTGCGCGCGACATAACCGAGCGGCACCACGTTGAAACGCGCGCGGGGCGCAGCCTCGATGCGCAGTGACACCTTCGCTCCCGCCGCCTGACGCGCCAAGGCCGCCGCCATCCGGATGAAGCGGAAGAGGACCGTCGATGGGGCGCCTCCAAACGTGTCGGGTCCGCGCCCCACCACCGCGCTGGGCCGGAAGATGCGGACGTCCACGTTCTGCCGGACACCCGCCGCGCCGACCGCCGTCTCTGCTTCGAGTTTCACACGCTCGTACGGATTGTGGAATTCCTGGCCGACGTCCCCCTCCGTCTCCAGCGCCACCCCCGTGCGGCGACCGCAGACGTAGGCGGTGGACACATGCGCCCAGGTGGAGAGGCGCCCGCGGGCCAGATATTCCAAGAGGCTCACCGGCCCATCGACGTGACCGGCCTGGAATCGTTCTGGGTACTCGGGATCGAACGCGGTCTCGCCCGCGCAGTTGATCACCGTCGCGACGTCGTGGCGCAATCGGGCGCGGGTGGCATGCGAGAGGCCGCCTTCTGGCTCGGCCAGATCACCCTCCACGACTTCGAGTTTGCCTCTATCGACTGAGGTTCCGAGCGCGGCCCCGACCCGCGTGGCGGCGCTCCGGCCGTCACGCGCGCGGGCGAGGGCCGTGACGAGCTCGCCGCCGGCCAAGAGGCGCCGCACAACAGCGCGTCCGATGAATCCGGTGGCGCCAAGCACCAGCACGCGCGGGGCAGGGGAGCTGCTCACGAGGCGGAACTCTGCTGAGGGGACACCGCCCACGGGCTCCCGGGTTGCCGATCCGCGGGACCGCGCCATCGGTTCGCGTAGCGCTCGGTGTCGAGTCCCAGCGTATGCAGGAACAGGAGCCAGATGATGAAGCCGAGCGTTCGCCACGGACCCCGCCCAAGGAAGCGGCGTCCCGAGGTGAGAAGGGGGGTCCCAATGAGGGTGGTGGGTCCCATGCGCTTGAGGCGCTGGCTGAGAATGAGGTCTTCCATGAGGGCGACGGCGGGGTATCCACCCAGGCGACGGAAGACCGCGGCACGGATGAACAGCCCCTGGTCGCCGTAGTAGTTGCGGGTGAGCCGGTAGCGGACGCGGTTGATCAGGCTGATCACGACGAGGCTCCGGGCCGGCTCGCTGAAGCGGTGGGCGAACGCGCCGCCCACGACGCGCTCGTCGTTCATCGAGCGCGCGATGAACGCGAGCCCGTCGCCAGGTGGCAGCGAGTCGGCGTGCAGGAACCACAGAATCTCGCCGCGGGCCGCGGCCGCCCCGGCATTCATGAGGGCCGCCCGGGTGGACCCTCCGGGGACGAGTAGCTGGGCCCGCCCGTGGACGGCCGATACCGTATCGACACCGGCATCTGCCGCCGCCACGATGACCTCGGTGTGCTCGCGCTCCCGCAGGCCTTCCAGATGGTCGAGGCTCCGCCGGAGGGCCTCCGCGTCATTCCGCACCGGGATCACGATCGAGATCACACCCCTAGCATGCCTGATATGGGGACCCTTTCGAGGCCTCCCCATCACAATTCACACGCTTGTGACGTCTCCGGGCGCGGACGCAAGCACACTGCGGGCATGCTCACCCGACGACGAGCCGGAGGAATCTTGGTCGCGGCGGCGGCCCTCGCGGCGCTCGTGGTGACGGGGGTGGACGGCCAGGCCCTCAGAATCGGCGCGCCGGCCCCCGACATCGCGGGCGGCCGCTGGATCAACAGCGGGCCTCTCACCATCGAGGCGCTGCGCGGCCGGGTGGTCCTGGTCGACTTCTGGACGTACGGGTGAATCAACTGCCAGAATGTGCTCCCGCAGTTGCGGGCCTGGCACGCGCGGTACGAGGGGCGCGGGTTTACCATCGTGGGTGTACACAGCCCGGAGTTCTTGCGGGAGCGATCGTACGACAACGTGGTGGCCGCCGCCGAGCGTCTGGGCATTCGCTACCCGGTGGTCCAAGACAACGACTTCGCCATCTGGAAGCGCTACGGCGTGCGGGCGTGGCCGACGGCGCTCCTCGTGGACCGCACGGGAATCGTCCGCTTCCGGCACATCGGCGAGGGCGCGTACGAGGAGACGGAAACCATGATCCAGCGGCTCCTGTCGGAGGGCGGGTGAGCGCCTGCTGATTTCCCGCGCTCGCTTTCCGCTCCTCGCGCTCGTGGCGATCGTGGTCCCCGCCGCCATCGTGGCCGGGCTTGGCTACGTCTCCCTCCGCCACTGGCAGGCCTCGGCCGAGTTGTTGTTTCGCGAGCAGGCGCGCGACATGGCCGTCATGGCGGCCGACAAGATCGAGATGACGTTGCGCGAAGCCGAAGATGCGCTGCTGGATCGTCTCCAGGCGGCCCTGGTCGGCGCCGACGCGCTGCCCGTGGCGCTCGCGCACTTCACGGCTTCCCATCCGCTCGTACACCGTCTCTACGTCTTCGACCGCAACGGCGAACTGCTGTACCCGCCCGCCCGCCACGAAGGCGATGCGGCCATCTTCGCCCGACTCCTGGCCGAGGTCTCGCAGGGGTTCTGGGAGCGTGGGGGCCGGCGAGAGCTGACCGGTGGCGATCAGATCGCGCTGGCAGCGGTTCTCCGCGGCCGCGACGAGCGTCCCGTCCTGGCCACCCTGACGTGGAACATCGACGTCCTGTGTGAGGCGATCCTGGCCCGGACCTTTCGTGCTCTCGAAGCGCCGACGATCCTGGCCGTCCTCGACGAGCGGGACCGTCCCCTGTACAGCAAGGAGCCGCTGGGCGGGGCTGATCGCGTCCTCGTCGTTCCCTTCCGGGAGCGCCTGGCCACCTGGCGCCTGGCCGTCTATCAGGCCCCCGGCCTCTCGCCACGGCAGGCGGTCCGGCGACAGGTCATGGTGTTCACGACGGCCTTCGGGGTGCTCCTGGCCGTCATCGTGGTGGGCATCGTTGCCACCTGGCGCCTGATGCGACGCGAAGCGGAGATGGCTCAGCTCAAATCCGACTTCGTCGCCAACGTGTCCCATGATCTGAAGACCCCCCTCTCCGTCATCCGCATGTTCGGCGAGACCCTGGAGATGGGGCGGGTGACCGAACCGAGCCAGCGCCAGGAGTACTACCGAGTGATCGCCCGCGAGAGTGAGCGGCTGTCGCGACTCATCGAGAACGTCCTCGACTTCGCGCGGATCGAGGGCGGCCGCCGGACCTACGCTATCGTGCCGACCGCGGTGGAGCCCCTCATCCGTGACACACTGAACGCCTTCGAGCACCCGCTGGCCAGCGAAGGCTTCAAGGTCGAGGTCCTCGTCCCCCTGGATCTGCCCGAAGTGCCTCTGGACGGCGAGGCGATCGCCCAGGCCCTGGCCAACCTGGTCGACAACGCCATCAAGTATTCCGGCGAGCACAAGACCGTCACGGTGGAGGCGCGCCTGGTCGGAGACGAGCTGGCGCTCTCGGTGGCCGATGCCGGTGTCGGGATCCCCCGCGAGGAACAGGGCAAGATCTTCGAGAAGTTCTACCGCGTCGGACGCAGCGAGACGCAGGGACGCCGGGGAAGCGGGGTCGGACTCACCCTCGTCCGTCACATCGCCGAGGCCCACGGTGGGCGTGTCACCCTGGACAGTACGCCCGGGGCCGGCAGCCGCTTCACCCTGTGGTTGCCCGTGCAGCGCACCGCCCGACGGTGAGCGGAACATGCCGCGTATCCTGATCGTGGACGACGAGCCCGAGATCGTCAGAGGGATCGAGGACAATCTCCGCTTCGAGGGCTTCCAGACCCTCTCCGCCACCAATGGCGAGACGGGGCTGGAGCTGGCGTGCCGGGAGGCTCCTGACCTGATCCTGCTCGACATCATGATGCCTCGCCTGAGCGGATGGGATCTGTGCCGGGAACTGCGCCGCCGCGGCATCGACGTGCCCGTGATCATGCTCACTGCGCGGGCGGAGGAGACCGACCGCGTGCGGGGCCTGGAATTGGGCGCCGATGACTACATCACCAAGCCCTTCTCCGTGCGTGAGCTGCTGGCGCGCGTCCACGCGGTGCTGCGCCGGCCCGGACCCCGGCGCAAGGCGGAGGCGCTGGCCTTCGGGACCGTTCGTATCCAGGTCCAGGCGCGGCAAGTGTTCAGGGGCGGGCACGAGGTGCCCATGACGCGCAAGGAGTTCGACCTGCTCGTCTATCTGCTCGAGCACCGTGGCGAGATCGTCACCCGCGAGCGGCTCCTCGACCACGTGTGGGGCTACGAGCGCTTTCCCACCACGCGCACCGTCGACACCCACATTCTCCGCCTCCGCCGGAAGTTCGAGGCCGATCCTGACCGGCCCGCCTTCATCCTGACCGTGCATGGTCAGGGGTACAAATTTGCATGAGCGTGCGATGCTAGATCGCACCCGGGAGGACACCGTATGCTGGTTCGACGCGGCCCCCTGTTCCGCGAGTCCGACGTTACCCCCGAGGCCGTCTACCTGAACCGACGAGCCTTCATGGTCGGCCTCGGGGCCGTGGCCCTGCTGGGCCCCGCGGGGGCGCCGGAGGCGGCTCCGCCGGCCCCGGCCCCGCTGGCGGCGGCCCCCAATCCTGCCTATCGGCTGTCCGATCCCCCCACCAAATGGGAGGACGCGACCATGTACAACAATTTCTATGAATTCGGCGTGAACAAGGACGATCCGGCAAAACTCGCCCACACGCTCAAGCCCCGCCCGTGGGCCGTGCAGGTGGACGGGTTGGTGGCCAAGGGGCGCACGTTCGACGTCGATGAGTTGATGAAGGTGGCGCCGCTCGAAGAGCGGATCTACGGGCTCCGTTGCGTGGAGGGGTGGTCGATGGTGATCCCGTGGATCGGCATGCCTCTGGCGGCGGTCCTCAAGCGCGTCGAGCCTTCCAGCCAGGCGAAGTACGTCGAGTTCACGACCCTCGTCGACCCCGAGCAGTTTCCCGCCCAGCGCAAGGGCTTCTTCGGTTTCAGCAGCCTCGAGTGGCCGTACACGGAAGGGCTCCGCCTCGACGAGGCCATGCACCCGCTCACCCTGCTCACCTTCGGGATGTATGGCAAGGTGCTGCCCAATCAGAATGGCGCTCCGGTGCGGGTGGTCATTCCCTGGAAGTACGGCTTCAAGAGCGCCAAGTCCATCGTGCGCATCCGCCTCGTGAGCGAGGAGCCGAAGACGGCGTGGAACAAGGCGCAACCAGGCGAATACGGCTTCTACTCGAACGTCAACCCGACCGTCGATCATCCGCGCTGGAGCCAGGAGACGGAACGCCGGATCGGGGAATTCCGGCGGCGCAAGACGCTGATGTTCAACGGCTACGCCGACCAGGTGGCGTCGCTCTACACCGGCATGGACCTCAAGAAATTGTACTGACCGGACGGTGGACCGACGGGCGCGCCGGGCTCTCAAGGCTCTGGTGTGGGTCCTGTGCCTCTGGCCGCTGGCGCTGCTCCTTCTCTGGGCCGGCCGGGGTGACCTCACGGCGAACCCCATCAGCTTCATCACGAACTGGCTCGGCGACTGGGCCCTGCGCATCCTGCTGGTGAGCCTCGCCCTGACCCCGCTGCGCCTCGTCACCGGCATGGCCTGGCAGATGCCGCTCCGACGCTTACTCGGCCTCTTCGCGTTCTTCTATGTCGGCCTCCACTTCAGCGTGTGGCTGGCCGTCGATCACTTCTTCGACTGGCGTCAGATGGGCACCGACATCGTCAAGCGGCCCTACATCACGGTGGGGATGGCTGCGCTTGTCTGCCTGATCCCGCTCGCGGCCACGTCGACCACCGGCATGATCAAACGCCTGGGGGCGCCGACCTGGCGGCGGCTGCACCGGCTAGCGTATGCGGCAGCGCTCCTGGCCTCCGTCCACTTTCTGTGGCTGGCCAAGGTCGGGCGGGTCGAGCAGTACGTGTACGCGGGGGCGCTGGCGGTGGTGCTCGGTGTACGCCTCTGGTTCGCTGGGCACCGGTTCGTGCGGAGCCGGATCGCCCACGCCCGGGAAGCTTCCTGAGTTCGGCGCGGTCTCGAGTGCGCCTGCTGACCAAGCTTCAGATTCTCTTCCCCGACAGCTCCGGGCGCACTCGCAAGCGGTGGGTGGAGGCCGGACGCGTCCGTGTCAACGGCGAGGTCGTGCGTCGCGCTGATGCCGAGCTCGGAGAAGGCGACACCGTCGAGCTTGGCATGCCCGTCCCGCGCCTCGTCGGCTCCTTGCGCCGCGTGCATGAGGATGACGATCTCATCGTGATCGACAAACCCCCCGGACTGCTCACGATCGCGACCGAGCGCGAGCGCGAGCGGACCGCGTACCGGATGCTGGCAGGCGAACGGGCGGCCCCCGCCGCGCGGCGGCTCTACATCGTGCATCGTCTCGACCGCGAGACCTCGGGGCTTCTCTGCTTCGCCAAGTCCCTCGTTGCCAAGCGGGCGCTACAGGCTCAGTTCGCGGCGCGCTCGGTGACGCGCATCTACGCGGCTCTCGTGGAGGGCCGGGTCACCCACGATGAGGGCGTCCTCAGGGACCGGCTCCACGAGGATCGCTCCCTGCGCGTGCACGCCACCGCCGATCGCCGTGTGGGGAAGGAGGCCGTCACTCGCTATCGCGTGCTCGAGCGTCGGCGGGAAACGACCCTCCTCGAGCTGAGCCTCGTGACCGGGCGACGCGCCCAGATTCGCGTTCAGCTGGCGCGGGCGGGACACCCCATCCTCGGGGATCGCGCCCATGGCAGTCGCCGTGACCCGCTGCACCGTCTCTGCTTGCACGCCACGCGGCTGGCGTTTCGGCACCCGCGGAACGGGGCAACGGTCACGTTCGAGAGCGCTCCCCCGGCTGCCTTTGCCCGCCTCTGAAGCAACCGGGTGGGCAGGCTCGTCTCTGGTGAACGGGCTCCTACTCGCGCCGCGCGCGGGCTTCCTCGGCGGCGCGGATCTCGTCGGCGAACATGCCGATGTTGAGGGGACAGGGGGCTTTGTTCTCGTCGACGTACTGACAGTCGAGCTGGTTGCATTGCACGAAGTGGCCCTGCGGTCTGCCGAACCCCGGCAGACGCTTGAGACGGATCTGCACGGTCTCGGACACCACGGGACACCAGAACTCGCGGGGGCGACTGCGCGGCATGCCACACCTTACCCGGGCCCAGGCCCCTTTGACAAGGCGGCTGCGCGGTAGGGCGGCGGGGATTTCGTCCATCCACCCCCCAGATCGCATATAGTGAACCGCGTGCGATCCTGCGACCTCAGGAGGAGGATGAGTGCCTCGCTCGCCTGAAACGCGCCTAGGCGTGACCGCTCTGCTTGTTGCTCTTGTGCTGCTGGCGACCGGTTGTGGCACGTTGTCCGAGGTCATGGGGCCGCCCCAGCCGTTGGCGCCGCCGCCGATTGCCGCCGAGGATGGTGCTCCGGAAACGACCCCCGACACGCCCGCCGTCACCTCCATGACGGACAACACGGCGCCCCTGCGATCCGAGCCGACCCTCGCCGCTGTTACCCCCGAACCGCCCACGGAACAGGCCCCGGAGTCGCCGGCGGCGCCCTCGCTGGTGACGGCGCAGACCGAGCTGACGGAGCTAGCCGCGGGAGATGAGGGAACGGGAGCGGCTGCGGAGGGCATGGCGCAGGCTCGCGAAACGCAAGTTATCGAGCCCGAGCCAGAAGACTACGATCCCTGGGAGCCGTACAACGAGCGGATGTTCGCCTTCAACTATAACGTCGACCGTTACGTGCTGAAGCCGGCGGCGAACGTCTACCGGCACATCGTCCCCGAGCCGTTTCAGATCATGATCTCCAACGGTTTCGACAACATCCGCTTCCCGGCCCGTTTCGTCAACCTCGTGCTCCAGGGACGCTTCTGGGGAGCCTTCCTCGAGACCTCGCGCTTCGTGATCAACTCGACTCTCGGCGTGGGCGGCCTCTTCAATCCGGCCACGGACTACTTCGGGATTCCGAGATCGTCCGCGGACTTCGGCCAGACGCTCGCCGGCTGGGGTGTGGGGCCTGGGCCCTTCTTCGTGCCGCCCTTTTTGCCGCCGGCCACTGTCCGGGACTTCATTGGCCGCCTGGCCGACTCGGCCATGAACCCCATTGCCTGGTTTCTCATCGACTTCTGGCCAGAGGGGCTCGCCATCGGAGTCGGGGAGATGGTGAACCAGCGCGCGGTCACCTACGAGCTTTTCCAGGGCGTCGAGGAGACGACCCTCGATCTCTACACGGCGGTCAGGGACGGCTACCTCCGCCGGCGCGAGCGACAGCTGCAGCGGCTCGAGGAGTGACTCCGTGGGGAGGGCTGTTGCCGTTGTTGCCGCCGCGGCGCTGACCGCCGCGATAGGAGGGCTTGCCCTGCGCGGGTTCGCGACGGCGCCCCCCTCGGCGGCGCCGTCGCTTGCAGGGCAGGCGCTCTACGCCATGCACTGCGCCGTCTGCCATGGTGAGTCGGGCAAGGGTGATGGCCCCTCCGCGAGCGGCTTTGCCACCAAGCCGTCGAACCTGACGGAGGGCCGGCGTCTCAACCAGCTTTCCGATGAGTTCTTCGTCAACATTGTCCTCAACGGCGGGCCGGCGGAGGGCCTCTCGCCCGGGATGCCTCCCTTCCGAGGTAACCTGAACGAGGGCCAGATCCGACAGATCACCGCCTACGTGCGGGCCTTGGCGGATCCCCCCTTCAGGTCCGGCGATCCGCGGCCGATCGTGACCGTGCCCGGAGCGCCGCCCCAGCCCATCTTCTTCAGCCATCTGATCCACGCCGGCTCTTACCGCATCGACTGCCAGTACTGTCACACCGGTGCCCGCCGCTCGTCGGTCGCAGGGGTGCCGTCCGTGCAGAAGTGCATGGGCTGCCACACGATCATCGGTGCCCAAGACAACCCGGAGATTCGCAAGATCCATGCATACTGGGACCGGCGTGAGCCGATCCCCTGGGTACGCATCTTCCGCGTGCCCGAATTCACCTACTTCCCGCACAAGCCGCACGTGCGGGCGGGTGTCGCCTGCCAGAGCTGCCACGGCCCCATCGAGCAGATGCGCGTGGTGGGGGCAAACACCGGTCCCTCCATTGTCAATGATCTACAAAATCTGATCGGGCTGCGACCGGCTCCGAGGCCTCTCTCCATGGGATGGTGCATCGACTGCCATCGAGAACAGAACGCCAAGGGCAAACAGGCTCCGCTCGACTGCGTGGCCTGCCACCACTGAGCCTGAGGACTCGGATCGGTACAAGTGGTACGATCCGAACGGGACGTGGGAGGTTGCCCCAACACCATCCTCGAACCCTGACCAGAGGAGATCCGATGCAGCTCTCGCTCGACGGCATCCGCGTCATCGACCTCTCGCGCGTCCTGGCCGGACCCTTCTGCTGTGCCCTCCTGGGCGACATGGGGGCCGACGTCATCAAGGTGGAGGACACGGCCAGCGGCGACGAATCGCGCACGTGGCCGCCTCACCAGGACGGCGAGTCGGCCGGCTTCATCGTCAACAATCGGAACAAGCGCGGCATCGTCGTCGACCTGAAGACGGCGCCGGGGGTCGAGCTGGTCAGGCGTCTGGTCCGCGAGGCAGACGTGGTCGTGGAGAATTTCCGGACGGGGACCATGGAGCAATTTGGCCTTGGTTACGAGACGCTGCAGGCCCTCAATCCCCGTCTCGTGTACTGCTCAATCTCCGCCTTCGGGCGTCAAGGACCGCGAGCCCACGAGGCGGGCTACGAGGCCCTCATGCAGGCCTTCAGCGGGATCATGAGCATCACCGGCGAGCCCGAGGGACCCCCCGTACGCTGTGGGGTCTCGTTCCTCGACCTCAGTACCGGCATCCTGTGCGCGTTCGGCGTCGTCAATGCGCTGCTGCTGCGCGAGCGCACCGGGCGTGGTTCGCGCGTCGACGGCTCGTTGCTGGAAACGGCGGTCGGGCTGCTCAACTTCCAGGCGGAGGGCAATCTGCTGGTGGGCAGCGTGCCAAAGGCCCTCGGCTCGGCGCATCCGTCGCTCTCGCCGTACCGGAATTTCCGCTGCCGTGACGGGCAGTGGATCTTCATCGCGGGGGCCAACGACCGGCTCTTCCGACGGCTGGCCACCGCGCTGGGTCTGGACACCATGGCCGACGATCCCCGGTTCGCGACCAACGTGGAGCGCGTGAGGCACCGAACGGAGCTGGAGACGACCTTGGCGGACGCGATCGCCCGCCACGATCGGACGCCGCTCGTGGAGATGCTCCACAAGCACGATGTTCCGGCCACCCCCGTCAACACCGTGCCGCAGGTCCTCCAGGATGCGCAGACCCAGGCCCTCGGCATCGTGCAGCGACTCGACCACCCACGCCTGGGGAACATTCCCATCCTCAGCATGCCGCTGACGTTCTCCGGGGTGCGGCCGCCCGTCCGCCGGGCGGCCCCCGCTTGGGGGGAGCACACCGACAGTGTGCTGGCCGAGTGCGGCTACTCCGCGGAGGAGGTCGCCGCGCTCCGCGAGCAGAAGGTCATCCGGTGATGAGGGCGCCCACGTGAGGGTTGCTGCAGCCGCCGTGCTCGGGCTCGTTCTGCTCGGGCCGGCCTCGGTGCGCGCGCAGGTCTACCAGTGGACCGACGCCGCCGGTGTCGTGCACTACACGACCAATCCGGACAGCATTCCCGGCCAGCACCTGGACGAGGTGCGGATCATCGATGCCTGGCGTCCGCCGGGAGAGCGTGCGCCTACGTCGCCGGGCTCGACCATTCCGCTGACGAGCGGGGGCCCCATCATGGTGACCGCGCACCTGAACGGCGTTCCCCTCACCCTCATGCTCGACACGGGTGCCGACCGCACGATGCTGGCGCCGGGGGCACTGAGCCGCGCCGGCATCGATCAGGCGTCGGGCCGCCGCGTGAGAATCATCGGGGTGACGGGGGAGAGTGAGGGGCGCGAGGTGACCTTGCCGCGACTCGACATCGCCGGCGCCCAGCTCGGTCCGGTGGCGGTGGTCGTCCATCAGGTGCCGGCCCCCGACGTGGATGGCTTGCTCGGCCGCGACCTGCTGGACGCCTTCACCATCACCGTCGACGCGGCCGGCGGTCGCGCCACCCTCACCCCACGCTAGGCCGACGGGACTGCCGTCTCCTTAGGCTTGGCGCTTGGCGCCAGGCCGCTCATCGCCGCGAGCACGTCGAAGACGACGGCAAAGTCGAAGTGACCCATGCCGAGCCCACGGGCCGCCGTCATCATCTCCTGCGTGATGCCCGTGGTGGGGAGGGGGACGCCGAGACTGCGCCCGAGCTCGAGGGCCAGGCCGAGGTCCTTCTGCATCATGGGCACGTCGAAGAGCGGCTCGGCGGGCATCTGCAGTACGAAGGGGCCGCGATATTTCACCATCGGCGAGGCGATCACGCTCCGCAGCAAGGTCTCCACGGCCCGCTCGCGCGAGATCCCGGCTTTCTCGGCGAGCGCCACCGCTTCGCTGAAGGCGAGCATCTGCACGGCGAGGCCGAGATTGGTGGCGATCTTCATGGTCGTGGCGAGGCCGATCTCACCCACATGCGTGATGGTCGGACCGATGGCGGTGAGATACTCGCGCACGCGCTCCAGGACGGCAGGATCGCCACCCACCATGAACGAAAGCTGGCCCGCGTCCAGGGTGATGGGACTGCCGGAGACCGGGGCTGCCAGCATGGCTGCCCCCCGCGCTGCCACCTTGGTCGCCAATGTGCGCGAGGCCTCCGGGCTGACCGTGCTCATATCGATGAGCACTGTTCCTGGCCGCAGTCCGGCCAGGATACCGTGAGGGCCCTCGGTGACCGCCGTCAGCGCGGTGGGGTCGGTGACCATGGTGAAGATCGTCTCGACGGAGGCGGCAACCTCGCGCGGCGCGCCGGCCAGGCGCAGCCCGGCGTCCGCGAGCCAGCGAGCCTTGGCGACGGTGCGGTTGTATCCGATCACCGCGTAGCCGGCGTCGAGGAGGCGCTTGGCCATGCGACCGCCCATAGCCCCGAGGCCGACGAAGCCGAGCGTGGTCGCGGCCTGGTTCATCGCCTGCGGCGCGAGGGTTGCGGGCGTGAGTGCCGCCGGGGCCGCCGGGCAGGCATCACGGCAATGGCGCTGATCTCGAGCTTGCAACGCGCGTGAGTGGCCAGGCGTGACACCTCAACGGTGGTCGTGGTGGGCAGATGTCCGCCCAGGTACGCGGCCCACACACGATTGAGGTCATCCTGCTCGCCCACATCGGTGAGATACCGGGTCACGAACACGATGTCGCCGAGGGTCCCCCCCGCCGCCTCGACGGTCTTCTTGAGGTTCTCCATGGTGAGTACCGCTTGCTCCCGCATGGAGGTGGGCAGGTCGAACTCTTCGTCGCGATGCGGGTGGCTGTGGTACACGGGGGCCGCCGTCACGCCGGCCAGGAAGACGAGTCGCCCTCCTCGGACCGCGATGGCCGGCGCGTACGGCATCATCACATCGGTCCGCCGATCGGCGTGGTGAACGATCTCGAGATGCTTGGACATCGGGCCCCTCCCGCAGGCGTCGCATCCTATCATGCCCCACGGGCCGGTTGACCCCACTCGCGAGCGCCGCTACCCTCCAGAAGGTTGGGCATGAGGGGCCCGGTCGAGGCCCCCCATCAAAGAAGGAACAGCATGGACGTACTTCACGATCGGGTGGCCGTGGTGACTGGAGGTGGCTCGGGGATCGGCCGGGCCTTGGCCGAGGCGCTCGCCCGCGAAGGTGCGCGCCTCGTGGTGGCCGACGTCGAGGAACCTGCAGCCTCCGTCGTAGCCGAGGGCATTCGCGGGCGGGGTGGAGACGCCATCGCCGTGCGAACTGACGTGAGCGATCTGGCTCAGGTGCAGGCCCTCGCCGAGCGTGCCTTTTCCCACTTCGGCGCCGTCCACGTCCTGTGCAACAACGCGGGGGTCGCCTTTCAGGGCGCGCTGCACGATGCCACCCACAAGGACTGGCAGTGGGTGCTCGGGGTCAACCTGTGGGGAGTCATCCACGGCCTCGAGGCGTTCTTGCCTCGCATGATCGCGCAGCGGCAACCCGGCCACGTCGTGAACACGGGGTCCATGGCCGGGCTCATCGCGTCGCAGGGGCTTGGCGTCTACAACGCCTCGAAGTACGCGGTGGTCGGCATCTCGGAGACCTTGGTGAAGGACCTTCGCCCCCATGGTATCGGGGTCAGTGTGCTCTGCCCCATGGGGGTCTCGACCCAAATCGGGAAATCCGCGCGCAATCGTCCCGCCCACCTCCGGAACGACGAGGATCGCGTCTCCGCCGAGGTGGAGCTGATCGGCAAGTACCTCGACCCCGAGGCCGTGGCCGCCATGACAGTGAGCGCCATCCGCGCCAACCGACTGTACATCATCACCCATGACGAGAGCCTCGAGCCGCTGCGTCGGCGGTTTCAGCGCCTCGAGCAGGCGATTCTCGATCGCCCTCGTTAGCCTCGATCCGGACGCGCCTGCCTGGTCATGGGTCAGGACCACGGACGAGCTCGAGCAGCTGGGGCGACGCCTCGTCCTGGCGGGCGAGATCGCTCTCGATACCGAGGGCGACAGCTTGCATCACTACCCGGCACGCCTCTCGCTCGTCCAGATCGGCGTCGGCACCGGCGAGGCGTGGCTGGTCGACTCGCTGGCCTTGGCCGATCTCAGCCCGCTGGGCCCGGTCTTCTCCGAACCGGCCCTGCTCATCGTCCTGCACGCGGGCGACAACGATCTGGTCCATCTCAAGCGGCGATACGGTCTGCGCTTCGCGGGCCTCTTCGATACGTCGATCGCCGCCCGCTTTCTGGGTCTGCGCGCCCTGGGGCTGGACGTCCTGCTCCGGGAGTACCTCGGGGTCGAGCTGCCGCCCTCTCGCCAGAAGGACGACTGGTCGGCGCGTCCGCTCTCCCTCGCCCAGGAGCGCTATGCGGCCGCCGACGTCCAGTATCTGATTCCCCTGAAGAATCGGCTGGTGGAAGAGCTCCAGCGCGTCGGACGCCTCGGGTGGGTGGAGGAGGAGTGCGAGGCGCTGGCGGCCGACCCGGCCCTCGAGCCTCCGCCTGATCCTGACGCCTATGCCGGTCTCAAGGGCGCGCGCGAGCTGTCGGCGCGGGGGCTGGCCGCGTTGCGCGCGCTCCACGAGATGCGCGAGCGCCTCGCCCTCGAGACGCGCCGGCCCCCGTTCAAGATCATCTCCAACGAGACGCTGCTTCTGGTCGCCGCGGCTCTGCCGCATGACGAAGCCGCGCTCTCCACCATTGCCGGGTTCACCCCGCGCGCCGTCCAGCGCTGGGGGCGAGATGTGCTGAGGGCGCTCGAGGATGCCCTCGATCTTCCGGAGGCGGAGCTGCCCATGTTGTCTCGGCCGTCCCGTCCTCAGGTCGACGGCCCCACGCGACGGCGGATCGAGGTGCTCCGCGCCTGGCGATCCACCGCGGCACCCCGCCTGGGACTCGAGGCGGGAGTGGTCCTGCCGAACCGGCTCATCGGTGAGGTGGCCCGGGTGGCGCCGCGCGATCGAGCGGAGCTCGCACGCGTGGCTGGCCTGCGACGTTGGCGAGCCGAAACCCTGGGCGACGAGATCCTGGAATCCCTCGCCCGCACCCCGTCCCCGCGGGCTTGAGGGTGCCTGGTAGGATAGATGGATGAGTGATTGGCGGTCGAACCTGGTCGATGACGACGCCGGACTGGCGCGCATCCTTCGCGAAGCGAAGCGAGTCGCCGTGCTCGGAGCGAAGGCCGAGCGAGGGCAGCCCGCGTTCTACGTCCCGGCATACCTGCAAGGGCACGGTTTCGAGCTGTCTCTGGTGAATCCGAACCTCGAGGGACAGGAGGTGCTGGGCGTGCGGGTGGTGGCGACCTTGGCCGATCTCGACCGGGTGGACGTCATCGACGTGTTCCGGCGACCGGACTTCTTGCCCGGGCATGCCGCCGAGATCCTGGCCTTGCCCTGGCGTCCCCAGGTCGTCTGGTTCCAGCTCGGTATCCGTCACGCCGGGGCGGCCGAGAAACTCGCGCGCGCCGGCATCCGGGTCGTGCAAGACCGTTGCATGATGCCCGAGCATCGCCGCCTCGTGGGCGCCCCCTAACGCACGATGGCTCACCAGTTCGTGTACGTGATGAAGGACCTGCGCAAGGTGGTCCCCCCCAAGCGGGAGATCTTGCGCGGGATCTGGCTGTCCTTCCTGCCGGGCGCGAAGATCGGGGTGCTGGGGTCCAACGGAGCGGGCAAGAGCTCGCTGCTCCGCATCATGGCTGGCGTGGACGACGACTTCCTCGGTGAGGCGTTCGCCGCCGACGGCCTGCGCGTCGGATTTCTTCCCCAGGAACCTGAGCTCGATCCCACCCAGGACGTGCGTGGCAACGTGGAGGACGGTGTCGCGGAAACGCGGGCGCTTCTCCGGCGCTTCGAGGAGATCAGCACGCGGCTCGGCGAACCCGTCGAGGCCGACGAGATGGAGAAGCTCCTCGACGAGCAGGCGCGCTTGCAAGACTCGATCGACGCCACGGGGGCCTGGGACCTTGGCCGCACCATCGACATTGCCATGGACGCTCTCCGTTGCCCCCCGGGCGATGCCGAGGTGGCGACCTTGTCGGGCGGCGAGCGGCGCCGGGTCGCGCTCTGCCGGCTGCTGCTCGAGAAGCCTGACATGCTCCTGCTCGACGAGCCGACCAATCACCTCGATGCCGAGTCAGTGGCCTGGATCGAGCGCTATCTGAAGGAGTACGGGGGCACGGTGGTGGCCGTCACCCATGACCGTTACTTCCTCGACAACGTGGCCGGCTGGATTCTGGAGCTGGATCGCGGGCACGGCATCCCCTGGGAGGGCAACTATTCGTCCTGGCTCGAGCAGAAGCGAGAGCGGCTCGAGCAGGAAGAAAAGGCCGACCTCGCCCGACAGCGGACCTTGGCCCGCGAGCTCGAGTGGGTGCGGCTGGCCCCGCGCGCGCGACAGGCGAAGAGCAAGGCGCGCCTGGCCGCCTACGACGCCATGCTCGGCGAATCGTTCGAGCAGCGGGCCACCACTCTCGAGATCGCCATCCCGCCCGGCCCGCGCCTGGGTGACGTCGTGGTGGAGGCCGACCACCTCACGAAGGGCTACGGGGACCGAATCCTCATCGATGATCTGAGTTTCAAGCTCCCCCGGGGCGGGATCGTGGGGGTGATCGGCCCCAACGGAGCCGGCAAGACCACGCTCTTCCGGATGATCACCGGCCAGGAGAAGCCGGACCGCGGCAGCCTGCGCGTGGGCGAGACGGTGCAGCTGGCCTACGTCGACCAGAGTCGGGACCTCCTCGACGGGAAGAAGAACGTCTGGGAGGAGATCTCCGACGGGCAGGAGACACTGACCCTGGGCGGGCGCACCATGGCCTCGCGGGCGTACGTGGCGGCCTTCAACTTCAAGGGCTCCGATCAGCAGAAAAAGGTCGGCACCCTCTCCGGCGGCGAGCGCAATCGCCTGCATCTGGCCAAGATACTGAAGAGCGGCGGCAACCTGCTGCTCCTCGATGAGCCCACCAACGACCTCGACGTGGATACCCTGCGGGCCCTCGAGGACGCGCTGCTGAGCTTCGCGGGCTGCGCAGTGCTCATCAGCCACGATCGCTGGTTCCTCGACCGCATCGCCACCCACATGCTGGCCTTCGAGGACGAGGGCAGGGTGGTGTGGTTCGAAGGCAACTACGCCGACTACGAGGCCGACCGCAAACGGCGGCTCGGCGCCGAGGCCGAGCAGCCGCACCGCTTGCGCTACAAGCGGCTTCACCGCGGGTAAACGCGGACGCTTCAGCCCGGGCCCGGCAGATCCGGCGGCGCGCTGCCCGCGTCGGCTGGTGGAGCCTGGAGCAATCGCGCGCGACGGCGCAGCCCGCGGGCGCACACGAGGATGTTGTCGGCCTCCCGGCGGACGCGGTGCAGGCGGATCTCATCGAAGGATGGCGCGAGCGCGCGCGCCGTGTCACGCGCGTGGGGACGGCGGTGGCGGTTCACGACCAGGACGCCCCGGCGACTGAGGAGCCGGACCAGGCTGAGGGCCAGGGGAATCGAGCGCTCCGCCGTCTGGTCGTAGGTGCAGTCCTCCATGATGAAGTCGAAACGACCCCGGGCGCGAAGGAGCGCGGCCACCGCTGTCTCCGCCTCCGCACAGAGGAACTCGAGCTGCGGCATCTCGCCGAGGCCGAACCAGTGTTGCGCGATGTGCACGATGAGAGGATCGCGCTCGATGGCCGTCACGTGCCGCGGGCGCACCTGCTCGCGCAAGAGGTGGAGCTGGGTGCCGCCGCCCAGGCCCACGAAGAGCACGGACGGGCGCGGGGGCAACTCCACCAAACTGAGCGCCTCGCCCCAGTATTCCTTCCGTGCGCGCGTCCAATCTCCATCGCGCGCGTACGTCGAGAGGACGGAGCCGTCGAGGAGAAGACGCCGATCGGGCCCGATGTCGATCACCCTGACGAGGCCCGAGAGCGGCGAGTGTGCTTGGTAGACGACGTACCGGCTCACCCGGGACGGGGGTCGCCGTTCATCGTGGCGCCATGCGGATGGCTCCGTCGAGCCGGATCGTCTCCGCGTTGAGCATGACGTTCTCGATGATGTGCGCGGCGAGGGCGGCATACTCGTCGGGGCGCCCCAGCCGCGAGGGGAACGGCACCTGCTTGCCGAGCGAGAGGCGCACGGGTTCGGGCAAGGTGGCCAGCATGGGTGTCTCGAAGATGCCCGGCGCGATGGTGACCACCCTGATCCCCAGCTCGGCGAGATCGCGCGCGATGGGCAACGTCATGCCGACCACGCCGCCCTTGGAGGCCGAGTAGGCCGCCTGGCCGATCTGCCCATCGAAGGCGGCCACCGATGCTGTGTTGATGATGACGCCGCGTTCGGCGTCCTCGGTGGGCGCATTCTTGGCCATGAGGACGACGGCCAGCCGGATGCAGTTGAAGGTCCCGATCAGGTTGATCTGGATGACCCGGGCGAATTCCTCCAGCTTGGCCGGTCCCGAACGGCCGAGGGTTTTCATGGCGGTGCCCACCCCCGCGCAGTTCACCAGGACGTTCAGCGTGCCCAGACGATCGTGGGCCTCCTTGAGGGCGGCCTCGACCTGGTCGCCGCTGGTCACGTCAGCGGCGACGAAGACGGTGGAAGCACCCAGTGTCTTCGCGACCTCGGCCCCCGCCGACGCCGCCCGGTCGAGAATGGCCACGCGCCCGCCGGCGGCGACCAGGTGAGCGGCGGTGGCGCGGCCGAGCCCCGAGGCTCCCCCCGTGACGACGGCGCTGACGGACTTGAGTTGCATGGCGTCCTCCGACGATCGGATGTTCGGCCCTCTATGTAGCACGGTCGGGACCGAATATTCGAGCCCGGACGGGAGATCTCCCGCCCGGGCGTCCACGCTCAGGCCACCCTAAGGGGGGGCTCGCCCGTCTGCCAGTTGCACGGACACAGCGCGCCTGTCCTGGAGATAAGAATATATTCCCTAAATATAATACTTAAGTAATCCTAATAAATGGGATGCCTCCCCCCATCCGGAGGTTCTGCCGGGGCGCCGTTCCCAGAGAATCGTGACCGGGCAGGTCGCCACCGCCGTTGGCCGGTGACCGGGCAGGTAGGCCGTCCCGCCCACAGCGTCTTCGAGCGCCCTCTTTGCCCACGAGGCCCCTGTATGTGGAGTTCGCGAGCGTGGTGAACACAATATCTGCCGGCTTGCCAACGGTATATCGTCATGTGTTAAGTATTTTCCGTGAGCGAAGCGAACAAATCACCCGACTTCGCAGCGCTGGTGCGGCCGGGGGCGATCACCGAAGTGGTCGGGCGGCTGTCATCGGGCCGTACGAGCTTGCTCGTGGCCTGCCTCGGACATCTTACCCGCGAGGGAGGCGTGGTGGCGCTTGTCGATACCGATCACGCCTTCGATCCTGGCTCCGCCGCCCGAGCCGGGCTCGATCTCCGTCGCCTGTTGTGGATCCGGTGCGCCGGCCGGCGCCCGGTTGCGCTGCGGGCGACCGATCTTCTGGTTCGTTGCCCAGGCTTCGCCCTGATCGGGCTTGACGTCGGTGAGTCGCCACCGCGCCTATCCCTGGCCGCCGCCTTCCGGCTGAAGCTCGCCGCGCGCCGCTCGGGCGCGGCGCTGCTCGTCATCGGGGCCAGACGCATCATGGGAGCCGGCGCGTCCCTGGTGTTCGAGAGCGAGCGTGAGGCGCTCGTGTGGTCAGGACCCGGTGCGACGCCGACCCGCCTGGCGCGCATGCGCTCGCGCCTCATCGTGCGGCGCGGACGCGGTACCGGATTGGCCCTCGAGTGGAGCGCGTGAGTCGCGTGGCCTGCGTGCTCGTTCCCCACTTCGCGGCGGCAGCCGCCGAGCGCGTGGAACCTGGCCTGCGCGAACGACCGCTGGCTATCGTGACGGGAGCCCCTCCTCTCACGCGCGTCGTTGAGGCCAACTCGGCTGCCCGCGAACGTGGTGTCGCCCCCGGAATGACCGAGGCTGAGGCGCGCACCCGGTGTCCCGCCCTCGCCTCGCGGCTGGGTACGGGGGAACTGGTCGAGGCCGGCGCCCAAGCGCTCCTGCAGGCCTGCCTCGGGGTGTCACCGCGAATCGAGGATGCCGGGCCAGGACTCGTCCATGTCGAGATCGACGGGCTGGGGCGACTGATCGGTCACGATCGCGCGATCGGCGATCGACTGGCGCGGCTGATCTCGAAGGTGGGGTTCCCGGAAGCGCGCATTGGCATTGCCGACAGCCGCGTGGCCTCGCGTGTAGCGGCCCGACGGGCGACCGCGCGCGTGACCGTGATCCTACCCGGGGCCGATCAGGCTTCGTTGGCCCAGGCCTCCCTCGAGATGCTCGAGCTGCCCGACGATCTCCGAGCCACCCTCGCCCGCTGGGGGCTCACCACGCTCGGCGAGTTGACCGGGCTGCCTCGGACCGGGCTCGCCGAACGCCTGGGGCCGGCCGGGTTGCGTGCGCATGACCTGGCGCGCGGCCGTGATCTCGAGCCCTTCAGGCCTTACGTCGCGCCTCCCTTCTGGGAAGAAGCGCTGGGGGTCGACTGGGAGATCGACACCGTCCCCGTCCTGGTGGTCGCTCTGGAGCGCGTCGTCGCGCGACTCAGCGCGCGCCTGGCGACGGCCCGCCTCGCCGCCGACGGCCTCTCGCTCCGGCTGGAGCTGGCGAGCGGCGGGGGCGACGACCGTCTGGTGCCGCTCGCCTATCCGCTTCGGGAGCCCGAGCCGATGCTGACCTTGCTGCGGCTTTCGCTGGAGGCTCATCCGCCGCTCGCAGCCGTCACCCGCATCACGCTCGGCGCCAGCGCCGTGGCCGCCCGCCCGGCCCCGCGTGAGCTGTGGGAACCGCCGGGGCCCCCCACGCGGGACCTGGAAACAGTGCTCGCGCGACTGGTCATGCTGGCGGGCTCCCAGAGCATCGGCTCACCCGTGGTCAGCGATTCACACCGTCCGGATGCGTTCACGTTGATGCCGTTCGTGCCTCCAGCAGGAACGGCTCTCGGTGCCCTTCCACCACCGGTGGTCCGTCTCGCGCTCAGGCGTCTGCGCCCACCCCGCCCCATCGAGGTGGAGCCGGACACCACCGAGGGTGAGAGCCAGCACCCCGCGCGGATCAGGCTGGATGGGCGTGGTCCCCTTCGTGTTCTCACTTGCGCCGGGCCGTGGCGCCTGTCCGGCGAGTGGTGGGACGCCGAGCCCTGGGCGCGCGACGAATGGGACGTCGAGCTGGCGGACGGTCTGGTCTGTCGGCTGGCCCGCGACGGCCTCCGGGGTGTCTGGTACCTCGACGGCGTCTACGACTGAGCCATGTTCGTGGAGCTGCACGCACAGTCGGCCTTCTCGTTTCTCGAGGGGGCCGAGCAACCCGAGGCGCTGGTCGCGGAGGCGGCGCGTCTCGACATGGGCGTGCTGGCCCTCGTCGATCGCGATGGTCTCGCGGCCGCGCCCCGCTTCTACCAGGCGGCCACGCGGGCGGGGATTCGGCCCCTCATCGGCAGCGAGCTGACGCTGCGCGACGGCGCCCGGTTTCCCCTGCTCGTCGAGGATCGTGATGGCTACCGGAACCTGTCGCGGCTGATCACCCTGATGAAGTTGCGCGCGCCCAAGGGTGAGGGCGCCCTCGACCTGAATGAGATCGCTCCCTACGCATCCGGGCTGGTGTGCTTGACGGGGGGAGCGCGCGGCCCCCTTGCGCGTTCCCTGGCCTCCGGAGGGTATGGCGCCGCCCGCGCCGTGCTCGATCGGCTAGCCGGTATCTTCGGAGCCGGCAACTGCTTCGTCGAGGTCCAGCGTCACCGCGATCGCGCCGGGGAACGCCGAGTGCAGGGCCTTGTCCGTCTCGCCCGTGATATGCACGTGCCGCTCGTCGCGACCAATCAGCCGCTCTACTGCGGGGAGAACGGCGCGTCCGCGGCGAGGATATCCGATCTCGCGGCGTGGTCGAGGGGGCGGGCGCTCGCCGATGCGCTGACGTGCATTCGCGAGAAGGTCACCCTCGATGCCGCCGGCCGCCTCCTGGCGTGCAATGCCGAGCGGCGTCTCAAGCCAGGGATCGAGATGGCGCGGCTGTTCGCCGATCTGCCCGAGGCGATCGCCAACACGGGTGAGCTGGCCCTCCGCTTGGCCTTCACCTTGAAGGACGTCGGCTACCGATTTCCCGACTACCGGTTGCCTCCCGGCCAGGAACCGCTCGAGCACCTCCGGATCCTCGCCGAACGTGGAGCCAAATCCCGCTACGGGGATGGCCCCCTTGCCCTCAAGGCTCGCGGTCAGATCGCCCACGAGCTTGACGTCATCGGGCGCCTCGACCTGGCCGGCTACTTTCTCATCGTGTGGGATCTCGTCGAGTACTGTCGCGTCCACGACATCCTGGTGCAGGGAAGGGGATCGGCAGCCAACAGCGCCGTGTGTTACGCGCTCGGGATCACTGCCGTCGATCCGGTCGGCATGGGGCTGCTCTTCGAGCGCTTTCTCTCGGAGGCGCGCGGCGAATGGCCCGACATCGATCTGGATCTGCCGAGCGGGGAGCGCCGCGAGGAGGTCATCCAGTACGTTTACCGGCGCTACGGGCGTCAGGGCGCGGCCATGACGGCGAATGTCATCACCTATCGAGGGCGCAGCGCCGCCCGCGAGCTCGGCAAGGTGCTCGACCTTCCGCCCGATCTCCGGGAGCGGCTGGCCCGGCTCGTCCCCATCTGGGGCTATCGTGACCCCGCCGACGTGCTGACCCGCCACCTGGCCGCCGCCGGCTGCGATCCGACCCATCCGCGCATCCGGGCCTTCGCCGCCCTCTGGGCGCGCATCCAGGATCTCCCGCGCCATCTCGGTCAGCACTCGGGGGGGATGGTCATCGCCGCCGGCCGCCTCGACGACATCGTGCCGCTGGAGCCGGCCACCATGCCGGGCCGTGTGGTCATCCAGTGGGACAAGGAAGACTGCGCCGCCCTCGGCATCATCAAGGTCGATCTCCTGGGACTACGAATGATGTCGGTCATCCAGGAGGCGATCGAGATCGTGGGGGCGACGGGCGGCGAGATCGACCTCGCCCACCTGCCGGCCGATGATCCGAAGGTGTACGCCATGCTGCGAGAGGCGGACACCATCGGGGTGTTCCAGGTCGAGAGCCGCGCCCAGATGGCCACCCTGCCGCGCATCCAGCCCGAGCGCTTCTACGACCTGGTCGTCCAGGTGGCCATCATCCGGCCCGGGCCGATCGTAGGGGATATGGTGCATCCCTACATCAACCGCCGCCGCGGGCGTGAACCCGTCACCTATCCCCACCCGAGCCTGGAGCCTATCCTCGAGCGCACCCTCGGAGTCCCGCTATTCCAGGAGCAGCTGCTGCGCATGGCCATGGCCACCGCCGGCTTCACGGGCGCGGAGGCCGAAGAGTTGCGCCGGGCCTTCGGCTTCAAGCGCAGCGAGGCGCGCATGAAAGAGGTGGAGGGGAAACTGCGGGCCGGCATGGCGCGCCAGGGGATCGCCGGGGACGCGGCCGAGCAGATCGTGCACGCCATCACTGCCTTCGCCCTCTACGGGTTCCCGGAGTGTGTCGTCGGCGAGACGCGCATCGTCGATGCCGATACGGGTCGGCGAGTGCCCATCGAGGACATCGTCCATGGGCGTGTCTCCGTCGAGGCTACGTTCGCCTGTGACACCGAATTTCGATTCACCCGACGTCGGATCGTTCACGCCACCGTGAGCGGTCCCCGGATGGTCTATCGTGTCCGGACTTCACTGGGCCGGGAAATCGTGGCGACACCAGAGCACCCACTGCTCACGGTGCGTGGATGGCGGGCCCTGGGCAGCCTTCGTCCGGGGGATCGCATCGGGGTTGTCCGTAAGCTGCCACCCCTTGGGCGGGTGCGCTGGCCTCGGTACCAGGTCGTTGTCCTCGCCGATCTGATCGCGGAGGGGAATCTGTGTCATCCAAGTACGGTCTACTTTTATACGACCGACATCCGACACCGAGACGATTTCGTCCGTAACATCGAGCGATTTGGGAACACGGTGGCTACCGTGCGACGCCAGCGGAATTGCTACAGCGTGCACGTCCGCCGCCGACATCGTTCACGACCCGCGGGAGTCGTGGTGTGGATCAAAGAATTCGGGCTCTGGGGGCTCGATTCTCATCGCAAGCATCTTCCGGAGCAAGTCTTCACGCTTTGCTCTTCCCAAGTCGCCCTTCTCCTGGCACGACTGTGGGAAGGTGATGGCTCGCTCTCGCGGGCGGGACACGCCTCCTACGACACGGCCTCCCGGGTGCTCGCGAATGATGTCCAGCATCTTCTGCTCCGACTTGACATCGTTTCCCGGCTCTACGAGCGGACTCGTGCCTATCGTCAACGCACGGTGACGGGATTCGTGGTTACCGTCACCGGAAAGGCGAATCTGAGGCGATTTGCGGCGCGGATAGCGAGATGGTTTCTTGATTCCCGCAAACGCCAGCTGGCGCAGACTCTGTCAGCATCCCTGGAGCGTCCCCGGTCATCACGCGACATCGTCCCCGTTGATGTCCACCCCCTGATCGTGTCGGCGCGGATTCATCGATCACTGACTTGGAAAGAGATCGGGTCCTCAACCGGGGTGGCGATGCGCGAAATTGCGTCACCAAGCCACGCGAAGCGAGGGTACTGTCGCTGGGTGATAGGTCGCCTCGGGCGGTGTCTACGATCCCCGGAACTCGCTCGGCTGGCCACCTCCGACCTCTACTGGGATCGGGTGACCACGATTACTCCAATTGGAATGCGGGAGACCTACGACCTCAGTATCGAAGGAGACCAGAACTTTTTGGCGAACGATGTCGTTGTGCACAACTCCCATGCCTCCAGCTTTGCGTTGCTGGCTTATGCCAGCGCCTACCTCAAGGCCCACCACAGCCCGGCCTTCTACGCGGCGCTGCTCAACAACCAGCCGATGGGTTTCTATCACCCGGCCACCATCGTGAACGATGCGCGACGGCACGGCCAGCGTATCTTCCCGATCGACGTGACGCGATCGGACTGGCTCTGCACGGTCGAGGGACTCGGGGATGGCGCGTTCGCCGTACGCCTCGGCCTTCGGTACGTGAAGGGGTTACGTGAGGAGGTGGCCAAGGCATTGGTGGCTGCCCGCGCCGAGCGGCCGTTCGCATCGACCAGCGAGGTGGCGCAGCGGGTCTGCCTCGACCGCGCTGAGCGGGAGGCGCTCGCCGCCATCGGGGCCTTTGCCTCGCTGGGGGGGACGCGGCGCCAAAACGTATGGACCCTGGCGGCGCCGCCCGCCGGCCCACTCTTCGTGACGGTCCAGAGCGAGGATCCACCCGAGGCGGGGGCGAGCGCACAAGCTGTCGCCCCTCACTCACTGCTTCCTGAGATGACCGAGATGGAACGCCTCGAGGCTGACTATGCGGGGACCGGCGTCACCGTTGGGCGTCATCCCATGGCTCTGCGGCGGGCCGATCTGGTCGCCCAGGGAGTGACGCGCGCCTGCGATCTCGCCCGCCAGCGGCCCGGCCAGCCCATCCGCGTGGCGGGCAGCGTCATCGTGCGCCAGCGGCCGGGAACGGCCAAGGGTTTCCTCTTCCTCAGCTTGGAGGACGAGACGGGGATCGCCAACGTGATCGTCACTCCCCAGCACTTCGAGCGTCACCGGCTGGTGCTGGTCAGCGAGCCTTTCCTCCTGGTGGACGGCGTACTCCAGAAGCAGGACGGCGTGATCTCCATCAAGGCGGGACGTGTGCGGACGCTCCCGCCCCTGACCAACAACGTTCCCTCCCACGACTTCGGCTAGCCGCGAATGCGAAAATAGCCGAATGCGAACTCGGATCGCGGCCATCGAAGTGAGCCACTGGCACTCGCTGTACGACTCGGCGTACCTGCGTCACCTCGCCGACATGCCCGACATGGAGCTGGTCGGCCTGCAAGATCCCAGTGCGGAGATCGCGACCAAGCGGGCCGCGGCGCTGGGCAACCCACCGGTGTTTACCGATTACCGCGACATGCTCGATCGCACTCGGCCGGATTTCGTGATCGCGCTCGGGCGGCATCGCCGCATGGCGACGATCGCCCACCACCTGCTTGATGAGGGCTATCCGTTCCTGATGGAGAAGCCCATGGGGGTGAGCGCGGCCGAGGTGAGGAGCGTCGCCGAGAAGGCCGCCGCGACCAACGCCTTCGTCGCCGTACCCCTCGGCCAGCGCTACCACCCCGTCGTGGTGCGCGCCCGGCAGCTGCTCGCGGACGGGCGGTTCGGGCCGCTCTCGCACATCTACTTCCGGTTGAATCGGCCGACCTCCGCCCGCTATTCGGCCTGGGACGCACCCTGGATGCTCGATCCCGCCGAGGCGGGCGGGGGCTGTCTTCGGAACCTCGGTCCGCATGGGCTCGATCTGTTCCTGTTCCTCACCGGTGAGGACGCTCAGGTGACCGGGGCGCAGCTGAGCTGGCGCGCGCGGGGTCAGCGAGTGGAGGACTACGCCTCAGTTCTCTTGCGGTCTTCGAGCGGTGTCCTGGGAACCGTCGAGGTCGGCAACACGTTTCCCCAGAACGGCACCGACGGCGGGTGGAAGATCGCCGGCCGCGATGCCCTTCTCCTGTTCACCGAAGGCCTGATGCGCCTGGTCACTGAGGACGGGGAGGAGACGATGCCGGGCGAGCCTGATATTCCTCTCGCCCGGACGGCCCTCCGCGACGCGCTCGACCACTGGCGGCGCGGTACCCCCCCTCCCATCAGCGTCCACGACTGCGCCCAGGTGGCGACACTCATCGACCAGGCGTACGAGGTGGCGGGCCACCCGTACGGCTAGGCGCCGGCGCGGGGGGTGCGCCCCCTTCGCCCGCCACAACCCTGGCGCTGGGCGCTCTCCGTGGCCTGGAAATTGAGGGCAGGGCCTTCGCCAGTGCTTCAGAAGCTAGCAGGCTGCACAACTTGTTGTTGACACCCAAAGTCTGCTGTAAAGTACCGCCAATCGTCGCAGTGACCGCTCGTCCGCTCCGTCCTATTCGGTCAACGTTGGATCTGAGACAGGGAGGAAAGACGCTATGCGCTCACGACGCTTCCAGGCAAGCCTCTTCATGGTCCTCACCACGGTGCTCTGCACAGCGGTGGCTTCTCTGCCTGCCGATGCGCAGACGCCGAAACGCGGCGGTACCCTGCGCGTCTCCTACGGCAACGAGATCGCCAACCTCGATTTCCACACGGCCCCCGGCTACGAAATGATGTGGGTGGCCATGAACGTCGGGTGCGGCCTGGTGAACATCACCCCCGACGGCAAGTTCGTGGGGGACGCCGCCGATTCGTGGCAGGTCTCGTCGGACGGGCTGCTCTACACGTTCAAGCTCCGGCCGAATGTCCTCTTCCACGATGGCACCAAGGTGGACGCGGCCGCCGTCAAGTTCAGCATCGATCGCCTGATGGACCCGGCTACCAAGTCCGGCATGCGCAGCTTCTACTCGCCGGTCCACAGTGTCGAGGCGATGGACCCCCTCACCGTGCAGATCCGCCTCAAGCACCCCTACGCGTTTATGCTCCACATGCTGGCCGCCTACCGCACGGGGCTGATCCTCTACTCGCCCACGGCCACCCAGAAGTATTCGCTGGAGGACCGCAAGGCGGGCAAGCCTGAGGCCGTGGTCGGCTGCGGGCCGTTCAGGCTCGTCGAGTGGGTGAAGGGAAGTCACCTGGTCATGGACCGGTTCGACAAGTACTTCGTCCCCGGCGTCCCGTATCTCGACCGGGTACATATCCGCACCATCAAGGATCCCGTGACCGAGATGGCGGCCTTCAAGGCAGGAGAGGTCGACTTCGTCGCGTCGTTCTCGCCCGAGCACGTCGACACGCTGAAGGCGCAGGTCCCAAGGGCCCAGATCATGACCGGGAAGGAAACGACGCCCATGATGGCGACCATGAAGGTCACCATCCCCAAGGACGGCAAGCCGATGGCTAAGGAGCGGGTGCCGCACCCGATTTTCGGCGACATCCGTGTGCGCAAAGCCGTCGGCTGCTATGGGATCGACCGGAACGAGATTGTCAAGATCGCGTTCAAAGGCCAGGCCACGCCGTGGGTCGGCATGATCCCGCCCGGTACCCTCGACTCGGTAGACATCAATCAGATGTGCCCCCACGACCAGGCCAAGGCCAAGGCGCTCCTGGCCGAGGCTGGCTACGGGCCGCAGAAGCCGCTGACCTTCGAGCTCATGACCAATACCGAGAAGTCGGTTTTCAACATCATCGCCACCGTCATCAAGGAGCAGATGGCGCGAATCGGGGTGACCGCGAACATTCGCCTAGTCGACAAGGTCACCTGGATGAACACCACCCTCCAGGACGCGCCGTGGGACATGTACGTCGAGGACTTGCTGTCCCTGATCACCCTGGACAGTAATGCCTATCTGACCACGACGCCGTCGACGTGGAACACCTCGCGCCACACCGACCCCAAGGTGGACGAGTACTACGCGCGCTACGCCAAGGAACTCGATGCGGCGAAGCGCAAAGCCATCGCCAAGGAGCTGGCGGAGTACATGGCCGACAAGGTGTACTGGAACGTCGTCTCCGGCTCGCCCTTTTTCATGGTGGCTCAGCCGTGGATGAAGGGGTACGTCTACAACGCGGAGTTCGAGGTGCATTACCACAAGGTGTGGCTGGATAAGTAAATCGGATGCGAATCTACATCTTACGGCGGTTGCTCGGGATCATCCCCACGGTCCTCATGATCACCCTCGTGGTGTTCGTGATGATGCGCTCGATCCCGGGCGACCCCGTAGTGGCCCTCCTCGGTGACGCCTATACCGAAGAGGATGCCATCAAGACGCGCGAGGCGTATGGGCTGAACAAACCCATCGCCATCCAGTACTTGATCTGGCTGGGCAGGCTGGCCCAGGGGGACTGGGGAACCTCGATTCTTAGCGGGCGCCCTGTCCTCCAGGATGTGCTGTTCCGTCTGCCCGTGACCCTGGAGCTCATTGTCCTCTCCATGGTGGTGGCGCTGGTGATCGCCATTCCGGCGGCGATCATCGGCGCCAAGCGCCAGAACACCTGGGCCGACTACTCGGCCACGTCGGTGGCCATGATCGGTGTGTCCATCCCGGAGTTCTTTCTCGGCGTGCTGCTGCTGCTCACTTTCTCGGTGGGGCTGAAGGGGGCGCTCCCGAGCTCGGGCTGGGTCTACCTGCCGGGTACCTGTACGAGCGTCGTGTGCGCCGCCGGTCTCGTCGGCAATCTGCAGCATGTGCTCATGCCGGCGATTGCCCTCGGCGTGGGTCGGGCTGCCATCCTGACCCGGCTGCTGCGGTCCAATCTGTTGGAGGTCATTCGTACCGAGTACGTCACCACCGCCCGCGCCAAGGGGCTCGGCGAGCGGAGTGTCGTCCTCAAGCATTCGCTGAAGAATGCCCTCATTCCGACCATCACCGTGATGGGGCTTCAGGTCGGCTTCCTGATCGGCGGGGCCATCGTGGTCGAGACGCTCTTCGCCATGCCCGGTCTCGGCACCTACGGGATCGACGCCATCATCGCCCGCGACTACCAGCAGGTCCAGGGTTTCGCCTTGGTGACGGCCTTTGCCTTCGTGGTGATCAACCTGCTCGTGGACCTGACCTACTCGCTGCTGGATCCCCGCATCCGCTATGGTTCCTGACGGAGGGTGGCAGGTGCTATGACCACGTGGAGATACCGCTCATGAGTTCCGTGCACGAAATCCCGGTGGGTGCGGTCGGCGAACTGGTTCTCGAGCGTCCAGCCGTGGCGCGCTCGGAGTCGCCGTTCGCGCAGGGGGTGCGCCGCCTTCGGCGCAGCACGACGGCCCTGGTGGGCCTGGCTGTCGTGCTGCTCCTCCTGGTGGTGGCGATCTTTGCCGACGTGCTGGCGCCCCAGAGCCCCATCACCAGCGACCAGACCAAGACGTTCCAGCGGCCGAGCTGGGCCTATCCGCTCGGGACCGACCAGCTCGGGCGGGACATGCTGAGCCGCATCATTCACGGCACCCGCATCTCCCTGGCCGTGGGGGTGTCGTCGGTGCTCCTGGCGCTCTTGGCGGGTGTGCCGCTCGGGTTGATCGCCGGCTACTATGGTGGGCGCATCGACACGGGCGTGATGCGAGTGATGGACCTCATCCTCGCTTTTCCCATTTATCTGCTTGCCATCATCCTGATGGTCATCTTCACCCCGACGGCCGGATTGCTCGGGACGATCAAGGTGGTGGGTGCCATCGCCATCGTGCGCATTCCCATCTACGCGCGGCTCGTCCGGGGCAGCGTCCTCTCCGTGAAGGAAAAGGAGTACATCGAGGCCTGCCGGGCGGTCGGGGTGCGCGATCCGTGGATTATCGTGCGCCACATCCTGCCCAACTGCCTGGCGCCGATCATTGTGACGACCACCCTCGGCATTGCGACCTCCATCATCGTGGAGGCCACCTTGTCCTTTCTCGGACTGGGCACCCAGCCGCCCACGCCGAGCTGGGGCTGGGATCTCAAGGCCAACGTGTCATTCATCCACGACTATTTCTGGCTATCGCTCTTCCCGGGCCTGGCCATCTTCGTGACCGTGCTTGGCTTCAACCTCTTCGGCGACGGTCTGCGCGACGCCCTCGATCCTCGCCTCAAGTAGGGGCCGGACAAGGCAGCTCCGCGTGTCATGGGGGACCCGAGAGGGCCCCCACCCGGGCCGCTCAGTACTTGTTGGCGATCGGGAGCTCCTCGGCCGGGAACAGGGTGATGATCTGGGCACCGCTCGGGGTCACGATCACCTCTTCCTCGATGCGGGCGGCCGAGACGCCGTCGGTAGCCGGGCAATACGTCTCCACCGCGAACATCATCCCCCGCTCGAGCTCCATCGGGTCCTCGAACGAATTGAGGCGGCTGATGATGGGCCGCTCGTGCAGCCCGAGTCCGATGCCGTGGCAGAAGTTCAGCCCGAAGGCGGCCATCTCGCTCTCGAAGCCGATCTCCTGCGCCTTGGGGAAGGCGCGGGCGATCTTGTCGGTGGTGACCCCGGGCTTGATGAGGGCGATGGCCTCGTCCATCCACTCGCGCGCCTTCTTGTAGGCCGTCACCTGGGCGCGCGTGGCGCGACCCACACTGAACGTGCGGTAGTAGCACGTGCGATACCCCACGTAGGACATGATGATGTCGAAGAACGCCTGGTCGCCCGGACGGATGAGGCGGTCGGTGAAATTGTGGGGGTGGGGGCTGCAGCGCTCGCCGGATATGGCGTTGATGGCCTCCACGCAATCCGAGCCCATCTCGTAGAGGCGCTTGGTGGCAAGCGCGACGATCTCGTTCTCGCGCGCGCCGGGCTTGAGCGCCTCGAAGATGTCCTGGTAGACCCCATCCACCATGGCCGCCGCCATGTTGAGCAAGGTCAGCTCGTCGTGGCTCTTGATCATGCGCGCCTCCAGCATGACCTGTTGGCCGTCCTGGATCTCGAGCCCCACCTCCTGCAAGGCGAAGAGAAAGGGCGGCTCCACCACGTCGATGCCGAGCGGCTGGCCGGCCACGCCCTCGGCGCGCAGGATGTCCCGGATCTCCTGGGCCGCCTTGCGGAAGAGCCCCGCTTTCGGGGAGACGGCTCCGCGCATGCCCACCATGCCTGCCAGCGATTGCTTCTCGGGGATCCAGGGCGCGTAGAGGCGGTGGTGGCGCGCGGCGGATCCGAAGTCCCACACCCAGGGTTCGCCGTTGCCGGTGAGAAGGCACCACCGGGTGAGCTTGTCGCGCGCCCACTCCCCGATGACGGTGCCGGAGAGATAGCGGATGTTGTACTGGTCGAAGACGAGTACCGCACCGAGCCCCGAGTGGGCCAGCGCCTGGCGTGCGCGGCCGAGACGGTAGGTGTGCAGGCGACGAAAGTCCACCCGCTCCTCGAAGTCGACCTGCGTGTGACCTGGTGCCTGGAGCGGCCGGTCCCATCGATGCCGCGGGTTCACATCCTCGAGCGTGACGGGCATGGGCGTCGGTGCCACGTGCCTTCGAGCCATCGGTGCCTCCCCGTGAGTCTTGTCGGCGGCTACTCTACTCCAGAACGTCTCACCAGCCCCCGCCTGGCCGGGTCCGGCTCACGCGCGGCGGCGACGCCCCGACCGGAGCACCGCGCGCGAGCCCGACAGCAGCCTCCAAACTCCCGACATCGAGGCACTCCGCGTACACTACCCAGCAAGCCGGAGAGACCGGGAAAGTCGGGCCACCCCAACCACACGTGCCATCGAGGGGTGCCCCGGGTCCCCCGGGGCACCCCGAGCGCCAGGGGGGTTTGGGGGGCCCTTTCGAGGCCCCCCATGACAACAGGAGGCGAACGTGTTCGACCTGAAGGGCAGAGTTGCGGTGGTGACGGGCGGCAACGGGGGGATCGGGCTCGGCATGGCGCGGGGCCTGGTCAGCGCCGGCGCCCAGGTGGCGGTGGTAGCACGGAACGAGGAGAAGTCTCGGGCGGCGGTGAAGGACCTCCAGCAGCGTGGCGGCCACGCCTTCGCGCTGACCGTCGACGTGACGGACGAAGCCGCGGTCGGAGGGATGGTCGATGCGGTGGTGCAGCGTTGCGGCCGGCTGGACATCCTGGTCAACAACGCCGGCACCAACATCCGCAAGCCACCCCACGAGCTGAGCCTGGCGGAGTGGCACCTCGTGCTCGATACCAATCTCACGAGCGCCTTCCTGTGCTCGCGGGCGGTCTATCCCGTGATGAAACGCGGGGGAGGCGGCAAGATCATCAACATCGGCTCGATGATGTCGATCTTCGGTACTTCCTTCGCGCCGGCGTACGCCGCCAGCAAGGGCGGCATCGTACAGTTCACGAAGTCCTCCGCCGTGGCGTGGGCCCGCGACAACATCCAGGTCAACGCCGTGCTGCCGGGCTGGATCGATACTGAGCTGACGCAACGGGCACGGGTGGAGGTCGCTGGCCTGCACGAGAGTGTGCTGCGTCGCACGCCGGTGGGCCGCTGGGGCACCTGGGACGACTGCGCCGGAATCGCCGTGTTCCTGGCGGCCCCCGCCTCGGACTTCGTGACCGGTACCGCGATTCCCCTCGACGGCGGCTACTCGATCCAGGGCTGAGGGCGTCCAGGGATGGGCGACTGAGCCCGTGCGCGTTCTCGTGACGGACGCGGTGGCGGACGAAGGGCTCGCCTATCTCCGGCACCATGGCCTGGAGGTTGACCAGCTCCTGAAGGCGCCGCTGCATCGGCTCTACCAGCGCCTGCCGGAATACGACGCTCTCATCACCCGCTCGGGAACAGCGGTGACGGCCGAACTGCTGGACCATGCCCCCGCCTCCGCTTCGTCGGCCGCGCCGGGGTGGGGGTGGACAACGTCGATGTGGAAGCGTGCTCCCGGCGCGGGATCGTTGTGGCCAATGCCCCGTACGGCAACGTCGTCTCCGCCGCCGAGCACACCGTGGGCATGCTGCTCGCGCTCGTGCGTCGCATCCCGGAGGCCCACACTCGGCTCAAGCATCTCGAGTGGAACCGGAGCCTCTACGGAAGCGAGCTCGCCCGCAAGACGGTGGGGGTGGTGGGCCTCGGGAAGGTCGGATCGCGGGTGGCCGCACGGCTCCGCGCCTTCGAGACGACGGTGCTCGTGCACGACCCTTACATCCCGGAGAGGCGGGCCCGCGACCTGGGCGCCCGGCTCACGGACTTCGATACCTTGCTCCGCGAGTCCGACGTGGTGACCTTCCACGTACCGCTCACGCCCGAGACGGCGAACATGGTGACGGCCACCGAGCTGGCCCGCATGAAGCGCGGTGTCCGCATCGTGAACTGCGCGCGCGGTGGCATCGTCCACGAGGGTGACCTGCTGGCCGCCCTCGAGTCGGGCCAGGTGGCCGGGGCCGCCATCGACGTCTGGAGCGAGGAACCGCCCACCGGAGAGGTCGTCACCGCGCTCGTTCGTCATCCCCAGGTGGTGGTCACGCCGCATCTGGGCGCCAACTCGAGCGAGGCCCAGGTGAATGTCGCGGTAGACGTCGCCCGCCAGCTGGTGGCGTTTCGCGACGGCGGCCTGGTGGAGTATGCCGTCAACATCCCGGTGGGCGATCCGGCCTTGGTGGGCGAGCTGCGCCCGTTCGTGGTTCTGGCCGAGCGGCTGGGACGCTTCATTGTCCAACTCGACCCGGAGAATGTCGCCAAGGTCGAGGTGACGGTGGCCGGCGCCGTCGCCGAGCGGGACCCTGAGCTCCTGGCCCGCGCGGTCCTGGCCGGCCTCCTCGATCCGGTCACGGCGGAGCACGTGAACCTCGTCAACGCCCGCCTGGTAGCCTCCGACCGCGGCATCGAGGTGACGGTGGCCAAGGAGGAGGAGACGTCGGGCTACAAGAGCCTGCTCACCGTCGCCGTCGAGGCCCGCGGCGGACGCAAGGTCCTGGCGGGGACCGTCTTCGACGGGCAGCCGCGCATCGTTCGCATGCGGGATCTCAAGATCGAGTTCACCCCCGAGGGCTACATCCTGGTCCTCGCCTACGAGGACCGGCCAGGGGTCGTGGGATCCATCGGCACCCTGCTGGGACGTCGCAACGTGAACATCGCCGCCATGCACGTGGGCCGGCGGGTGAAGCGCGGCCGCGCCATCGTCGTGCTGATCCTCGACGAGGATCTGACCCCCGATCAGCTCACCGAGGTCACCGCGACCATCGGGGCCGACTTTGCCCGTCTCATCCGGCTTCCCTGACCAATTTTCTTGGGTTCCGTTCGGCCCACTTGCTAGGCTGCCAGGCATGAGAACACATCAGTGCGCCATCGGAGTGTTCGCTCTGCTTCTCGCGACCGGATGTGCGTCCACGGCGTCGAAGCCAGCCTACACGGCCTTCGAGGGCCTCCCCGTGCCGAAGGGGCTCGAGTATCGGTCCGCGGACTCGACCATCATCGAGACTCAGGACGTCAAGGCTGGTCGTGTCATCTACCGAGGGCGGATCGAGCCGGAGAGCTTGGCCCAGTCCATGCGGGCGACCCTGGAGGCGGAAGGGTGGCGGCTGATGGGCAGCACGTTCAGCGCCCAATCCGGATCGACTCAGGCCTACGAAAAGTCGGGGATGACCCTGCAGGTGCGGATCTGGGAGGGGGGGCCGTTCTCCTGGTACACCTACGTCGAGATGGCAGCCATCGAGATGACCACGAGTCGGGCAACCCCGGGTCTGGCGCCCGTGCCCGGCCCGGAGGGAATTCCCAAGATTGTCCCGGCCCCCGCGGTGACCCCCGTGCCCAGTGCGGCGCCCGCACCGGGCTTGGCGCCGAGACCCAGTGCCTCGGTGGAGCCGGTGACCCCCGCGATCACGATCACGCGGTAGTCCGAAGCCCGGCCGGCTGCGTCACGGCCGCCGGGCCTCCAGACTGTTGGCGGCCGTCCGGTCGAGCAGCCAGTCCAGGGTACCCTCGGCTGGGCAGACCATCCTCGCTGGCACCCGTGTGCCGTCCTGCAGAACCGCCCGGATGACCTTGCCCTTCTCTGATCCAGCGGCCAGGAAGGTGACCCTCCGGGCCGCATTGAGCACGGGCAGGGTCATGGTCAGACGAGCGGGAATGGCGGCCGCAGCGGCATGGACAGAGACCACCCACCGGATCGTTTCCTTGAGCGCCGCGGAGTAGGGGAACAGAGACGCGGTGTGCCCATCCACGCCGACCCCAAGCAGGATCATGTCGAAGCGTGGAAGCTCGCCGCGCTTGGTGCCAAAGACGCGACGCATGGCCTCGGCATACTGCGTTGCTGCTGCTTCCTGATCCTCGGCCTCACCCTGCATGCGAAAGATCTGGGCGAGGGGTACGGGAACGCGCGAGAGCAGCGCGAGGTGAGCCATGCGGTAGTTCGACTCGGCATGCTCGGGGGGAACCGCCCGCTCGTCCCCGAAGAAGACCCAGGTATCGGCCCACGGCATGACATCGCGCAAGGGCGATCGGGCGAGCTGACTATAGGTGTCCCGGGGGGTGGCGCCACCGGCGAGGGCTATCAGAAAGCGCCCGCGGGCGGCCACCGCCTTCACGGCAGCCTCGACGATCAGTCGGGCTGCCGCCAGGGCCAGGGCTGGCGCATCATCGAGCACGGTGACGTGCGGTCGTCCTTCCACGGTCAGATCATATCCTTTGATCGAGTCGGCGCTGGCGCGCTCGTGCTTCGAGATAGCGCGCGTGCCGCGCGATGTCCGGCTCGACCGTTTGCCCCCCAGGGGCTCTTGTCGGTGCGAGGCGGCGGCCAAGCGACTCGAGCGCCAGCAAGGCGCCGCCGCGACTGGTCGCTTCCTCCTCGCCAGAGAGTACGAGGGGTCGTCCCAGCACATCCGCGATGATCTGTGTCCACGCGCGAGACCGAATGAGTGCCCCTCCCGAGGCGACGATTGTGTGATCGGCAGCGGCCAGTGGAGCCAGGAGGTCGTACACGATGGCTAGCCGCATGGCGACTGCTTCGAGGGCGGCGCGCACGATGTCGGCCGCGCTCGTGGCCAGGGAAAGACCGGCCATGGAGGCCCGTCGCTCACTTCGCCATCCCGGTGAGCGCTCCCCCGCCACGAAGGGGAGCACCGTGAGGCCATGAGTGTCCGGCTCTTGGCCCCCCAAGACGGCATCGAGCTGATCGTGATCGGGAAGATGCAGGATGCTCCGCAGCCACGCGTAGACATTGCCACCTTCCGAGGTCGCGCCCCCGAGGAGGGGGCGCCGTCGGTCGATGCGATAGCACCAGAGCCCGCGCGGAGGCGGCAGCGGCCTCTCGGTGACCACGCGCAGGGCTGCCGACGTGCCGACATTCAGGGCCACACGGGTGCCATCGACACAGTCGGATCCGACGTTGCTCGCCGCCCCATCGCCCACGGCTGGGAACCACGGGGCGGTCGCCAGCGACGGCCATCGGCGCCCCCAGTCGGATCGAAGACCGCGTTGGCCCTCGTCTCGATCGCACAGGGTGAACAGCTGCTCCTCATCGATACCTGCCGCGGAAAGGACCCGAGCGTCCCAGGACTGCCGTTCCTGATCGAAGAGCCCGGTTCCAGACGCCATGGACACGCTGGTGGCGGCCTCTCCAAAGAAGGTCAGTTGCAGATATTCGCCGACGGAGCCCCACCGGATGACTCGGCGGAAATCGTCTGAACGAGCCTGGCGGAGCCAGCGGAGCTTCGCGGGCCAGTAGCACGGATGAAGGTGACATCCGGTACGCGCATGGATGGCGTCATCGCCGAGAGCCTCCTGGAGCTCGCGGGCCGCACCCCTCGCGCGCGTGTCGGCCCAGGTAAATACGGGCGTGACCGGCCGACTGGCACCGTCAAAACCGAGCAGCCCGTGCCAGAAGGTCGTGACCCCGACGCCAAGGATCGGTGAACGGGGTGGGGTGGAGAGAACGCGGTCGAGACAGGTCACCACGGCTGCCAGCAGGTGATGGGGGTCGTGCTCCGAGCCGCCATCGGCGGTCGTGGCCGCCAGGTAACCCTCCTGATGAAAGCAGCCTTTCACCGGCCGCCCGTCGGAGTCGTAGAGACCGGCCCGGGCAGATGACGTCCCAACGTCAAGGCTGATGATCACCCAGTCATCCTCGGAGAAGTCAGACGTCAAGGCAAGTCGCCGATCCCGACGGTCCGTGAGGTAAGATGGCGACGATATCTGAGCCCGACACCATTCATCGCAGGACGATATGACAAAAATTCGTGTGATGAGCCCAGTAGGCGAGGTCAGGCAGGAACGCTTCACCGTGCCACCGCTACCCGGGGAATGGGAGGGGCGAGTCGTCGGCTTCATCGACAACACCAAGCATAATTTCGACCAGCTCGCGGACGGTCTGGGTGCCCTCCTGCGGGAGCACCATGGCGTCCGGGCGGTTGTGCGTCGGCGGAAGGCCAACGCTTCGACACCGGCGCCCCCCGAGCTGATCGCCGAGCTGGCCAAGGAGTGCGATGTCGTCTTTGCCGGCTCGGCTGACTGAGGGTCCTGCACGTCGTGGAGTCTCCACGACGCCATCGAGGTGGCCAAGCTGGGAACGCCGGCCGCCCTCATCGGAACCACGGCCTTCCAGGGACTCGCGGTGAGTGAGCTGGGCTCGCTGGGGGTGACGGGCCTCCCGCTGCTCGTCATACAGCATCCGCTCGGCGGCGAGCGCCCGGAGTCCGTCGCGCGGCGGGCGCAGCAGGCGCTCGAGCAACTCGTGAGCCTCGGCGGATCCGATCAGTGAGCGCCGAATCGACGATCGACGTCGACGACGACCCCCAGGCACTGCTCACCGAGTTCAGCGCGCGTCGCTGGTGTGACGGCCTTCCCATCGTGCCGCCCACCGAGGGGCGCGTCCGGGTCATGCTGGCCGGCGCCGACCCCGAGCGGTCCCTGGGCAGCATGCCTCCCCTGTGGCGTCAAGCCACGCTCGAAAAGCTGGCCGTCAACGCGGTCATGGCCGGCTGTGAGCCGGCCTATTTCCCCATCATTGTGGCCGCGGTGGACGCCATGCTCGATCCCGCGTTCAATCTCTACGGGGTGCAGGCGACCACTCACCCCGTGGCGCCCTTGGTCGTGGTGCACGGCGACTACGGGCGGTCCGTTGGCGTGCACGCCGGGAGCGGATGCTTTGGGCCCGGCTTTCGTGCAAACGCGACCATCGGGCGGGCAATCCGTCTGATCCTGCTGAACATCGGTGGCGCGTGGCCGGGCCGCCACGACATGGCGACCCAGGGAAGTCCGGCGAAATTCTCCTACTGCATCGGTGAGAACGCGGAAGGCTCACCCTGGGGTCCGCTGCAGACTGGGGACGTCGTCACCGTGTTCGGCGGTGAGGCCCCGCACAATGTGAACGACCATGTGTCCACCACCGCCAGCGGGATCCTCACGACGGTGGCCGACACCGCCGTCTCGCTAGGCTCGAATGTCGGGTGGTTCATGACGCAGAGCCAGCTCCTGCTCGTCCTCGGCCCCGAGCACGCCGCGACCATTGCCGCCGACGGTCTGTCCCGACGCGACGTCCAGCAGTTCCTCTTCGAGCACGCGCGACTGCCCCTGCGGATCCTGAAGCTGAGCGGCATGTGGGGCATGCACGACTGGCCCGCCTGGATGATGGCTACCAGGGACGAGGACGCCCTCATGCCCCAAGTGCTGGGTCCGGACGAGATCTTCGTCATGGTCGCCGGGGGTCCGGGCAAGCACTCCGCGGTCGTTCCCAACTGCACGTTCAGTCGCGCCGTGACCCGTCCCATTCGAGGGGAGCGCGTATGAGAATCGCATTCGTGGGGACCGGCACCATGGGCCGTCCGATGCTCGGCAACCTCGTGAAGAAGGGACATAGGGTGGTGGCCTACGACGTCGCCCCCGCCGCGCTGGCGGCCGCCGTCGAGCTCGGTGCAGCCGGTGCGGGCTCGGCTGCCGAGGCGACCACCCAGGCCGAGGTGGTCATCACCATGCTGCCGTCGTCTTCCCATGTCGTGTCCGCCTTTCTGGGCGACGGGGGGGTGCTGGCCGGTGTGCGCTCCGGCCAGCTTTGCGTCGACATGTCGACCATCGATCCCAGCACGTCGCGCACGGTGGCCAGCAGAGCCCGCGAGCGCGGGGCGCGCTTCATCGATGCCCCTGTTTCCGGGGGTGTCCCGCGCGCGGAGGACGGGACCCTGGCCATCATGGTCGGCGGCGAGGTCGAGGATGTGGAAGCGGCGCGGCCAGTCCTCGCGTGCATGGGCGCCAACATCTTTCACGTGGGTCCGGTGGGAAGCGGCGAGGTCGCGAAACTCTGCAACAACCTCATCGCGGGCGTGGCGGCGGTCGCCGTGAGCGAGGCGTTCCGTATCGCGGAGGGCTTCGACGTCGATGCCCGAATCCTCACCGATGTCATTGCCAAGTCGTCCGGGAACACCTGGGTGATGGAAGCCATGCATCCTGTGCCAGGGTTGGTGGCCAAGGCCGCGTCGAGCCGAGACTACGCCCCCGGTTTCATGACGGATCTCATGGCCAAGGACCTGGGCCTCGCGGTCAACGCCGCGCGCGAACTGCGTGTCCCCGTGGTGGTGGCGCCGGCCGCCCAGCAGGCGCTTCGCCTGGCTTCCTCGCACGGCTGGGGTCGCCGGGATTTCACCTCGATCTATCAGTTCCTCAAGCCATCCAGCGAACAAGCGCCCGTCTGATGGTGCGCGCGCTCATCGTGGCGTCACCCCCGGTCGCGGTCAGGGCGGCGGCCGGACGACCTGAGTGGCGCATGGATCGTGACGCCGTGGCCCCCGCCCGAGGGATGCATCTTCGCGTGCTATACTACGGGCCGCGTGCGCGAGTCCGTCGCGCACACGAGGCAAGGAGGCCCCGCCGTGAGTCTGTACGTGATGCTCAGCACGCTCTCGGAATCTGGACGCAAGGTGCTCCGTGAGCGTCCAGGTTGGATCCGCAAAGTCAACGCTGATGTCGAGCGGATGGGGGCGCGGGTGGTCGCGCAGTACGCCGTGCTCGGGCCTTACGATTTCATCACGGTCATCGAGGCCCCCGATAACGCGGCCATCTCCCGCATCTCGGTGGAGCTCGGCGCTCGCGGATCGGTGCAGATGATGACCATGCCCGCCATTCCCCTCGATGAGTTCATCGGCCGCCTGGAGGGTACCGGTAGTCGTCCCGTCACGTCACAAAGGAAACGGTGAGATGAAGGTCCTCAAGATCGTGCCCGAGCGATGCACGGGCTGCCTGCGTTGCGAGCTGGCCTGCTCTTACATGCAGACGGGCGAATACCGGCCCGCCAAGTCTGTCATCCGCGTGTCGCCCTTCGAGGGGCACACGTCCTATGCCCCCTACACGTGCCCCCAGTGCGCGGAGGGATGGTGCATGACGGCCTGCCCGGTGGGCGCCATCACCATCAGCGCGGTGGGAGCCAAGGACGTGGTCGACGACACCTGCGTCGGCTGCAAGCTGTGCACGATCGCCTGTCCATACGGAACGATGTTCTACGACCCCGACACGCGCAAGGCCTTCAAGTGCAACCTGTGCGGAGGCGCTCCCGCGTGTGCCGAGGCCTGCCCCACGGCCGCCATTCTCTACGAAGAGGTCGTCACGGAAGACTGGCTCGGCCGCTTCGCGGACGAGCGGTTCGGCCACGCCTTGGCCCGGGAGGCCCGGTGATGCCGCGGCGCCACCTGATCATCGGCGGCGGCACCGCCGGCATGAACGCCATGCGCACCATCCGTACGGAAGAATCCGAGCCGTCGGAGATCACGCTGGTCAGCACGGAGAAGCCCTACTCGCGGATGGTGTTGCCCTACTACCTGGACCGGTCCATCGCGGAGTCACACGTCTACACGGCCACCGCCAAGGTGTTGGCGGGCTGGGGGGTGAAGATCCACCTCGGTCGGCGAGCCACCGCCCTCGACACGGGCGCCAACCGATGCACCTTGGACGACGGCACCACCATCGAATACGACGACTGCCTGATCGCCACCGGATCATCCCCCGTGCGTGCTCCTGTCCCGGGCGCCGACGGCCGCGGGGTCCACTCCTTCTGGACGCTCGATCAAGCCAAGGGGGTCCTGGGCGAGATCACGCCGGGCAGCCACGTCGTGATGGTGGGGGCAGGCTTCATCGCCTTCACGATTCTGAATTCCATCCTGGCCCTGGGAGCCACGCTGACCATCGTGGAGATCGCTCCCCGGATCCTGCCCCGCATGGTGGACGACACCGGCGCCGGATTGGTGGCGAGCTGGCTGACCCGGAATGGCGTGAGCATCCACACGGGTGCTGAGCTGGTCACCATCGACGAGCTGGGGGGCGGGAACTCCCGGAGGGATTCGCGCGGTCGCACGCGCCTGCGCTTCGCGAAGGGCGCCGACCTCCTGGCTGACGTCGTCATCATGGCCACCGGCATTCGGACGAACCTCGAGTGGCTGAAGGATTCCGGCATCGTCATCGAGAGGGGGATCCGCGTCGATGGACACCTCCGGTCGAGCGTGCCCAACGTGTACGCGGCCGGCGATGTGGCCGAGGGACGCGACCTCGTCACGGGGGCTCCCGCCGTGCATGCCATCGAGCCGACCGCGCAGGAACACGGGCGAGTGGCGGGGGCCAACATGGCGGGCAAGAGCGTGACGTACAAGGGGAGCCTGCTGATGAACATCGTCGAGGTCTGCCACCTCGACGTGGCCTCGTTCGGGGCGTGGGACGACACCAAGGCGGAAGCGACGACGGGACTGCAGCCCGAGCGGCCCGCCTATCGCAAGCTGCTCTGGCGTGGCGATCGACTGATTGGCGCTATCATCCTCGGTCCCTCGAGTCAGATCTGGACGACCAACGACATCGGGATGCTGAAGGGGCTGGTGCAATCGGGAGCACCCGCCGGGCGCTTCAAGGAACGCCTCGGCCGCAACCCGTTCGATATCAAGCCGGCCTACATCGCGTCCCGCACCACGACCATGCTGCTCCCTGAAACCGTGCTCGGGCGCCCGGCCAAGGCACCCGACGACACCCCGGTGGCCGTATGAGCCCTACCGCTGTTGTGCGCGCCAAGACGCAGAAGCGAACGACCAAGCCCGCTGCTCGCAAGGGAACGGAGCCGGCTCCCCTCCTGCCGGGCGGGTTCGCGGGAAAGCTCCTGCGGGTCGACCTCACCGCCGGGCGCTGCTGGTCGGTCCCGTGGGGCCCGGACGAGATGCGCGCCCAGCTCGGGGGCATCGGGCTCGGCGCGGTGATCCTCCACACGGAGACGGCGACCAAGGGTGGCCGAGGCAACGTGAGCTGGGACCATCCCGACAACCGGCTCGTCCTAGCCACCGGTCCGTTGGCCGGACTGCCTGTGTGGGGCACAGGGGGCCTGACCGTGGTCACGATCGGGGCAGGGACCAACGGGCCCACCTCGACGCAGGCCAACGGCTTCTTCGGAACGAATCTGAAGTACTGCGGCTACGACGCCATCATCTTCCAAGGTCAGGCTAAGGGCTGGGTCTATCTCTACATCGACGACGACGTCGTGGAGTTGCGCGACGCCGCCGACCTCGTCGGTCTCGATACGTGGGATACCCAGAACGCGCTCGGTCAGAAGCTCGGCCTCTCGGGCCACGCCCTCTCGGTGTACTCCATCGGCCCCGCCGGTGAGAACCTGGTGCGCTTCGCCGCCATCCAGGGAGACTATGGCCACGTCGCCTCCAAGAACGGGGTGGGCGCGGTGATGGGTAAGAAGCGGGTCAAGGCGGTGGCCATCGTCAAGGGCACCAAGGGACTGCGCGCGGCTGACCCGCGCGGGGTGATGCAGGCGGCCGACGACATCGCGCACGATCTCAGGACCGACCCGTCCGCGCGTTCACTCTACGAGTACGGAACCTTGCCGGGCGTCGTGAACCTGTCCAAGATGGGGGCGCTGCCCGTCAAGAACTACACGACCAACCTCACCCTGGGCGCCGACATGACCCGCTGGGAGGCGCCCAATCTGCGGGAGGGGTTCGATCACCGCGGTCACCAGTGCAATGCGTGCGGTATGCATCACTGTCACATGTCGGTGATCCGGAGCGGTGAAAACAAGGGCAAGGTCGTCGATGAACCCGAGTACGAGGGCTGGTCCGGTGCCGGCTGGACCATTGGTCTCACCGACCCCGAGGCGGTGGCCTGGCTCAACACCGAGCTCGACCGGGCGTGCCTTGACGTCAACGAGTTCGGATGGATGTGTGGCTGGGTGATGGAATGTTACGAGAAGGGCTACATCACCAGAGAGCAGCTTGGCTTCGAGCTTGCGTGGGGTGACGTGAAGGGTGCGGCCCGTCTGATCTCCATGATCTCGAAGCGTGAGGGCTTCGGCAACATCCTCGCGGAGGGGGTCAAGCGGGCGGCCGAGCAACTCGGGAGTCCGGCCAAAGACTGCGCGGTCTACATCGAGAAGGGGGCGGTCCCGCGCGGCCACGATCATCGGGCCCGCTGGGAGGAGATGCTTGACACCTGCACGTCCGGCACCGCCACCATGGAGACGGGCAACCCGGTGCACCCCACCGAGCTGGGGCAGCCTGCGCGCATCAACCCGTTCGACGGCGTGCAGGTGGCAAAATACGTGGCGAACCTGCGGGGCCGGCGCAATTTCGAGGATTCCCTCGGCGTGTGCATCTTCACCGTGCGCACGCGTCTCGAGAACATCTGTCGCGCCCTCAGCGCCGCCACCGGCTGGACCTATTCGGTCGACGAAGCCATGCGCTTCGGCCGTCGCACAGCCGCTATCAATCGTGCGGTGTCGCTCCGGTGCGGCCACACGGGGGCTCTGGAGTACCCTTCGGTGCGCTACGGATCGACCCCGGTCGACGGGCCAGCCAAGGGTCAGGCCATCCGTGACCAGTGGGAGGCCATGCTCGACACGTGGTATACCGAGGTCGGCTACGACCGCAAGACCGGCAAACCCCTGCCCCAGACGCTGAAGGATCTCGGGCTCGACGAGCTGGCCAAGACGCTCTGGAGCACGAAGAGTTAGTTGTATTGGGGGGTCCCGACGTGGCCCCCAACCTCCCCCGACTCCGCCTGGCGTCGCTCAAGCCCGCAATGTCCCTTGACCCCCAGCCCGGGGATGTGATAAGTGTCTGGCCGCGTTTCACGTCTCGACACCCGGGGGGAGTATGCCAGAAACTATTGGATTTATTGGGCTCGGCATCATGGGCCGCCCAATGGCCAAGAATCTTCGCAAGGCGGGCTTTCCACTTGTCGTGCACAATCGCAGTCGTGCGGCGGTCGATGACCTCGTGCAGAGTGGGGCGAAGGCTGCGCCTTCACCCCGGGAGGTAGCCGCGCACTGCGACATCCTCATCACCGTGCTGCCAAACTCTCCCGATGTCGAGGCGGTCGCCCTCGGTAAGGACGGCATCATCGAGGGGGCCCGGAACGGGCTCATCTATATCGATATGTCCACCATCTCGCCGATCGTCTCCCAGAAGGTCGGCCGGGCCTTGGCGGAACGCGGTGTCCGGATGCTCGACGCCCCGGTGTCGGGTGGTGAGAAGGGCGCGATCGACGGGGCCCTGTCGATCATGGTCGGAGGTGACAAGAGCACTTTCGAGGCGGTTCTGCCGATCTTCCAGTCCATGGGCAAGACCATTACCCTCCTCGGGCCCCTGGGTTTTGGCGGGTTCACGAAGCTCGCCAATCAGATCATCGTCGCCCTGAACCTCACCGCCCTTGGTGAGGCACTCACCCTGGCCCGCAAGGCTGGCCTCGATCGGGAGCTCACCCTCAAGGCACTGGCAGGTGGGCTGGCCGGATCGCGCTGCCTCGATCAGAAGACGCCCAACTACATCGCGGGGACCTACAACCCCGGCTTCAAAATCGACCTGCACTTCAAGGATCTCGGACTCATCATGGAGTCGGCCCGCGCTCTCGGCGTCCCGCTGCCCGCTACCGCCGTCGTGCAGGAGCTATTCAGCGCGTTGCGTGTCAAGGGGCGCGGGGGCCTCGACCACTCCGGGGTGATCACGCTGCTCGAAGAGCTCGCGGGCATCTCCGCGTGAGGGCGACGGTCGACAGGGCCGGCCTCGATTCGCACGGACGTTCCTCGAAGGTGCAGATCCGCAGGATCCGCAAGGGCGATCTCGCGCGTGCCCGCGATGTTCTCGAACAGACCTTCGCCGACTTTTTCGAGCGTCAGCTCGGAACCCGCCCTCGGCAGGCGTTCGGGGGCGCCCAGTATGTTCATCACCGCTGGCTCATAGAGCCCTGGGGATGCTTCGTGGCGGAGGAAGACGGGGGACGCATCCTGGGGGTGGCCTTGGCGGTGACCTGGGGCACAGTCGGGCTGGTGGGACCGGTGGCCGTCCTGACTAACCACCAGAACCAGGGGATCGGTCAGCAGCTGCTCGGCGCCGCGGAGGGATTCTTTGCCGAAAACAAGGCGACCTTGCACGGGTTGGTGACCTACCCGACGAGTCCCAAACACTTCGCCCTCGTCCACAAGTTCGGCTACAAGCCGAAGAGCTTGACGGCCATCATGAGCCGCGCGGTCGATCGTGGCCCCCTGCGGCCGGCCCCGCCCGCCAAGCCGGCCCGCCCCGCACTGACCGTCCGGAAGTTTTCCACCCTCGAAGAGGCACGGAAGAAGACGGCGCTGATCCGCGTGAACCGCATCGTGGCTGGCATTTGCCGGGGGATGGATCTGTCGAAGGAAGTCGAGATCGTCGAAGGACTGGCTCTGGGTGACACCCTGTTGCTGGAGCGCGAGCGCGAGATCATCGGGGTGGCCGTCTACCATGCGCCCGGCGTCAGCGAGGCGCCGGCCGGGGCTTTGTACGTCAAGTTCTTGGCCCTCGATTCGCAAATGCGTCGGGCCGACGTGCTCGAGCACTTCGTGGCGACGCTCGAAGACACCGCCCACGAATTGGGTCTCGCGCGAGTGATCCTGCCCGTCTATCTCCGCTATTGGCTCGCCTATAGTACGCTGATCAGGTGCGGCTATCAGATCGACTCCACCATGGTGCGGATGCAAAAGGGCAAAGGGGAGGACTACGAGGACGAGCAGCATCTCGTTCTCGACGACTGGCGCTGATCGCGGGAGCCCTCGGGGCGCTCCTCGTCGTCTTGGCGCCCGGCCGATCTGGCTTGGCCCACTCCCTGCTGATCGAATCCTCGCCTGGCGCCAACAGCACGGTGAGTACCGCACCCCGGGAGCTCGTCCTGCGCTTCAACAACCGCATCGAGAAGAAGCTGTCCAGGGTTCGTCTGGTCGGGGCGGGGGGGCAGAAGCTCAGCCTTCCTGTGGTGGTGACCGGGCGCGCCGACACGCTGCAGGCTACCGTACCCGCCCTGAACCCGGGGCCCTGGCGCGTGGAGTGGCAGGTTCTGTCGACGGACGGCCATGTCGTCAGCGGTGTCTTTTCGTTCCGCCTGGCCCCGGAGGCCGCCGGGGACCCGGCAGCCGGTGCCGCGCTTCCTTCTGGACGAAGCGGCCCCCAGCCGCGATAATCGCAAGCCTGGACCGAGACTCGCCACTCCCCTGCACGGAGGTGTGGTTGATCACCCTCGCCGGCGAGTGTGACCCGGCGCCGGCGACCGCAACCACTGCATCCGTGACGCGGGCGCTTGTCCACGCGCCGCGTTCATCCGCTAAGGAGGACTCTCACCGTGGTACGACGCATTCATCATGTGGGGATCGTGGTACGACGGCTGGCCGAGGGTTACCGCTTCTATCGCGATACGCTCGGTCTGCCGGTCCTGCGGGAGGCTGACCTTCCCGATCAGGGGGTACGGGCGGCCTTGCTCGCGGCCGGTGAGAGCGAGATCGAGTTGCTGGAGCCGACCGATCCGAGCAATGGAGTGAGCCGTTATCTCGCCGCGCGAGGTGAGGGACTCCATCACGTGTGCTTCGACGTGCCCGATGTGGCGGAGGCCCTGCGCGACCTCGCGGCCCGACAGGTCGCCCTGCTCGACACCACTCCGCGCCGCGGGCTGGCCGGTCAGATCGGGTTTCTGCACCCCAAGGCCTGCGCTGGCGTCCTCGTTGAGCTGGCCACCCCGTCCGATCCCGAGGGCGAGGGCAGGAGCGCTCCGTTGCGGCTCAAACGCCTGGTCATCGGCGGGCGCGAGCCCAAGCAGACCGCGCTGGTGTTGCAGGGACTCTTCGGCTTTCCGGAGATCATCATGAACGGCGGTTCGCGCACGATGCTGAGCGTCGGGCGGGGAGCCCTGCTCATCGTCCCGGCCGACGAGGTGGGCGGCACGGAAGGAATGGTGGCGCTCTCGCTCGTGGCCAACGACTTCACGGGCCTCACGGCGGCCTTCGATCGCGCCAAAGCGCGCTGCATCCGCGGCACCGGCGAGATCACCGTGGAGCCGGCCTCCAGCCACGGCGTGCACTTGCACATCTCCCGCTACGAGTAAGAGCTAGAACGCGTCGGGGGCGGCCGCGATGTGATCGAGATCGGTGCGCGTGTATGACCCGAGGCTGCGGAAATCGAGCTCCGTGTAGTTCTTGATCCAGCGCGCGGCGATCCGGGCAGACTTGAGGTAGCGTTCCTCGGCCTCTGTCACGGTCGTCCGCCCACGATCGTCCTTCATGGTGGCACGAAGGAGACGCAGGATGTCTTCCGTCTCCTCCTGGAGCAACCTCTTCACGAGGGGAAAGTCGTGGACGGCGTCAGGGCCGGCCGTGGTCGGCGCGCGATGTCGGATGCGCTGGGCGATCTGCGCGACCGACATACGGCCAGTGGCCAAATCCTCCATCAGGGCGGGATGGATGCCTGGCTTGCCGGCCAGGCTATCGATGCCCTTGGCTCCCCGTCCGTTCAACCAACCCTCCAGATACTCGATGACCATCCGGACATTGCGCCGCGTGCCTTCCAAGGTAATGGGACCATCCGGGACCTTGATCTCGACCGGATAGCGGTCAGGATTGGCCATGTCGGCGGTCGGTTTCCCCCCGGCGGCGTGCAGCCGCTTGAATGGTTCAGCGGCCGTCTTCATGTGGAAGATGTGGGCAACCCAGGCCCGGATGAACCCTTGCTCCGCTTCCCACTCCTTGTCCTTGCGAATGGCGTCCGCCGCCGCCCGATTGACCTCGGGATCGGGGTTAGGCAGCGCGGTGGCCATGCCCCCGATGGGCACCGCACCACGCTTCAGGCAGATGGCCACCAAGCGGCGGAAGATGTTGGCGAGAAAGGGGGTGGTCTTGATGTCCACTCCGAACCGGTCGGGCCATACGGACTTCGAGTCGGTCATGACGAACTCGAAGATGCTGGCCTTGAGGTCCCAGCGGGCCGCGTTGAGACCAGCCGCATAGGGGCCGAGCTCGTACAGCATCTCCTCCATCTCGTAGACGGCGGGGAGCGACTCCACCAGGTGGATGCCCCGGATGGTGGCCGCTCGGAGATAGGGGAGGGCCTCACGACTGGCGTCGAAGAGGTCTCGATACCAACGCGCCTCCGCCGCGGACTCCAGCTTGGGCAGGTAGAAATAGATCCCCTGGCCGCGGTCGGCCTGGGCCCGCCCGGCATAGAAGAGCGTGAGCGCGGTGCCGAGAAGGGCGGCCGGTACCGGCTGGCCGTCGATGGTCACGTCAGGCTCGTCGAGGTGAAGCCCGCGCTCCCGGTGCATGAAGAACGGGATCTCCCCTTCGGCGATGCGATACTCCCGGTTGCGCTCGCGATCGGTATAGGTCAGCTCGCGGTTCACCGCCGCCAGTCGATAGTGCGCGGCCCGCACCGTATCGATCAGGCGATGGCCCCCCGAGTCCTCGTCGTCGTCGAGATCGCCCTCGGCCCGCTCCCCCTCGGGGCCTGGATTGAGCGCGTTGATGAACATGTTCGGGATCGAGCAGGGGCCCGAGATCTCGATGCCGGGGACGCGCAGCTGGTCGGGCACCGGGGGCACCTTCCAGTCACCCGTGTTGATTTCGCTCTGGGGAGGATGAGCGGGCGGGACGTGCCCGTGCAGCGCCCGCTCGAGCGCTTCTGCGCGCCGGCGGCGGAGCGCGTGCACGCGGGGGGTCAGCCGGTCGTGCAGGCCGACGAGGTAGTCGAGGAACGCGGGCGAGAAAAGCTCTGCGGCGCCGTCCACGGGCGCGCAGCGGGCCCGGGCAGCGGCCGAGGTCGAGGAGCCGGCGGTCTGGGACACCAGAATCATCCTCCTTGGGCTGGTAACGCTGTCTTTTCGCATGGCTATGGAGAGGCTGTCAATGGCAGAATGCGCTCGACGCACGGCATGGCTACCCGACGACGCGGAGGTGGAGCCGACAGGGCGCGCCGCCTCTATCGAGGACTGGGACGTGGACGGGCCTCTCGACGTATTCTCGGGAGCGGTGGCAGCCCTCTCGCGCGCCAGCTCAACGACATCCTGGCCGGGTGGGCTCATGTTCGAATCACGCCCTCCTTCGGACGCTGGGGATACTTCGTGGGTCAGAAGCTCTTCGCCTGCTTTCCCTTGGCGCCGCGTCAGCACGACTTGTGGATGCGCCTGCCTCTGCCCCAGCAAGCGCGGGCGGTCGAGGAGGAGGGGGTGCGGCCGCATCGGCGTTTCGCCCGACGCGGCTGGATCGAGATCGACGTGAGGGACGCGGCCGACGTGAGCCGTGCTCTCCGCTGGTTGCGGCGCGCCCATGCCGCCGCCCGGGAGGGCGTCCCCGAAGAGGGCGGCACGGAGGACGACTTCGCCTGAGGGAGCGCTCAGGTGGCGGCGAGCGGCGTGCTAGCGCCCACTTCAGCCTCAATGCGGGCGACGTTCACGAGCGGCACCAGCGCCCACGCCAGCGCGGTCACGGCCGCCGAGATCAGGATGAGCGGAGTGTAGCCGATCCAGTCGTAGAGGCGGCATGATACCGTAGACGGCGCCATGCGCTCGGTGTGCCCACACGACTGCCCCTCGGCCTGTGGTCTCCTGGTGTCCGTGGAGGACGGGCGGCTCACCGACGTCACCGGAGACCCCGCCCATCCGTTCACGCAAGGAATTATCTGCGGCAAGGTGCGCGCCTACGCCGAGCGCGCCCACTCCCCGCTGCGCGTCCTCACCCCCCTTCGTCGGATGGGACCGAAGGGGACCGGTTGCTTCGACCCAATCTCGTGGGACGATGCCCTGGCCGAGATCGTCACCCGCTGGCGGGCAATCATCGCCGACGCCGGGCCGGAAGCAATCCTGCCGTACTCCTATGCCGGCACCATGGGACAGATTCAGTATCACGCCGGCCATCCATTGTTTCACGCGCTGGGGGCAAGCCGGCTCGATCGGACCATCTGCGTGTCCACCGCCTACGCGGGCTGGCGCGCCACGGTCGGGGCCGTCACCGGCAACGACTCCGAGCAGATGGTGGGCGCGGATCTCGTCGTTCTGTGGGGGATCAACGCGGCGTACTCCTCGATCAACGTGATGACGCTCGTCAAGCAGGCCCGGGGACGGGGGGCCTGGGTAGTCGCCATCGATCCGTATCGGAACGCCACCGTGCAGCAGGCCGACGATCACCTGATGATCCGGCCCGGCACCGATGCCGCGCTGGCGTTGGCCGTGATGCACGTGCTGGTCGGGGAGGGGCTCGTCGATAGCGCGTATGTGGCGCGGGCGACCGTCGGCTACGATCGCCTGGCCGCCCATGTGAGGCGCTACGCGCCGGCGGCGGTGGCCGACATCGTCGGGTTGCCCGTGGAGACGATCGTGCGCTTCGCCCGCCGCTACGGGGCGAGCCCGCGCTCGTTCATCCGGATCGGCATCGGCCTTTCTCGCCATGACAACGGCGGGATGACGTGCCGAACGCTGGCCTGTCTGCCGGCGCTCACGGGCGCCTATGCCGATCCGCATGGGGGCGCGCTGCTGTCTTCCCAAGGGGCCTTTGATTTCAGCTGGCGGCTCCTCGAGCGCCCCGATCTTCTGCCGCGATCGGCGCCGCGGGTGATCAACATGATCCACCTCGGGCGTGCGCTCACCGATCAGGGCCTGACCCCACCCGTGCGATCCCTCTACGTCTACAACTCAAATCCGGCGGCCGTCTGCCCCCAGCAATCGCTGGTGATGCGTGGTCTCGCCCGCGATGATCTCTTCACGGTCGTCCACGAGCAGATCATGACCGATACCGCCCGTCACGCCGATCTCGTCCTCCCCGCCACCACCTCTCTGGAGCACGTGGACCTTTACCGGTCCTACGGGCACCTGTACGTGCAACTCGCGCAGCCCGTCTTGCCACCCGCGGGCGCCGCCCGCTCAAACTGGGAGGTGTTCGGTGCGCTCGCTGCTGCCTTGGGGGTGGCCCAAGAGCATTACGCCCGGACCGAGGAACAGCTCATCCGCGAGATCCTGGCCACCGGCGGTCCGGCGACCCGCGACATCACGCTGGAGCGGCTGCGGGAGGAGGGCTTCGTGCGGCTCAATGTGCCGCGCCCCTATCTCCCGTTTGCCGCCGGCGCTCCCACCCCCTCGGGGAAAATCGAGTTCTACTCCGAGCGGCTGCTGCGCGCAGGACTCCCCCCCCTGCCGACCTATATGCCGCTGACGGAGGGGCCTGCCAATGGGGAGCTGGTGGGCCGGTATCCCCTGCAGTGCATCGTTCCTCCCAACCGGTTCTTCCTGAACTCGTCCTTCATTCAGTCCGACCTTCTCAGGTCGCGCCAGCGAGGAGCGAACGTCCTCCTGGCGCCTGCCGACGCGGCCTGCCGGGCTATCGGTGACGGCGACGCGGTCCGTGTCTTCAACGAACGGGGAGAAGCCCGGTTCCGGGCCCGCATCACTGATGACACCCGACCCGGCGTCATCGTGATCGAAGGGCTGTGGTGGCATCGCTTCCAGCCGGGCGGCCGCAACGTCAATGTCCTCACCAGCGATCGCGTCGTTGACATGGGCGGCGGACCTGCTTTTCACTCGAACCTGGTGGAAATCGAGAAGATCCCGGCATGAGCGGCGCACGGGCGGTCATTCCCCTCATCCAGGTCGACGCGTTCACGAGCGCGCCGTTCGGCGGTAACCCGGCGGCGGTGTGCCTGCTGACGGGGCCGGCCGGCGAAGGCTGGATGCAGGACGTGGCGCGCGAGATGAACCTGTCGGAGACCGCATTCCTCTATCCCGAGGGGAGCGGATACCGGCTCCGGTGGTTCACGCCGACGGTGGAGGTGGACCTCTGCGGCCACGCCACCTTGGCCAGCGCCCACGTTCTGTGGGAGCGCGGCCGCGTTCCACCCGAAAGCCGTATCGACTTCGAGACCAAGAGCGGCCGGCTGTCGGCCGAACGCCAAGGCGAGTGGATCGAACTCGACTTTCCCGCCAAGCCGGTGGAGCCGGTGGAGTCGCCGCCCGATCTCCTGGCCGCGCTCGGAGTCCCGGCCTGCTTCGTGGGTCGTAATCGGCTCGACTATCTGGTGGAAGTGGAGGGCGAGTCGACCGTGCGGGCGCTGCGTCCGGATCTGGCCCTGCTGGCGTCGCTGCCGGTACGAGGCGTGATGGTGACGAGCGGCGCGGACGATCCGCGCTACGATTTCATTTCCCGGTTCTTCGCGCCCGGCTCCGGCATCGCCGAGGATCCGGTGACCGGTTCGGCGCACTGCGCGTTGGGCCCTTACTGGATGGTGCGGCTCGGGAAGGAGCAGCTTCTCGGCTACCAGGCCTCGGCCCGGGGAGGGACCGTGCGTGTCGGCGTGAGGGGAGACCGTGTGCGGCTCGGCGGCCAGGCGGTGACGGTGCTCCGCGGCGAGCTTGTTTGAGATGGCCGCGTGGAGGGCGCCCTACGGAGGGGAGGAACCACTCGTGAAAACCCTGATCATCCTGTGCGTGGCGGTTGCTCTCGTGGTCGCCACGGGACACGCAAGCTCGGCTCAGGATAGCGATCGTCCGCGCGCGTACCTCGGCCTGAAGTTCTTCGATACGAATCCCGCCACGGGTGTCCACGACCTGTTCGGCTTCTCGCTCGGCGCCAACCTGAACCGGTACTTCGGCGCCGAGCTGTCGTTCCAGGAATACGAGGTCTTTCCCGACATCTCACCCTACGGGACCATCGCCGAGTACGGGGTGTTCACCATCATCCCGCAAGCCCGCCTCCGCTACCCGCTGTGGAACGACCGGCTCGTCCCGTACGTGTTCGGTGGGGTGGGGGTTGGTCTCACCAGCTTCAACGACCGCAAGCCCCGCGGCTTCGGGCTTCAGATTCAGGACGGCACCAAGACCACGGTGGCCGGCACCCTCGGCGTCGGGATCGAGTATTACGTGGCCGACAACATTGCGCTCGGCATCGAGGGTGGCTACCTGTTCGCGCCGGACGCGACCCTCATGGTCCAGGGCGCCCCCGAGAAGGTGAAAATCAGTGCTCCGCTGGTCACCTTCGGAATGCGGCTGCTCTATCCGGAGCTGGCGCCTGCCCCCATGGCGGAAGCACGCCAGAATGTCCCGGCGCGTCTGTACATCGGCGCCCGCGCAGGGGGCGCCCTCAATCTGGACACCGATCTGGTCCCCGGGGTTCAGGCGGAGCCGAGCAACAACGCCATTGGCGGAGAGCTCAGTCCCACCTTCGGCGCATCTCTGGGTCTGAACTTCGGCCGCTACTACGGTGTGGAGGTCGCAGTCGATGGATTCGAGGTCAACATGAACGTGAACGGCCTCGGCAATATCGGTGAGTGGGCCATCTACACCGTGATCCCGTATTTCCGGCTTCGCTACCCCATGGCCAGAGATCGCGTTCAGCCCTATCTGCTGGCAGGATTCGGCTACGGGCACACCGAGTTCAATGACCGTAAGCCGCCGGGGGCGAATATCCAGATCAGCGCCGACAACGGCACCTGGGCCATGGGCGTGGGCGCGGGGATCGAGTACTTCGTGAGCAGCAACATCGCGCTTGGCTTCGAGATGAAGTATCTCCACTCGCCCGGCCACTCGATCAAGATCAGCTCAGGTCAGTCCGGCGAGGCCACCGTGTCCGCCCTGCTCTTCAGCGTCGGCCTCCGCGCCTTCCTCTTCGACTTCCCTGGGTGGCGACCGCGCGGCGGGAGTTGAGACCCGTTCCATTGGGAACGGCGGCGATCCCTGGCTGACTAGACACTGACAGGGGCGGGGGCGTCGGACGTGAGCGGGGGGGTCGGGCTCGTTCGACGGCGCGGGCGCATCAGCTGGAGGACCACGGGGAGGACGACCAGGGCGGCCACCATGCTCGCGGCCGTGCCGAGGGTGAGGAGAAGCCCAAGGCCGAAGATCCCACGATGGTCGGCGAGCATCAGGCTCCCGAAACCGGCCACGGTGGTCAGGCCGTTCACGAGCACCGCCATGATCGTGCTGCGAGGGAGGAGCGGAGCCCCCGGGTCGCGCCGTGTCTCCATGAAGCGCATCACGATGTTGAGGCCGTACTCCGCGGCCGCCCCCAAGATCAGCGGCACACCGAAGATGTTTCCCATGGTGAAGTCGAGGTTGAAGGCGCCCATCAGTCCCCCCGTCCAGATCATGCCGAGAGCGAGGGGGAGCAGGGCGAGCAGGGTGTCGCGCACACGGCGGAGCATGACGAAGATGGCGCCAGTCACGAGGATGATGGCGTAGATGGTTCCTTGCTTGTACGCCCGCTGCATCAGGGTGATGGACTCGTAGGTGATGATGGGCGTCCCGGTCACGTCGGGATCGACGCTCCGGAGCTCGCTCACGAACTGGCTCGCCCCTGCCCGCTCCCAGATGTCGACCTTGGGGTGAATTTGCAAAAGGAAGCGACCCTGGTCGCTGACGAACTTCCGCTTGAGCTCCGGTGAGATACTGTCGAGCTCGATCGGCCCCGGGTGGCTGTTGGCCTGCAGACGCTGGAACTTCAGGGTGAAGTCCCGGGTGATCTGACGTTGAAGGTTGTTCAGGATCGGCTCGCTCGTCTCCGGATCCGTCCGCTGGAGCTTCGTGACAAGGCGGCCTACCTCGCCTGCCACCCGCGTCAGCTTGGCCTTGATCTCGCCGGCCGGTGCCTCCATGGCTGCGATGTCGAGCCGGCGCTGGAGCGACCCGAGCTCCTCGATGAGGCGCGGCACGTCGACCGGCACCGCGCGGCCGATCCGGACCGGGCTCACCAGCTCCGCGAAGTCGCGGATGATCTTGCGTTTCTCCTCCTGATCATTGGGAATGAACAGGAGCGCGGAATCGACCTCCGACACGGTCGGGAGTCGGGCAAAGGCGTCCCGTTTCTCGCGTACCTCCTCCAGGGAGGAGGCGCTGGCCAGGGCGGCGAAGCCGGAGCGCCCGGCCGAGCTCAGAATGCGCCGCTCCCACACGACCGACTCCGTGCCGGCGGCCTGCAGGTTCAGGAGGTTGTAGTCAAAGCGGACGTTCCGTATGCCCCACAGAGCGAAGAGGGTGAGGATGGCGGCCACGGCCAGCACAACGCGGGGATGGCGGATGATCTGGTCCACCAGCGGCACGCGAATGCTTTCGAGTCGCATGGCCCGAGGAATGGTGGTGCCGGCCGTTGCTGCGTGGCGGCGGTCGACGAGAACGAGGACGGCCGGGAACACCGTCATCATGGCCACCCAGGCGAGGAGGATGGACACCCCCGCGATGAAGCCCAATTCCTGGAGCCCGCGGAAGTCGGTGAGCATCAGGACGAAGAACGTCCCCCCCGCGGTGACGGCGCCGAGGAGCATGCCCGGCCCGCTGCGGGCGGCCGTGATCTCGATGGCTTCCCGCAGGTTCCGCCCCAGGAACAGCTCCTCCTCGTAGCGAAACAGAAAGTAGATGCCGTAGTCAATGCCGATCCCGATCACGATCGAGATGAACATCACCGAGAAGAGCGACAGGTGCCCGATGACGAGGGTAGCCACCCCGATCGACCAGCAGAGACTCAGCGATAGGATGAGCAACATCAGCACTGGCTTGCCCACCCGGAGGAAGGCGAGGAGGAGGAGGCCGAGCGTGAGCGCGAACGCCAGCATGCTGGCGTGCTCGCTGTCCCGGAAGGCCGCCGTCATCTCGTCGCTGGCCAGGGCTGGCTTGCCGGTCACGCCGACCTGTACGGTCGGGAAGTCTCGCTTGAGGGAAGCGATCGTCTCCCGGATGCCCTCGATGGCCGCGCGGTCTTCGGTGAACCGCGCTCCGGTGGCGATCGGCTCGGCCAGGATGAAGAGGAGCCGCTGGTCCTCCGACACGAAGTAGCCGCCACCCCGCTCGTCACCCTCGGGAACCGAGAAGAGGGATCCGAAGGGGGAGCGATAGGGGAGCGGACGGTCCAGACGCTGGGAAATCTGGGCGACAAGATCCTCGATGAAGCGCAGATCGACCGGCCCCTTGGACTCGGACAGGCCGAGATCGAGAAAGCCCGAGGCAAACGCGCTCGCCACCTGGGTCGAGATGCCCTGCACGAGCATGTCGAGGGTGGGCCGCGCGGCGAAGGCGTCCATCAGCTCCTGATTGTCGTAGAGCTTGTCCCGGATCTCGCGCAGCCGCTCGGGCGAGAGATAGAGGAGCGCGCGCCCCTCGAATTGCTTGGGGTCGATGCGGAAGGCGACGCGCCGCAACGGCACCTTGCGCGCCCGCAACTCGCCCACCAGGCGGGTGGCGTAGTCCTTGGCCTCGGTGAGGGAGGGAGCCTCCACCACGATGGCCACGTCGTCGAGATCCCCGAAGTCCCGGCTGTACTCGACCCAGCGAAGGATGTAAGGGCGATCCTGGGGAAGGAGATCCCGCGGCGACGTCTTGAACGTCAGAAAGGAGAGCGTATAGAGGACGCTGACCCCGGCCAGGATCACCGCCAGCCCGACCGTCGCCCACGGCCGCGCGCAGGACAGGTGGGTCAGCCGGCGCAGGAGTCGTCCGATCGTGGAGATCCGCACCGCCGCCCCCGGCCTACTCTTCGCCGGCGATGAACCTCTCGAGCCGCTGGTGGGCCAGGTCGTCGGCCCACTGCTCGGGAGGGGACTTCATGAGGTAGGCCGAGGGTGCCAACAGCGCGCCCTTCAGGCCACGATCGAGCGCCACCTTGCAGGCGCGCACGGCATCGATGACGACACCGGCTGAGTTGGGGGAATCCCACACTTCGAGCTTGAGCTCGACGTTGATCGGCTGGTCTCCGAACCCGCGGCCTTCCAGACGGATATGCGCCCACTTGCGATCGGCCAACCACGGCACGTAGTCGCTGGGGCCGATGTGAACGGCCTCGGGGGGAAGATCGTGGCCGAGCTGGGAGCGGACGGCGTCGGTCTTGGAGATTTTCTTGGAGACGAGCCGTTCCCGCTCGAGCATGTTGTAGAAGTCGGTGTTGCCGCCGAAGTTGAGCTGGCTGGTGCGGTCGAGGTGGACGCCGCGATCCATGAACAGCCGGGTCAGCACACGGTGGATGATGGTCGCCCCCACCTGCGACTTCACGTCATCACCGACCAGGGGCAAGCCCCGCTCCTCGAAGCGGCGGCGCCAGTAGGCCTCCCGGGCGATGAACACGGGGATGCAGTTCACGAAGGCGCACCCCGCGTCCAGCACCTGCTCCACGTACCACTTGGTGGCCATCTCGCTGCCCACCGGGAGGAAGTTGACGACCACGTGGGTGCCGGTCTCCCGCAAGAGACCCGTGATGTCGGCGGTGGACCCCTTGGCCTTCGTGATCAGCTGGGACAGATAGAAGCCGAGACCGTCGTGGGTCATCCCGCGCTGTACGGGCACGCCCAGAGGCGGGACGGCGGCAAACTTCACCGTATTGTTCGGCTCCTGGAAGATGGCCTCGGCCAGGTCCCGGCCGACCTTGCGCTCGTCGATGTCGAAGGCGGCCGAGAACTCGATGTCCCCCACGTGATACCCCCCCAGCCGGGGGTGCATGAGGCCAGGGATGAAGGTGTCGTCGGCGGCCTGGCGATAGTACTGGACACCTTGCACGAGCGACGAGGCGCAGTTGCCGACGCCGATGATGGCGACCCGTAAGGAACTCACTCCATCCTCCTGGGCGAGCGGTGACAACATATCATCCTAGCATGCCGCCGGCGCCCTACGTCTTCTTGCCGTCCTGCAGCAGCTCGTTCTGCTTGTTCTTCATCCGGTCGACGAGGGCCTGGTAGGAGGACGTCTGGATGATCTTGTTGAACTGGGTGCGATAGTTGTTGATGAGGCCGACGCCCTCGATCACCACATCGTAGGCAAGCCACCGATCGTTCCGCTTCAGCATGCGATAGTCGACCGGGATGTCGGTGCCCTGCTTGGTGATGATCTTGGTGCGGACGAGGGCGGCATCGCCCTCGATGCTATCCCCGTTGTAGGCGATCTGCTCCCCGCCAAAGCTCTCGATCCGGGACACGTACGCTCGCTCCAGAAGATCCGTGAAGAGCTTCACGAATTCGTCGCGCTCGGCGGGGGTCCGGGCCTGCCAGTGACGGGCCAGCGCCCGCTTGGACATCTCGGTGAAGTCGAAGGTGTCGGCGGCGATGCGGCGAACGGCCTCCCGGCGTTCGTTGGCCTTGCCCGGCTTCTTGAGCTCCGGATCCTCCACCGTCTTGAGCACCTTGTCGATCTGTGCGCGCAGCTGGTCGGTGGGCGCCCCCGCTCCCGCCTCCCGGCCGGCGGCCAGGGCCAGGATCATGGTCAGGCCCACTACCACCCGACATGGGCGTGAGATCATTTGGCTATCCTCCCTCCCGTTTCTCACACTTTGCCGAAGACGTACTTGGAGAGCAACTCCTCGAGGTCGACGGGCGGTTGCACCTCGCGCAACTGTCCGTTGGGTGGCACCACGCGCTCCGAGCCGCCCGGGCTGATGTTGACGTAGCGCTCCCCGATGAGGCCCTTGGTCTTGATGGCGACGATGGCGTCTTCCGTCAGCTTGATCTGAGGCTGCATACGCAGGACCACGTGGGCCTGGTCGTCCTTCAGGCGGATTGATTCCACGCTGCCCACCGGCACCCCGGCAATCTCGACGTTGGCCCCGACCTTGAGGCCGGCCGAGGAGGGAAAGTCCGCGCTGACCAGGTAGCCCCGGCTCCCGAACAGGGAGACGCGCCCGAGCTTGATCGACAAGTAACCGAGGGCCAGGATACCCAGGACGAGAAAGATCCCGACCGCCACATTGACCTTCGTGCGCTCCATGGTTCCCGGCTCCTTCCTCAGTGACTCTGGGGGTCCGTGCCCGGCTCGATCTCGCCGTGAATGAAGCGACGGACCACGGGATTCGCCGAACTCTGGATGACGGCTGGCGGACCCGCTTCGATGATTCTACCCTCGTGGAGCATGGCCACCGAGTCCGCCACCGTGAAGATCTCGGGGATCTCGTGGCTGACCATGATGGCCGTGAATCGGTGCCGTCGGTGGAGATCGCGGATCAGGTTGTGAATGGTATGAACGAGCACGGGATCGAGGCCCGTGGTGGGCTCATCGAAGAAGACGATCTCAGGTTCGGTGACGAGCGCGCGGGCGATGGCGACTCGCTTGCGCATACCCCCCGAGACCTCGGCCGGGTACTTGGCGCCGATCTCCTCGAGGCCGACGGCCGCCAGCCCGTCCCGCACCCGCCGCCGTACCTCGGCCCGGCCGAGCCGGAGCTTCTCCCGGAGCGGGAACGCCACATTGGCGGCGCAGGTCAGGGAGTCGAAGAGGGCGCCGCCCTGGAAGACGACGCCGTAACGCCGGCGAATCCCGTCGATCTCGTGGCCGGTCAGCCGGGTGATGTCCACGCCTTCCACCAGAATGCTGCCGGCGTCGGGGCGCAGGAGGCCGATGAGATGACGGAGGAGCACGGTCTTCCCGCCCCCGCTGCGCCCGATGACCACGGCAATGGAGCCGGTCGGGACCTCCAGGTCGACGCCGCGTAGCACCGGCTGGCGACGAAAGGACTTCGTCAGCCCTTGGACCTTGATCAAAACGGCAACACGGAGCCCATGAAGTAGTCCCACACGAGGATGAGCACGGAGGCGAGCACCACCGCCTGGGTGGTGGCGCGCGCCACACCCTCGGCGCCATGACCGACGTAGAACCCCTTGTAGGTCGACACCCAGGTCACGATCACACCGAAGCAGAGCGATTTCCAGAAACCGGTCATGATGTCGCTCATGTCGACAAACGTCTTGATCTCGCCGAAATATGTCCCGCTGGAGAGTCCGAGTAGCTCGACGGCGATCACGTGCCCCCCCAGAAGCCCCATGGCGTCAAAGATGGCTGTGATGAGGGGAAAGGTCAACACACCGGCCAGGATCGAGGGCGCGACCAGGTAGCGCATAGGGTTGAGGGCCATCACGGTCAGGGCGTCGATCTGCTCGGTGATCCGCATGATGCCGATCTCGGCGGTCAGGGCCGAGCCGGCACGGCCGGTCACCATGAGCGCGGACAGCACAGGCCCGAGCTCACGGATGATGGAGATAGCCAGGGCCGGCCCCAGGAAGGCCTCGGAACCGAAGCGGGTCAAGGTGAGATAGAGCTGCAGAGCGAGGACCATGCCCGTGAAGGCCCCCGTCAACAGGATGATGATCAGCGATCTGAAGCCGATGAACTGCACGCGACGCAGGAGCGCGCCCACCTTCAGAGGTGGCGTGAACAGGATCAGTAACGCCTCGCCCAGGAAGGCCCCGAAGCGCCCGAGGGACTCGAGGCCAGTGATGGTCGCGCGCCCGAGGGCTTCGAATGGGCGTAACGGCCAGGCCAGGGGGGTGTCATTCATGCGGCGAGGCGCCGATACACGCCGAGTGCCCACAGGGGAAAGTACGACGCGTAGTAGTGGTACTTGAGGAAGAAGACCCGCGGAAATCCGGTGCCGTTCCAGAGGGGGTCCTCCCAGGTGCCGCTCGCTCCCTGCATCCGGAGCAGGTACGCAATGCCCCGCGTGACGACCTCACCCCCCGTGACTCCGGCCGCGAACAAGCCCAGGAGCGCCCACGCCGTCTGGCTCGGCATCGAAGGACCTATGCCCGCCAACTCAGGCCTCCAGTAGCTATCGCAGCGCTCGCCCCAGCCCCCGTCAGGATTCTGCCGCCGTTCAAGCCAGCGCACGGCCCGCTGGACGTACTCCTGCCGCGGATCTTCGCCGATCGCCCGCAAGCCGCGGAGGACCGACCACGTTCCGTAGATGTAGTTGACGCCCCAGCGGCCATACCAGGGCCCATCGTGGCGCTGGGCCCGGCGGATCCAGGCAAGGCCCCGGGCGGCGGCCTCGGAGCGCGGCGACATCCCGAAGGTGCCCATCAGCTCCAGAACCCGCCCCGTGAGGTCTTCCGTGGACGGGTCGAGGAGCGCCCCGTGGTCGGCGAACGGGATGTTGTTCAGGTACAACCGATTATTGTCGGCCTCGAACGACGCCCAGCCTCCGTCTGCGCCCTGCATGCCGAGCACCCAGCCGAGGCCGCGTTCCGCGGCCGATCGCGCGCGATCGGGATCGAGACCGCGCACCTTGTCCAGGGCCATGAGAACCACGGCGGTGTCGTCGACGTCGGGATAGAACGTGTTTGAATACTGAAAGGCCCATCCGCCCGGCGGCGCGTGCGGGCGTTTCACCTGCCAGTCGCCCGGCACCAGGACTTGCCGGTCGAGCATCCACTCGCCGGCCTGGACGAGGGCCGCGTGATCGGGGGCCAGCCCGCTCTCCACCAGCGCGTTCACGGCGAGGCAGGTGTCCCACACCGGCGACGGACAGGGCTGGTAGTGCAGCTCGTCACCGCGCTCGATGGCGAGGGCCTCGATCTCCTTGAGCTGGCCGAGCACCAGCGGGTGATCGTCGGCATAGCCGAGCAGCCGCATGGCCAGGACAGAATTGAGCATGGCGGGGAAAATCCCGCCCAGCCCCCCGGGGACGGCCAGGCGCTCCTCCAGCCACTGGCGGGCGGTCGCCATCGCTCGCTTGCGCAACGGTCGCGGCGAGAACCGCTCCCAGACCTTCAGTCCGTCATCGACGCCGATGAAGAAGTTCTTCCAGAACAGCGCCCGCCAGCCGAACGGCGTCGGTCGGCGCGCGAAGCGCAGACTCGCACGCTCGCGCGGCTCCGGCCACAGCTCGTCGAGGGAGAGGTGGGGCGGCAGCCAGTGGACGGGCTTGCGATCGAGAATGACGAGAAGGGGCACGATGACGGTGCGCGACCAGTAGGAGATCTCGTAGAGGTTGAAGAGGAAGAACGGGCGCGGGAGGAGCATGATCTCGACGGGCATGGCCGGCACGCCGTTCCAGTCATACTCGCCGAAGAGCGCCAGCTGGATCTTGGTGAAGACGTTGGCCTTGACGGGGCCGCCCATCGCCCGAATCCGATCGCGCGCGCGGATCATGGCCGGGTCATCGCCGCGCTCCCCGGCCATTTTCATGGCGAAGTACGCCTTGATGGTGGCCGACAGGTTGGCCGGGCCCTCGGGGTAGAGGTTGAACCCCCCGTCGGGCAGTTGCTGACGTCGGAGATAACGGACCACGCGTCGGTCGCGCTCGGGGTGGGCACGGTCGATAAGGTGGGAGAAGAGCAAGTACTCGCTGGTGATGGTGGTATCGGCTTCGAGCTCACCGACCCAGTGGCCGTCCGGGTGTTGGTGCTGGAGAAGGTATCGCTGCGCGCGCTCGATCGCCGAATCGACCGTCGTCACGACCTCCGATGCTAACATGGCGTGAGAGCCTCACGAAGCCATGGACCTCGTGATCGGCACCGTCCTTCTTCGTCCGTACGTGTTCGGGTTTCTCCTGGCCTTCATCGCCGCCGCCCTGGCTGACCTCGGCTGGCGCCGAACGATCCTGTTCGGGGCGGCGGTGTGGCCGGTGGCGTGGCTGGCCGAGTTCACCTCCACGCGGGTGGGCATTCCCTTCGGCCTGTACCATTACACGGAGGCCACGCGCGGACGGGAGCTCTATATCGCCAACGTGCCCTTCTTCGACTCGCTCTCGTTCGTGTTCCTCGCCTACGCCGCCTTTTGCGTCGCCCGCGTGGTCGTAGGGCGAGGGGCCGGTCCCTTCGCGGGGGGGAAGCTGGCCCTCGTCTCCGGGATTGTCATGATGCTGCTCGATGTGGTCATCGATCCCATCGCCGTGCGGGGTGACCGCTGGTTCCTCGGGCGCGTCTTCTACTACGCCGAGGACGGAGCCTACTTCGGGGTGCCGTTCTCCAACTTCGGCGGGTGGGTGGCGGTGGGGGCGACCGGGATCGCGCTCTATCTACTCGGGGCAGGTCTGCCTCCGGAAGGGCGGATCTGGCCGGGCCTCGCGCTATACTACGGAGTACTGGCGTTTAATTTGATGGTGACCGTGTGGATTGCTGAGTGGGCGCTGGCCGCCCTCGGCCTTCTCATCCACGCGGTGGCCGCGGTGGGCTGGCGCGTGGGATATCGGCGAGGAGAGCGACGGGCCCGCCCCCTGAGGAAGGATTTGCAGGAGGTATGAGCGTTCCCCTGTCCCAGATGTGGACGGTCAGCACCTACGTGCTCGGCCAGAAACTGCGCGGGCGCAAGCGCTATCCGCTCGTGCTCATGCTGGAGCCGCTCTTCCGCTGCAACCTAGCGTGCGCCGGATGCGGCAAGATCCAGTACCCCGCCCATATCTTGAAGCGGCAGCTTACCCTCGAGCAGTGTCTTGGCGCTGTGGACGAGTGCGGAGCGCCGATGGTGTCGATCCCGGGCGGTGAGCCCTTGATGTACCCCCACATCGGCGGCTTGGTGGAGGAGTTGGTCAAGCGCAAGAAATACATCTATCTGTGTACGAACGCCATCCTGCTCAAGGAGAAGCTGGAAGGGGGGGTGTTCACGCCGTCGAAGTACCTCAGCTTCAGCGTTCACATGGACGGATTGCGCGAAGAGCACGACGACTCGGTGTGTCGGGAGGGGGTGTACGACGACGCGGTAGCAGCCATCCGCGAGGCAGTTGGGCGGGGTTTCCGGGTGACGACCAACACCACCGTATTCGACGGCACCTCGCCCATGCGCATGCGAATGTTCTTCGAGCAGATGATGGACCTCGGGGTGGAGGGCATGATGCTCTCGCCGGGCTACAGCTACTCGAAAGCACCGGATCAAGAGCATTTCCTGCGTCGACAGAAGACGCAGGAACTCTTCTCCCAGATGCTTTCTCACCCCGGCAAACGCTGGAGGTTCAACCAGTCGCCCATCTTCCTGCAGTTCCTGATGGGCAAGCGCGACTTCGAGTGCACCCCGTGGGGGATGCCGGCCTACAACATCTTCGGCTGGCAGCGCCCGTGCTATCTCCTCCAGGAGGGCTACACGGCAACCTTCCAGGACCTGATGGACACCACGCGCTGGGAGGACTACGGTCGCGCCAGCGGCAACGAGAAGTGCCAGGACTGCATGGTGCACTGTGGCTACGAGTCGACGGCCGTGGACTACACGTTCAGCTCCTGGCGCGGGTTTCGCGAGACGGTCACGGCCACCCTCGGCACGCCCTGATGGCGGGTGGGGAAGGGCCGTCGCCCGCGAGCAGTCTCGAGGGCTTTGCGGCCGAGGCCACCGATGCCGCGGCTCTCCGCGAGATCGTCGAGAAGGCCTTTGACTACCGGGGCGACGTGACGGTGACGACCCGCGACGGCGGCTGCCAGGTCGGCTACCTCTTCAACCGGAACCACGATGTGCCTCACCCGTTCCTGCAGATGCTCCCGACCGCCGGCGGTCTCCCTCAGTCCATTCTCTATGCCGACGTCGTCAGTATCGCGTTCACTGGCAGAGATACGGCCAGTGGCAAGTCCTACTGGGCGTGGCGCAAGCGCAAGGAGGCCGAGCGCGCCGGGGTGATCCTGCCCCCGGATTCTCCGTCTGCGTCTGGCGGGTGATCCGGATCCTCGTTGTCACGGCCGTCGCTGTGGAAGCCCGGGGGCTTGCCCGTCATCTCGGTCTCGGGCGCGTCCGCTCGCCGTCTGCGCACCGCTATGGCGGCCCCGCCATCGAGGTTGTCTGCGGAGGGCCGCAAGCGCGGGCGCTGAGCGGACTCGCTCCGCTCGCCCGAGACGCGACGCTCGTCGTGTCAGCCGGTGTCTGTGGAGCATTGGCTCCCCACCTCGGCGAAGGCGACCTGGTAGTCCCGGAGGTCGTGCTGAGTCCCGGCGGTCGGCGGCACGTCGTGCCGGCGGCCGCCGGGCTGGCCGCCACCGGGACCCTGCTCACCGTGGCTGACGTGGTGGAGACGCCCGAGGAAAAGGCGCGCCTGTGGCGCCAGACGGCGGCCCTGGCCGTGGACATGGAGTCTTCGCTGATCATCGAGTGGGCGGCGACCGTCGGGGTCCCGGCTGCCGTCGTGCGGGGGATAGCGGACACGGCGGCAAGGGGAGTGTCCTCGATGTTCGCGGCGGCAGTCGACGAGCATGGCGGCGTCCGGGTGGGGCGGGCCACGCGGATGATTCTCGCGCAGCCGAGAGCGCTCGCGGAGGCTCTCACGCTCCGGCGGGGAACGGCGGCCGCCCTCAGGAGCGTGGCGGCAGCGCTGCGCGGCCTCGCCCCGGCCCGGTGATATGGATGCCCTCGTCACGGGTGCGACCGGCTTTGTGGGTGCCAATCTCGTGCGCGAGTTGCTGGGGGCGGGGCTGACCGTGCGCGTCCTCGCTCGTCGTGGCGGCGATCGGCGGACCCTGGCCGGCTTGCCCGTTGAAATCGCGGAGGGTGACCTGCTCGACCGCGCCTCGATGCGCCGGGCGGTGGCTGGTGTCCGCCATCTCTATCATGTGGCCGCCGACTATCGGTTATGGGCGCGGCATCCCGAGGAGATCTATCGATCGAACGTGGACGGGACGCGCGCCATTCTCGAGGAGGCCGCGCAGGCAGGGACCCAGCGCATCGTCCACACGTCCACCGTGGGCGCCCTGGGGATCCCGAAGGACGGCACGCCGGGTACGGAAGACACCCCGGTTCGACTAGAGGACATGGTAGGGCCGTACAAGCGCTCGAAGTTCCTGGCCGAGCACGTCGCCCTCGAGATAGCCGCGCGCGGCGCGCCCCTGGTGGTGGTCAACCCGTCGGCGCCGGTGGGACCATGGGACATCAAGCCCACCCCGACGGGACAGATGGTCGTCGACTTCATGTGCGGCAAGATGTTCGCCACCATGGACACCGGGCTCAACCTCGTGCACGTGCGTGACGTGGCCCGGGGCCACCTCCTGGCCGCCGAGCGGGGAAGGGTTGGCGAGAAATACATTCTTGGTCACCAGAACGTCTCGCTGGACGCCATCGGAGCCCTCCTGGCGGAGATCACCGGCGTGCCGCCCCCGCGTTGGCGCGTTCCCTACGGGGTAGCCTGGGGGGGCGCGCTCTGCATGGAGACCTTCGCCCGGCTCACCAGAGCGACCCCGCGTGTCTCCTTGACCGCGGTGCGCATGGCGAAGAAGTGCATGTACTTCAGTCCGGCGAAGGCCGTGCGTGAACTGGGACTACCGCAGACCGACGTTCGGGAAGCTCTCGGCGATGCGGCGGAGTGGTTCGCCCGGCATGGATACGCTCCCCTGCGGCCGCGCCGACGGCCGGCTCCCCCGGCGGCGTAAGATGCGCCCGGCCGACCTCGTGGCCCGGATCACCCGCCGCAGCCGTTCGAACTTCTTCTACGGATTCCTGGCTCTGCCCCGCCCGCGGCGGGAGGCGCTCTATGCCGTCTATGCGTTTTGCCGCACCGTGGACGACATCGCGGATCTCGGCCAGGAGCGCGGGGATGATCCGGCTGTCCTGCGGGAGGCGCTTGCACGGTGGCGACACGAGGTCGCGCGCTGCTTCACGGCGACGGAGGATCTCGACGAGCCCATTGCCCGACGGCTGCAGGCGGCGGTGCGGGCCTATCCCATCCCCCAAGCTGCGCTCGAAGCGATCATCGATGGAGTGCAGAGTGACCTCGAGCGGCCGATATACCAGACCGCCGAGGATCTCTATCCGTATTGCTACCGCGTGGCTTCGGCGGTGGGGTTGTGCGCGATCGAGATCTTCGGCTACACGGATCCACGCGCCCGGCAATACGCCATCGACCTCGGGGTAGCCCTCCAGCTCACCAACATCATGCGCGACGTCGGTGCGGATGTCCGGGCCGGCCGCGTCTACCTGCCCCAGGCCGATCTCCGCTCGTTCGGCGTGACCGTCGAAGATCTCCAGCAGGCACGCTACGGTGACGCGTTCGTGCGCCTCATGGAGCATCAGGCCGCGCGGGCGCGGGGCTTCTACCGCGCGGCCTGGCAGAACTATCCGTCGACGGACGCGCGATCGCTCGTCCCCGCCGAGATCATGGGGCGGATCTACTTTGCCCTGCTCGAGGAGATCGAGGGGCGCCGGTTTCGGGTCTTCGACGAGCGGGTCACGCTGTCGACATCGCGCAAGGTAGCGGTCGCCCTCGGATGCTGGGTGCGCGCCCGCCTTCCGCGGGCGGCCTGAGGCATGGCGGTGATCCGCTCGTGAAGGCAGCAGTGCTGCGAGGACGAGGCCGACTCGCCGCGGAAGACTGGCCTTGTCCGCCTGTCGGCGAGGGCGAGCTGCTGTTGAGACTCCGGGGCTGTGGCCTCTGTGGCTCTGACATCGCAAAGATCATGGCCCCGCGCACGTCGGCTCCCCAGATTCTCGGGCATGAGGTGGTGGGCGAAGTGATGGCGGTCGGGGCCGGCGCGCCGTTCGCGCCTGGTGAGCGCGTGGTCACTGCCCACCACGTGCCGTGCGCGGACTGTCACTACTGCCGGCGCGGCAGTCCGTCGATGTGTCGGCTCTTCAAGGAGAGCAACCTCGACCCCGGCGGGTTCGCCGAGTTCGTACGGGTGCCCCTCGCCAATGTGCGGCATGCCACCTTCCGGATTCCCGGCCATGTGAGCGACGAGGAAGCTTCGTTCATGGAACCCCTGGCCTGTTGTCTGCGCGCCGTCAAGCGCGCGCACGTCCAGGTCGGGGACACGGTGGTGGTGGTCGGCCTCGGCTCGATCGGCTGCCTCTTCGTTCAGCTGTTCAAGCGGGCAGGGACGTTCGTGGCTGGCGCCGATCTCCTGCCGGGGCGGGCGTCCTTGGCCCTCAGCCTGGGGGCCGATGCGGCGGGGAACATGGCCGCGGCGGCGGCGGCCGCCCGGCAGGCGAGTGCGGGGCGTGGGGCGGACCACATCATCATCACCGGGGGCGGGCCAGGTGTCTTGCCGTGGGCGGCCGAGACCGTCCGAGACGGCGGAGTCCTGCACGTCTTTGCGGGGGGAGAGGGCGAAAGCCTGCCCCTGGCCCTTCCCGTGCTCTACGCGCGCGAGCTGACCTTGATGACGACCTATTCGTCGTCGCCGGTCGAGCTGGGGGAAGCCTTCGATCTGATCGTTCGCGGCGATGTTCAGACGATAGCTCTCGTGAGCCACCGACTGCCTCTCGCCCGGCTCGCTGACGCGGTCGCTCTCGCGCAGAACCACGAGGCGCTCAAGGTCTATCTGACGCCATGAGAGCCATGGTCTTCCACGGCCCGAGCGACCTCCGCTACGAGGACGTGCCCCGCCCCGACCCGCCTCCGGGGGGGCTCGTCATGAAGATCGAGGCGGCGCTCACGTGCGGGACCGACGTGAAGACGCTGCGCCGAGGCCATCCCGTCATGATCCCCCGTGTGCCGACCGTGTTCGGCCACGAGTTCGCCGGCACCGTGAGCGCCGTGGGCGTCGGCGTGCGACGATTCAAAGAGGGAGACCGGGTGGTAGCGGCCAACTCGGCACCGTGCGAACGGTGCCGCCTGTGTCTCGCGCGGCGGCCCAACCTCTGCGAGGAGCTCTTGTTCGTCAACGGCGCCTACGGCGAATACATCGCCTTACCCGACCGGCTCGTCGCCACCAACACCGTGCCCCTCGCCGCCGGGGTGCCGGCGGCGCGGGCTGCCTTCGCGGAGCCGCTGGCCTGTGCCCTGCTGGCGCTCGAGCGCGCGCATGTGGAAGCCGGGGAGACGGTCGTGATCTTCGGCCATGGACCGCTTGGCTGTCTGCTGGCCCTGGTGGCGGCAGCACGGAAGGCTCGTGTGCTGATGGTTGGGCGAGGGGGCTGGAGATTCGAGCGGGTGCGCGCGCTCGATCTCGGAGAGTGCCTCGACGCGTCGGGCACGGCCGATGTGGTGGAGGACATCCGCGGCCGCACCGGCGGTCGGGGCGCTGAGCTGACGGTCGACGCCACCGGCCAGCCGGACGTATGGGAACACGCAGTGGCGGCGGTCGCTCGCGGTGGCACCGTGCTGTTCTTCGGAGGATGTGCGCCGGGCACGGACATTCGCCTCGACACGCGCCGTGTGCACTACGAGGAGTTGACCTTGCTCGGTGCCTTCCACCACACACCGGAGGCGATTCGTCGCGCGGTGGCCATGCTCGAGTCCGCGACGCTCGTCCCGGACGGGCTCATCACCCACCGCATGGGGATCGAGGGGGTGCCGGACGCGCTCGAGCTCATGGCGAGGAGCGCGGCCCTCAAAGTGTTGATCGAACCCTGATGCGCTCGCGGTTGGGGCCGGGAGGTGTTTTCGAGTAGAATCAGGGTCATGAGTCCTCCGGCCGCCGTGCTTCCCCTCACCGAAATCGTGCTGGCGGGTCCCCGCGGTTTCTGCGCGGGGGTGGAGCGCGCCATCGACATCGTGGAACTCGCGCTGTCCGTGTGTCCGCCCCCGGTGTACGTGCGCAAGGAGATTGTGCACAACCGCCACGTGGTGGAGGACTTGAGGACGAAGGGCGCCATCTTCGTGGACGAGCTCGACGAAGTCCCCGACGACGCCACCGTCATCTTCAGCGCCCACGGTATCTCCCCCGAGGTGCGCCGCGATGCGCGGCAGCGCGGCTTGCGCGTCATCGACGCCACCTGTCCCCTGGTGACGAAGGTGCACCTGGAGGCCATCCGCTACGCGCGGGAAGGCTACACCATCATCCTCATCGGCCACGCCGACCACGACGAGGTTATCGGGACCCTGGGCGAAGCCCCCGATCGCATGGCGGTCATCGCGTCTGCGGAAGCGGTCGACTCCCTCCACGTGCCCAACCCCGAGAAGGTCGCCTACCTCACGCAGACCACGCTGTCCGTGGACGACACGCGCGATGTCATCGAGGCCCTGCGCCGCAAGTTTCCCACGATCGTGGGGCCCTCGCGCGACGACATCTGCTATGCCACCCAGAACCGGCAGGCGGCGGTCAAGAACATCGCGGGCGACGTGGATGTGGTGCTGGTGATCGGCGCCGCCAATAGTTCCAACGCCAACCGACTGGTGGAGGTGGCGGAGATGGTGGGGACGCGCGCGTACCTCATCAACGACGTGCGCGACATCCGCACCGAGTGGCTGCAGGGGGCGCAACGCATCGGGGTCACCGCGGGCGCTTCAACGCCGGAGGTTCTGGTCACCGAGGTGGTGGAGGCCCTCCATCGAGAGGGCTCCAAGCTGCGCGAGGTCCGCGTGGTGGAAGAGGACGTACGCTTCGCCATCCCCCCGGAGCTGGACCAGGTCGCGCGCGAGCGGGGTCTGACCTTGCCGTCCCGGTCGACACCCCGCCAGTCGCCCTAGTCAGCTGCGGCCGCCGCCCTCCACCACGGTGCAAGCCATGAGCTTCGTGTCTCACGTGGAGTGCACGGTGTGCGGCCGCCATCACGACGCCAAGCGCCCGCTCACCGTGTGCGAGGCGTGCGGCCAGATGCTAGCCGTTCGCTACGACCTGCCGCGAGTGGCGGCCGCGCTATCCCGCGACGTGCTCCGGCGACGCAACCCCGGCATGTATCGCTTCCGGGAGCTGACCCCGCTGGATGAGGGCGAGGAGCCGGTCACCCTCGGCGAGGGCAGCACTCCGCTCCTCCCCCTGCCACGCCTGGCTGCCCATCTGGGACTGCGTCACCTCTGGGGGAAAGATGAGGGACAGAATCCCACTGGCTCCTTTAAGGCGCGCGGCCTTGGCATGGCCATCACGCGCGCCCGAACCCTGGGCGCCCGTGGCTTCATCATCCCTTCGGCTGGCAACGCCGGCGGCGCGGCGGCCGTGTACGGCGCGCGGGCTGGGCTTCCCATGGCCGTCATCGTTCCGCGCGGGACGCCTCCGGCCGCGGTGGCCGAGGCGCTCATCGCCGGCGCCCGCGTGTTCACCATCGAGGGGTCGATCGCGACGGCCGGTAAAGTCGTGAGCCGGGTGGCCGCCGAGATTGGCTGGTTTGACTTGTCCACCTTGAAGGAGCCCTATCGCCTCGAAGGCAAGAAGACCATGGGTCTCGAGCTGGCCGAACAGCTCGACTGGACGATGCCCGACGTGCTTCTCTACCCCACCGGCGGCGGTACGGGGCTGGTGGGCATTCCCAAAGGCTACGAAGAGCTTCGCGCGATGGGTTGGATCAGCGGAGCCCTGCCCCGCGTCTACGCGGTGCAAGCCGAGGGCTGCGCGCCCGTCGTGCAAGCCTTCCTGGATGGGAAGGAGACCACCACGGCCTGGGAGAATCCCCTCACGCACGCGGCCGGGCTGCGTGTTCCCTCGCCGTTCGCCGGGCGTCAGATGCTCCGGGTACTCCGGGATTCCGGGGGCGGGGCGGTTGCCGTCAGCGAGCGCGCCATCGCCGACGCCCAGCGGCTCCTGGCGCGGCTGGAGGGTATCTGGACCGCCCCGGAAGGGGCGGCGCTGGTGGCGGCACTCGGTCAACTCAAGGACGCAGGCGCGATCGGGGCCGACGACAGAGTTGTGCTCGTCTTGACGGGGACGGGGCTCAAGTACGACCCGCCGTCGCTGCCCTCGCCGATCGATCTCAGTGGCTCGGATGAGGAGGTCGCGGCGCAGGTAAAGCGCGTCCTGGGGTGAGAGGGGCTCCTTCCGAGGTTCTGCACGACGACTCGAGTCGTGTCAGACGGGTCGACTTCCGGTAACGTCCCAGCCTGTGGCGATCGGTGGACCGCTCGGGGTGCCATCCTTGGCGAGCGGCTGATAGGTCCACTCGATGCGTTCGTAGGCGAGCGCGCAGTCGTCCAGCAACGCCGCGCGGTCGTCTCCTGTGTTCAGGGCCGCGAAGGAGAGCGGATAGTGCGCGCCGGCGCCGGCGATCTGGGTCACCTGGGTGATGAGCACCGCGCTGAGAGCGACCGTGTACAGGGTGGGACGAGCGGGCGCCAAGCGGCGGAATGAAAACGTTGCCGAGGCGAAACGCCGACCAGCGGCGCACGCGAGCAGCAGTTGAGGTGAAGCCCGATCGAGGGCTTTGCGGAAGCGCAGATCGGGGAACTCGGGCCTGCCGGCGGCCATGCCGCCCCCGGCCATGCGAAGGATTGTCTGCTTGACGTTCTGCTCGTAGGAGAGCACCTCGATCTGTTGTGGGAACTGCTTGTCAGTGCTCTCGCCCGGAATACCATCCAGGTGGAGGAAGATCTGGATGCTCGAGGCTGGGGCCGACGCCGGGGGCATGGCCTAGCATAGGCCATGCCCCCGAGGCGCGACAAGGAGGCGTCCCTCCCGTGGTCTGTAACGCTGTGGTAGCATCTCGACTACCGCATCGTCCCCGGGAGGCCGGTCAATGACGATCGAGATTGGAAAGATTCGCAACGTCGGCGTCGTCGGTCACGGCGGCGTGGGCAAGACGACGCTCGTGGAATCCCTGCTCTTCGCGGCCGGAGCCGTCACCCGTCTCGGGCGCACCGACGACGGCACCACCACCACGGACTTCGATCCCGACGAGATCAAGCGCAAGATCTCCATCAACACCGCCCTCGCCTACGCCGACTGGAAGGGGCATCGCGTCAACTTCGTCGACACCCCTGGTTACGGCGACTTCATCTCGGAGGCTCGGGCTGGCCTCCGGGTGGTGGAGGCGGCCCTCGTCGTCGTCGACGCGGTGGCCGGCGTCCAGGTTCAGACAGAGAAAGTCTGGAAGTTTGCCAGCGAGTACGAATTGCCCCGGGCGGTTATCGTCAACCGCCTGGACCGCGAGCGGGCCGATTTCTACCGCACCCTGGAGTCCCTCGGGCGCCGCCTCAAGGGCCGGCTCGTGCCCGTCCAGATTCCGCTGGGGGAGGAGGCGGGATTCGTGGGCGCGGTCGACCTGGTGACCCTCAAGGCGATCACCTATGCGGAGGGTAAGCCCAAGGAGACGGAGATCCCGGCCGCCCTCGCCGACCGAGTCAAGGAGTATCGGGAAAAGCTGGTGGAAGCCGCGGCCGAGACCGACGACGACCTCCTGAGCAAGTACCTCGAAGAGGGCGCCCTGGGAGAGGCCGAGGTGGTCCAGGCCCTCCGCACGGGGATCACCACCGGCAAGATCATTCCCGTTCTCTGCTCGGCCGCCACCAAGTCCATCGGCAATCAGGCCTTGCTCGATGTGATCGTGGAGGCCTTCCCGTCGCCCCTCGACGCGAAAGACGTGGCCGGCATCGACGGCAAGACCAAGCAGACGACCACTCGCACGGTGGAGGCCAAGGCGCCGGTCACCGCGCTCGTCTTCAAGACGCTCTCCGATCCCCACGTGGGCAAGCTGTCCCTCTTTCGCGTGTATACAGGAACGCTCCGGTCGGACTCGACCTTGTTCAACGTCTCTCGGGGCGGCCGCGAGCGCATGGGGCACATCTCGTGGCTGCAGGGCAAGAACCAGAAGGGCGTGGAGGCTCTGGGCCCCGGCGAGATCGGGGTGGTGGCGAAGCTGAAGGACACGCTGACGGGCGACACCCTCGGCGAGGAAGGGGCGCCCTTCGAGCTGCCGCGGATCACCTTCCCAGAGGCGGCTATCTCGTTCGCCATCCAGCCCAAGACGCGCGGTGACGAGGACAAGATCTCCAATTCCCTCGCCCGGATCGCCGAAGAAGATCCGACCGTCCACTACCACTTCGATCCGGAGACCAAGCAGTTGCTCGTGTCGGGGGTCGGCAGCCTCCACGTCGAGTTGGTCGTCGAACGCATGAAGCGCAAGTACAACGTCGACGTGAACCTGCTCCCGCCGCGCATCCCCTACAAGGAGACCGTCAAAGGGCGCTCCGAGGGGCAGGGCAAGTACAAGAAACAGACGGGCGGCCGCGGGCAGTACGGCGACGTGTGGCTGAAGGTGGAACCGCTCCAGCGGGCAAGCGGCTTCGAGTTTGTGGACGATATCTTCGGGGGGGCGGTGCCCCGCAACTACATCCCGTCCGTGGAGAAGGGCGTCCGCGATTGCATGAAGAAGGGCATCCTGGCCGGCTATCCGGTGGTGGACCTCAAGGTCACCCTCTACGACGGTTCCTACCACGACGTCGACTCGTCGGACATGGCCTTCCAGATTGCGGCTTCGATGGGCCTGCAGAAGGTCTTCATGGAAGCCCATCCGATCCTCCTGGAACCCATCATGAACGTCGAGGTCACGGCGCCGTCCGAGGTGGCGGGCGACATCATCGGTGACCTCAACTCGCGGCGTGGTCGCATCGTGGGCATGGAGCCAGCCGGGGAGACCTCGGTCGTGCGCGCCCAGGTCCCTATGGCGGAGATGCTGACCTACGAGTCGTCGCTGCGCTCCATGAGCGGTGGGCGTGGCGGCTATTCCATGGAGTTCGCCCACTACGAGGAGGTCCCCGCTTTCCTCGCCGACAAGATCATCAAGGAGGCCAAGGCCGAGAAGGCCGAGAAGCACTGATCGGCGCGTCGGTGCCGAGGGGCAACCAGTTCACCCGTCAGTGGCGTCTGCTGCAGTTCCTCGGCCGCCCGCAGGGGTTCGCCGTCGAAGAGGCCGCCCGCGAGCTTCGCTGTACCGTCCGAACCGTCTGGCGCGACCTTCGAGTCCTGCAGGACGCCGGTTTTCCGATCTACGACGAGCGGGATGGGCGTCGAGGCCTCTGGAAGGTCGAGGAGGGGTTTCGCGACCGCCTTCCGATTCCCCTCTCGCTGCCTGAGGTCGTAGCTCTCCTGGTAAGCCATGGCGCGGTCAACCATGGCGGTGCCGGGCCCTTTGGTCCTGCCGTGGCCTCGGCCTTCGGGAAGGTGCGGGCGCTGCTGACGCCGAAGGCGCTCGAGCTGGTCGATCGCATGGGCGCTGCCGTCGGTGCGCGCACGGTGGGCGCCAAGCTCCAGCTGGGTACTGACGAGCACCTCGAGGTGATCCAGCGCGCACTCGCCGAGGGTCGGACCTTGCAGATGCGCTACTACTCGCTCAGCCGTGACGCGGAGACGGAGCGCGCGGTCGACCCCTACCAGCTGATGTTCTTCAACGGCGCGCTCTATCTCGCCGGGTACTGCCACCTGCGCCAGGACGTACGAATCTTCGCCGTCGACCGCATCCGCGTCGTCCGCGCGTCGAATGCGACATTCACGCGCCCGGCCGACTTCAGCGCCGACGCGTACTGGCGCGGAGCATGGGGGATCGTGCGCGGCAACGAGGTCACTGTGCGCGTCGTGTTCAGCCCGGTCGTGGCCCCCCACGTCCGGGGACGGCTCTGGCACACGAGCCAGGAGCTGCGCGAGCTGGCCGGCGGTCGGCTCGAACTGCGCATCACGGTGGCCGACACGCTGGAGGTGCGGCGCTGGCTGCTGGGCTTCGGGGCCGAGGTCGAGGTGCTGGACCCGCCGGCGCTGCGCGATGCCGTCCGACGCGAGGCGGAGCAGCTTCTCGCGACGCTGGCGCCGGGCGGCGCGCGAAAGCCGCCGGCCAGCATGACCGCCTTGCCGCCGGGCGCGCCGCCCGCTCGCGTGAGCGCCTCGCCGCCGCGACGGCCGCCTGCCCGCATGAGCAGTCCGCGGCCTCGGAAGGCCGTTATCGTGAGGGGTTCGCCGACGCGCGACGCCGGATACGCCGCGCAGATCGACTCGCCTCGGAAGGCGGCCGTTGTGGTGAAGGGGTTGCCGGGAAGAACCCCGCGAAAACGGGCCGATCCCGAGCGTGCTCGGCCGAAGCCGCGGTGAGCGCGTCGCTCGCGCTTGCCCGCTTTTGTCGCCGGCTGCTCGGACGCCTGTCGTCGCTGGCCCGATTCCACGGCCCGGGGCCGCTGCCCGTCGACTTTCGCGAGCTCGTCGAAGCGGCCGGGGCGGTGCGCCTCCTCCGAAACGACACGCGCTGGACACGCTGGTCGCGATACTCTCAGCGCGAAGACCGACGGATGGAGTGGGAGGGGCTCGTGGGCAGTGTCCTCTACGAGGGCGACCTGGCGCCGTTCTGGCCCTACCTCGTGTTCGGCCAGTGGACGCATGTGGGGAGCGCGACGACCTGCGGTCTCGGGGGCTACCGGCTGGAGGAGGTTGATGGCGCCGTGGAGCCATCGGTGTCATGAGTCAGGTCGGGCGCAACGCCCCCTGTCCCTGCGGGAGCGGCAAGAAGTTCAAGAAGTGCTGTCTCGGCAAGGAGCCAAGCCTTCCCTTCACGCCCGTTGATCGGCAGTCCGCGCTCGAGAAGGTCGCGGACTGGGCGATGCGGTCGGAATTCGACGACGAGCGCCTCAGGGCGAGTGTGGCGTTCTGGTCGCGCTGGCTCGACGCGCACGAAGACGAAGATGGTCGGCGCGCCATGGATCTCCCAGAGAGCGTGGGCGCCTTCTCCACCTGGTTCGCGCTGGATTTCCGCCTGGTGCATGGCGCCACCGTGCTGGAGCTTCTGCTCAGGGGGCCGGCGGGCGCGCTCGGACGCGGTGAACGCGAGTACCTCGAGCGGATGCGCGATACGCACGTGCGCCCGTACCAGGTGACCGACGTCAAGCCGGATGAAGGCCTCCGGCTGATCGATCTGTGGACCGGCGAGCAGGTGTGGGTCCAAGAGCGACTCGGTACCCGCCAGCTCGTGCGCTGGGATCTCATGGCTGTGAGGCTCATGCGGGGCGCGACAGACGATCTTGTCATCGACGGGTTACCCTACCTCTACCCCGTCGCGAGCAAGGAGACGTTGCTCCGGGCTCTGCGCCGCGCCCATCGCGACGTCACGCGCACCGCGCCCTTCCGGAGCCTCACCGAGTTCTTCAGGATGATGACGCCGTTCCTCCACCATCGGTGGCTCGAGACCGTGGTTCTTCGGCCGCTGCCGAAGCTCGTCACGGCGGAGGGCGACCCGCTCGTGTTCGCCCGGGCCATCTTCGACGTGCGCGACCGCCAGGCGCTGCTCACCGCCCTCGAGGGCAACCCCGCTATCGACCGTGAGGACGATGGGAACTACGGCTGGTTCGAAGATACACCCGGCTTCCGGCGCGGGCTCGGCCGTTTCGCCTTCGAGAAGAGCCGGCTGGTGCTGGAGACGCAGTCTAAAGAACGGGTTGAGCGAGGCCGCGCCTTTCTCGAGTCACTCGCCGGCGAGGCCGTCGGCTTCCGCCTGGTCGAGTATGAAGACCCGGGGCGGGCCATGGAGCGTGTGGCGCGCTCGCCCGGTCGGGAAGCGGAAGCCGATCGGGTGCCGCCTGAGGTTGAAGCCGAGGTGGTCGGCCAGTTCTACGCCCAGCACTACGGACGCTGGCTGGATGAGCCAATTCCCGCCCTGGGCAACCGGACGCCGCGGCATGCGGCTCGCCTCAAGACCATCCGGCCGAAGCTGGTGGCCCTCCTCCAGGAATTCGAGAACATGTCAGCCCGCCAGCGCCTGGCTGGCAGCCCAGCCTACGACTTCGGCTGGATGTGGGAGGAACTGGGGCTGCCGCGCCCGGGGTAGCGGTGTGCTTCAGGGATCCTGTTCTGTGACCCTCCCTGACACAGGTGGGTGCGAGACTCCATGACCGAAGAGCTGGAGATTCTGAAGACCCTAACCGGACGGCTGGAGTCGGCGGGAATCGCATACATGGTGACGGGCTCGATGGCGATGAACTACTACGCGGTGCCGCGCATGACGAGAGACATCGACGTGGTGGTGGAGCTGACAGAGGCAGACGCTGATCGCGTCTGTGACCTGTTCGAGGGCGACTTCTACATCGACCGCGATGCCGTGCGGGCTGGCATCGCGGAGCGGGGCGTCTTCAACCTGATCCATCTGGCCCACGTCATCAAAGCGGATTTCATCGTCCGCAAGGAGAGCGAATACCGTCTCACCGAGTTCGCGCGCCGCCGCCACGTCTTCGTGGAGGGCCACGGCTTCTACATCGTGGCGCCCGAGGATCTGATCATCTCCAAGCTCGACTGGGCGCGCGACACGCGCTCGGAAGTTCAGCTGGGCGATGCCCGGAACCTGCTGACAGCGGTCTCTGGTCTGGATATGGAGTATCTGGCTCGCTGGACGGACCGGCTTGGGCTTGGGGCCTTGTACCGAGAGGTCAACCGATGAAGGATACGCACGCCGCGGTGGAGCAGAAGTACCGGGAGATGCTGCTCGCCCGTTCCGGCGAGGAGCGCCTGAGGCTTGGATGCTCGATGCACGCCACTGCGCAGGCGATCGTTCGCGCGTCCGTCCTGGCCGGCGATCCCCAGGTCTCTCCGGGCGAGCTTCGTCGCGCGCTCTTCCTGCGTTTCTACGGTCACGAGTTCGAGGTGGCCGCGCGGGAGCGGATTGTCGCCAGCCTCGACCGTGACGCACCAAGCGCCCCCGGAGCGCCGAGGAGGGTGCCGGTGAATTGGGACGATCTGGAAATGGCGCTGACCACGAACGCCGGGGAGTGGACCTGCTACCTCGATGTGCGGAGCGGCGAGGTGCAGATGGTTCCCCTCGATCACTTTGGTGAGGATGAAGACGAACCCTCAGAGGAGGACATCGACGCCCTGCTGGAAGCGGGGCACCTGATCCACGTGGAGCCGCTCGGTTCCCGCGTCGAGTATGGCTGGATGGCGGAGTTTACCGAGACGGTGCGCAACGCCCGCCTCCGCGACCGCCTGGAGGTCGCCCTCGACGGCCGCGGCGCCTTCCGCCGGTTCAAGAACGTGCTGCTCGACCATCCCGCCGAGCGTGAGCGCTGGTTCGCGTTCCGTGACGCGCGCGTGCGGGAGGCGGTCCGGGAGTGGCTGACGGGGGAGGGGATCGAACCGACGACCGCGCCACGGGAGCGGAGGCCGGGACATTTGGGCGGCGAGTCGCGACGGGGAGGCGCGAACTTTGGAAACGCTGAGGATCCTTGAGAAGTCAGACCGACTGGATTGGGACTACGACGGGGAAGCCGACGTGCTGTACGTCAGCGTCGGAAAGCCCACAAAAGCGACCGGAGTGGACATCGGCCAGGGCGTGATCGTGCGTTACGACGAAAAGCGACGTCAAGTCATTGGCCTGACGATCATGGGCATCCGCGCCCGACTCGTCGAGCTGGCCCCGGCGGCGCGAAGAGGCGCCAGGCCGGCACGGCCAAGCCGCCGGGGGCGAGCAGCTCCCCTCCGAAGGCGCCCGTGACGACCAGTCTGACCCGCCGAACGTTGCGCACCAGGCCGTGGATGGCAAGGTGTGTTGAGCACCCTGCTGAACGGCTGGGCGTCGGTGGGACAGGCGGGAGTATCGAAGGCGCCGCGCCAGTGTTCGCCTGCCGTGGATATCTCGCGCACGACGTGAAGGCGCTCTTCGATCCGGTCGACTACATCATCTTCGATAGAAGAGATCCCTCTTGGGCGCGACATGGATTGTCCTCTTCGATGGCCTGGCGCTCGGTGCGGCCCGCGATCATATCGAGCGATCGATCCAGCGGGCACTCGAGGCGGGCAACTAGGGGTGGAAGACCGTGAGAATGGGAAAGGACGGCCGGATCCAGCCGGAGCCCGGGCGGTGACTGCGGCGCCCGATTTCATTCGGAAGGCATATGAGTGGCTCTGTGCCGGGTTGGGGCTCCCCGACGGAAGTACGCCCTTTCCGTGGCAGGAGAACATCTTCAGTCGCTTCTCGAATGGCGTGATCGATCGCGCGCTCGACATCCCAACGGGCCTCGGCAAGACGTCGGTCATGGCGATCTGGCTGGTTGCCCGAGCCTGCGGCGCGAATCTACCTAGGCGGCTGGTGTACGTCGTGGATCGACGAGCGGTCGTGGACCAAGCCACGGACGTCGCGCTGGAGCTACGGAAGCTTGTCGATAACGAATCTGGCCTGAGGAAGGCGCTCGGCCTTCGCGACGACCAATCGCTTCCGATCTCCACGCTGCGCGGCCAGTACGTCGACAACCGCGAGTGGCTCGAGGATCCAGCGGCGCCCGCGATCATCGTGGGCACGGTGGACATGGTCGGCTCGCGGCTCTTGTTCGAGGGCTACGGCGTATCGCGGAAGATGCGGCCGTACCATGCCGGGCTGCTTGGCGCGGACACCCTGGTCGTCCTCGACGAAGCCCATCTGGTGCCGCCGTTCGAGCACCTTCTTGGTGCCGTCGCGACCGAACCGTCATTTCTGCCCCGCGAGGAGCGCCGCCAGGAGTGTGTTCCGCGATTCAGGCTCCTTGCCCTGTCGGCCACGGGGCGCACGCGCAGCGCCAACGTGGTCCGGTTGACGGAACGGGATTTCGAGCACGAGATAGTCAAGAAGCGGCTGAACGCGAGGAAGTCCCTGTGCATCAAGCCTCTCGACGGGGAAAGCAGATTGGAGGATGCACTGGCAGATCAGGCCTGGGAGCTCACGGACAGCGGTAACACGGGGGCGCGCGTGCTTGTCTACTCCGACAGTCGGGAGGTCGCCCAGCAGACCAAAGCAACCATCGAGAAGCGCTCGAAAGGCGACAAGCGGGAGGGCACGCCTGTTGTCGACACGGAGCTCTTCGTCGGCGGCCGCCGGGTGTTCGAGCGCGAGCAGGCCAAGGAGCGGCTGAAGACCCTTGGCTTCATCGCTGGGAGCAATGTCGAGCGGACTCGGCCCGCATTTCTCTTCGCGACGTCCGCGGGTGAAGTCGGCGTGGATCTCGACGCGGAGCACATGGTGTGCGATCTCGTCGCATGGGAACGGATGGTTCAGCGTCTCGGGCGAGTGAACCGCCGGGGCGACGGCGACGCCAGCGTCGTGGTGATCGTCGAGCCCAAGCCGGAACCGAGCCCGAGAGAACGGGAGGCGCTCGAGAAGCGGGGACGCGGCGAGGAGCTCGGTGAGAAAGAGCGCAGGCGCGTCGATGAGTACGAGAAGAGGAGCCGGGCAAGGGAGGATCGGCGCAAGCCGCTGGAGCGGCTGCCCAAGAAGAGCGACGTGGCTTTCGATGCCAGTCCCGGCGCCGTGCGCGATCTCAGGGAACGGGCTGCGACGGACGAGGCGTTGCTGGAGATCCTGGATGATGCGACCACGCCAGAGCCTCTCAGGCCGGCACTGACGCGGGCCCTCGTCGAGGCCTGGGCCATGACGTCGCTCGAGAAGCACCCCGGCCGGCCCGGAATCCAGCCGTGGCTCCGAGGCTGGATCGACGATGACCCGCCGCAGACCGCGGTCCTGTGGCGGGCTCACCTTCCCGTTCGCTCGGGCGGCGCGGCACCGCGGAAGGCCGAGATCGAGGCCTTCTTCGAAGCCGCGCCCCCGCACACCAGCGAGGTGCTCGAGACGGAGACGTTCCGTCTCGTCGAGTGGTTCGCCGCTCGCGTCGACGGCGTGTGCCACGAGCAGGCGGAGCGGCAGACGGCGACGGATCCGCGTTCTCTTCGTGAGGAGGATGTGGTGGCGTTCGTCCTCGCGCCCGATGGAGGCCTGCGCGAATCCCTGACCCTGGCGAGGCTGAAGCCGCCGGATGACAAGACGGCGGAAACGAAGCGGCGCGAGGAGCTGTCCGGGCTGCTTGCCGGAGCAACGCTGATCGTGGACACACGTCTCGGGGGGTTACAGGACGGGCTCCTGGACGAGCAGCAAGGCGGGGCGCCTCAGACGGCCGACGGAGATGCGTGGCTCGGCGAGGGCGTAGTCGGCTTTCGTGTGCGAAGCATCCAAGCATCTGAAATTGTCGCGCGCGGTCCAAACTGGCGCGAGCGTTTCCGCTTCGCTGCGGAGGTCTCCGCGGACGGGGAGGCGACGCGGTGGCTCGTCGTGGAGAAGTGGCGGCACGACGCCGCGACCGAGGAGGACCGTTCGGCGGCGAAAAATCCACAGCTCCTGGACGAGCACGAGTCATGGACCGAGGCACGCTCTCGCCGTCTGGCGAAGGCACTCGCCCTCGACGACGAACTCGCCGACTCGCTCGCCCTCGCCGCACGTCTTCACGACGAGGGCAAGCGCGCGGCACTGTGGCAGCGCGCATTCAATGCTCCCGCCGACGACGTGTACGCCAAGACCGAGGGTCCGATCAACTACCGGCTGCTCGACGACTACCGGCACGAGCTGGGATCGCTTCTCCGCGTCGAGAGCGACGATCGCGTCCGCGCGCTCTCCGAGGAGCGCCGCGACCTGGTTCTTCATCTGATCGCCGCGCACCACGGGTTCGCGCGGCCGGTGATTGGCACGAGCGGCTGCGAGGACGCACCGCCCTCCGTCCTGGAAGGGAAAGCGGCCGAGATCGCGCTGCGCTTCGCGCGCCTGCAGGCCCGCTGGGGCCCCTGGGGACTCGCATGGTGGGAGGCGCTCTTGCGCGCGGCCGATCAGCAAGCGTCGCGCGATAACGACGCGCGACCCGTCTCGGGGGCAGGAGTCTGATGGCGTTGGCGTCGATTCCCGTCGATCTCTTTAATCCTGGGCAGGTCTTCGCTTGCATTGGCTTCCTCGAGGCAGCCGACGTGCTTCTTGGAGGCGCCCACGGGGGCTTCGACTGGATCAAGGAAGCGGAAACGCGCTTTGAGATCCGTGCGGATGGCACCGAAAACCCGTTCGGGGTCGTCCTGGAGTTCCTGTCGACGGCCGAGATCAGGAGCTGCGCGCATCGCGGCTATGAGCCGCCTCCCAAGAAGAAGGGCAAGAGGGGGACCACATCGGTGGACGAAGGCGACGAGGACGAGGAAGAGGCCGCCGGGAAGGCGCCGGAGGTTCTGGAGACGTTTCCTGCATCCCATGCTGATCCGATGGCCTTGCCGGTGCGACTCGTCAGCCTCGCGGACGAACGATGCCCCGCTGTCTTGATCGCCCATTGGGCCGACGGGTCGACCCGCAACGACTTCAAGCTCTACTCGGGAAATCGCTCCGCGGCGAGCATTGTCAGCGCCATGCTACAGGGCAAGCGCAAGAGGACCGCGCGAAAGGGTGCGCAGGCTGAACAGATAAAGACGCGCGGGGTGGCTGACCTGTGGAAGGAACACCGGCACCAAATGATCGCGAGACCCTTCGATGTGGTGACTCCTATGGGCGGCAGCTTCAACTTCGATCCCCGTGGCGCATGGACCGCGATCGACGCTGGCTACTCGCCCAACGACCAGAAGCACTCGGTCGAAGCATCGCCCGTCGTCGAGATGCTTGCCGCGATCGGTCTCGAGCACTCGCGCCCCAACGAGTTTGAGATGCGGGAAGTTCGCTACGGCGTATGGCAGGGGCTTTTGCCTGTCGTGCTCGCGCGCCCGGCAGTCGGAGGCGTCCGCGTGGGCGCTCCGATGCGGCTCTTCCAGTTTACGCTCGATCTGTCAGGAAAGAACAAGATTGTCACGTTCGCACGAGAGGAGACCAACCCATGAGCAATTCTACAGGCGTGGTGAACGTGACCCACGACCTTCTCAACGACTGGGCCGCGAAGCCGGACGGGCCAGTGGCACTGCGCCTCAAACAGAGACTGCTGCCTGTCGAGGAGAGCGGCATCATCTTTCCGCCGACGTATGCCGACATCGGTTACAGCATTGACACGCTCTCGGACGGCACGCGCGTCGTGACAATCGACAGCGTGGGGTCGCAGGCCAACCGTCTCGAGCCGATCTTCAAATCGGATTCGCAGGATCGCAACCAGTGGCTCGTTCCGCAGATCGAGATCGTGATCCGCACGGAAGACTGCGGCGGGTGCTCGGCATGCAGGACGAACAGTGAGAAAGGGGAGGCAAAAAGGGGAAGGAGAGAGAGGTGCGAGCGCCCGCGCGAGGTGACGCGCTCGCTGCTCGAACTGGCGCACCGCGCGGCGGACGCGGTGGTTCGGTCCTCCCCGACGCTCCTCGAGCTGGTGGAGCCGGCCTTCAAGGCGCTTCACCGGGGCGACGCGGGGCCGCTCTGCGCAATTGCCCCAACATCGCTCGTGTTTGGCGTCTGGGACTCGCGGGGTGAAGGCGAGAAGCGCCCCCGGCTCGTGCGCTCGATCATCCGGGCCTGGGATGTGGAGCCCCTGCACGCAGCGGCGCAGTTCAACTCGGTGTGGAAGCTGCTCGACGAGCCGCAGCGGGAGGAGCTGGAGAAGGCCGTCAAGAACAAGGGTAGGGTGGACAAACTGTCGACCGCAGGTTTGGCGGACGCGCCGGCCACCTTCCGAAAAGTCAGCTCGAGCGCCGGAAGGTACATGCAGGAGTTCCGGGACGGCTCGCCGAACCCGGAACGTCGCGTCCTCGGCGGCGTTCTGGTTAAGGAGCGGATCGAGCGCGAGGTGACGGTCAACCTCGTCGCGCTGCGCGGCCTGCGCGGGAAGGACGACACCGAGACGGCCGCGATCCGGAAGTACTTGCTCGGCCTCTCGCTCGTGGTTGCAACTGCGGACATCGAGCTGTATCTCCGCGAAGGCTGTTTGCTCCACTATGCCGAGAAGGGAGACGCCTGGTACGAGGTACCCAGGCGGGGCGAACCGACGCTCGCCAGCTTGACCGCGGAGACGGCCCTGGCGTACGCGAAGATCGCGGCCCAGCACTTCCGGTCGAAGTGGCCGGACGGGGCCAAGCTCAAGCACGAGTTCAACCTCGTGGAAGCCAAGCTGCTGCTCGCCAAGAAGACCGCGGAGGAGGAGCCCGCGCAGGCGGGGTAGCCTGGCATGAGCGGGCTGGTCCTTCACGTTCACCTTCACGACGGGCGCTACCACGGCGAGGGCGACTGGCCGCCTTCCCCGGCGCGTCTTTTCCAGGCGCTTGTCGCCGGAGCTGGTCTCGGCGGTCCGCTCGGGGATGCCGAGCGCGACGCGCTCACCTGGCTCGAGGAGCGGCAACCTCCTGTCATCGCCGCTCCGCCCGCCTGGCGACCTCGACGGGGCGTCCTCTTCTACATGCCGAACAACGACAGCGATCTGATCGAGGGCGACCCGCAGCGGATGTCTGAGATCCGCACTGCGACCAAGGTTTTTCAACCCTACTTCTTCGACCCGGGGCGACCATTCGTTTACGCGTGGCGGTTGGGGCCGGTGCCAGCAGGACAGGAGCAGGCGCGGGCAACCTGCTGGATTGCCGAGCGTCTCTACCAACTCGGGCGTGGCGTCGACATGGCGTGGGCGTGGGGCGAAATTCTCGACGACGACGCGCTCGACACGCTGCTCGCAGAGTATCCCGGCCAAGTGTTCCGGCCGTCAGCCGGCAAGGGCGCGGTCTCGCTCCCGTCCCCCTATCCGGGGTCGCTCAAGAGCATCGAGGAGCGGTATCGGGCCTACGGCAGGCGGTTCCGGTACGTGCACGGCGGAAGGACCCCGAAGGTGGTTTTCCACCAGCCTCCCAGGCCCCGATTCCTATCGGTTGCGTACGACTGCCCAGCCGCGCGCCAGCTTTACGAGCTTCGGGAGCCGACGGCGGAGGCTGGCTTCGCACTGTGGCCCCTGGTACGCGCTTCCGCTCTTGTCGTCCGACTGCGGGACGGCGCAGTGGAGCGGCTCAAGCGTGCGATTCCGGGCTGCGCGTCGGAGATCGAGCGCGTGCTGGTGGGCCGCAAACCCGACGGCACGAACAATGGACCTCCGGCGGATCGGGTGCGGATCATCCCGCTGCCATCCATCGGGCACGTCTATGCCGACCAGGAGATCCGGCGCGTGGTCGTTGAGGTCCCGGCGACTTGCCCGATCCGAGCCACCGACGTGCATTGGGCCTTCTCGGGTCTTCTCGTTGCCCCGGAGACTGGCGAGGTGCACGCCGTCCTGACCCGCGCGGCCGACCAGCAGTTCCTGCGCCACTACGGCATGCATGGCGATGGGAGTCATCGTGTGTGGCGGACGGTGACGCCTGCCGCGCTCCCGGAGAACGCCCGGCGCCGACGGATCGACCCCGCGCGCAAGAGCGACGACGCCAAGGCCGGCCGTGAGCGCGCGACGGAGCAAGCGCGGGCGGCCGCGGCGGTGTGCCATGCGCTCCGGCACGCCGGGGTGCGAACGGCCGCAGAGGTCATTCGCGTGCAACGCGAGCCCTTTGATAGGAACGGCGCACTCGTCGAGGCGTTCTCCGACGGATCGAGGTTCACCAAGGAACGCCTCTGGCACGTCGAGGTCACCTTCGAATCGACGTTGTCTGGACCACTGGTCATCGGTGACGGTCGATTCCTCGGGCTCGGCGTACTGGCGCCGCTCGTGAAGGCCTGGGGGATCCATGTGTTCACAGTTGAAGCCGGACTCACGGAGCACGCCGATCCGATGGCAGTTGCGCGAGCCCTGCGCCGGGCCGTCATGGCGAGAGTCCAGAGAGTATTGGGCGAGTCGACGGCCCTCCCAGCGTTCTTCAGCGGTCATGAGCCAGACGGCGCGCTGGCCAGATCACAGCTTCATCCGCATCTGGCGTTCGTGTTCGATCCCGGCAGGGCGCGACTCCTCGTTGTCGCCCCTCATGTACTCGACCGGCGAGAAGCGACCACAGACGAGCTCGCCCACCTCAGAGTCCTCGAGGAGGCGCTGCGTGGCTTTTATGAGCTCCGGGCTGGAACCGCGGGCTTGTTGACGGTACGCGCGGCTATCCCTGATCGCACGACAGACCCGTTGTTGGTGGCATCCCGAACCTGGGAGAGCTTGACTCCGTACCACGTCACCCGTCATACGAAGAAGGTTGGTGCGGACGAAGCCCTCGCCATCGATCTTCGTGCCGAGTGTCGCAGGGTTGGTCTACCAGTCCCGCACGTCGAGTCAACTGAGTGTCGAGGCGTGCCGGGAGTGGGACTGGTCGGCCACGCGCGACTGGCTTTCGAGCCAGCTATCGAAGGTCCTGTCCTCCTCGGAAGGTGCCGCCATATGGGGGGCGGGCTGTTCGCGGCGGCGACCAGGTGAGCAGGTTCAACAGGCCCCCGAGTTATTGATGTTCGCCGACTTCGTCGGGGCTCGGGCGATGGAGGCCGATCTTGGCGAAAAACGGGGTTCGCAAGGCGAAGCGCTACCGGCTTTCCTCCCCGTTCGCATGCTCAACGAGTTTACGTACTGCGCTCGGCTCGGCTACCTGGAATGGGTGCAGGGCGAGTTCACAGACAACGATGATACGGTCGAGGGCCGGTACCACCATCGGAATGTAGATCGGACGCGACAGCGGAGCAGGCGGAAGGATGACGACGACGGCGAAATCAAAGCCCACGAGCGCTCGGTGTGGCTCGGATCCGAAACGCTCGGCCTGAGCGCCAAGATCGACTTGCTCGAGCGCGAGGGGTGCCGGGTGACGCCGATCGACTACAAGCGGGGTAAGCGACCGCACGTCCCCCGAGGCGCCTACGAGCCCGAACTGGTCCAGCTCTGCGCCCAGGGACTGCTCCTCAGAGATCATGGCTATGAGTGCGACGAGGGCGTCCTTTTCTTCGTGGGGTCACGCGAGCGCGTCAGGGTCGTGTTCGACGATGAATTGATCGCACGAACTACCAAGCTCGCCGCCGAGATGCGGGCGGCGGCCGCGGCTGGTCAGATTCCACCACCTCTCGTCGACAGCCCGAAGTGTCCCAGGTGCTCGCTGGTCGGCATTTGCCTGCCCGACGAAGTCCGATACCTGACCGACATCGATGGGACACGGTGTCCACCTCGTCCGTTAGTTCCGGCTCGGGACGATGCGCTGCCGCTTCATGTCCAGCACGCTGGCGCGCGAATTCGTAAGAACGGCGAAGTGCTGCAGATCGTCGCGGACGACGAGGTGATTGGCGAGGCGCGCCTGGCCGAAACCTCACAGGTGGTTCTCTTCGGCAGCGTCCATGTGACTACGCCGGTCGTTCAGGACCTCTGCCAGCGCGGGATTCCGCTATGCTACCTTTCGAGTGGCGGCTGGTTCTATGGGATCACCCACGGGATGTCTCACAAGAACGTCGAGCTTCGGCGGCGCCAGTATGGGGCCGCCTCCAACCCGGCCAGGTGCCTGACGCTCGCTCGACGCTTCGTCCAGGCGAAGATCGCAAACTGCCGCACGCTGCTCAGGCGCAACCATCCCGCACCAGCCGAGGCGTTGCTGGATGACCTCAAGGGCGACATCCGGAGGGCCGGTCAGGCCGACCGACTCGATGCCCTGCTCGGAGTGGAGGGTACCGCGGCACACCGCTATTTCTCGGCCTTCGCCGAGATGCTCCATCCTGGCGAAGCCGACACTGCGACGTTCAACCTCGAGGCGCGGAATCGGCGGCCACCACGGGACCCCATCAACGCACTCTTGTCACTTGCCTACGCGATGCTGACGAGGGAGTGGACCGTGGTGCTCTTCTCCGTGGGCTTTGATCCATACCTCGGCTTCTATCACCAGCCTCGTTACGGGCGGCCGGCACTCGCCCTGGATGTGATGGAGGAGTATCGGCCGCTGATCGGCGATTCCCTCGTCCTTACCGTTGTGAACACCGGCGAAGTGCGATCGGAGCACTTTGTGCGGGGGCTCGGCGCCGTCTCGCTGACGTCTGCAGGTCGTCGCAAGTTCATCGAAGCCTACGAGCGGCGCATGAGCCAGGAGATCACGCATCCCGTGTTCGGATACCGAATCAGCTACCGCAGGGTGCTGGAGGTCCAGGCTCGCCTTCTGGCCCGGTACCTCAACGAGGAGATCCCGGAGTACCCGTCATTTACGACGCGGTGAATTGAGCCGTGCGGCGCGTGTGCATCGTCAGCTACGACATCTCGGATCCCAAGCGATGGCGGCGAGTCTATCAGACGATGCGTGGATTCGGGCAGCACCTGCAGCTGTCGGTGTTCTCGTGCGACCTGACGCCGTCGCAGCGGATACAGATGATCGCAGCCCTGGAGAGCGCGATCGATGCGAATGAGGATCAGGTGCTCGTGATCGACCTTGGGCCTTCCCAAGCACGACCGATTGACGAGATCGAGGCCGTCGGCCGGCCGCTCATGGTGCAGGACCGAGGGCCGGTAATCCTGTGATGGGGGCGTTGCCGGGGGCGGGGGCGAGCGGTCTTGCTCGGATGTACGTCGCCGATCCGCTCGCACGGTCCGGAGATGGTGTCGGTGTGGGCGGTTTCGCGCATCATAAGAGAGATTCGCCTTGGCGACTTGGCTGGTCGCTCGCTTCGCAAGACGTACTGCTCGCGCCCTGCTCTGCAAGTGAGGGTAAAATCGTAGCGTATGATGGCGGCGGGTTTCCACGGCGTCGGCGCCGTGGCTCCATTGAAGCTGATAGCGCTTGGCCTCGGATCGCCAGGTCTTCGGATGGTTTCCACGGCGTCGGCGCCGTGGCTCCATTGAAGCTGCAAGAGCCCGGTCACGAACGACGCCGCGGCCTGGAGGGTTTCCACGGCGTCGGCGCCGTGGCTCCATTGAAGCTTTGCGTGGCCAGAGGACGCGAAGCACCAGTACGTCGGGTTTCCACGGCGTCGGCGCCGTGGCTCCATTGAAGCCCGGCGACCCAGAAACCGAACGCCTCGATACTCCCCGCGGTTTCCACGGCGTCGGCGCCGTGGCTCCATTGAAGCACAAATGCTGTGGATCTGACCGGCACAGCGGGGACGGGTTTCCACGGCGTCGGCGCCGTGGCTCCATTGAAGCTACGGGTTCCGCCACGCGGACCCCTCGCTGCGTGAGGTTTCCACGGCGTCGGCGCCGTGGCTCCATTGAAGCTCCCTGATCCCGCCGAGCGCGTACACGGTAAGCACGGGTTTCCACGGCGTCGGCGCCGTGGCTCCATTGAAGCTGGTCGACGCACGGACTCGGGCCCGCGGCGGTACGCGCGTTTCCACGGCGTCGGCGCCGTGGCTCCATTGAAGCGCACTGCTCCACGACTGCCTGAACGGTCCGGCGTGGGTTTCCACGGCGTCGGCGCCGTGGCTCCATTGAAGCCCCTGCTGCTCCCACGCCTCGAGGTTGCGCGGGTCGGTTTCCACGGCGTCGGCGCCGTGGCTCCATTGAAGCTGAGCGCATGTCTCGGCCCCTACCCTCACGCGGCTGGTTTCCACGGCGTCGGCGCCGTGGCTCCATTGAAGCATTTCCATCAGCGAGCGGACGACCTTCGGGGGGTAGCGGTTTCCACGGCGTCGGCGCCGTGGCTCCATTGAAGCCGAGTACTGTCGGTCACGCCGTCATGCGGGCGGCGCTGGTTTCCACGGCGTCGGCGCCGTGGCTCCATTGAAGCAGCTCCACGTCGTGATGGCGCAGGATGGCGCGGCGGGGTTTCCACGGCGTCGGCGCCGTGGCTCCATTGAAGCACGGAGACCCGGACCCCAAGAGATTGGCCGCCTACAGGTTTCCACGGCGTCGGCGCCGTGGCTCCATTGAAGCATGGGGCAGCTCGGTGGGGCCGCCAGCGCCGCCGTGGGTTTCCACGGCGTCGGCGCCGTGGCTCCATTGAAGCGCCAGTACGGCAAACGTCTGGGTCACCGCCTCTGTTGGTTTCCACGGCGTCGGCGCCGTGGCTCCATTGAAGCTCATGGGCAACGCGAAGTATCTACGCAAGGTCAGTGACGGTTTCCACGGCGTCGGCGCCGTGGCTCCATTGAAGCACGCTGACCGAGGGTTCGACGGACTTCGCGGTCGGCGGTTTCCACGGCGTCGGCGCCGTGGCTCCATTGAAGCCAGCTAGTTACAGCTCGCGCAGAATAATTCCGCCGAGTTTCCACGGCGTCGGCGCCGTGGCTCCATTGAAGCTCGCAGACCATCCCGACGGTGCAGGGGCAGATTGCGGTTTCCACGGCGTCGGCGCCGTGGCTCCATTGAAGCACGAACACCGCCGAGGGCACGGTGAGCAAGGATCCCTCGGTTTCCACGGCGTCGGCGCCGTGGCTCCATTGAAGCGAAGATTGCTAACGAGTTGGGAGAGGCTGGCTTTGAGGTTTCCACGGCGTCGGCGCCGTTGCTCCATTGAAGTATGTGCCGCGAGGTGTAGACGGTCGACCCCCCAGCGGTTTCCACGGCGTCGGCGCCGTGGCTCCATTGAAGCACGGAGTTGTCCTGCCAGG